>Ga0137396_10001098_pt1 | contig 13871 bp, 9 predicted proteins | sample czc16metaG_FD_108284 | JGI IMG/M metagenome (GOLD analysis project Ga0137396, IMG submission 108284) | Vadose zone soil microbial communities from Angelo Coast Range Reserve, California, USA - czcobulk3.16 metaG | ecosystem: Environmental > Terrestrial > Soil > Vadose zone | place: USA...
CGGGCTCGTTGTCTACTTTCTGGTTCCCGCTCCTGATGAGGATCGGGAATGTTAGGGTTTTAAGGGGGTCGTGGCACGTCCAGAATCTCAAAACTACGGCGGCTGCCTTGTCACTACAGGCACTTCTGGTAGGCAGATGCGGGTAAGGTGCATGCTTCGTCGCCGTGTCGTTTAGACGTCGACCTGGAGAGAGCCCGATTTTTGAGAGCGGCAAGCTCCTGTTGTTCGGTGCTCGGTCGTTCTCCGAGATCTCTGTTTCGCCCAAACTGTGCAATTTTGAACACTCAACCAAGTAGGCCAGCGTTGTAAACTCTTATGAAGATGCGAAGGAACTATGCGGCTCTCGTGGTCGTTTGTTCCTCTGATGGCGCAGCCGGAGTATTCTTGGGCGACAGGCACCACCTCCCCCCGTTGCGCCATCTCTGCTTTTTGGGGGGACGTTTGTTACACATCCTGGCCCGCAATCCGATTTGCCAAGAGGATCTTGACTTTTGCTGAAGAGAGAGAAATTCCGAGTGCCCGTGAAATTTCTTCGTAGGCGATACCACTAGTTCGACCTCTGGAAGACACCAGCGGGATCGCGAACTCTTAGACTAAGAATCAGGCCTCCCGCCGCAACATAGACGAGCGCTATGAACGCGAAGCTGGCTGCAAGTGAGGGCGTTCGATCGTTGAGAAGACCAATCGCGTAATTTCCAACGAATCCGCCGAGTTGCCCGATTGAATTGATCAGCCCGAATGTGGCGGCGGCCGCTGCTTCGCTCAGCGTCATTGTCGGTATCGCCCAGAAAGCGGGGTAGTAGGCGTAAAAGAAACCGCTACCCAAAAGCAAACACGCAATCGCCAACGGGACTTCCTGGCAATCCGGCAGCGACCTAGCGGAATAGCACTGTGCCAGTGTCGCTCGGCCGTCCTATCGGAGTGCCAACCGTTGATGAGCATTCCGGCGATTCCCATCAGAGCTGGAATCAGTAGCAGTGAAGTCACCGTCCGGGTAGGGAATCCCGAAAGGCGCTTTACGAAGGTCGGTATCCAGTAGATGGTTGCCAGAGCTCCTGTGAGAGCCAGGAAGCGTGCGAAAATCAATCGTAGGATTCGCAGGTCGCAGAACGCTTCCATGATTGTGTAGTTTCGAATCTTCTTTTTTGCTTGTAGCTCTGCTTGCAATTCCCTGACGAGCCAGTCACGCTCGTCATGAGGAAGCCACGGCGCTTGCACAGGCCGGTCTGTCATATAGAAGTACGTGATGATCCCCACGACGACAGCAGGAATCCCTTCCAGAATAAAGAGCCAGCGCCAGCCAGCGAGCGACTGCCCATGTACGCCGAGGAGCCGGCCTGCCAAGGGCGAGCCGATCAAAGCAGCGGCGGGATTAGCTGCATATAAGCAAGCGATGGCTCGGCTGCGGTCGCGCGCAAAACCAGTGTGTCAAATAAACGATCATGCCGGGGAAAAAGCTGGATTCAGCAGCCCCCAAAAAGAAGCGGGCAGCATAGAACTGTCCGACAGTTTGCACAAAACCAGTCAGAATCGCAACTATTCCCCACGAAATCATGATTCGGGCAATCCACTTTCTTGCACTCCAGCGTTCGACGATGATGGCTCCCGGTATTTCGAACAAGACGTACGTTACGTAGAACATGCCGACCCCTAAACCATACACGCGGTCACTGAAGCCTAAATCTGCACTCATCCTGAGATTGGCAAACGATACGTTGACGCGGTCGATATAGTTGACGATGTAAAGGAGAAATACAAAAGGAAGCAGTCGGTAGGCGACTCGCCGTCTGGCTCTCTGTCCGACATCACTCAGTTCGGCCGTCGTCAGAGCGGCACTTCCATGCGAGTTCATGGGCATTCCTCCGGCCTCTTCGGCCGAGCTTTGATATTCAGCTCAACTTCCTCGAAACATAGACGAAGCGAGAAAGGCGGCCTTCTCTAGCAACACGAGCAGCAACAGCAAGGAACTCCTGCTGGCCGTCATATGCCTGATCGCCTTCGATTTCACGAAGTAAAGCGCTTTTGGATGCGCGGGCAGCGCGTCTGGCCTCGGCGACTTTGGCCATGTTCGCAGTTACGTCTTCACATGCCAGCAATTGCAATCCGCACTGCGCAATAACGCATTCGTCATAGCCATGCGGAACGAAGAGATAAACACCAGCCGAACTCCGGACCGCGACGTCTTCATTCGTCAGCGGCCCTGTCAGGGTGATGGGATCGGTGAACAGCAGTCGTCCGCCCACCTTCAGCAACCGGGCCCACTCCGCAATGACACGTGGCCGGTCGGAGAAGTGGTTGATCGCGTCAATACAGGTGATGGCGTCGAAACTGGCGTCAGAAAATGGCAACGGCCCGGTAGCATCTGTAGACTGAAATTCGGCGCGCTCGGCCAAGCCGCGCTGGGCGGCAAGTGAACTCGCCGTCGTAACCGCCTGTTCCTGAACGTCAATGCCGACGACAGAACAGCCGGTGGTAGCGGCGATTCGCAGCGCCGGGCCTCCTGCTCCACAAGCAACATCGAGCAGGGTCTTCCCTGGAGAAAGTTCGAGCCACGCCAAAAACCTGTCCTGCTCGTCTGAAGTGAGCCAACTGTTTTGTCCAATATCCTCGCCAAAAGCTTCATGACGGATCTGTGCGTACAGTTCCGTTTGAAAATTCCTGTAGTTGGCGCTGTAGTGACCGGAGGGGGGCAGCGAATTGGATTTGCCCATCTGGACATCCGCTCAAACCGACTTAGAGACCATGTTTTTCGTGATTCCTAAACGCAGGGAATTGTACGCTTTCTGTGCACCCGTGAACCCTTGTACCCATTATCAACGGTGTACAGGGGAAAGACGGTAGTACAGGGTGGCACCGTCGGAGGTGATGGCCCGAGCCTGGCCCTACCATCACGTTGTTATTGCTTCAGTTCTGCCGGCCAGTTGACCACCAGCTCGAAGTTTTGTGCCTGCGCTGAAGCAGGCGATGTGTTCATCAGAAAGCGGCCATCCGGAGTGATATCAAAACCAGCGACCGTTGAGGTTGCGAGCTGCCACCTCGAACAACGCGCTTGGAGTCCCAAGTTCGACCGTCCGACCCCGTGTGTTTACGGCGACCGCCATCAACCGCAAGTTTTCGCGATAGAAGATCTCCTTGCCATCGTGCCTCCAGACTGGTCTCTCCCCACCATTCGTCGAGACCTGATACTGTTCGCCACCGGCGGGAAAAGGAGTGCTGTAAATTTCGTTTCTGCCGCTCTGGGTTGACTCGTATGCAAGCCACTTCAAATCTCAGTCGGCTGGCAAGGTTAACTAAGTTCAGTTCAGTGGCAGTGAGCGGTTGTGTCACCGTAGGGTCAATTTATCTCAAACGTGAAACGTGGGCTTGCCCAAGCAATCTGAAAACTGCGCGGCTTCCATGGCCGCAAAAGTCAACCCCACGACACATCACACAGCAAAAGCGGCTCCAAAAGACGGCGGGTTCGCCGACTCAACCCACAACTCAACCCACAAAATGAGATGTCTTGTGCGACTTCCACGACTTTGGCAGTCCCCGAGGTCTGTTAAGTTTAAGTTGTTGAAAACCTAGCAACGCTAGACTGTCACGGCAGAGGCCGCGGGTTCGAGTCCCGTCGTCCCCGCCATTCTTTTCAAGCGGTTGCAAAGACGGTGCTCCAAATTTCAACCCACACTTTAACCCACGTCATCGCAACTTCCCGGTAAGACCCACGGCGCTCAGAAACTGACCCCACACGGCCCGTGTGTCATCGGTATCATTCTGTGTGTACAGTCGCAACCGGAATACTCTTCTTTCTCTGTGGTGCGAGAATCGCCTCGGGGTTTGACTAGCTCGGCCAGCAAGCATAGGCTCTGGGAGTTCTACACGGCACTTTCGGGTGCCCAACGCCGCTCCCCGGAGGAACGATGGTCCCTACCACCGCCTTATGGCTTCCGATCCTGCTTTCGGCTGTGATCGTGTTCGTCGCCAGCTCCATTATTCACATGTTGCTCCCAATCCACAAAAGCGATTACCGCCAGCTTCCAGAGGAAGACAGAGTGCTCGGCACCCTACGCGCGGCGGGCGTGACTCCGGGCCGGACCTACCATTTCCCGTACTGCACCCACAAAGAGATGAAATCCCCTGAGGCAGTAGAGAGGTTCAAACGTGGACCCGTCGGCCTGCTGACTGTGATCCCCAGCGGACCGCCGGTGATGGGGAAATATCTGGGGCAGTGGTTCCTCTACTGCGTATTGATCGGGGTCTTTGTCGCTTACTTGACCGGTCGCACTCTGAGCCGCGACGCTCAGTACCTGGACGTGTTCCGTGTAGCAGGCCCGACGGCCTTCCTGGGATACGCTATCGCACAGATCCAAGACTCGATCTGGAAAGGCCAGTCGTGGACCGTGACCTTAAAGCACGTCTTCGACGGCCTGATCTATGGGCTGCTCACCGCAGGCACGTTCGGCTGGCTCTGGCCGAGGTGAACCTAACCGCGCACTGTCGTGTTTGCTGCCATTTTCACAAACCGGATCCGGCACAAGATCGGAGGCACCGAAGCATCTGAGCCCACGACATGTTCCACTCGAAGGAGGAGAGGACTTATGAGGAACCACGCCATCAATATCGCGAAACATCAGCCGTCTTGCGGGGTCCATTGTCGCAATCTTCAACGACATTCGTTGATCGCCATCGTAGCTCTTGTACTGCTTCTGACGTCACGCGCGGCCGCGCAGGCTGGAACCACTTATTACGTTTCCACCAGCGGAAACGATACGAATCCCGGCACCATCGGCGCGCCCTGGCGGACGATTCAACACGCCGCCAGCACCGTCCATGCGGGTGCCACGGTCGATGTCCGCGCCGGCGTATACAACGAGTCTGTGACGATCCCAGTTTCTGGTTCCTCCTCTTCCGGCTACATCGCCTTCCAGAGCTATCCCGGCGAGCTTGCGATTGTCGATGGAACCGGCGTCTCCTGTTGCGGCGGCTCAACCAAAGGTCTGTTCAATATCACCAACCAGAGTTACCTCATTGTCAATGGCTTCGAGATTCGCAACTTCAGCACAACCAGCTCGTCGCAGGCGCCGGCCGGTGTCTGGGTCAACGGCGGGGGCCGCAACATCCAATTGCTGAACAATAACCTGCACAACATCGTTTCGAAGTCCGAGAAGAGTGGCAACGCCTTTGGAATCGCAGTCTACGGCACGAGCGCAACGCCGATCAGCAACCTGACAATCAGCGGCAACCAGGTCTACAACAACAAAACTGGAAACAGCGAGACCGTCACGGTCGATGGCAACGTGCAGAACTTCACGATCAACAACAACATCGTCCACGACAACGACAATATCGGCATCGACGCCATTGGCTTTGAAGGTGTTGGTCCCAGCGGTCACGATCAAGCCACCAACGGCGTGATCAGCCGGAACACCATTTACAACATCACTTCCTATGGCAATCCTGCCTACGGCAATCAATATGCCGCCGACGGAATCTACTGCGACGGATGCTCGCATGTAACCATCGAGCGCAACCTCATCCACAACGCCGATTTGAACATTGAAGTCGCCAGCGAACACAAGGGCCACACGGCCAGCTATGTGACTGTGCGCAACAACTTGGTTTATCACGGAAATTCCAACGGCATCTCCATTGGCGGATACAGCAGCGGTGTCGGCGGCAGCGCCCACTGCACCATCGTCGGCAACACCCTCCTCGACAACGACACCAAGAACACCGGAAGCGGCGAGTTCCAGGTGCAGTACTACGCCACCAATAACGTGTTCAAGAACAACATTGTTTACGCTAACTCTCAGGGATTGATGGTGAACAACTACACCAAGTCCGAACCGCAACCCGTGGCTGCTGACTACAATGTGTACTTCACAGCGAACGTCTCCAACGCGCAATGGATCTGGAACGGTACAACCTACACCGACTTTCCATCTTACCAGTCGGGTAGTGGTCAGGATGGACACTCCTTCTTCGCCGATCCCCAGTTCCTGAGCACGAGCATTCCAGATCTTCACGTGAAGGCGACGTCACCCGCGGTGAATAACGGCATTAATCTCGGCTCGGCAGTGGTAGGAACCACGGACTATGCCGGCAAGCCGAGGGTCCAGGGGTCGAACATCGACATCGGGGCTTACGAGCAGTAACTTAGGAGGGCACGCCCAAGCGTGATAACCACAAAATTGTCTGCCAACAGGAAATCCTATAAGAGGGGATGTCAAGCGAAAAACACTTCTCCATTGAGCCGGAAGCCAGAAGTATTTTCGCGGTATCCAGCCCTCCGCGACATTTTCTCGTTAGCTGCTTGATCGTTTTGGCCTGTCGCGGAGAGGCCCTGTAAGCCGCGGAGTGACGAGGCCGCGATGCTTCTTTTCCGTTCCTGTGGCTTCATGTTCGCCTCATGACGGCGCCATTCGGTTCTCTGAAACTCACAAGCTAACCTGGTTGCAGAGTTGCCAGCCATGGTCCTATCGGAGACTCGTGGCCTATAACTTTCTTGGGTTCTGCTCTGAGTGCATGGCTGGGCCCAACTCTCGAACAATCGACATAATGTTTGAGGCTCCTTTAGTAGTCGTACGTGTTCTGATCAATAGTCCTGCCTAGCCTCGAATCTGCCGTAGCGCAGCGCGAGTGGGGGTAAGACCAGCAGGTTTAATAAAGTCGAGGTCACGAGTCCTCCAAGAATCACGGTGGCCATTGGACCCTCGATTTCACGCCCTGGATCTCCACTGCCGATGGCCAAAGGTAATAGGCCAAGGCCAGTCACCAAGGCCGTCATCAGAATCGGTGCGAGCCTTTCGGAAGCGCCCCGAAGCGCAGTGTCCAATTCCCAGGCCATGCTCTCTACTTCAACCAAGTGCTCGTAGTGTGAAATCAACATAATGGAATTTCGTAGAGTGATTCCGAACAAGGTCACGAAACCGACGAGAGAGCCAAGCGAGAGGTTGCCGCCGGTCAACAATGCTGCGAGCACTCCCCCGACCAGCGCAAATGGCATGTTCGCGAGTACGAGCAATAAATTGCGATGGTTGCCCATCACCACGGACAGGAGGAGGATGATTCCCAAACCTGCCAACAGAGAATCGACTAGCAAGTCGCGTCGCGATTGAGCCTGTGCCGCGGCTGTGCCGGAAAACTCCACGTACATGCCGGCGGGAAGGGATAGCTGAGAAATGTGCTTCTGCGCTTCATCGACAAACGAGCCCACGGCACGGCCCTGAACACTACAAGTGATGGTCTGTACGCGGCGTGCACCCTGATGCAGGATGACGTAACGTGCGGACGACTCGTTAAGATCGGCAAGCTGCTTCAGAGTGACATAATTGCCATCAGGACTTCGAAGTGGCAGCGCACCTAGCTCGCTCAGCCTGGGCCGGTCGCCGTGGGCGAGAATGACCGAAACGTCAAAAACTCGATTTCCTTCGTAAACCTGCCCCACAATGTCGCCACCATAAGCAGTCCTAACTGCATCGAGAACCTGTAGCGGGTCGAGGCCCCAGCGGACCAGATCATCCTTGCGAAGTCGGACCACAATCTGGGGCATGCCGGGAGGGGATTGGATCTGGACCTGGGCCGCGCCTCGCACACTTCCAAGCACGCGAACAACTTCCCCTGCCTCTTGGTCCAGCTGGTCTAGGTTGTTGCCGACGACATTGACCACGACGGGAGTTCTGTAACCGGAAAGGGTTTCGTTGATGCGCTCCGTTAGAAAGCTGTTCGACGTTAGTATCGGACCGGGTAGCTGAGAGATGATCTGGCGGATACCAGCCTGTGCCGCCTCCACTTGATTCCCGTTGCGCGCCTTCACGTTCACATCAATTTCACTCTCATGCGTGCCCATGGTATCGGTGCCAAGTTCTGCTCTTCCCGCTCGTTGGGCAACGGATTGCACAGAAGGGATTTTCAGCAACGCTTCGGTGATGCGGTTCCCGAGTCGCAAGGATTCCTGAAGGGAGCTTCCGGGGAGCGCGGTCATATGTACCGTGATGTTTCCCTCTCGCAACTCGGGCAGGAACGATTCGCTCAAAAGAAACAGAGTGCCAATCCCGAGCGCAACCAGAAGTGCGACCACGGCCATCACTAGCCCTGGTGCTTTCTCAATTCGGAGCAGAAGCCCGTGATATGCGCGCTTCAACCAACGGACAGCGGGCGGTTCCTGAGGTGGGAGATCGCGCTCACCCAGGAGAGCGATGGAAAGAGCAGGTGTGACGGTGAGAGCAACCAGAAGTGAGGCGAGAATTGCCCAGATGTAAGCGATGGCAAGGGGCCCGAAGATCCTTCCAGCCAAGCCGGACATATTCAGAACCGGGAAGAAAACCAGGATCACTGCAAATGTTGCGTAGACAATGGCGTTCCTTACTTCGAGCGAGGCATCGAGGACGACTTGAAATGTTGAGCGCGGGCTTGGCGATGCTCGATTCTCGCGCAGGCGACGATAGATATTCTCGACATCGATCACCGCATCGTCCACGACCTCGCCGATGGCTATCGAAAGACCCCCCAACGTCATCGCGTTCAGGCTCAAGCCCATCTTGTCGAGTGCAATTACTGCTGCGAGCAGAGAGAGCGGAATAGCGGTGCAAGAGATCGCGGCAGTGCGAAGATTGAAGAGAAACAAAAAGAGAATCAAGATCACGAGGACTGCACCGATGAGCAACGAATCGCGAACATTGTGAAGCGCGACATCAATGAAGTCGGCGGCGCGAAACACTTCCGGGTGAGCAAAGACTCCTTGCGCTTCGAGGCTCGCACGCAGCTCTGAGACTGCCTTGTCGATACCGTGCGTGACTTCGAGCGTATTCGAACCGTACGCAGCGTCAACTATCAAGATCACGCCCGGTTTTCCTCTGATCGTGGCGGCACCGATCGGAGGCGCTGGCGCATCTTCTACGCGAGCCACATCACCCAGTAACACGTTCGCACCGTTGTGATGGACCAGAACCGTACGTGCGAGCTGCGCAGTGGTCAGAGACTGACCTTCGGTTTGCAACACGATTCTCTGATTAGGGGTATCGACAAAACCCGCCCCGCGAACCCCAGTGGCTTGTCGAGCCGCAGCGATCACGTCCTCGACGCCCAATCCATATTGAACGAGCCGTTGCGGATCGAACTGGAACTGAATCTGGCGGACGTCACCGCCAACGACTTCCACCCCGGTAACACCAGCAACCGCCAACAACCGCGGCTTGACCGTCCAGTCGGCAATCGTTCGCACAGTCATGAGCGATTGTTTGTCTGAAGTGAGACCTACCTCCATGACCCAGGTCGTCGAGGAAGTGAGGGGCGTCATCAAAGGCGGCTGCACCCCGGTCGGAAGTTCGCTCGCGACCGTGGACAGACGCTCGGTCACGGCTTGGCGGTCGCGATAAATATCGGTGCCGGGGCGAAAGACCACCGTGATTACAGAAAGGCCCTGAAAGGACCGGGAACGCAGGGACTCGATTCCAGCAATGCCGTTGATGGCGTTCTCAATGGGCTGAGTGACGAGAACCTCGACCTGCTCCGGAGAAAGACCCGGTGCCTCTGTTTGAATGGAGACTTCGGGAGGCGCAAACTCCGGGAAAACGTCATAAGGCACGTGGGAAAGAGAAAAGATACCGTAGCCCAGGAGAGCACACGCGAGCCAAATCGTAATACCCCGGAAACGGATTGAGAAGCGGACGATGGCACTTAGCATCGGGCGGACCCTATTTCAATCCACATCGGTTTCGCCTCCGCTCTGGCCATGTAAGAGCAATTCCTCTGAGAGCAGAGCCTGCGCCCCTTGTGTCACGACTCGGTCCCCTGCGGAGAGCCCTTGTGTGACAAAGAAACCTTTTTCGACAGGGGCGTTAGTAGACACGGCACGACGGGTAAAATGGTCGGACGCCGTTTGCTTGTATGCCCAAGCCTTCCCCTCGGACCAAACAACTGCCGACGTAGGTACGATGAGCCCTTTCATCTGACTGCCGACCAAAAGATGTGCGAGCAAGTTCACGCCGGGAGTCAGACCTGAATGAGCCGGAGCGACGTAGAGGAAACACGTGCCTTGAATTCGCGGATCGACCCTAGGAAAGATTGAAACAAGACTCGCTTCCGTTCGGGTCCCGCCGGGCACTTCAAGTGAAATGATCTTTGGTGCGCCAAACCTGGCACCGGACAGCATCGTCATTTGCACCAGCACTTCGCGTTGATCGAAAACGCGCTGAAGCTCCGGTGAGCTTTCCACCGCCCATTTCGCTACGACGCTCCCCCACTCCTGCCGAAGAACAGATTCTTGCAGATTCAACTGCTGTCTCCCGGCGTGAACATCGGCCTCATTCGCTTGCAGAGTACCCTCCGCGGATTGGAGCGACTTTTCGGAGATATTCTGATTTTCTTCGAATAAAGACTTCAGGCGTGTGTATTCCTTCCGGGCGACGCCTGCTTCGATCGTTGATTTTTGAAGTTGCGCCTGCGTCGAGATATAGGTATTACGAAAAGTTGCGAGGTCTTGAACGGAAAGAACGACAGCAGGAAGCGTGACCTGCGCACGAGTGAGGGTTGCGGTGAGAGTTGCAACTTCAAGCCCTAGGCGGCTTTGTGTCGGCGTATCGAGGGTAAGGACTGTTTGCCCGTTCTCCACAGAGACTTGGGCCGGTCCTTTCTTCGCCTTAGGCTGGCGGTCAGCATCGTCTTTAGCAAAGCGACCTTGGCAGGCTGCCAGGAATGTCAGCGTCAGGAGGGTGACGATGAAAATACCAATCGAGCCGGTGTTCGGAAGTCTGGAGTTGAGTTTCATCGTTTTGACTCCTTGGGCGACTGACTGAGTGCCGGAGACTCGGGACTAACGGAAAACAGATCGTCGGGATCAAGCGACCGTTGGACAGCGTCTTCCAGTTCGCCGAGAGCGCTCTGCGCGTGAGCAAGCGCATCCAATCTCGCCCGAGCCACAACCGAACTCTCGATTTGCACACCGTTGAGGCCCAGCCGATCTTCTTCACCGAGCCGGACTGCCTGTTCCATCATTTGCAGCTGAGCGTCCTGGAGTTTGCGAAGAGATTGGTCGGCTCCCGCCAGTTCCTTTAGCGCTGCGATATAAAGGGCCAGCGCTCGCTCGCTTCCGGCGATGACTTGCGCCTGTTTCTCCAAAAAAGCGGCTGCGGCTTCCTTGCGACGAGCCTCGGCCTCAGCGATGGGGCCTTGATTGCGGTTGAAGATAGGCAATGTGGTCAAGAGCCCAAGTGTGAAAAAGTTATTCTTCTCCTCGTAGGTGTAACCCGGTCCGATTTGGACGTCTGGATATTGCTTGGACACTTCGAGCTGCAAGTCGGCTTCGGCTGCGGCGTATTGGGCGAGAGAGCGACGGACATCTAGTCGATTAAGAACGGCTTCTCGTTGAATCCGTTCTGGCGAGAGGGACTCTGCGCTTGGCGGGGAATCTAGGTCAGACCATGAGAAATCAAACTCCTGAAGGCTCCTCACTGGAATCCCGATGGAAGCAGCCAGGGCTGCCTTCGCTTCGGCGAGCTGGCCCTCGGCAGAGTTGATCGTCAAGTGGGTTTTTGAAAGTTCGATCCGGGCAAGGTCCACTTCCGGTCTCGGTATCTCGCCAACCAAGAACCTTTGCTCCAAGATATTTGCTTGGTCTACGCGAATCTGCTCTTCGGAGCGCACCAAGTCCAACCTTCGAGAAGCGAGAAGGTAATTCAACAGTGCAACGCGAACTCCGCTATGGACCTTCCAAGCGAAATCTGCTAGATCGAATCGAGCAGCTCGGTCGAGACTATGAGCGGCTTGGATTCGATGCCCGCGCTTCCCAGCCGTCTCAATCGGTACCGAAAAGTCTAAATTGAACAAATACGGACTCGGAAAGCCGGGTGTGACGCTTAGACTGGGATTTGGCCGAGCACCAGCGGTCACAATCGCTGCCTGCGCTTCTTCAACGCGCGCCTTAGCCCCTTCCAGAGAAGGATTGAGATACAAGGCAGCAAGAGAGAGTGTTCCGAGATTCCAGGTCTTCGGCGGCCACGGCGTAACCACGTGACCAACGTTCTTCTCCACAAATGCATGCAAACCTTGGTCACCAAGACTTCGCGTCTCCAGCCTGGAAGCTGTCTCAGTCGGGACGATGGGGACAGGTTGGTATCGCCGGGCGGTGCACCCTGACAAAATCAAGGCTGCAAAAAGATGGAGACCTATTTTTCGAATCGTATACATAAACTTGCTCCGAACAAACAAGGATCGAGAGATGGTCCGATGGCCTTAGCCGGGGCTCTAGTCGAACCAAACAACGATCCCAAAGGACAGAACGGACCAATCTTTCGGGGCGTGTTTCGAGAGGAGTCTTTGATGAGTTCTAGATAAGCAGCGGGAGGGGAGGGGGGCTTGTCGCGTCAAAAAGCAGCACAGTGAAACTGAATGCCGAGGAAAGTAAAGATTTTTGGACGCAGGGAGCGAACACACTCTTTGCAACAAAACCGAGCAGTGCGGATTTGAAGATGAAGCGCGCAAACGAATACGCCACTCCCACGCACAATGCAAGGACAACCAACCCATACTCGGTATCGTTTCCGGTTTGAATCGTGTGATCCCAGGTATCGAAGGTCTCAACGAGCGGACAAATAAGGCAGGTGAGCAGAGCAAACACAGCAGTTATTCGGAACGTCCGAGATCGCATGGCTTCGAGTATAGCGCAGGTCGCCTGGGCGGTCGGGCACACCGGAATCCACCCAGACGAGAAGAGGTCCAAATCCAGGAAAAGGACTGATCGCCTTGGTTGCATGGAAAGGCAAATTTCCAACCCACAATTCATGGCGTCTTGTACGACTTGCGCGATATTTGGCAGTCCCCGCGTCGTTCTAAGTTGTAAAACCAATTCAGGCAGCGCTGTCACGGCAGAGGCCGCGGGTTCGAGTCCAGTCGTCCCCGCCACTTCGATTCAATGCCTCACAGATCTTCGCTCCCACCAGTGACTTAGTCTCGAAGACGGTAGCAAGCCCAAAACGAACTCGTCCCACTATCACTGGTGGTTCCCGAAGACGCTCCGCCGATTGCCCAGGTTGCGGCTTCTGTGTTACAAGCCAAACATGCGCAAATGGATGCGCGAGCGCCTACAGCGCCGCAAGAAAAAGCCTGCCGCCGAGGGCGGAGAGACGACGTCTCCGCCGCCTCTCCAGCCTGCTTACTTCGAAGCTGAGATTCCTCCGCACCGGCCGCCGGAAGAGGATCGTCCTGTAAGCGAGAAGCGCGAAGCTCCTAAGAAAGAAGCTGCTAAGAAAAGAGAAATTGAGGTGGAAAGTGCGAGTGCGGACGCGGCCGGGCCCGGTGATCGTGCCCCATCCCCGGCACAAGGAGAGCCGATTTCACGAAGCGGGCCAGCAGACCGCAATCGGGGTCGTCGGCGCCGTGGCGGGCGGGGGCGAGGGGGGCGCGATCGGCGGCAGTCAGTTGGCCGAGCCTTCACTCCGGCTGCGGTCAAAGCGATCGGTGAAGCGCCTTCGGAGGAAACGCCATCGGCGGCAGGTCGCGCTGCTCCCCCTGTTGCAGAATCGGCCGCGCCAACCGGACCGCCTGCGGTTCCTCCTGTGGTAGCGTCGCGCCCACCGAAAGGCGTCGTTGTTCTCGCGATTGGGCTCCCAGGATCAGGCAAGAGTTCCTGGTTCAAGCGGAACAACGTCGTGCCGCTTTCGAGCGACATGGTACGAGCATTGCTGTTTGACGATCCTGCCGAGCAGCGTTTCCAGGACCTGGTCTTCTCAAATCTGCGCTCCATGCTGAAGGCCCGCCTTATCGCGCGTCGGCCTATGAATTATGTGGACGCCACCAATCTCACGCCGCAGGAGCGCCATAATTGGATCAAGCTGGCAAAAGACTACGGCTATGAAGTGCAGGCCGTGTTCTTCGATGTGCCGCTCGAAGTC
>Ga0137396_10001099_pt1 | contig 13869 bp, 13 predicted proteins | sample czc16metaG_FD_108284 | JGI IMG/M metagenome (GOLD analysis project Ga0137396, IMG submission 108284) | Vadose zone soil microbial communities from Angelo Coast Range Reserve, California, USA - czcobulk3.16 metaG | ecosystem: Environmental > Terrestrial > Soil > Vadose zone | place: USA...
TGATATCGTCCCGCTCGCGGTCTCCGCGGCATAGTCGATCGCCCCGGATGCCGCTCCAGGGTGGGTGGAACATGTCCCAGGTGACCATCGCGCCACGCCCGATGCCATACCGTGGCGATGGCCTCCACGTCGTCGGCCGTTGCGGCCCGAAGCGTCAACCGTGAAAGGTCAGGAGCCGTCACCTGAGTCTCCGCGTAACTGGTGTACGTGCCAGAACCGGGTCAAACTGGGCGAAGCTCGCGCTGCCCTCTCGCAGTCCTTCGCGCGCGCTGGATTCGGCTTTCGAGAGAGCGTCCCTGATCACGGCGCGAGTATATCCGCAGGCGTTTCGACATCAGCTGCGACACCTGACCGGGAGTGCGATTGGTGAGCGCGATCACGTGCAACGTAAATTTCGATGTCCGACCCCACGTGCATTGACATGCGCCGCCATCCGTGCGCGAAGCCACCCCGAGGATCCGGAGCGAAACCTTCTTCGCGACAACGCGTATCACGGAGACGGAGAGCGAAACGGATTCGGGGAGGAGACCACCATGATCACGAGGAAACATTCGATGCTGTCCGCCGTCGCCGCGGCTGCGCCGCTGCTGCTCGCGCTGCCGATGGCCGTATCCGCAGACGAGGGCGCCGAGCGCGTCTCAGCGCACCTGGTCGGGTTCCAGGAGACCCCGTTGACTCTCTCCAGCCCCGGCAGCGGAATGTTCCGGGCGAAGATCGCCGAGAACGATCTGTCCTTCGAATGGGTGCTGACCTTTTCGGGCCTGACGACGCCCGTTCAGCAGGCGCACATCCATTTCGGGGCCCGGGCGATCACGGGCGGCATCTCCATCTTCTTGTGCAGCAATCTGGGCAACGGTCCGCCCGGAACGCAACCATGCCCGGCGGCCGGAGGGACCGTGAGTGGAACCGCCAAGGCCACCGACGTGATCGGGCCCGCCGCTCAGGGGATTTCGCCTGGTGAATTTGCGAAGATCCTCGACGCGATCCGCTCCGGATTCGCTTACGCGAACGTCCACACCACCAGGTTCCCCGGCGGCGAGATCCGCGGTCAGATCCGCTCGAACGACGATCACTAGATCGGGTCGTCACGAAGGTTGTCGGCGCGCGGCAGCCCGTCGCTGCCGCGCCTCCGGCTGCGGATTCAAGCTCTCGGCTTCTGCAGACCCGGGCGGCCGTTGGAGCTCAGCGCCGCTGCGCGTCAATGGTCTTGCGCAGTTCATCCTCCTGCCTGCGGAGCTCGCCGGTGGGGTCGGCCGCCGCGAAGTCCTCCGTCTCGTAAAGAGGACGGATCTCGATTTCGCTCTGCGCGCCCGGCATGGGGTTGGGGCAACGTTTCACCCAGTCCACCGCCTCCTGCATGGACTTCACCTGCCACAGCCAGTAGCCGGCCACGAGCTCCTTGGTCTCGGTGAACGGCCCGTCGATGACCGTGCGCTTCGCGCCCGCGAACCGCACGCGCTTCCCGTGCTTGCTGGGCTTGAGTCCGTCGCCGGCAAGCATGATGCCGGCCTTCACCAGCTCTTCGTTGAACGCGCCCATTTCCTTGAGGATCTTCTCGTCACCAGGGCTGACTTCGGCTTCGGATTCCCGGGTGGCTTTGACGATGACCATCACTCGCATGTCGAGGTCCCTTTCGGTTGGCTGGCTCCTGACTCATATGACGAACAAGCAGAGGCGGGATCGACATCGGCGTGTCGTCGTATTCGGGGACACCATGGACACCATCCGCAACTCACGCCAATTCGCCCCGGGCGAGTTGAGCCTGGCACGGTGCTACGAGTACGGCGGAATGTGCCGTGGCCGGGCGGGTTTTACACTCTGGCAATGGGGAACGATCGTAAACGCTGGCGATCGGCTTCGGCGGTCGCGCTTGCCGTCCTGCTCGTCGTCGCGATCGTGCTCACCGTCCGCACGAAGAGCCCTGGCCCGACCTCGACGATCGCACTGGCGCCGCAATCGCCTCCGCCGACTTTGCACGCGCCTGTCTCCGTGCCGACGCGGCTGCCGATCGCCGTCAAGCCTTCCGCACCCGCTGCCGCCGACGCGATTCGCGCGGTGTTCGAGGGTCGCGTCGTCTCCCGCGCAACCGGGCTCGGCGTCAACGGGGCCGATCTCACCTTCTCCCGCGCGGGCGCCGCAGCTTCGGTGCACTCCGGCGAGGATGGCGCGTTCCGGTTCGAGCCACCCGCGGATGGCCGTTGGCTGCTCGCCGCGGTCACTGCCCCTGGATTCCTTCCGTTCGCGCCGGAGTGGGGGCACAGCCCGGTCGAGCTCGAGGCAAAGCCCGGGCGGCGTGTCCGCGGCATCGAGATCCACCTCGTACCGGCGACCGAGGTCCTCGGCCGCGTGGTCGACGCGGAGGATCGGCCCGTGCCGGATGCGCAGGTGCGGCTTCTCGGTCTGGGCAGCGAGGCGGTCCTCGTGTCGATCCCGGATCGCTTCACCTCCGACGCCGGAGGTGAGTTCCGATTCGCCGCGCCCCAGGGCGCGGTGATCGAGGCTCGAAAAGCCGGCTTCGCGCCAGGGCGCGCCGAGCTCGATCTCCTCGCGATGATCGAGCGGCGTGTGACCGTACGTCTCGATACCGCACGCGGGCCCGCGGCGGAGCCGGGCCGCATCGCAGGGCGGGTCGTCGCGCGGGAGGGCGGCTCGCCCATTCCCGGCGCGCTCGTGATGGCGGAGCCCGAGCGCGGGTTCGGCGCGATGCCCGTGGCGGTCGCGCAGGCGGCATCGGCCGACGATGGCGGATTTGCACTCGACGGGCTCGACGCCGGAAGCTACCGCCTCACTGCTCTCGCCGAGGGCCGCGCGCCTGCATTCCTTCGTAGGGTCGCGACCGGCTCGAGGGACGTGGTCCTGGAGCTTGGACCGGGCGGCCGTCTCCGCGGCTGCGTACGCGCCGCCGCCACCGGCGCTGCGGTCGCGCCATTCACGGTGCTGGTTTTCGAGCGCCGCGCTTCGCTGTTCCGGCGGCTGCAGCGATCGCGCTCGTTCATCGACCCGTCCGGATGCTATGCCCTCGCGGATCTCCAACCGGGCCCGGTCGCGGTGGTCGTGTCAGCGCCTGGCTTCGCGCCCTCCGCCGAGGTGCGCGCGGAGGTGTCCGAGTCCAGCGAGGCGGTCGCCGACGCGGAGCTGGCGCGGGGCGGCCGACTCAGGGGCGTCGTTCGCGACGACGCGACCCGCTCGCCCCTCGCCGGCGCGCGGATCTCCGTCGAAGGCTCGCTCGAGGACGCGGCATCCACATTTCCGGTTCTCGCGGAAGCGATCGCGGACGGAGCCGGCCAGTTCGTCCTCGACGGCCTGCCCTCCCGGCTCTCCCTGTCCGCCGCGGCGGCGGGACACCACGGACGCGTGCTGGGTGGCATCGAGCCGTCCCCGGGCGCCGAAGTCGGGCCGATCGAGATCGCGCTGCGCGCCGTCGCGCCGGGCGAGGAGCCCAAGACGGAGCTCGCGGGGATTGGCGTGGGTGTCGCGCCTCGAGGCGACGCAGTCGTCGTGACCGCCGTGGCGGCCCGCGGTGGGGCCGAGGAAGCCGGCCTCGTCCGCGGCGACCTGGTCCTTCGCGTGAATGGGACTGCCGTGATTGAGCTCGGGTTCCGCGGCGCCATAGACGCCATCCGAGGTCCCGAGGGAACCTTCGTCGTTCTCGGGATCCGCCGCGACGGGATGACCTTCGACGTCCGCGTCCCGCGTCGCCTCGTGCGCGGCTGACGGCTGACTCCCTCGCACCTGTCCGGCACACGCCAGACCTGGAGCGCTATTGGTGAGCGCCTCGTCTCGCCAACCTAGGTGCTCTTCGTCACAGGGTCCTCGACGACCACGCGTCGCACCAGTGCGCGAAAGGCGCGCGCGGCCGTGTCGGCGTGCGTGCGCTCGTGCCAGCTCATCGCGAACTTGGTCGTGTGCTCTGGCAACGGCGTCGCGAGCGCGCGGAGGCCGAGGCTCGCAGCCTTGGCGGCGAAGAGCGAGGACGGCAGCATCGCGACGAGGTCGCTCACGGAGATGACTTCGGCGGCGGTGCTGAACGAAGGTACGGTCATGACGATCTTGCGCGGGATATTGGCCCGGGCGAACGTCGCGGCGAACGGATCGCCGAAGCCCTTGCCGGGGACCATGTCGACCCGCACGTGACGGAGATCGGCGAGCGCGCGGCGCGAGAGCTTGCCGGCGGCGGCCCGGTGATCGCGGCGCGCGACGAGAAGGGTGCGGTCTTCGAGAAGTGGCTCGGCGTGAAACGCGGGACCTGTGCCGGCGATGCCGAGGTGAAGGTCGATGTCCGAGGAGCCTAGATCGCCGAGCGAGACCAGCGCGTCGATGCCGACGACGCGCAGATGGGCGAGTGGCAACTCGCGGCCCATCGCGACGGCGAGCCGCGGGATCCAAGCGACCTGGCCGACATCGGCGAGGGCGACGGTGAACGTACGCGTGCACCTCGCGGCGTCGAACGGAGCGGTGGCGAGCGCTGCCTCGAGATCGTGGAACGTGCGAGCCAGGATTGGAGCCAGCTCGGTAGCGCGCGGCGTGGCGACGATGCCCCGGCCTTTGCGGGTGAAGAGCGGGTCACCGAGCGCGTCGCGCAGGCGGGCGAGGGCGTTGCTGACTGCGGACGGCGTCACGTGCAGGCGTCCCGCGGCACGCGCGACGTTCTGCTCGACGAGCACCAGGTGCAGCACGAGCAGCAGGTTCAAGTCGATCGAGGAAAGGCTCACGGACGGTGAGGTTAGATATCACGAATCATCACTTCCGGCGTTGGTTCCCGGAACGCAAGCTAGCGGGCATGCGCAAGTCGATTCCTTGGTTCGCTATCGCCGCGGGCGTCCTGACCGCAGGTCTCCCGTCTTCCTCGTCGCCGGGCGCGACCCGTTCGTCGAGCCCAGCAAGGAATGCTGCCATGTCCGAAACTCCTCTTGTCGAATCTCTCCATCGTGTCGATGTCCTCGACTCGTTCGTCTCCTATCGCGACATGGGTTCGGGCACGCCCATCGTGTTCCTGCACGGCAACCCGACCTCCTCGTACGTGTGGCGGAAGGTGCTGCCGCTGCTGTGCGGGCAGCACCGATGTCTCGCGCCCGACCTGATCGGCATGGGGCAATCTGGCAAGCCCGAGATCGCGTATCGCTACCAGGATCAGGTGCGTTACCTCGACGCGTGGTTCGATAGGGTGGGCGTGCGCGACGTCGTGCTGGTCGGCTATGACTGGGGCGGCGTCCTCGCGATTGACTGGGCGTCGCGGCATCCCGATCGCGTGCGCGGCGTCGTGGTGTTCGAGACAATCCTGCAGTCCATGCACTGGGCCGAGTATCCCCCGCAGGGCGCCGAGTTGTTCCGTGCGCTGCGCACGCCGGGCGTCGGCGAAAAGCTCGTCTTGGACGACAACGGCTTCTTGCCGAGGTCCCTCGATCACGGCGTGAAGTCCGGACTGTCGGAGGCCGACCGCGCCGAGTACTACCGTCCGTTCCCCGACGCGAAATCGCGGCGGCCGATGCTGCAGTGGACACGCTCGATTCCGATCGAGGGCGAGCCCGCGGATGTGATGGCGGTCGTCACGCGCAACGCCGAGTGGCTCGCGACGACACCACAGACCCCGAAGCTCCTGCTGACGTTCGACGGCAATGCGATGAGCAACGCGCCCTCGGTCGTCGAGTGGGCGAAGCGCACGGTGCCGAATCTTCACGTCAAGGCCTTGGGCGTCGCCGGGCATCATGCGTCGGAAGATGCGCCCCGCGAGATCGCAGATGCGATCCGCGGCTGGCTCGAATCAACGTAGGTCACGGCCGGCTAGTCTAGTCGTCAACCGGGTGCGCCAACGTGAGCGACAGCGGCAGCTTCTTTCCGTGTAAGTAGTTCATCACGTCGGCGGGCTTGAGGTCGTACGGCACCGCCAAGTACGCCCGCCCCGGGCGCTCCTTCTTCGGGCCGAAGCACCCCTCGACAGCTATGTTCGCTTGCTCGCAAGCGATATCGAGAGCCGAAAAAGCTGCCTGCACATCCTGCGTCGGTGAATCGAGCGTGTAATCGACAATGACGGCGTATCGGCCGCCGTCTTCCTCGATGCGCTCCCGTAGACGCTCGTGCGGAAGCCCGAACGAGTCCCACGTCAGCATGCCGCCCGGCAAGCTCCGCTCGACGATCAGCACGTCGCCGTACGTGGGCTTCGCGTGAACGAATGGAACGTTCCCGAGCCGAACGCGCCGTGCACCCGGGCGTCCCGGCACCTCGCCGAGATCTTCGGCCCACGCCGTCTCGACATCCTCGCCGCGAGAGCGGAGGCGCACCTTCACCAACTTCGACTCGTCCGGCAACCACATCGCGCGCACGGTAACATGGGTGGAGCGTCGCCTCTGAAGAATGGACCTGTCCAACGAGCTTGGGAAATGCGCACCGAAGGCGTGGGCTTCCCGTGGGATCGGGACCGATGCTTTTTCCCAGCCAGGTCGGTCCAAGAGACAAACGGAACTCGGAGAGCCGACTCGCGCGACGACCGGGTAACGCCCTTGCTCAGCGAGTCGCCCAGCGGTCCGGCGGGTTCCGTGAACGCGATGTTGAAGATGGTCAAGCTGGACATCGCGAAGCTGCAGGCCGCGTACGACGGCAAGAGCTAGAGCTGATTCCTCGCGAAAATGCCAGGTAGTAGCTGCACCAGCAACGACGGCTCCCACGAGCTTGGCACCGGGAGTTGCGTATGGTGTCCCCGGATCCTAGCGCCCCGACAACAGGGGATTCGGGGACGGGGGATTCGGGGACACCCCGCCGCCTTCACTCACGTTTTGACTGCCGGTAGCTCCATGGACCAGGCACAGCGCTCCTCCACCGCGGGATCTGCGGCGGCACACCGGAAAACCGCCCACCGGCAGGCCGCGCCCGGGGGCACCGCCACGCCCGGGATTTCAGGCAGGGTCGCTTCGGTTCCCTCTGCCTCAATGAGATAGCTGACCACTCCTGCATTGGGCAAGTCGCAGCCGAAGAAGAGGGTCGAGGATCCGCCCGGCTGGCCGGGACTCCAGCGGAAGAGGGTGGCGGCTCCGACCGCCGCGCCCGCGGCGGGCTCGAGGAGCTCTGGCGGCGCTGGAAGGGAGAAGCCGAGTCCGCTCGAGGGCGCCGCTACCCGACGCTGGTGCCAGGACTGGACGCCGCCGGGCGCAACCGCGTTGATGCGGATCCAGGCTTCGGCCCCGGCCACCGAGGGCACGACCACGGCGAAGTTCTCCGGCGCCACGGGGCTGGATTGCAGTTGGAGCTGCTCGTAGCGATCGAAAGCGAGCCACAGGAAGGCGTCCACCGTGACGGGGGCGGCAAGCGCGGCTGGAAGCGACGCGCTGCCGGCGACCAAGCCCTCCACCACCGGCTCGAGCCTTAGCGGCACCCCGAGAATCTGGCCTTCATCGACGACGGATACGCTCGCGGATCCGAAGCCGTAGTAGTGACCCGGCGGGCTCGCCCCGTCCGACTCCCAGGCACGAACGACCACCTTCGTCGCCGCTTCCCCTTGCCAGAGGGCGCCGAAGTCGAAGGAGCCGTCGGCGGCGGCGACAGTACCGTAGTCCACGCCCCTGTGCCCGACGCTGACGACGACGCGCCCCGAGGAAGAACCGGATCGCCCGGCGACGATCCCGGAGACCTGGGCCCGGCGAAAACTCGAAAACCCGTTGGTGTTGCCGACGACCTCGGCAACGACTTCGCTTGCGGACCGACCCCGTAGGATGAAGACCCGATGCGAATCGCCGTTGGACTGGTGGATGCGGACCGTGAACGGCCGCGCGAGCGCGGCGAAGGTGGCCTTGCCGTCGGCACCAGTCGTGCCCCAAGGTTGCGCCTCGACCTGTACCTCGACTCCTCGCACCGGGGCCCCGGTTTGCTCCGAGACCGTGCGGACGACGATGCGACCCGCGTCGTGATCGGAGCAGGCGCCGGCCGCGAGCGCGGCGGCAATCAAGAGATACTTGCGCATCCGGAACTCCCGCCCGCGTTGGCGGGCCCGGCGCGCATGGTGCATTCGCCTGGCGGCAGGCACAAGCTCGGGCAGCAAGGACAGTCCTATGCGCGCCAATACTCCAACGTTGGGACGCGGTTGGCATCGAGAGTTGGGTGTGGTGTACGTGGATTCGGACGGCGCATGCTGCTGCCCAGGAGGAACTGCCATGCAAAACTTGCTCGGCTTCGCCGTAGCTGCCGCGTTGATTGCTGCGCCCACGTCGAAGACAGCCGTGTCCACGAAGGAGGCTCCTCCTGCGGCGGGACCTTACTCGCAGGGGATCAAGGCGGGTGGATTCGTGTTCGCTGCGGGTCAGATCGGCCGCGACCCGGTGACCAACAAGGTCGAGGGCGATGTGAAGGCGCAAACCGAGAGGACCCTGAAGAATCTCTCCGCGGTGCTCGCCGCTGCGGGGACGAGCATGGACCGGGCCGTCAAAGTGACCGTGTTCCTGAAGAACATCTCCGACTTCCAGGCGATGAATGAGGTCTATGCGAAGTTCTTTTCCGCCGTCCCGCCGGCGCGCAGCACGGTCCAGGCCGTGCTGCCGAATGACGCGGCGCTGGTCGAGATCGACGTGATCGCGATGCAGTAGCGTGGCTCAGCCCGCACCCCGGACGAAAGAAAGCGACATGACGAACTGCCCCACCGTTTTTCGGTCGGAGCGGAGATGTGTTCAGCGTTCCCACAGACGAGCAATTCCACGCAGCCCAACGGCGGATCCTTTGAGTGCAAAACTCGCCGGCGGTCCTGCCTGAGCTAGAACTGACGGCGCGCAGCTGCAGCAATTGAGCAATCACCTGGAGGTCGGACTGCGGCTTTTCGTCATCGGTGAGGAGCGCTTCTCGACGCACGAGCTTCCGCAAACCGGGCATGTGATCCTGGGGAGCGCGCCTGACTGCGACGTCGTCCTCGCCGATCCGTCGGTAGCGCCGCGCCATGCCCGCCTCGAGGTCGGCCCGCCGTTCTCCCTCGAGGACCTCGGGAGCGGCGGGGTCACGCAGGTCGGCGCGACTCCGCTTCCTCCCGGCGGCCGCGCGGAGCTCGTCCCAGGGGGAGCCCTCGAGCTCGGCGGGGTCGTACTGCTGCTCGAGCGGCTGCGCGGTTCCACCCCCCGGCGAATCCTCTCCCGCGAGTACTTCGAGGACCGGGTGCAGGAGGAGTGCTACCGGGCGGAGCGCAAGCAGACGGTCTTTTCGGTGCTGCGCATCGGCGTGCCGTCCTCCGCATCGATCGACCCGGTCGAGCAGGTGCTCGGAGTTTGCCTGCGGCTCGTCGACGTCGTCGCCTGCCATGCGCCTCGCGAGTACGGCGTTCTTCTCTGCGAGACGCCCCCGGCGGGAGCGGAAATCGCCGCCGCGCGGCTGCGCGACCGCTTGGCCAGGATCGGGGCGATGCCGTCGTTGGGGATGGCCTTCTACCCGCGCGACGGCAACGACGCCTTCTCGCTCATCGCGCGCGCCGTACCGCCAGGAACGGCATTGGCGGAGGACCGGCCCCCCCTCGACACGCTCCCCGAGACCTCGCCGGCGATCGTCCAGCTCCGCCACATGGTCGAGCGCGTGGCCGCGAGCGACATCAGCGTCCTCGTCCTGGGAGAAACAGGGGTGGGAAAGGAGCGCATGGCGGAAGAGCTGCACCGCCGGTCGCCGCGCTCGGCCAAGCCCCTCCTACGGCTGAACTGCGCCGCCTTGAGCGACTCGCTGCTGGAGAGCGAGCTGTTCGGCCACGAGCGGGGGGCTTTCACCGGCGCTCACGAGCGGAAGGTCGGCCTCCTCGAAGCGGCCGAGGGTGGGACGGTGTTCCACGACGAGGTCGGGGACATGCCTTCGCTGACCCAGGTAAAGTTGCTCCGGGTGCTCGAAGAGCGGCAGGTGCGGCGCGTCGGCTCGACTGCATCGTTGGGGATCGACGTGCGCTTCGTTTCGGCGACCAATCGGAACCTCGAACAGGCGATCGCCCGCGGCACCTTTCGCGAGGACCTCTACTTCCGCCTGAACGGGATTGCGCTGGTGATCCCTCCCCTGCGCGACCGGCCGGGCGAGATCGAGGGACTGGCCCGCCATTTCATCGCGGAGGCTTGCCGCCGTGCCGGCCGCGAGCCGCCCCGCATCTCTCGCGAGGCGCTGCAGATCCTTCTCGCTTACCCGTGGCCCGGCAACATCCGCGAGCTGCGCAGCGTGATCGAGCGCGCCGTCGTGCTCTGCGACACCGACCACCTCATGCCCGCACATCTACCCGAGCAGCGGATGCGCGCGCACTTCGCCCGCCGTGATCCGATGCCGGTCCCCAATGGAAGCAATGGGATCTCCGCTTCGCGCCCGCTCTCCACCCAGGAGGAAGCGCGTCGCGAAGAGTTGCTCAGGCTCTTGCGCGAGCACCGCGGCAACGTGACGGCAGTCGGACGCGCCCTCCAGAAGGCGCGGTTCCAGGTCCAGCGCTGGCTCAAGCGCTACGGCATCGACGCCGCCACGTTCCGCTGAAGGCGCCACGTGGCGCCACATGCGTGCCACCCCCGCCGAACCCCCTGAAATGTCGACCAACGGCCACTGGCACGAGTCGTGCTGAAGGGAAGGGCAGGAGGGGAACCCAATGGACAGGATTCGCGAGTGGTCGTTTCCGGTGATGGTTCTCACAATGTGGGTCTTGGCGGCCGGCTACACCTTGTCTTCGCTCGGCCAGGCACATGCCCCCGTGAAGCCGGCGCCCGTGCAGGCGACGATGGACATCACGGTGGTGGGCTCCAAGCACGTCTCGCTGGCGCGGAAGACTCAGAAGCCGGTCACCCGTCGCGGGCCGCGAGCCTGAGCGTACGCCGAATCGAGGGGCATGCCGGGTCCAGCTCTGCCGGCATGCGCCTTGAATGCCCGAACTCCCGAGCGAGCGAGACAGGCGCCGCTCCCACCGCGTGCTTAGATCGCGGTTGGAAGAGACGGACGGCTCCCGGGCGGTCGGTCGACAGGCCGTGGCTCGTGGAGCGGGCGAGTTTGGATGCCAGCCTGGACCACGGAGCGCCTCCATGGAGCTGCTTTGGCCGAGATCGGCGCTGACACGATCCATCTTGGTGGCGGTTGCACTAGCGGCAACAGCTGGTCGCGGCCAGACGGTCCCGCCGTCGCGGCAGTTTGGCCCGGACACGTACCGGGTCGGGGTCTTCACCGGGCCGGGGACGCCGGCGAGCGGGCTCTCCTGCAACGCGCCGCAGGCACCGACGCCGAAGACGTGTAGCGGCTTTCTGGCGAGCTTCGACGGGACTCAGCTCGACGTCACGGTCAAGGTGCCGCAGAGCACGACCGTCCCCACTGGGCCGTACCCGCTGGTCGTCTCGCTTCACGGCTACGGGGGTAGCAAGAACAGCTCGGTGGGTGACGTCGACAAGCTCGCCGACGCTGGCTTCACGGTGCTGCGCTATTCCGCGCGCGGGTTCGGAGAATCGTGGGGGCAGGTCAACCTGGCGGATCTGAACGTCGAGGTCCGGGATCTGCGCAGCATGATCAGCCAGGTGACGAACGACCCCAGGCTCCAGGCTGACGCTGACGCGGTGGGAGTCTTCGGCGCCTCCTACGGCGGCATCCAATCGTGGCTCGCCGCTGTCCAGCCGACGTTCACGGCGGATCCGGGCGGAGGTCAGGTGCGCATCCGCGCCATCGTCCCCATCGTGCCCGGGACGGACCTGCTCTACTCGCTGCGCCCCAACGGCACCCCGGAGAATTCCATTGACGTCCCGGGCGGGTTCAAACTGAGCTTCACCGAGGGCCTCTTGCTCTCGGGCATCCGCAGATCTTCAGCGCGCCCGTACCCGAACTACCCCGATTACCTGTTCGTCTGGAACACGTACCTCGTCGCAACGGAACCCAACGACAATCCGCCCATCGGTTCGCAGATCGTCGACGGAGTGGCGGGCTATCGGTCGATCTGGTGGCAGCAAGCGTTCTGGAGCCAGGTGGCCCAGAACGCGGATCCGAACAATGCCGGCCGGCGACCTCAGCTACCGGTGTTCCAGATCCAAGGATGGACCGACGACTTGTTCCCCGTCCCTGAAGCCCTGCGCATGTATCGGACGCTGCGCTCGATCGACGGCAGCTACCCGATCGCCCTCTATCTTGGCGACCTGGGACATCCGCGAGCGACGAACAAGCAGGGCGAGGTCGATTTCGTCACCGATCAGGTGCACCGCTGGTTCGACTTCTACTTGAAGTGCAAGGGTGCGACATCGGCGACGTGTGCACCGCCCTCCCTGGACGTCCAAGCCGCCATTACGCGGGTCCGCGATCAGCCGTTCAACCCCGCCGACGTCATCCGCGTCCCGACCTACGATGACCTCGCGAACGGCATCGTCGCGCACGCGTTTCCAGGCGGTGAGGTCCTGACTTACAATCCGGCGAACCCAAGCGGCGTGTTTTTCGACCCGCTGGTGATGGCGGGCGCCGAGTCGCTGCAACCCAATCCGCCGCCGCCGCTTCCTGACGTCGTGCCGGGCGACGTGGCGCGCTACGAGGTAAAGGTCGCGGACCTGGTCAATGGCTCGCCGCTCCTGATCGCCGGGCAGCCCACCGTGACCGTCCGTCTCTCCACTCCGGCATCTCGGGAGCAGCTGAATATCCGGCTGATCGACGTCAAGCCAGACGGTACCGAGCATCTGGTCACGCGCGGCACCCATACCCTCGACACCGGAAACCCTCTTCGGCCGATCGGCCACGAAACGGTGACGATCACTTCGTATGGGAACGTCTGGCAAGCCGATCAGGCCGACGTTCTCCGCCTCGAGATCACCAACGTGGACAGCCCGTACATCGAGCCGAGCCGCGTGCCGTCGGTGACGAGGCTCGGCAAGGTCGAGCTCGAGATCCCGGTGCGCCGCTAGAACGAGGGGCCGCGTCGGTGCCAGTAGCCTCTGGCGAACAAGGCCGCAGGGGAGTACTGCACGTGATCAGGACGTTGCGTTCCGCCCAGCGAACAGTTCACGGCGGCAGAGGTCGCAATGACTCGAGTCATGGCAGCGCTCGCCGTCCTTGTCGTCGTGGCTTACGCACCGGCCAGTCCAGCTCAGCAGGCGGATCCCCCGAGCGCCGTGCCACTCGATCGTCCGTTGCCCTCCGCCTGGTCCTTCCAGTTCGGCGCAGGCGCTCTCGCCACTCCGTCGTATCCCGGCGCGGCCTCCACCAAGATCCTTCCGCTGCCGTTCGTGGACGTGCGCTACGGGGACCGGGTCTTCCTCTCTCCCGTCTCGGGGCTGGGCGTGAACGTCATCGCGGTCCCCGGCGCTCGGCTCGCCGTCGCGCTGCTGCCCGATCTGGGCCGCACGGCTTCGTCGAGCGATCGGCTGCGCGGTTGGGGCGACATCGGGGCGGGCGCGGATCTGAAGCTGTCCGGACAAGTCCGCGTTCTCGGCCCGGTCGCCGTTCTCGCCGGAGTGCGCCGCCAACTCGGCGCAGGCAACGGAACGGTGGTCGACGCCGGGCTGACCGCCATGCTGCCGTTGCTGCGCCGCTTGATTGTCTCCGCGACTGGCACCGTGAGCTGGGCGAACGCGCGGTACACCCAATCCTACTTTGGAGTGGATGCGGGTCAGTCCGCGGCGGCTCTCTCCCAGGGCCTGACGGTTCCCACATTTGCGGCCGGCGCGGGGCTGCGCGACACCTCCTTGGCGCTGCTCGCCATCGTCCCCATCGATCAGCACTGGTCACTGCAATCCGTCACTCGTACCGAGATCCTGCTCGGCGATCCAGCCCGCGCCCCCCTCACCGAGCGGCGCATCCAACTGACGTTCGGCGGGTTCATCGCGTACCGGCTTTGACCCGAGCAGCAAACCGGATCGCGGATGGTTCACTGGGCTGACGAGATCCTTCCGTTCGACGCATCCTGCCAGGAGTGGCCGTCGCCGCAGCGGATCA
>Ga0137396_10001102_pt1 | contig 13856 bp, 14 predicted proteins | sample czc16metaG_FD_108284 | JGI IMG/M metagenome (GOLD analysis project Ga0137396, IMG submission 108284) | Vadose zone soil microbial communities from Angelo Coast Range Reserve, California, USA - czcobulk3.16 metaG | ecosystem: Environmental > Terrestrial > Soil > Vadose zone | place: USA...
AACCTCCGGCCGAGGTACTCCTCCATCATCGTGACGGCGCGCGCGATCGTTCGCGGGTCGGTGAGCCGCTCCTGGCCGACGAGCGGCGCGCCCATGTTCGAGACCACGGCGACCGGGTCGTCGTCGGCGAGGTCCTGCGGGTCGAGCAGCGAGACGACGGCGCCCTCGCGGTAGAGCTTCCGCATGTTGAGGAGCGCCAGGTAGGGGCTCCCGCCGCCGCCGGTGCCGAGGATCCAGGCGCCGATCGCGAGCGATTCGATCTCCGCGGCCGATACCGGTCGGGGCGCTGCCATCGGAGAGGCGAGCCTACCATACGGCCTGCATCTTGACTTCCGTCCGAGCGCGCCCGATAGTGCGGGGCGACGCGGACGTCGAGTCCGCTCCATCCAAGCGAGGAGGCTCAGCCATGCCGAAATACGTGATCGAGCGCGAGATCCCGGGGGCCGCGGATCTGTTCGCCAAGCAGGGCCGCGAGCTGTCCCAGAAGTCCAACCAGGTCATCCGGGAGTTGGGCGACGTGCAGTGGCTTCACAGCTACGTGAGCGGGGACAAAGTGTACTGCGTCTACATCGCCCCCAATGAGGAGAAGCTGCGTGAGCACGCAAAGCGGGGCGGCTTTCCGATCAACCGTGTGTCGGAAGTCAAGCTGATGATCGATCCGACCAGCGGTGGCCGGTAGACGTCGGGAGGACGGAGCCGTGCGCGTGTCACGCAGGCTCGTCGTCGCGGTCGTCGCGACACTGACCGCGGCCCTCGTGGCTCCGGTCCCCGCCTTCGAGAGGAGCGGCGACCGTAAGATCCTCGTCTTCGCCGGCCGGCAGGAAGTTCCCACGATCGACCCGAGCGTCAAGTACGACTGGTCCATCCGGATGGCGCAGCAGTCCCTCTACGACGCCCTCGTCAAGTACGTCGGCGACCCGCCCCAGATCGCGCCCTGGCTGGCGGAGCGGTGGGAAAGCACCCCGGATGCGAAGACGTGGACCTTCCACCTCGTCAAGAACGCCCGGTTCCACAACGGCGACCCGGTGACCGCCGAGGCGATCCGCTTCTCCTTCGCGCGCACGCTCAAGCTCAACCAGGGCCCCGCGTGGATGCTGTCCGACTTCCTGAAGGAGGACGGCATCAAGGTCCTGGGCGACGCGACGATTCAGTTCAACCTCGTCCAGCCCTACGCGCCCTTCCTCTCGTTCCTGCCGTGGTGGTACGTGATGAATCCGACGCAGGTGCTGGCGAACGAGCAGGGGGGCGACCTCGGCCAGAAGTGGCTGACGACCAACGAGGCCGGCAGCGGGCCATTCAGGATCAAGCGGTGGGAACAGGGCGTCCTCTACGAGCTGGAGGCGGTGGAGGCCTACTGGAAGGGTTGGCCGTCCAAGGACCACATCGGCGGCGTCGTCTACAAGATCGTCCGCGAGTCGGGCGCCCAGCGCGCCGCCCTGCTCCGCGGGGAGGCCGACATCGTCGAGGGCCTGTCGACCGACGACTTCGACCAGGTCGCGAAGGTGCCGGGCATCGTGGTGCCGAACCTCCCGGGGATGACGACGTTCGGGATCAAGATGAACACGCAGAAGGGCCCGACGAAAGACCCGAACTTCCGCAAGGCCGTCTGCTACGCGTTCGACTACGACGCGCTCGTCAAGATCTACAACGGCAACGCCGTGCTCGAGACGAGCCCGTTCCCGACCGCGACACGCGGCTCGATCGTCGTCCCGGGCATCTACCGCCAGGACCTCACGAAGGCCAGGGAGTTCCTCGCCAAGTCGGCGTCCCCGCAGGGCGGTGTCGAGCTCGAGTACGTCTACGTCCAGGGGCTCGAGGAGGAGCGGAAGATGGGGCTCGTCCTCATCGACAATCTCCAGAAGCTCAACGTCACCGTGAAGATGGTGCCGCTCATCTGGCCGAACATGGTGGCGCGCGGCTCGAAGGCAGAGACGTCGCCCGACATGATGGCCGTGTTCGCGACGCCGGTCTCCACCGACCCCGACGCGGTCGCGTACCAGTACCATAAGAACTCCTGGGGCAAGTACTACGGCTCGTCCTTCTACGCGAACGACGGCGTCTGGGAGCTCATCGACAGGGCGCGAACGATCGCGAGGTGGGAGGAGCGCGCGCCGCTCTACGCCGAGATCCAGAAGCGGATCGTGGCCGACGCGCCGGAGATCTTCGGGATGCTCGCGAACCGGCGCTGGGCGATGCGCGACCACGTCAAGGGGTTCCAGTTCAGCCCCGTGCGCTTCACGGGCGAGGTGGATCTCTACCCGCTGGCCATCGTCGCCAAGTAGCGGCCAGGTCGTTTGCTCGGCTACGTCGTCAAGCGCCTCGCGCTGCTGGGCCTGATGCTCTTCGGGCTCCTGTGCATCACGTTCGCCATCTCCCACGTGGTGCCGGGCGACCCGGCGCGGCTCGCCGCCGGGCCGGACGCGACCGCCTCGATGGTCGAGACGATCCGAGCCGAGTACGGTCTCGACCGCCCGCTCCGGGTCCAGTTCGCGCGCTACGTCCGCGCGATCGTCGCGGGCGATCTCGGCCGCTCCCTGCGGACGCGCGAGACCGTGGGGAGCGACCTGCTCCGCTATTTCCCGAACACCTTCGAGCTGGTCACCGGCGCGATGCTCATCGCGGTCGGGCTCGGCGTGCCGCTCGGGATCCTCTCCGCCGTCTACCGCGACACCTGGGTGGATCACCTGACGCGCGTCGTGTCCGTGTCCGGCGTCGCGATCCCGGCCTTCTGGCTCGGGCTCATGCTCCAGCTGCTGATCGCGCTCGACTGGCGGCTCCTACCGCTCGGAGGACGACTGGGCCTCATGCAGACGCCGCCCGAGCCGATCACGCACCTGCTCTTCGTGGACGCACTCCTCCGCGGCCGGTGGGCGACCTTTGCCGACGCGCTCGCCCACGCGCTGCTTCCGATGGTCACGCTCTGCTTCCCGGCGCTCGCCTCGATCATGCGCGTGAACCGCGCGGAGATGATCGAGACACTGAAGCAGGACTACATCGTCAACGCGCGCGCGCAGGGGATCTCCGACGCCCGCGTCGTCGGGCGCTATGCGCTGAAGAACGCGATGGTGCCGACGCTCACGATGATCGGGCTCCGCTACGGGTGGATGCTCGGCGGGACCGTCCTGGTCGAGACCGTCTTCGACTGGCCGGGGATCGGCCTCTACGCGGTGAGCTCGGCGGTGTCCGGCGACTTCCAGCCGATCATGGGCGTGACGCTCCTGATCGGCCTCAACTTCATGCTCGCGAACTTCCTCGTCGACCTCGCGTACGGCTGGCTCGACCCGCGGACGCGTGAGGCGGGCGTCGCGTGATGGACACGGCGCTCGCGCGCACGCCGCTCGCGGCCTGGCTCGGGCGCCACGAGTCCACGGCCCGCGAGCTCCGGCTCTACGCGAGAATCTTCGCGCGGAGCTCGGCCTCCCTGCTGGGCCTGGCGCTCGTGCTCGCCTTTCTGCTGGTTGCCGCGGTCGGGCCGTGGATCGTGCCGTATCCCGAAGATGCGCGCGGGGCCGTGCATCTCGACCTGAAGCTCCAGCCGCCGAGCGCCGACCACTGGTTCGGCACCGACGAGGTCGGCAACGACATCTACACGCGCGTCATCCTCGGCGCACGGCTCTCACTCCGGATCGGCCTCATCATCACGCTCGTGGGTGGGCTGATCGGCGTGCCGCTGGGGGTCGCCGCGGGCTACGTCGGCGGCCTCGTCGGCGACGCGATCATGCGCGTGACCGACGTCTTTCTTTCGGTGCCCGCGCTCGTCCTCGCGCTCGCCATCGTCGGGGCGCTCGGCCCCGGGATCCTGAACGCGATCGTGGCGCTCTCGCTCGTCTGGTGGCCCGGCTACGTGCGACTCGTGCACGGCAAGACGCTCTCGCTCAAGGCGCAGACGTTCGTCGAGGCGGCGCGCGCCGTCGGCACCGGCCGGCTCCGCATCGTGTTCATCCACATCCTGCCGAACTGCCTCTCACCCATCACGGTGAAGGCGAGCATGGACATGGGGACCGCGATCCTCGCCGCGGCGGGCCTCGGCTTCATCGGCCTCGGCGCCCAGCCCCCGCATCCGGAGTGGGGCGCCATGATCAGTCACGGGCGGAACTACCTGCCGACGTGGTGGTGGTACTCGGCGTTCCCCGGCCTGTTCATCTATCTGACCGTCCTCGGCTTCAACCTCCTGGGCGACGGCCTCCGCGACATCCTCGACCCGAAGAGCCGCGCCTGAGAGTCAGACGCCGCAGAGCTCGGCGACGACGCGGGCGACGAGGAGGTTCGCGAGCAGCACGGGCGCGCCCGTCGCCGCCTGGAGCTGGTCGCGCGTCTTGCGTCTGAAGCCCATGCAGTCCATCACGACGAGCCCCGCTCGGGACGCGCGAAGCGCGTCGGCGGCGCGCGCGACGGCGGCCGGATTCTCCTCCTCGTAGGGTGAGAGCGGCACGACGACGGGGTCGAAACCGTCGGCGCGCCAGCGCGCCTCGGTCTGGGGCACGTGAGGCGTAGAGGGTGCCAGGATGCCGAGGCGTCCGGGCCAGCTCGTGGCGCGGAGCACGCCGAGCAGGATCTGCTGTGGCTGGACGAGGGGACGTGTGGCGGCGAGGCGTCCGAAGGCGCCCGTGCAGAGGAGCGCGGTCAGCGTCGCGCCCGCGCGCTCGAGCTCGCCGATCTTCGCCTCGACGCGCTCGGTGATCCGCGGCTTGCCGACGAAGACGGACGCGCCGTCGGCGAGGCGCGTGACGAGGATCTCGTCGCCGGGGCGGGGGGCGAGCGCGGCAACCTGCGCCCGGTCGAGGCCGTCGAGGGCCCCCGCCTCGCGGATCTCGACACCCGAACCGATGACCTCGGCCATTTCGGGAACGACGTCGACGCGCGGCGACTGGCCGATGGTGACGAGGCCGACGGTCGGACGGATCGATCTCACAGGACGTGGAGCAGGGGACGCGCGGTGAGCGCGTCCGGCTTCCAGCAGCCCGTCTCCGCGAACCAGCCGAGCGCGGCGTGCGCGTCGGCGGTCGTGGCGACCGCGAGCGTCTCGCCGCCCTCGAAGAACCCACCGAACGCCACGCGCCGGGCGCCGCGCAGCTCGACGAGCGCGAGCTGCGCCACGTCGTGCTGGGCCACCGGCCCCTCGACGATCGTGACCCTCCGTGACCCGTCGAGGACCACGGGCACCTGCTCCCACGGCTCGACGAACTGGGCGAAGCTCCGCGGCTCGTAGCCCGTCCAGACGCCGCCCGTCCAGTACGGATCCTCCTCGATCGCGTGCTTGAGCTGGCCGGGCTGCTGCAGGCGATAGAAGATGTCCGCCGTCTTGCCGTCGGGCGCAGGCCCGCCACCGATCAGGATCCCCGCGGCGCGCAGCCCCTGGAGGCGCTCGATGTGGGCACGCCGGTGGGCCTCGCGACGCGTCGCGTAGTCGGCCGCGGCCGTGACGGCGATGTGGAAGACGATCATGGCAGAGAGCCTACCAGATCGGTCGCCTCCACCACCCGGCGTGTTACTGTGTCGAGTGATGGAGCTGCTCGAGCAGTTTCGCGCCGGATACCCGTTCCCGCTCGACGACTTCCAGCTCGAAGCGATCCAGGCGATCGCCGGCGGCCAGTCGGTGATCGTCTCGGCGCCGACGGGGGCGGGGAAGACGCTCGTCGCCGAATTTGCGATCCACGCGGCGCTCGCGTCCGGCCATCGCATCGCGTACACCACGCCTCTCAAGGCGCTCTCCAACCAGAAATTCGCCGACTTCACGCGCGCCTTCGGTGAGACGCTCGTCGGCATCCTGACGGGCGACGTCAAGGTGAACCCCCGCGCGCGCGTGCTGGTGATGACGACGGAGATCCTCCGAAACGCGCTCTACGGGTCGGGGCTCGACGAGCTCCGCTACATCGTGCTCGACGAGTGCCACTACATGGGCGACGAGGGGCGCGGCACGGTGTGGGAGGAGATCATCATCGGCGCGCCCAAGGACGTCATCCTCGTCGGCCTCTCGGCCACCGTCGCCAACGTCAAGGAGATCGCCGACTGGATCTCGCTGGTGCACCGGCCGATCGTGCCGATCTATCACCCACACCGGCCCGTGCCGCTGCGCTACGCGATCGCCGACCTCGCGGGAGAGATCCACGACCTCGACGAGGTGCGTCGCGGCCGCGCGCGCGTCGTGGGCGACGAGTCGCGCGGTTCCGACGACCGCGGCCGCTGGTACACGCGCCGGGTCGTGGACCCGACGGTGCTCATCGAGGCGCTCGAGGCGCGACGCTGGCTTCCGGCGATCTACTTCATCTTCAGCCGCGCCGGCTGCGAGCGCGCGATGAACGACGTGCTCGCCGACGGTCGTAGCCTCCTCACGGCCGAGCAGCAGGACGAGGTGGATCGCGCGATCGGTGAGGCGGTCGGCGAGAGCCCGACCATCGGCGAGTCGGCGCTCTCCCAGTCGGTCTTCCAGGGGCTGCGGATCGGCGTCGCGCTCCACCACGCGGGGATCCTGCCGGGCCTCAAGCGTCTCATCGAGACGCTCTTCGAGCGCGGCCTCTGCAAGGTCGTGTTCGCGACCGAGACCATGTCCCTCGGCATCCACATGCCCGCCCGTGCGGTCGTATTGCAGGGGCTCACCAAGCGGACGGATCGCGGCTTTCGCGCGCTCACGCACAACGAGCTCACGCAGATGGCGGGGCGGGCCGGGCGCCGCGGCATCGACGCGGAGGGCGAGTGCGTGATCGCGCTCGACGCCCGTGACGGCCTCGACTCCGTCTTCCACGTCGTGGACGGCGCGCCCGAGCCGATCGAGAGCCAGTTCAAGCTCGGCTACGGCTCCGCCGCGCTCCTGCTCGGCACGGGCGCCGGGCCCGACGTCCTGCGCCGCCGAATCGAGTCCTCCTTCGGCCAGTACCAGAACCTCAAGCGCATCCGCGAGCTGGAAGCCGAGGTGCGGGGTCTCGAGGGCTCGCTCGCCGAGCTCAAGCGCTACGAGGCGCCGTGCGGCGACTTCCAGCGCATCGGCCGTTACAGGCGCGCGCGCCAGGAGCTGGAGGCGCGGCGTCAGGCCCTGGGTCGCGGGGCGCGCCGGGGCGAGCGGAGCGTGGTCGAAGCCGAGACGGGACGGCTCGCGCTCATCCGGCGCAAGGGCGCGCCGAGCCTCGCCGTGATCCTCGGCGTGCACTCGGTGCGCGGCCATCGCGCCTTCCTCGACGCGCTCCTGCCCCACGGCGCCGTCGTCCGGGTGAAGAGCGGCGTCGTGAAGCGCATTTTCTGGGCCACGCCGCCGCTCCACGTCCCGCGCGACCTCGAGCGCGGCGCGCCGGGGCGGGGGCGCGACGGCCGCGGTCTCCGCCACCTCGCCGCCGAGCTCGCCCGGCTCTCCGTCGCCGAGCTCGTCGAGCACGAGCGCGAGCACGGGCCCGGCGCCGTCCTCGCGTCCATCGAGTGCCACCGGTGCCCGTGGGGCGCCGTCCCGAAGTGCGACCGTGAGTGGCGCGAGCTCGAGACGCTCACCGAGCGGCTCGGCGCGCGCCGGCGCGCGCTCGAACAGGTGCGCGGCGCCTACTGGCAAGAGTTCCTGAGCGTCGTGGAGGTGCTCGAGCAGTTCGGCGCGGTGCGCGACGGGCAGCTCGAGGCCCGTGGGCGGCTCATCGCGAGCCTCCGTCACGACAACGAGCTGCTCGTCGCGGAGAGCGTCTTTCGCGGCCTCTTCGCCGACCTCACGGGGGCCGAGGCGGCGGCGCTGTGCTCCGCGCTCATCGAAGAGTCGCGCTCGGGCGAGGCGGCGCTCGCGCGGGAGTTTCTCCGCAAGCGCCCGAAGCTCCGGCGGCGGCTCGCCGAGCTCGGCGGCCTCGCCCAGACCATCCACGAGGCCCAGCGTCAGCGCCGGCTTCAGATGCCGGTGGGCGTCCACGGCGGGTTCATGCCCGCGGTCTTCCGCTGGGCCTCCGGCGAGGACGACTGGCCGGGGATCGTGGAGGAGGCCTTCGGCGGCCACGAGGGCGACCTGATCCGCGCGATGCGCCGGCTCATCGACCTCCTCCGCCAGCTCGCCGAGAGTCCCGAGGTGCCCGTCGAGACGGGCCGCCTCCTGGCGCAGGTCGCGCGGGTCGTCGATCGGGGCATCGTCCTGGAGTCGGCCCTGATATGATCCGACTCGTGAGCCGTCACGCGTGCTCTGCCGCCGCCCTCCTCGTGGTCCTCGTCGGGTGCGCGGCGCTTCCGCCCCAGGATCGGCGCGCCGCGCAGGGGCCGAGCGCCGAGGAGATCTGGACGGCGCGCGTGATGCTCGCCACGGGGCACGAGCCGAGCTTCGACGAGAAGCAGCGATGGGACGATCAGATGGACCAGCGGATCTCGCAGTACCTCGCCCGTCACCCGGAGCTCGCCAACTCGCTCGGCGTGACGACCCTCCGGATCACCCGTCAGGTGACGGTCGGCATGGAGAAGGACCTGGTCCTGCTCCTCCTCGGCCCGCCCGCGCAGGGCGCGAAGGACGCGGCCGAGGTCGAGAAGTTTGCGCGCACGTTCTGGCCGCTCGTGAAGGCCAACAACCCGAAGGAGGTGTGGCTCTACCCGCAGGGCTGGCGCCTCTTCCTCGACGACACCCGGGTCGTGGATATCACGCAGTATCTCGAGCCCTGAGCCCGTGCGGGCCCGTACGGAGCCCCGCCGATGATCCAGTCGCGGCTGGTCGTGACCAAGCACACGCCGCTCGCGCCGCGCGGTCTCGTCGTGGCCGAGCACCCGCTCGGTGCCGGCGTGGGCGCGGCGATCCTCGAGGGCGGCGGCAACGCCGTGGACGCCGCCGTCGCGACCGCCTTCGCGATGACGGTGGTCGAGCCCTTCATGTCCACGATCGCGGGCTCGGGCACGATGCTCGTCCGCCTCGAGAAGCGCGGTGAGACGGTCGCGCTGGACTTCAACGGCGTCGCGCCGGCGCGCGCCCACGCCGGGATGTTCCGGCTGATCGGCGGTATCTCCGACGGGCTCTTCCCCTGGCCTCGGGTCGAGGGCGCCGCGAACGAGTACGGCCATCGGGCGGTTGCGGTGCCCGGGTCGGTCGCGGGCCTCACGCTGGCGCTCGAGCGCTACGGCACCATGGAGCTCGCCGACGTCCTCGCCCCGGCGATCGCGCTCGCGCGCGAGGGATTCGTACCGGACTGGTACCAGGCGCTCACGACCGCGCGCCACCTCGAGGAGCTCGGCGCGTTCCCCGAGAGCGCGCGCACGTACCTCCGGAACGGCCGCGCGATCCACCGCCCGCCGTCGCTCGAGCCCGGCGAGCGCGTCACGTACCCGGACCTCGCGCGGAGCCTCGAGTTGATCGCGCGCGAGGGCGCCGAGGTGTTCTATCGGGGCGAGCTCGCGCAGGCGATCCACGACGAGATGGCCGCGCACGGCGGCCTGCTCAGCCGGGAGGATCTCGCCGCCTACGAGGTGGGCGTGAGCGCGCCGCTCACCGGGCGTTACCGCGACCTCGACCTGGTGCTCCCGCCGGGCGCGACCGGCGGGATCACGGCGCTCGAGATCCTGAACATCCTCGAGCAGTGGGCACCGGCACGGGTCGGATGGCAGACGGTCGAGGGCCTCCACCTCCGTGCCGAGGCGGTGCGGCGGGCGTTCGCGGACCGCTTCGCACTCCTCGGCGATCCGACCCTCGTGAAGGCGCCGTGGGTCGAGCTCGCCTCGAAGCCGTACGCGCGGGCCATCGCCGCCGAGCTCCGTCTTCCGGCCTCTCGTCGAGCGGTGCCACGGGCCAGCGCCGCGCGCGGCGACACCCGCTCGGCGACCGCCCGCGTCGCCGCCGCACGCCTAGGGACCGCCGGCGAGTGCACGACGCACGTCTCGGTGGTGGACCAGCACCGCAACATGGTCGCGCTCACGCACACCGCGGTGTCGCTATTCGGCGCACGCGTGGTCGTGAAGGGGACAGGCATCCTCCTGAACAACGGCATGATCTGGTTCGACCCCGAGCCCGGACGGCCCAACTCGATCGGCCCGCGCAAGCGCGCGCTCGTGAACATGGTCCCGCTGCTCGCCTCCCGGAAGGGGAAGCCGTACCTCACGCTCGGCGCGCCGGGCGGGCGCCGGATCATCTCGGCCATCCCGCAGGTGCTCGCGACGCTCGTCGACGGCCGCGTCTCCCTCCAGGCCGCGATCGAGGCGCCGCGGCTCCACGCCGAGGGTGACGACCTCCAGGTGGACGACCGTGTCGGAGAGGACATGCTCGCCGGTCTCGCGCGGCTCGGCCACCGCGTCGTCCCGCGGCAGGAGACCTACGCGACGCTCAACTTCGCCAAGCCCGTCGGCGTGCGGGTGACGGCGAAGGGGCTCGAGGCGGGACTCGATCACCTGCGGCCCGCGGCCGCGGCGGGCCACTAGTTGAACATGGGGCGGCCCCCTCGATAAACCGGACAGGTTCCTGGTGTTCTGGCAAGGAGGCAGGGATGCTCGAGGAGAAAGTCATCGCCAGCTGGAAGTACAAGAAGGGCGCGCTCGACCCGAAAACCGCGTTCCTCTGTTACCTCGCGGCGAACCTCGCCGTGGGCAACACCCACTGAGCGAAGCGCGACCTGGCGGGTGCCAGGGCATCGGGCGCGACGGAGGACGAGCTCCGTGAGGCGATCAGCTTCGCGATTCGGGCCAACGCGGCGAAGGCGCACGCCGACATCCTGAAGGTGTGGACCGATGACGGACGTTAACCTGACCGCGGCGTTCTCGACGGTCCCGGCGGGCGAGGCGGAGGCGATCAAGCGCGTTCTCGTCGAGACCATCGAGCAGATCGCGAAGGACGATGGCACGTTCACTCGGGCGAAGATCGTCTTCACCGAGTCCGACGAGCGCTGCGGGCTCACCGCCGAGCTCGACGGCGTCAAGAAGGAGGGCGTGCCGCTCCAGCTCGACATCGAGGTGCTCGAGGACGCGAAGACCTCGGCCGGAGCGCGCGCCCAGCTGAAGGAGGCGCTGCGACTCTACTTCCGGAAGGTCCTTGGCCGCTAGCGACGAGGGCGCGCTCCTCTTCGTCTGGCGCGACTGCGTGTTCCGCGTGCCGGACGGGGTCCAACCCCCGAAGGCGGGCTCGCGCTTCTTCTGCCGGCACCTCGCGGTCCGGCCCGGCGAGCGCGCCCTCGAGATCGGGAGCGGGGTCGGCCTCGCGGCCGTGCTCATGGCCAAGGCCGGGGCCCGTATCGTCGCGACGGACATCCTCCCCGCCGCGGTCGAGGCGATCCGCGCCAACGCGTCGCTGAACGGTGTCGCCGTGGACGCGCGGCTCGGCGACTGCTATGCGCCCGTCGTCGGTGAGCGCTTCGACTTGATCTGCGCCAACGCCCCCCAGATGCCGACGCCGGCCGGCCGCGCTCGGCGCGACGCGCTTGCCGCCGCCGACAACGGAGGGCTGGACGGCTGGGAGATGCTCGACCGCGTGATCCGTGACGCGCCCACGCACCTGACACCCGGCGGCCGGCTCCTGTTCGCGATCTTCGCCTTCCTGGGCCGGAAGAGCGCGTTCGCCAGGCTCGAGGCGGCGGGGCTCGAGCCCGCGCTCGTCGCGAGCGAGCGCCAGTCGTTTCCGCGCCTCGGCTACGAGCGTCTCGAGCACCTGCGCGCGGTGGACCCCGAGGCGACGGTGCCCGCGACGGGCTTTCCGTCCGCCGTCGAGCGGCTCCTCGTCCAGGGGACCCTCCGCGCGTGACCCGACGGCTCATCGTTAATGCCGACGATTTCGGCCTCACGCGCGGCGTGAGCGCGGGCATCCTCGCCGCGCGGCGCCAGGGCATCGTCACGAGCACGACCCTGCTCGTGACGGCCGACCTCGACCGGGAGCACCTCGCCCAGGCGCGTGCCGCCGGGCTCGGCCTGGGGCTCCACGTCAATCTCACCCTCGGCCGGCCGCTCACGGGCGCGCGCTCGTTGGTGGACGCCTCCGGCCGGTTCGTGCGCGACGCGCGCCACGCCGCAGCGCGCGCGGAGGCGAAGGACGTCGAGCGCGAGGTCACGGCGCAGATCGAGAAGTTCGAGGCGCTGGTGAAGCGGGCGCCGACGCATCTCGACACGCACCACCACGTCGGCCTCCACGCCCCGGTTGCCGGCGTCGTTCTCGCGGCGGCGCGGCGGCTCGGCATCCCGGTCCGGAGCCAAGACGCGGCCGCGCGGGGGCGCGCGCGGAGCGCCGGACTCAGGACGCCCGACCACTTCTTCGGCGAGTCGGGGCCGGGCGCCTACTGGTCGCTCGCCCGGACGCTGGCCCGGCTGCGCGCGCTGCCGCCGGGGGTCTCGGAGTTCATGACGCATCCGGGCTGGTGCGACGACGCGCTCGCGTACAGCCGTTACGGGCGGCAGCGCGAGACCGAGCTGGTCGGCCTCGGGACCGCCGCCTCGCGCTCCGCCGCCATGGTGCTCGGCATCACCCTCTGCCACTTCGGCGACCTCTAGCCGGCGGCCGATGAAGGCGGGAGGGCTGCTGCTCGGCGTGGACGTCGGCGGGACGACGATCGCGGCCGGCGCCGTCACCGCCGCGGGTGAGGTGATCCTCGAGCAGCGCGTTCCGACCCGCGACCGCGGCCCGGGGCGCGCCGTCGAGGTCATCGGCTCGCTGATCGACGGGCTCCTCGGCGAAGCCGGGCGCCTCGGCCGCGTGCTCGAGGGCATCGGCGTCGGCGTGCCGGCCCCCGTGGACGCGGTCGCGGGACGCGTGGGCGAGCCCGTGCCCCACGTGCCCGAGCTCGCCGGCCGTGCGCTCGCCGCCGAGCTCGCGGAGCGATTCCGACTCCCGGCCTTCGTGGACAACGACGTGAACGCGCTGGCGCTCGCCGAGTTCATGTTCGGCGCCGGACGCGGCGCCCGCTCCCTGGTCGTGCTGGCGCCCGGCACCGGGTTCGGCGGCGGCATCGTGCTCGACGGCCGGCTCGTGCGGGGCATGGCGGGTTTCGGGGGCGAGCTCGGCCACACGCCGGTGAAGTTCGACGGGCCGCCGTGCTGGTGCGGCGGCCGCGGGTGCGTGGCGCTCTACGCGAGCGGCCGCGGCATCGCCGAGGCGGCGCGGGCCCGCGTCGCGGGCCGCGCCGACGCCGCTCTGCTCCGCGCGGCGGCCGGCGATCCGCAGGCGATCACGGCGGCGCTCGTATTCAGCGCCGCCGCTCAGGGCGACCCCGTGGCATCATCCGTCGTCGATGAGGCCTGCCAGGCGCTCGGTGCGGTGCTCGGCACGGTCGTCAACGGGCTCAACCCGGAGGTCGTCGTGATCACCGGCGGCGTCGCGGAATCGCTCGCGGCCCTCGAGCCGCGGATCCTCACGGCGGCGGCCGAGTACGCGTTCCCCCAGGCGCTCGCCCTCACGCGCGTCAGGATCGTGCCCGGCGACAAGCGCGTCAGCATGCGCGGCGCCGCCGCCCTCGCGCTCTACGAGCTCGCGCAGACGGAGAGGAGACAACCATGAACGCGATCACCTTCCATGGCGTGGGCGACGTGCGGGCGGAGGACGTCGCCGATCCTCGGCTCGTCGATTCCACGGACATCGTCGTACGGATCACCACGAGCGCGGTCTGCGGCTCCGACCTCCACCAGTACCACGGGCGCGGTGGCGGCGCGCTCGTCCAGACCGGCGCGATCATGGGCCACGAGTTCATGGGCACGGTGGAGGACGCGGGGCCCGGCGTGCAGGGCCTCGCGCGCGGCGACCGCGTGATCGTGCCGTTCTCGGTCTCGTGCGGTCGCTGCGAGTGGTGCCGGCGCCGGCTGCCGACCCAGTGCGCCATCACCGGGCGCGCCGTCTTCGGCGGCCGGTTCGGGCACGTCTGGGGCGGAGGGCAGGCCGAGTGGGTCCGGGTGCCGTTCGCGGAGCACCTGTGCGAGAAAGTCCCGGCCGAGATGTCCGATCACGACGCGATCTT
>Ga0137396_10001105_pt1 | contig 13848 bp, 11 predicted proteins | sample czc16metaG_FD_108284 | JGI IMG/M metagenome (GOLD analysis project Ga0137396, IMG submission 108284) | Vadose zone soil microbial communities from Angelo Coast Range Reserve, California, USA - czcobulk3.16 metaG | ecosystem: Environmental > Terrestrial > Soil > Vadose zone | place: USA...
CGGCGACCAGCGTCTCGGGTTTTCGTCCGGCCGCGCGCGCGGCGTCCTGGACCGCGCGCCAGAGGCGAGGGAAATCGCGCACGGTGCCGAACGGGCTCATGATCCAGCCGTCGGCCAGCTCGCCGGCGCGGCGCAGCGCTCCCTCGGCATGGCCGCCGAGGTAGAGCGGGACGCGCGCGGCCGGGCGGACGGTCGCCTTCTCGAGACGGAAGAACTGGCCCTGGTAGTCGACCGGCTCGCCGGCGAGCAGCCGCCGTAACACGGTCACGCTCTCCTGAAATACCGTCACCCGACGGTTCATCGGCACCCCGACGGCCGCGTACTCTTCGGGCCGACCACCGAGCGAGACGCCCAGAGCCAATCGCCCGCCCGAGAGATGGTGGAGCGTCGACACCTGACGGGCGACGACGGCGGCCGCGCGCAAGGTGACGACGAGGACCGCAGTGCCCAGCTCGATACGGCGCGTGCACGCGGCCGCCGAGGCCAGGAGCATGAGCGGGTCGAGCATGTTCGCGTCGTGGAAGATCCGATCCTCGGTCCACACCGCGTCGAGCCCGAGCCCTTCGACCTGACGGAAAAACTCCGCGTAGGCTTCACCGGAATCGAGCGGGGCGACCGCGGAGCTCGGCACGTGGATGCCCACCGAGACGGACGGGGGCACGGCGTGGCTCACGCGATCGCGTCGAGCAGGGGCATTCGAGGTCGGCGCGAGGGTCGAAGATCCTCTCGGCGGGGTGGTAGGGGATATGAGTTTCAGGCGCCGCCGCTGCGGCATGTGCCAACTCGACTGGACCCGCGCATTCGATGCAGAACTTCGCCCCGGGAGGATTCTCGTGGCGACATCGCGGACGGGTCAGGGGCGACGCCACCCGTGCAGTCCGCGATCCTACTCTTCGAGCGACCTGGACGTCGTGTCCTCCATGCCTTGCCCTCCTAGCTTCGTTTGAAGGCTATCACATCAGGACTTCGGGGCCGACCTTGGGCCGAAGGGCTCCGGCCGGAACCCGCCGTCCCGGGCCTCCAGAAACGCCTTCAGGCCCCCCGACTGCATCGCGGCGATGAGCTCGGCCCGCTGGGCGTTGTACGAGGCGTGCGCCATGGCTCGAGAACGGTATGTTCATCAGCATGCCGGCGCCCAGGCCCATCGCGAGCAGCCCGTAGGTGACCGCCTTGTTGAGCCGCACGGAGGGCTCGGGCACCTTGGCGATTCGCTCGGCCCATCACCCGGCCGTGCACGGCGGCGCGTTCCGGCTCGGAAGAGTCGTCAGCGAATATTCTCAGGCGTCCTCGTGTGCGGCTGCAGATACGGGCTCGCCGGGCCGGCGTACGGAAAGTAGCGTGTGGTGCCCACGACTTCCTGATTGTCGCCGGTCAGGCAGGTGCAGCCCACACCGAACGGCGCCGTGATTGACGGAAGCTGGCACCAGCCCCACGGCGTCGTGCAGATGTTCGCGCCCGGCGGGGGCGGCAGGGAGCTTCCGGGCGGTGGAGACGGAGGTCGCGGCGTCGGCGGAGACGGTCTCTGCTCGGGCCGCGGCGGCGGCGTCATCTGGGCGGACGGCGAGCCCGCACGGCAGGCGAGGACGAGCGCGGCGAGCGCGAAGACGACGAACGATCGAGCTCTCACTGTCTGCCGGATGGCGTCGCGCCAGCCCCCTACTTGAGCCGTGGATCGAGCGCGTCGCGCAGGCCGTCGCCGAAGAGATTGAATCCGAGCACGGTGACGAAGATCGCGATGCCCGGGAACAGGGAGATCCAGGGGTTGGACTGGATGAACGCCACATTGGCCTTCAGGTCCCAGCCCCAGCTCGGTGTGGGCGGCTGCGTGCCGAGCCCCAGGAACGACAGGGTCGCTTCCACGATGATCGATGTCGCGATGCCGAGCGTCGTCGTCACGATGATCGGCGCCAGGCAGTTCGGCAGGACGTGGCGCAGCAAGATCCACGGGTCGCGCACGCCGACGGCGCGGCACGCCTCGATGTACTCCTTTTCCTTGATGGACAGCACGCTGCCCCGCACCAGACGCGCGTAGATCGGGATCCGCACGATGGCGATGGCGCCGGTGACCTTGATCGTGCCGACGAGCCCGGCGGTCGGCGCGAAGATGACCATCAGGATGATGGCGAGCAGGTAGATCGGGAACGCGAGGATCAAGTCCATCACGCGCATGATGAGCGAGTCAGCGCGGCCGCCGTAGTACCCGGCGATCATCCCGAACGGAACACCGATGAAGAGAGCCAGCAGCACCGACGAGACTCCGACCGCCAGCGAGATCCGACTGCCGTGAATCACGCGGCTCAGCATGTCTCGGCCGAGTTGATCCGTCCCGAAAGGATAATCCCAGCTCGGTCGCTCGAACGTATGAGTCTGGTCGCTGACGATCGGGCTCTGGGGCGCCAGCACGTCGGCGAGCAGCGCGACCACGAGGAGCACGGCGACGATGACCGCGCCGATGATCGCGGTCGTGCTGCGCCGGAGTCGGCGCAGCCCCTGAGCGAACGGCGATTCTGCGCGAGCGGTCGTGGCCGGCCACGCGACGGTCGAGGCGGCCGGGAGCTCGGCCTCCTGGAGACTCCCCCCGCTGATCGCCCGCGGTCCCTTCCACAACGTCTGGCGCTCCTCGTCCATCGGCTCAGCTGTACCGGATCCGCGGATCCAGGAAGGTGTACGTGAGATCGACGATCAGGTTGATGAAGACAAACGCGAGCGCCGTCACCAGGGCGAAGCCCTGCACCTGCTGGTAGTCGCGCGCGATGATGGCGTCGATGCCGAAGGTGCCGAGGCCCGGCATCGCGAACAGCGTCTCGACCACGATCGCGCCGCCGATGAGGAAGCCCACCTGGAGACCCATCACCGTCACGGTCGGGATCAGCGCGTTCTTGAGGGCGTGCTTGAGGACGACCGGCCCCTCGCCCAGACCCTTCGCGCGCGCGGTCGTGACGTACTCGGTGCGAATGACCTCGAGCATGCTGGCGCGGAGCAGCCGGGTGAGGAGCGCGGCCCGTCCGACACCGAGCGCCAGGGCCGGCATCAGGACGTGCTGGGTGTTGCCCCACAGGCCCGCGGCGCAGACCACGGTCTGGCAGGTTCCTGGCAGGTAGACCCAGCCCGAGCTGGGCAAGAGCCCGCCCAGGCCGATGGAGAACGCGAGGAGGAGGAGGACGCCGAGAAAGAACTCGGGAATGGAGACTCCCACCATCGCGACCGAGGTCGCCGTGTAGTCGGCCCACGTGTTCTGGCGCAAGGCGCCGACGATGGCGGCGGGAATGGCGATCGCGAGCGCGACGGCCATCGAGAGGACGACCAGCTCGAGCGTCACCGGCAACCGCACCAGCACGTCGGAGAGGACGGGACGCCCGGTCAGGATCGACGCGCCCCAGTCTCCCTGCGCGAGCTTGCCGAGCCAGATGAGGTACTGGACCAACACCGGCTTGTCGAGCCCGTAATCGTGGCGGGCCTTGATCGCGTTTTCCTCGGTATAGGCGTCGCCGAGCAGCGCCACGACGGAGTCGCCGGGGATCGACCGCATCATCAGGAACACCACGAACGTGATCCCGAGGACTGTCGGAACGATCTGGATCAGCCGCTTCAGGATGTAGATCCGCATGCGACGGCCGCGGCTACTTGTCCAGCCAGACCTTGTCGTAGTGCACTTCGAACTCCGCGTTGTAGACGTAGCCCTTCATCCACGGCTGCGCGACCATGTAGAACGGCGAGCCCGAGATGGTGTTCCAGTAGAGCTTGTCGGCGCTGAACTCCTGGAACTCCCTGGCGATGGCCTTGCGTTTCACGGCGTCCATCTCGCGGGCGTAGCGGGCGTAGTAGTCGTCGACCTTGGTGTCGACGTGCCGCGTGTGGTTCCAGGAGGCCTGTGTGGTCGATAGGAAGGCGTTGCTGTCGAGCGTCAGCAAGGACAGCAAGTCTTCGACGTACATGTCCCAGGGCCCGTCCTGGTTGGCCACCGTCATCCACGTGACCTTGTCGACCAGGCGGATGTTCGCGGTCACGCCGATCCGGGTCATCTGATCCTTGATGACGGTGGCGATGACGTTGAACACGGTCTTCTCGGTGTTGGTCATCAGCTCGAAGGTGAGGGGCTTGTGCGGGCCGTAGCCCGACTCGGCCAGCAACGCCTTGGCCTTGCCCGGGTCGTAGGGGCACATGGAAGTCACGTCGACGGTATCGAGGGTGCCTGGTGGAATGATCCCGAGCCACGGCGTGGCCTGGCCCTTGAACGCGATCTTCACGATCTCCTTGCGGTCGATCCCGTAGCAGCCCACCGCCTTGCGCACGCGGACGTCGCTGAAGATCGGATGCGGCATCCGATCCTTGGCCATGGGCTTGCCGTCCTTCGGCACGGTGACCTTCATGGCCGCGAGCATCGGCGTCGTCTCCTTGCCGGTCATGATCTGAGCCCTGGGGTTCTGGGCCCTCATCGTGTCGACGTGCTCGGGCGAGAACGAGGCGATGAAGTCGATCTCTCCCGCCTTGAACGCCGCCATCTCCGTGATCGGATCCTTGATCACGCGGATGATGACCCGGTCGAGGTAGGGCAGCCCGGGCTCGAAGTACTTGTCGAAGCGGTCCATCGCCAGGTGGCTGCCCTTCACCCACTCGATGAGCTTGAACGGGCCGCAGCCCACCACCGCGCCGGGCTTGCCCTGCTTTCTGTCTTCGAGGGTGAACTTCTGCGTCGCGGTGGGCGAGTAGAGGATCAATCCCGTGCGATACCCCGCGAGCATGTGCAGCATGAAGGCGTAGGGATGCTTGAGGCGGATGTGCACCGTGAGAGGATCCAGGACCTCGACCGAGTGCACCGACTCGTAGAAGATCCGCATGCCGGAGCCCGTGGCCGGGTCCATCAGACGATCGATGCTGAACTTCACCGCGGCGGCGTCGACTTTGGTGCCATCGTGGAACAGGACGTTCTTCTTGAGCTTGAAGCTGTAGAGGAGGCCGTCGGGCGAGACCTGCCACGACTCGGCGGCGTCACCGACGAACGTTCCGTCAGGGGTGATGTTGACCAGACCGCACCCGACGTTCATGGCGACCCACATCATTTCGTAGCCGGGAGCGGTGTGGAAATCGAGATGCGCGATCTCGTTGCCGTAGGACACGCGAAATATTCCACCGCGCTTGGGCGCTTGCGCCTCGGACAGCGTCGGTGGTCCGCCGATCATCGCCGCGAGGACGGCGAGACCAAGCAAGCAGCCCGGCAGACGGCGTCGTGGACTCATGGCGTCTTCCTGTTACGGCTCAGATTCAGCGAAAGTTGGCCTACTTTACAGGAGTCTACGCCTGTCAACAACCCCGGCCCGGCGGGCTTACCGGTCGAGCCAGACCTTGTCGTAGAGCACCTTGAACTCGGAGTTGTAGACGTAGTTCTTCATCCACGGCTGGGCCACGCTGTAGAACGGCGAGCCGGAGATCGTGTTCCAGTAGAGCTTGTCGGCACTGAACTCCTGGAACTCCCTGGCGATGGCCTTGCGCTTCGCCGGGTCCATCTCCCGGGCGTAGCGGGCGTAGTAGTCGTCGACCTTCGTGTCCGTATGGCGCGCGCTGTTCCAGGCAGCCGTGCTCATCGAGAGGAAGCCGTTGAGATCGAGGGTGAGCTGCGAGGCGAGGTCCTCGACGTACATGTCGAACTGGCCATCCTGGGTCGCGGTGTTCATCCAGCTGACCTTGTCGGTCAGCCTGATGTGCGCCGTCACGCCGATGCGCGCCATCTGCTCCTTGATCACCGTCGTGATGACGCTGAAGACGCTCTTCTCGGTGTTGGTCATGAGCTCGAACGTCAGCGGCCGCTGCGGGCCATAACCCGCCTCGGCCAGCAGCGTCTTCGCCCTGGCCGGGTCGTACGGACACACGTGCGTGACGTCCACGGTGTCCGGTGTGCCGGGCGGAATGATCCCGAGCCACGGGGTGGCCCGCCCCCTGAACGCGATCTTGACGATCTCCTTCCGATCGATCCCGTAACACCCGACCGCCTTGCGCACCCGGATGTCGCCGAAGATCGCGTGTGGGACGCGGTCCGTGGACATCGGCCTGGCGTCCTTCGGGACCGTGACCTTCATCATCGCGACCATCGGTGTCGTTTCTTTCCCGGTCATGATCTGGGCTCGCGGATTCTGCGCCTTCAGGGTGTCGAGGTGGTCGGGCGAGAAGTCCGGGATGAGGTCGACCTCTCCGGCCTTGAAGGCGGCCAGCTGCGTGACGGGATCCTTGATCGCACGGATCGTGACGCGGTTGAGGTACGGCAGCCCCGGCTCGAAGTACTTGTCGAACCGGTCCATCACCAGGTGGCTGCCCTTCACCCACTCGACGAGCCTGAATGGTCCGCAGCCCACGACGGCCTCCGGCTTGCCCTGCTGCCGATCCTGAACGGTGTACTTCTGCGTCGCCGTCGGCGACGAGATCACGAGACCCATGCGGTACGCGGCGAGCATATGCAGGAAGAACGCGTAGGGCTGCTTCAATCTGATTTGCACGGTGTACGCATCGAGCGTCTCGACCGAGTGCACCGACTCGTAGAAGGTCCGCATGCTGGACTTGGTCGCCGGATCCATGATCCGGTCGATGCTGAACTTCACGGCCGCGGCGTCGACGGCCGTGCCGTCGTGAAAGACGATGCCCTTCCTGAGCCTGAACGTGTAGAGGAGGCCGTCGTGCGAACTCTGCCAGGACTCCGCGGCGCTCGGCACGAACTTTCCATCGGGCGTGATGCCGAGGAGGCCGCAGCCGATGTTCATCGCGACCCAGTTCAGCTCGTAGCCGGGCGCGGTATAGAAGTCGAGATTGGAGATCTCGTTGCCGTACGCGACGCGCAAGTTCCCCCCACGTTTTGGCTCTTGAGCGTCGGTGCGGAGCGGCAGCGCTGCGATGCAGGCGATGGCGACCAGGAGACCCGTGAGAACGCGACGTGTGCGCATGGCGTCTTTCCTCCCCGGCGAAAGCGGACGGACAAGGCGGCCGTTGAGCGAGAGTCGCGCTACTTTACAGCAGTTGCCTCCTGTCAACAATCGACAATCGGCGTACCCGGAGCCCGTCTGAGCACGCGGCCGGGAAGCGCGCCCGTGTGATCGCCGCCGTCCACCACGACCTCGCCGTTGACGAGCACGGTGGAGACGCCGACCGCGTACTGGTGAGGGTCATCGTAGGTCGCGCGATCGATGATGCGGGCCGGATCGAAAACCGTGATGTCCGCCCAGGATCCCTCTCGCACGAGGCCGCGGTCGACGAGCCCGAGCGCCGCGGCTGACGCGCCGGTCGTCTTGTGGACGGCGGCCGGGAGGCTGAGCAGGCCGAGATCGCGGACGAAGGCGCCGAGGAGGCGCGCGTGCGTTCCGTAGGAGCGCGGATGCGGCTTACCCTGGCTGGTCACGCCCGAGGTCGCCAGCGCGTTGGCGTCGGAACCAACCGTGACCCACGAGGTGCCCGTGATCTGGTGGACGTCCTGCTCGCTCATCGACGTGATCAGGATCCGCGTCGCGCCTCGATCGGCGAGGAGGAAGTCGCACACGGCGTCCAGTGGATCGACACGCCGTCGGCGCGCGATCTCATCGAGCGTGCGGCCGGCGTCTCGAGGCTGTTGCGGCGAGATGGCGACACGCACGACGTCCCACGAAGGGATTCGCCCGAAGTTGGTCAAGCCGTGGCGTGCGATGTCCGCGCGGATTCGCGTACGCGTCTCGGCCCGGCCGAGTCGCTCCAGCATGGCCGGAATCCCGCCCTCGACGACCCAGCCGGGAAGGAGGTTGCGGAGCGGGTTGGTGGCCGTGTCGTACGGATAGGCGTCGCAGTCGACGGGGAGCCCACGTGCCCGCGCGGCGGCGATCTCGCCGAGGAGCCGGCGGGCGCCGCCCCAGTTGTCCACGCCCGAGAGCTTCAGGTGCGCGATCTGCACGTGGACGCCCGTCGCCTCCGCGACCGCGATCGCCTCGCGGACGGCGTCGCCCACGTGATCGGCCTCGTCGCGGATGTGCGACGAGTACGCGGCGCCGTGTCGTCGGAGCACTCTGGCCAAGGTCAGGATCTCGGCCGAATCCGCGTAACATCCGGGTGCGGTGAAGAGCCCGGACGAGAGTCCCCACGCCCCGGCCGCCAGGGCCTCGGCGAGCAGAACCTCCATCGTGGCCGTCTCGGCGCTGGTGAGCGGTCGGTTCTCCATCCCGGCCGTCATGAGCCGGAGCGTGTTGTGCCCGACTTGCACGATGACGTTGACCGAGGTCGGGGGGAAACTCCGGACGTAGTCGGCGAAGCTCGACTCGGCGAACGGAAGCGATGGCGCGCTCGCCGCCAGATATTCGCGAAGCATCTCCACGCGATCGGGCAGCGCCGGAGCGACCGAGAAGCCGCAGTTGCCGACCACCTCCAGGGTCACGCCCTGCCGGATCTTCGATTCGGCACGCGGATTCAGCGGCAGTGTGAAATCCGAGTGCGTGTGGATGTCGATGAGCCCGGGCGTGACGACCTGCCCGCGCGCGTCGATCACCCGCCGGGCCGTCCGTGTCGCCCGGCGCTCGACCGCGACGATGCGGCCGGCGCCGACGCTCACGTCGGCGTCGAACCCGGGCCTCCCGGTGCCGTCGATCACGTGGCCGCCGCGGATCAAGAGGTCGTCCATCGCTCCTCCGTCGCCATGACAGGCGCGTGCATCGTCAGCGGCGTCGGGCCCGCCAGATCTCTTCGGACGGCCAGTTGCGCGCCCACTCGAGCGTGACGTACTCGAAGGACGTCGTGGCCGACTCCGGCGGTCGCACCTCGATCAAGTCCTCGACCTCGAAGCCGTTGCGCCGAAGCACGCGGATCCAGTCGCCGTGCGAGAGATGGAACTCGACGCCCGGATCGTTGGGCCACTCGATCCGGCGCATGTCGAAGGCCGGGCGTAGCAAGCGTTCGGCGGCGACGCCGTCCTCCGCCGGCACGCAGAGGGTGAAGAGCGCAGAATTCACGAGGAAGATCAGCTCGCCTCCGGGTCGCAGGACTCGCGACGCCTCGGCGACCCAGCGTTCAGGGTCCGCCCAGAGGCTGGCGCCGTACTCCGAGATCGCGAGGTCGAAGGCCGCATCGCGGCACGGTACGCGCTCGGCGTCCGCTTCGATCAGCGGAAACTCGAGGCCGTGCTTTCGCTGCAGTCGACGCGCGGTCGCGAGCTGCCCGGGTGAGGCATCGATACCGACGACGTGGACGCCGCGGCGGGCGAGCCAGGCCGACACGTAGGCCGTGCCGCATCCGAGCTCGATCCCGGTCTTGCCGGCAAGATGTTTCGGCAAGACGCCGAGCTAGGATTCGGGCACACGCCAGATGCCCCAGGTCGGCGCTTCCCGGGCCCATGCCCGCTCGCCCGCGGCGGCGTAGTTCCGCGCCTCCGCGTTCCAGCGAACGCGATTGCGCCGCACGTGCTCGGACAACACGCTCTCGTCGGCCATCGGCCCGTCCTCTATCCCGGCACCGCCGGCTCCGTCACCATCGCGATCACATCGCGCCCTTCGCGGTCACACGCGCGCCCGACCGGAGGTGGGCGTCGCGCTGGGCCTGGAGCCCGGCGTCCGCGTAGTTCATGAGGTCCGGCCGCGCGCGCCCGAGCATGACTTGAAGGTAGGCTGGCTCGAGGCCGACGTTCTCGAAGCCGTGGATGACGCCGGCCGGCGCCGAGACGCAATCCCAGCGTCCGAGCACGGTTTCCTCGCGGCCGCCGGCGCCGTCCTCGAAGAAGACCTTCACCTTCCCGTCCAGGATGAAGAACACCTCCTCGACCTCGTGCGTGTGCGCGGCGTTGCCCTGACCCGGCGGCACGAACATGACGCTCAGCGTGAACTGCTCGGCGGGGATGGCGCGCGCGTCGGTCTTGCCGGAGGCGCCGGCGCCGATGTACCGATGCTGCGCGCGCCGGTAGCCCTCGACGCGGGCGTCGGCGAACGCGTCCCAGTCTGGCTGGCGGTCCACGAAGCGAGCCACGCGGGTCCGCAAGAGCTCCTCGAGCGTCGTCATCCGGAGTCCTCCTCAGGTCGCCGAAACGTTAGGCGCGGCACCGGGTAGAATACGCCCGTGCGGATCGGCTTCCACCTCACACCGTTCTGGAGCCCGACGGACCGCGCGCCCACGGCCATCATCGACGAGGCGATCGAGGTGGTGCGGGCCGCGGCCGGCATGGGCTTCGCCTGGGTCTCGATCGGCCACCATTGGCTCTCGCACCCGACCGTGTGGCCGCATCCGATCGCCATGCTGAGTCGGCTGGCGCCGGAGGCGGGCGACATGCGGCTCAAGACCTCGATGCTCCTGCTGCCGCTGCTGAATCCGGTGGACGTCGCCGAGAGCGTGGTCACGCTCGATCACATCACGCACGGTCGGCTCGACGTCGGCGTGGCGATCGGGTATCGCGAGCGCGAGCTCGAAGCCGCCGGCCTCGGGCGCAAGGACCGCGTACCCAAGCTCGAGGAATCGCTCAGCGTGATGAAGCGGCTCTGGCGCGGCGACGAGGTCACCTTCGAGGGCGCCTACACGAAGCTGACCGCGGCGCGTCTCGGCTTACCGCCCTGCCAGCGTCCGCATCCGCTGCTCGAGCTGGGCGCCAAGAGCGTCGGCGCCACGCGGCGGGCCGCCCGCCTCGTCGCCGCGGTGTTGTTCGGCCCTCAGGTCGCCTGGGCCGACGTCGGGCGCCTGGTCTCGGTCTATCGCGAGGCGCGCGCGCCCGAGACGCCGGGCGCGTCGGGCACCGCTTACGCCTCGCGCAGTCTGATCGTCGGCGCGAGCAAGGAGGCGGCGCGGGCGGCCGCCCGTGGATACCTCGAGCGGACGTTCACGATGTATCGGAGCTGGCAGATGCAGGAGCCGAGCATGGTACAACTCCAGCTCGACTTCGACGCGAGCCTCGATGACTGGACGATCAACGGCACGCCGCGCGAGTGCCTGGAGACGATCGCGCGGGCGCGCGAGCGAGGGCTCGACGGCATCGGCTTCACGATCTACAGCCTGCCGCGCGAGGTGAAGGCGCGCATCGACTACCTCCGGATGATCGCCGACGAGATCGTCCGTCCCGCCGCGGCGCTCGGCCGCTGACCGTGCTCAGGCCGTTCACGCTTCATCGGCCCGACACCGCGGAGGCGGCGTGCGCGCTCCTGGCCGGGCTCGGCGAGGACGCGGTCGCCTACGCCGGTGGCACGGAGTTGCTGCTCCTGATGAAGCTCGGCCTGCTACGCCCTCGCCACCTCGTCGACGTCAAGCGCATCGGCGGATTCGGCGACATCATCGATGGTCCGCGGCTCACGATCGGCGCGGCCGTCACGCACCGGGCGGTCGAGCGGTCCCCGCTCATCCGGGCTCGCTGCCCGCTGGTCGGCTCGGTCGCCCGGCACGTGGCGAACGTACGGGTCCGGAACGTCGGCACGGTCGGCGGCAATCTCGCCTTCGCCGATCCCCACAGCGACCTCGCCACCCTGTTCCTGACGCTCGACGCGGCCGTGGAGCTCGCGTCGCCACGCGGGCGCCGTGAGCTGCCGCTTGCCGAGTTCGTGCGCGGGCCCTGGGAGACGGCGCGCGCCTCCGACGAGCTGCTCGCGTCGGTCCAGCTCACGCCGTGGCCGAGAGAGACCGCCGCGGCGTACGTGAAGTTCGGCGTGCACGAGCGTCCCACGCTGGCCGTCGCCGCGGCGCTGCGGCTCGGCGGCGGTGGACGGGGCGCCGGCGACCGGATCCTGGACGCGCGGATCGCCGTGGGTTGTGTCAGCCCCCGGCCGATGCGCGTGGCTGCCGCCGAGGCGAGGCTGGCGGGCGCGACGATCGTCGACGTCGAGGAGGCGGTCCGCGCGGCTTCGGAGATCGCCGCCGCGAGCGTCGATCCCGCCGACGACCTCTACGGCTCGGCCGACTACAAGCGCGAGATGGTGGCGGTGTTCGTGCGCCGGGCGCTCCGGATCGCCGCGGCGCGAGCGCGGGGTGCCGAGCCCAGCGGGCGATTCCCCCACGCCGTGGTCGCGTGAGGGTGGCGGCGTGATGATCCACCTCGTCGTCAACGGCCGAGCGCAGGACCTCGAGGTCGACGTGCACGCGCTGCTGCTCGACGTGCTGCGCGACGGCCTCGACCTGAAGGGCGCCAAGCGCTCGTGCGACACGCAGGTGTGCGGCGCCTGCACGGTGCTGGTCGACGGCCTGGCGGTGAGCGCCTGCACCTATCTGGCGGTGGAGGCCGACGGGCGCTCGGTTCTGACCGTCGAGGGCCTGGCCGAAGGCGAGTCGCTCCATCCGCTGCAGCGCGCCTTCATCGACGCGGGCGCCGTGCAGTGCGGCTTCTGCACCTCCGGCATGCTGCTCACGGCCCGGGCGATGCTCGCCGAGAACGCGAAGCCGACGCGCGCCGACGTGCTCCACTATCTGCGCGGCAGCCTCTGCCGGTGCACGGGCTACCGGAAGATCGTCGACGCGATTCTGGGCGCCGCGGAGACTGCTCGGTGAGCGCCCGGCCGCTGCGCGTCGTCGGTCAGCCCGTGCCGCGGGTCGACGCGCTCGAGAAGGTCACCGGCCGCGCCCGCTACGTGACCGATCTCACCCTGCCGGGCATGGCGCATGCGAGGGTGCTGCGCTCGCCGTATGCCCACGCGCGGGTCAACCGTGTCGACGTCTCGCGAGCTCGCGCGCTGCCGGGCGTCTTCGCCGTGCTCGCCGGCGCCGATCTCACCTGGTGCGATCCCTACTACGGGCCGGCGTATCGCGATCGGCCGGTGCTCGCGATCGACGTCGCCCGCTACGAGGGCGATCCGGTGGCGGCCGTCGCGGCCGTGGACGAAGCGACGGCCGAGAGGGCGCTCGAGCTCATCGACGTCGACTACGAGCCGCTCGCGGCCGTGATGACGCTCGAGGAGGCGCTCGCTCCGGGCGCCCCGCTCGTCCACGTCGGCCAGCCGCCGGCCGGGCACTTCGCCGACCTCTCCACGTTGCGCCCTCGGCCCGGCACGAACATCTGCCATCAGTTCCACTTCGCGCGCGGCGACGCGTCCGCGGCACTGGGCGGCGCCGACGTCGTCGTGCAGGACGCATACCGGTTTCCCGCCGTCCAGCACGTGGCGCTCGAGCCCCACGCCGTGCTCGCCGCCTGGGACGAAGCCGGTGCGCTGACGTTGTGGGCCTCGACCCAGAACCCGTACTCGGTCCGGATGGAGCTGGCGAAGATGTTCGACGTGCCGCTCGCGCGGATCCGCGTCGTGGTCCCGCACCTCGGCGGCGGCTTCGGCAGCACGACCTACGCGAAGCTCGAGCCCCTGGCCGCCACCCTCGCGCGCGCGGCCGGTCGGCCGGTGCGGGTGGCGGCTTCGATACCCGAAGCATTCCAAACGGTGCGCCGGTGCGCCTCGCGCGTCGAGATGCGCGTCGGCTTCCGGCGCGACGGCACGCTCGTCGCGGTCGAGTGCGACGCCGACTACGACGTCGGCGCCTACGCGGACATCGGGCCGCGAGTCGTTCAGAAGGGCACGTACACCGCGACGGGCCCTTATCGGGTCTCGCACGTCAGGCTCGAGGCGCGCGCCGTCTACACCAACACGACGCCCGGCGGCGCGTTTCGCGGCTTCGGCGTGCCGCAGCTCGCGTGGGCGCTCGAGTCCCTCTTCGACGTGGCGGCTGACCGGCTGAAACGTGATCCGGTGGACCTCCGGCGCCAGAACTTCCTGGCCCACGGCGAGGAGTTCGCGCCCGGTGACACGCCGATCGACGGCAAGCTCGAGGAGAGCCTCGGCCGCGCCGCCGACGCGATCGGCTGGACGCAGGCGGGCGCGGCCGATCGCGGGCGCGGCGTGGCGGCGATGCTCAAGGCCTCGGTGGCGCCGAGTGTGTCGGAGGCGATCGTGCGCCTGCACG
>Ga0137396_10001109_pt1 | contig 13834 bp, 10 predicted proteins | sample czc16metaG_FD_108284 | JGI IMG/M metagenome (GOLD analysis project Ga0137396, IMG submission 108284) | Vadose zone soil microbial communities from Angelo Coast Range Reserve, California, USA - czcobulk3.16 metaG | ecosystem: Environmental > Terrestrial > Soil > Vadose zone | place: USA...
AATGGTTTGCCTGTAGTTACTACCTCAATTGGTGCAGAAGGGATATCTTCAGAGGATGGAAAAGTCTTGGTTATTGAAGACTCTAACAACGAATTTATTAAAAGAGCAGTTTTGCTGTATGAAGACAAAGAATTCTGGACTAGGCTTTCTAAGAACGCAAGGAAAGTTGCTGAATTGTACTTCTCTCCTGAGCCTATTAAGGAAACACTTTCACAGTTAATTGCAAAATCTGTAAGATCTCCCTCAGTGGGCAAACCAAGATGACGTGTTAGATAAATATACTAATATATTTTGAGGTGAATCTGACCAAAAATAACGATTCAAGATTGATGAATCTGACACACGAAAAGATCTTTAGCATTTATGTTATTAATGGCAAAAAGATCAAGAAAATAATGAGTGTAGCAAAGAGCGGGCTTTACATTTTTGGCGCAAATTTTCTCAATTTGTTTTCTGGGTATTTATTCTGGGTTCTATTATCCAGATTCGCTGGATCTCAAGGGCCTGAAATGATTGGTTATGTTTCCAGTGCAGTTGCTTTTTCTACAGTGATTTCTACCATTTCTTTACTTGGAATCCCACTGGCTGTACAGCGATTCATTGGTAAGGCGTATGCTGAGAAAAAAACAATTCTGATTTCGTCATTTTTTGCAACCTCTCTCATTATAGTGTTAATCACATCGATTTCAGCATCTGCAATAATCATCATATTCCATGAACAAGTAATGTCGTTTACTAAATTCTCATGGCAATTTCTTGCAGCATCTGTTATAATGTTGATTGGATTAGCTATCTTTCAGCTTTTGAATTCGGTATTGATTGCAATAAACAAGTCAAAATATTTCCTACTAGCTAACATTGTTCAAGGCATATCAAAAATATTATTAATGATTGTTTTGTTCCTGAATGGTTTTGGATTAATCGGAATAATCACTAGTTACGTCGCTGCATTGATCATATCTATTCCGATACTGTTATCGGCAGTCTTGGTATCTATTCCCTTTTTGGTTAAAGTTAATTTTATAAGAAATTCAAAGGATTTCATTAGGACAGGATCAGCTAATTGGATTCCTGCAGTGGTCTCCTCTTTGGGTGGACAGATTTCTGTGCTGTTTGTTCTGGGTTATTCTGGAGCACAGCAGGCCGGAACATTTTACATTGCATCTTTGATATTTTCGGTGGTTACAGCAATTCCGATGGCATTATTCAGTGGTCTTTATCCGGTTTTAAGTGGTATGATTAATCAAAAAATCAACTTAACATGGAACGTTACTAAGATTGGATTATTATTTTCTATTCCGTTGGCTGTTATAGTAGGGATCTATTCAAAAAACATTTTAGGTCTTCTGAATCCTCAATTCGGATTAGGTTCAACCATTCAGACTCTGTTTATGATAGCAGTAGTACCTACGATTTTGAATTATGGAATATATTACTTGTTGTATTCCTCTGGAAAGAATAGAAACGTCTTGATGATAGGACTTGTAGATAATTTAACTCGAGTCGCTTTATACATTCTATTAGTTCCACAATACGGATCACTTGGTGCTACTATAGCTTTTATTTCTGGTTCATTTGCTGCTTTAGTTGTAATAATCTGCACTCAAAGAAAATTCTATATTATTTCATGGGGTAATACTGCACTGATAATAGTTGTACCAGCACTTATCGGATTAGCATTGTTGGTACTAAAGATAAATCCTATTGCAGGAATTCCTCTAATCTTAATCATAAGTTTCTTTATGTATGTAAGATTTACAATGATAAGTCTGGGAGAGATGGAGTCAATTATTTTTGCAATCTTGCCGAAAGATTTAGCACAAAAGACTTACGCAAAAGTTGAACATGTGGTAAAAGTCATCGGTCAAACAAACTTACACAGCAAATTTAAAACCGACAAATGAGATATCTAGTTATTAGAATGTTATAATACAGAACTTAATATGAGATTTATATGATTTGTTATACAGTTTCAATTCAATGAACTTACTATTCTTCACCCAACTATTTCATCCCTATATTTATGGTGGAGGTGAGTATCTCCTGCTATTAATTACTAAAGAGCTGGTCAAAAGGGGTCATAATGTGCATGTAGTTGTACAAAAATTACAAGGAAGTGAACCTTTTGAAGAGTTCAATGGGATAAAGATTCACAGAGTAGGTACGGAAATTGAATCTCATGGAATGCTATCTCCTTCGATAAGGCACAATTTAGCATATCTACTTGCCTCTTTGAGAAAGGGTCGTGAGATTATTTTACAGGGTAAAAAAAATGGCAATCCTATTGACATAATTCATTCTAACACGTATGTGCCCGTTATCAGCGGCCATATATGTTCAAAATTATATGGTATTCCTCACGTAGTAACGTTTCACGATGTGTATCAGGCATCAGACAAAAAATTCTGGAAAGATTATACTATAAAACAAAATCCGGATGCGGCTTTCTATACTTCAACCATAAGTAAAATTCTCGAAGATATGATTATGAAATTCAACGTTAAGGCTTTTCATACTGTTAGTGAAACAAGTAAAATGGATCTGATTAGTTGTGGTGTAAAAAAGGAAAAGATTCATGTTATTCCTAATGCTATTGATTCAAATCATTATAATGATTCTCAATTAGAGATGTCAGTGGGGGAAAACAATCATGAGCCGAGCATTGTTTTTGTTGGCAGACTGATTTCGTATAAAAATCTGGAAACAGTAATCAGAGCATTTCAAAAAGTCATACAAGAAGTACCCAATGCCAGGTTGATAATAATAGGCGATGGCCAATATCGAAGTACTCTAGTTAAAGAAGCTTCTCCCTTGGGGAAAAATGTAGTTTTCACTGGTAGAATATCTGATCCAGAAAAGATTAAGATGATTAAGTCTTCGTCTTTTATGGTTTTTCCAAGTCTTGTTGAGGGATTTGGAATTTCGATAATTGAGGGGTTTGCCTGTAAAAAGGCAGTGCTGGTGTCAGACCTCAAACCAATGTCCGATATAGTAACAGATGGACAGACAGGATATGTTATACCCTCAATTGATATTAACAAATGGGCAGATGCGATTACAAAATTATTGATTGATAAGAACAAACAAAAAGAGATGGGTGAAAATGCATATCAAGAATTTTTGTCAAATTACGAAATAACTAAAAATGTATCTCGTATTGAGAGTCTCTATAAAGACATTAGGAAGTAATATCTTAATAAGTTCTAAAATATCATCCTATTCCTAACGCATTGTATTTTATGGCCAGATTTTCATGTTTTAAAATTCTACGTGTGTCAATAACAAACTTGCGTTTCATTTTCTGAAAATCGTTATTTGGCAAATTTTTGTATTGTTTCCACGGCGTCATTATTATCGCACATTGACTGTCTTTCAGCGCGTCTCTTATCGAATCAGAATATCTAATTTTGGCTTTGAATATTGTTTTCGTGTTTTCAATAGCCTTTGGATCATGAACAGTTATTGCAGCATTTTCTCTCAAGAGTAATCTGATCAATTTTATTGAAACTGATTCTCTTATATCATCGCTGTCCTCCTTAAAAGAAAGTCCTAGAATGGTTATTTTTTTGCCGTCAAATTTACCTATCATATTTTTCATTAACGATATTATTTTGTTTACCTGAAGAGTGTTTGTTTGTTGTACTGCCTCGAGTAAAACAGGATCTGTGCCAACTTTTTTGGAAAATGCGATCATTGTTTTCATATCTTTTGGAAAACAAGACCCGCCATATCCTGGACCTGCTTTTAAGAATAAACTGCCAATCCTTGGATCTAATCCTATTACTTCTGCTACATCATCGATATTTGTACCAGGCATTGATTGACAGATGTTTGCTATCTGGTTAATAAAACTGATTTTAGTAGCTAAAAATGAATTGTTTGCATACTTGATTAGCTCTGCAGTTTGATAATTTGTGATAATTATTTGAGTTTTTCTTTTATACAGTTCATCGTAGAATTTTTTTACTCTATTAGCAGATACTACGTCGTCGCTTCCGATTACGACAATATGTGGATTCAAAGTATCATATATTGCTGTTCCTTCCCTAAGAAATTCAGGATTCATTGCAATACCAAATCCAATACCGACTTTTTTTCTAGAATTTTTCTCTAGTATGGGTTTGACTACATCTTGTGTAGTTCTTGGAACTACAGTACTTTTAATTACTATTACGGGTTTGTTGTTAGTCTTTGAAAGTGAAATACCAATTTCTTTTACAACTTGTTTCATCATAGTCAAATCAATATAACCTTCTTTTGATTCTGGCGTTCCAACAGTAACAAAAACCATATCACATTGTCTTACAGCTAAATCTATATCAGAAGAGACCTTCAACGATTTTTTCAAAGCAGACTTTAGTGTCTCATCAAGCTTTGGTTCATAGAATAGGGATTTACCAGAACCAATTTTTGAAATCTTTTTTTTATCAGAATCAATACCAAGAACTGAATACCCTTTAGAACCTAATACCGCAGCAAAGGAAAGACCCACAAATCCAAGACCGATTATAGCTATCTTCATAAGACTAGTCTCACGGTGCAGGATAAAAAATTATGCGTACTTGAAGGAAATTTCTTGTGAATGTCTGTAGGAGCCAACTGTTCCTACATCAAGCACTGATTCGTTATCCTTCACCTGGATTGCTACTACCTTTTCTCCATTTTCTATTAGTTTTTGAATGGCATCAGTAAGCTGAAATTCATTTCCTTTACCACGTTTAATTTGTTTAAGCCAATTAAAAATCTGAGGTCTGAAAAAGTAAAGAGCTAACAATCCCATATTGGATTTAGGTCTAAGTGGTTTTTCTACTACTTCTTCAACAAGAAACACATCCTTTGAAATCTTTTTCAGTGAAGGAACCCCATGTCTTTCTGGGTCTTTTACTTTTCTTACCAAAAGTACCGCTGCAATTTTGGGATCGGAGCCAACTTGCATCATTCGTAAAACAGGATGTTTGGCTCTGCTTATTGCTGATACATCTCCTGCATGCACTATGAAATCGTCATTGCCCACAAACCTTTCAGCATGTTTGACTGCATCGCCAAAACCCTCTGGCTTATTCTGATTTACCCAGACAATGTGTGATGTTTCTAATTTTTTATAAAATTGGGAAATTACATCTCTATATTCGCCTGATAGATTTTTTAGAAAATCATGATGAGGAGTAAAATGATCTTCAATAGATCTTTTTTCTCTACCCACGACAAAACAATAATCCCTTATATTGCATGAATATAGTTGTTCAAAGACAAGCTGCAAAAGAGGCAGTAAAAGACGGTTATTGCCATAAATTTTAGAGAACACTGGCATCATTTCCTTTGGTATTTCTTTTGTCATTGGTAAAAGTCGAACACCTCTTCCGGCTGCCGTAATTACTGCCTTTATCATCAAGCAACTTCATTCATTCTCTATAAAATGGTTTTTCCTAGGAGGATTAACGACTGAAAACCATGGATCGATTTAGGATTAGAAATTCACATATCTTGATTAAAAAATATGTTGTAGTTGACTTTCTATCCTTGAATGCTTTCGACAAGTTTCTCTTTGAAGTTTTCATTTCATTATGGGTGAATTTGTTCCCATCAGATCTTCATTATTGGAGTGAACTTATCATTTTCTTGTAGGAGTCGCCTACTGCCTTATAGGAATAGGTATTCTCTGCAACTACTCTTGCCATTCTTGAATATTGTTCTCCCTCCAACGTACATCGGATGATATTATCAGCAATACTTTCAGGTTGAGGTTTACATGCAAAGTAGAATAGTTTCTTACTTTCATCAAATGGCAATGTTTCTGAACCTACTATTGGAACACCACAGGCCATTGCTTCTTCTGTAGCTAAACCTATGCCAGCGAGCCTACGATCGGATAGGGTAACATTTACTTTAGCTTGATTATAATACAAAGGTAATTCGCTTCTTTTTTTACTGCCCAAAAATTTAATGTATTCCTTTCCAGCTGCTAGATTGAAAAAATAATCCCTGTCATTACCATCACCCATAATCCATAATTCGGAATCAGGGATTTTCCTGCGTACTATTGGCATGGCTAGTATTAAGGTATCAAGATATCTCAATTTAGTCAAGCGGCCTACAAACAAAATTACGTTTTTCCGTTCATTCCACGGAGTTACAAGACTGAAAAATTTTATATCTATTGGATTTGGTATATTAGTTATATTTTTGGTGCAACCAAGAAACCTAAGATATTCAGCTGCATGACTGCTAAGTGAGGCAAATAAATCCACTTTTGGCAAAATAAATTTTTTTGCAAGAAGGTCATGAATTCCAAATTTTGAAACTATCCCTTTCCATTCGCCACCTCTCTCAATCAGAACTGTCTTCCAATTTTCTTTACGAAAATTACACCAAAAGGAAGGGGTTGAAACGTGCTCTGTTGTTTGTACAACATCAAATTCCATTTGCTTTATTGTCTTAGTAAGATCGGGTGTAATAGGAAAAGGAAAATACAAATTCAGACCCGCGATGGGAAATTCATGTGTTTTAAGCTGAATTTGTTTATTAAATTCGTTATCAAATTGCATCGTAGTTTTCTTGTATTGATAATGACGTAAGTTACTAGTGATAACATATGTATCAAGTCCAGCCAGATTGAGTGCTTTTTGCAATTCGACATCTACCACACTAAAATAGGAATCAACTATTGCGACTTTCAAAAAATACACCTATTGAATATACCATATTTTATTTATCTTGATATCATCATTAAAAGGGAATTGATTCAAATCTCCAAATTGGTTTTTTCTTCCCGAGTCTAACATAATGGTTATCTTGTCAATGTTGTCCTTGCCAAATGTAGATGAGATCATTACGCCTTGGCCACTAATTTTATCATGTAACACTTCAGTACCAGTATTATTATGAAAAACCAAGAATATTCTTGGAGTAACAGACCCAAAATAGGTAACATTACACGCTATAAAATTAGTTTTTATAGGTTTATCAAATTTTGCCGTAGCAAGCACGGCTGTATAATTTTTTACAAAAATCCCACTAAAGGTCAAAGAATCATTCTGGAACGATGATGTTACTTTTTCTACTCCTTTGGATTGTATTTCCCACATTAACTGGCTTGGCTCAACTGCAGTGAATGAAATTTTTCTTACCTCACCAGCGTCGTTCTTTGCTACTGTGTCTCCAAAACCAAAACTAGTTGTTTGAGGAACAAATCGGTGAAGTAATACCACATAGACAAATTTTGCGTCCTTCTGAGAAGCTAATTTAATGGCAGCTGAAAAATCTCCACCTATCGAATTAGTAAAAGCAGAATACACAGGTATGGCGATTTGTCTGTTTGTAAAATCAAAATGAAAAGCTTTTGGAGAATCACCAAAATATAAAATAGATCCTTGCACACCATTTAAGTATCGTATCGTTTCTAAATGCGCAAATATCAATGACTCATCAAAATTAGTTTTTTCTTTTTCAACAAAGCTTTTTAGTAATTCATATTCTTTAAGATTGAGAGCATCTAGAGCTAGTGCTCTGCCTTGAGGATAGCTGTTGAGCATATTTGCTATTATTATAAGGCATAGGGCAGAAATCAATACACTCTTTATAATTTGTTTTTTGAAAGAAATTTTATCGACTAGATACCTTATTGATAAAATTCCTATTATCACCACTCCTATGCTGGTAACAAACATGGCTAATCGGTCTACAGGAAAATTCGCTGTATTAATTAGTGAAGACAATATGAAGAAAAAAATTATAATTCCAATCAAAGGTAATCTTGGAAAATCCTTTATTTTCACAAAAAGCAATGCTAAGAGAGTAATTATTGTAACAACCAAACTAATCTTAATAGTAAAAGCTCCAGGCCAATCTACTGATGATGCATTTGGAAGTGGAGCGATAATTGGACCAAGACTATTTTTGAATGCTAATGATATTGATTCTTCGCTGCTTACAGAAAGTGTCCGCAGAATCTCTGTTGGTCCTAAGATTAAGACAAACATGACTGTCACAACTAGACAAACCAGTAGGATCATTTCTTTGGTTTGCAGATTTTTAGCAAGGTATAGTAACATTATAATAATAATCGGAAATGAAAGGGGATGAATTACCAAAACTGAAAACATGGCTGCAATAAAGGCTAATTTGCCAAACTTGTTGAACCGTAATCCTGAGAACAAAGGAATTGTGAGAGGTAGAACCAGTAACAGCAGTGAAGATGCTCTAAACGGGTTTATGATGAAATAAAAGATCGCAGGTTGGGCAAGAAGATAAGTCATAAGAATAAAAGATTTTTCAAATTCGTTTCTTCCTAAGAGGTTTCTAAGTGCATAACCCCCTATGACGGCAAAAACTATTCCTATTCCATTTGCAAACGATATCGCAAATTCTGGATTTAATTGAGCTGCCTCAGAGAGATAAGCTGAGATGCTAGGAAATCCAAGAAAAGTAGCATTTCCAAAACGCCATTTGTCATGAGGGGATACTATACCGGCGTCATTGCCATTCAAAAGATATTTCGTGACGCTAACGGAAAAACCAGTATCCCCTCCATAATATACCATGCCTTGAATTGCCATGAATGTGAAAAGCAGCACTGTAGTCATCAGTATTGAAATGTCTTTTAATTTCGAATTTACAAAGATTAGATATGCTGGGATTATTATGGTAAGACAGAGTGGCATCAAATGAAGAAAGTCCAGCTTGTTTGGTGGAATAGGAGATGACATGTTCATTAAGTAAACAGAATTAAAAATGATCAGAGCGGCTTGGCAGTAAATTAGGTAATTATGTTTAGATTTGTGTGCATTTGCAAATTCCGAAAGATAACCTGGCAGTCTTTTTGAAAATGATATCTTTGGACCAAATGCGGTAAAGAAAATACTAAGAATAAATGTATAAAGAACATATGAATGTGAAAAATAATTAAGTAAGGTGATAAGACTAAACGCAATAAGAATAATGAACAGGCCAAACAAGCTTATTTTAATACTCATTTGAGATTGGTCAAAGACATTTTTTTCCTGCAAAAAATGCACTAACTTAAAAGCTAAAATGAATAATGGAGTAAATGCTAGAATAATAGAAAATACGGTTGCAGCTGGATAGACTGTACTCAGGATTATTGCCCTTGCAATTAGTATTGCAATGACAGACAGAATTACACCCTCTATGTCAATTTGGTTTAGCCGAGTCCTAGAAATCTGCAATTATTGTGTCAACTCTGAGTATAGTGTATAGTATTTTTTAGCAACATTTTCCCACGTAAAATTTTTTGCAAATTGTTTGCCATTTTTAGACATCTCTGACCAGCGTACTTTGTTAATTAACAAACTGTTAATTGTTTTTGCTAAATTTTTGGCGTCTCCTATTTGAACCAAGAGTCCGGCCTTACTCAGCTGTACCAATTCAGGAATGACTCCTACAGGAGTTGCTATGAACGGGGTGCCACACGCCATTGATTCGATAAGGGTGAGAGGAAATCCTTCCGAGTTGGAAGGCAAAACTGTTACTATGGCAGACCCATAGATCCGTAAAAGATTTTCCTGAACTTCATGCTCCTTTATTTGGATGAGGTCTTTGACTTCTAGCTGGTTTATGATTGATTCTAAACGAGCTCTATATCCAAAGTCTTGACCTATTATAATACATTTTAAATCCATGCCACCTGTTCTTAATTCTTTGATTGATTTTACTAACGTCTCCAAGCCCTTATGTGGATCAATTCTGCCAACGTACAAAACATAATTTCTCTCATAGGAAGATGGATCCGTAAAAAAAATTTCGTTTATTGCAATGGGTAACTTTGATACCTTGGTTTCTCTTAGGCCAATTCTTAAAAGATATTTTTTTTCCTCTTCCGAATGAAGAATAATCCTATCAAAAGAACGCATTTGCAATCTGCCGAAAGTAAAATCATAAAAAAGATGTAAGGGTTTGACAATTCGTTGCGTTAGCGAAAGAGGAGAAGAAAAGTCAAAAGCCAGATAACCATTTTTTAGACCTACAATGCCATGAGTTGTCAGTATTAAAGGGACATTTAGAAGACCTAATTGCTTTAGCATACAAACAACGTCACCTGCATATTCTCCATACCCGTGAACATTTATGAGACTGAAATTGTTGTTACGTAGGAAGCCACAAAACTTTGCTGAAACTTGATATGCTCCAAATTTTTTCACAGGAAACGAATAGACAGTTATTTCATTTTCAAACTGGCTGATTTCTTCAGTTTTATTGTCATAAGAATTTGTTAGAACGGATTGCTTTACGCCTAACTTTCGAAGATGAGATATCAATCCTAAGACAAAAATTTCTCTTCCCCCTCGTGGGTTGTAAAAATTAGGCACATAATGTAGAATATGCATTTCCTTCACACTTTTCACTCCACCATAAATATGATCATCATACTCTGTCTATTATAAAATCAATAACCTTATTCGCTAAAGAATACGCGTTTATCTTGATTTTTATTTTTTATCATATCTGAAATTAAACCCAAAGATATTGATTGTACGCCAAGCACTATCAGCAGGACCGATAAAATAGTGGTTGGTACCTTACCAACTACTCCAGTTTTTAAATATTCTATTAAAACCTCAACTCCAAAAAAAGCCCCCAATAAGATCATAGCTAATCCAGCTATACCGAAAAAGAAAAGAGGTCTGGTATCACGTACTAGTCTAATTATGGTACTCAATATTCTAGTTCCATCTTGAATAGGATTTAGCTTTGTGTCACCCACACGCTTGTAATAAGATGTAGGAATTTCTTTGATCCTAATATGATACATGTTTATTGCTGTTAGCATCTCCGTGGCAAAAGGCATACCCAAAGTGGTGTTATAGAAAATGTTTGCCAAGTCAGATCTGAAAGCACGTAGACCACATTGCGAGTCTGATACTGGTATGTTGAGCAACCTCCTTGCAATATTTGATAGCACTTTATTTCCAATTCTGTTTGTTTTATTCATGGCATCCTTTCCCATATTTGCAAATCTGTTACCGATTACAAAATCTGCCTGCCCACTAATGATAACGTCTGCCATCTTCGCAATATCCCTTGGTTCATATGTCCCATCGGCGTCTATCATTACCGTTACTGCGGTTTTGAATTTTGTATCTACAAAGTAGAAACCTGCCTGCAACGCATCACCATATCCTCTACGACGCTGTCTAATCACTTTGGCCCCCATCGACCTAGCAATGTCCACAGTCTGATCAGTAGAAAGACCATCTACCACGACGATCTTAAAACTATACTTCGTTCCAATGGCCTCTTTTATTGCACTAATGGTTGGGGCTATTCCACTCTCTTCGTTTAAAGTGGGTATTACTATTGCAATGTCGTAATAGTCACTTAATTCCTCTTCAATTACCAATAATTTCCACCAATTGTTCATTAAAGAGCTCTTGAGAAGCAAGTTTCACGGAGTCTACACTGGAAAGCTTTGGACTCCAGCCTAGTTTTCTTACTTTTGATATGTCCAAGTGCATCTTCTTAACATCACCGATCCATCCCCTTCCATTGTCCACCCCGCCCGTTGTCACTATTTCAACGTCTATAAGATTCATAACATCGCATACAATTTTAGCTATTGAGATGACATCAATTCGATCATCATTTCCTATATTGAATATCTCTACTTGCTTTTTGTTTATAGAAATGCAGAAAAAGAAACAATCCATGCAATCATTTACATGCAGATAGGATTTAGACTGTTTACCGTCACCCAAAACCTCTACCTTTTTGTTGTTTTGTTTTAATTTGTTTATAAAATCCCATAATACACCGTGTTTACTTCTAGACCCAATCACATTAGCTAATCTAAAGATCTGGCCTTTCAGTCCGTAATTATGGCAGTAAGACGAGATAAGAGCTTCGCATGCAAGTTTAGATGCACCGTATGGAGAAATTGGAATTAATGGTCCATATGATTCTGGAGTTGGAATAATATCAGGTTCTCCATAGACCGTAGATGATGAAGTAAACAAGATCTTTTCTACATTAGACTTACGTATTTGTTCAAGAAGATAAAAAGTATTTTCTATATTTTCTCTGTAAGATATCTGCGGATGTTCAAATCCTGTCTTAACCTCTGGGTCTGCAGCAAAATGAAAAACAGTTTTTACATCCTTGAGAGTTTCTTTCAAGCTTTCATAATAGTTTAAATCCTTTTTGATAAAATGGAAATTTTTATTATTTTTATGAGCTGAGAGATTTAAAAGACTTCCAGCAGAAAGGTTGTCTAGAACTTTGATTTCAATCCTGTTCTCTATCAGTTTGTCTACAACATGACTGCCAATGAAGCCTGCTCCACCAGTAACAAGGGCAACACCTAACTGTGATGAGAATCCTTCTTCGTTTGAATGTTTCAACAAATTATCAAAAGACCAAGCCCAAATTTAAAGATCAGTAAGTTTTCTAAGATCCTAATTTACTGGGTCAAAATTGATATTATAAATGACGCCTGTCAAAAAGGTCTCACGTACGATGTCTCATGTTTATTTAATATCTAGATACTGGTTTTACTTTCAAATCGGTGCCTGTCCTTGGAGAATTGTTCATTGACAAGGTCTACACTTTGAACACTCAATCTGTATTTTACAAAATCAAGAGAACGTACGGGAGAGGGGTCTGATCTTGAGATGATTGCTAAATAGATGGTAGCATAGTCAAGTAAATAGACAAGTTTTATTAATTTGGAAAGAATCGCGCCTTTTCCAGAGAAAACCTCTCTATAGTCAATTTTATTTATTTCAAAGTAATCTTTTAGTATCTTCCATCTCTCCTTTGTCTTTATGTGATCATCATTTCCTTCTATTAAAATTGGAGTAGCATTGGACCACTTTTCCCATGGCACAATATTGTTATGACAAGCTTCAACTACATCTTCTTTTTTTACAGGAATTAAGGGCTCTAATACCTTCAACATGGAATACAAGAAACCAGAAAATGAAGATCTTGGAGAATGAAATTGTGGAATTTTTCTATATTCGATGGTATTGTTTTCACAGTATTCTTGCATTTTACCACCACTAGAAAAGGCAATTATTTTGCAGCCGATCTTTTTTCCTGATTCCAAAATCGAAAGGGTTTCTGGAGTATTTCCAGAGATGCTTGTTGTCACAACCAAGGTATTGGAATCTACTGTCTTTGGGAGTACGTATCCTTTGACTACACTAACATGAACATTAGTTTTCGATAATATGGAAGAAAAAACATCTCCAATAGCCCCAGAGCCACCCATTCCGGCAAACACCATGTGGTCTATTCCTTTAAAATCAACAGCGTCTATTTTTGATTCATAAGATTCCTGCGCCAATTCAGGCCAACTATCGTAAATTTTATGCATCCCACTAGGGTCGTATTTCTTTAACGTGGCTAAATCCATCAATATTCTTATCAAATAATGTCTATGCATTATAACGATCAATCTGTCCCTCCAAAAACACACACTGCCTTCATTATTTGGCTTGGTGTGAGGAATTTCAATTGTTGAAAATATGTGAACATGTATTTTATAATCTCATATATTCTCCCATTTCATGGAGTCAAAAATGATTTCTAGTCTCAAGATAGCAAAGGTCCTGGGTCATGGAAATCCACCAGCATTGATCATATCTTCTGCAGTGCTTGTAATAATTTTATTTTTCTATGTATACACAGTCGGTTCGTACCTTGGAGCTGACGTATCTCCTTTAGAAAACCGTGTAAACTATCACAAATCCTTTGTCACTTACATAATTGACAAATATTTTGATCATTTAATTATTGCATCTGGAATAGTTTTGTGGCTTGCTTTGTCCGTAATGGGAAGAGCAAAAATTGTTTCATCTGCAATTTATGGTATAATAAC
>Ga0137396_10001110_pt1 | contig 13834 bp, 15 predicted proteins | sample czc16metaG_FD_108284 | JGI IMG/M metagenome (GOLD analysis project Ga0137396, IMG submission 108284) | Vadose zone soil microbial communities from Angelo Coast Range Reserve, California, USA - czcobulk3.16 metaG | ecosystem: Environmental > Terrestrial > Soil > Vadose zone | place: USA...
GAGGCCGTCCCGCTCTTTCACGCAATCCTCGAAGTCGCTCCAGACGACCCGCGCGCCATCCTCGGCCTGGGGGACACGTTCATCGACCTCGGGGATGCGGACGCCGCCGAGGCCCAGTTCACGCGCGCACTCGGGAAGGACCCGCAGAACGCGCCCATCCTGTATCGAAAAGGCGAGCTCCTCGAGCGCAAAGGCCGCTGGGGCGCGGCGATCCAATACTACAACCGCGCGATCGCCCTTCGATGGAATTACCCGGACCCGTGGTTCGTGAAGGGCGAGATCCTCCTGAATCACGATCGTCCCACGGAGGCCCTCGAGTGCTTCGAAAAGGTGGCCTCCTTCGAACCCCAGCGCATCGAGGCTTGGGCCGGAGCGGCCCGAGCCCATGCGGCCCTGGGCCGGCGCGGCGAAGCGGATGCCGCCCTCGCGAAAGGGGCGCGCCTCGGCGCCGACCATCCGGCGGTCCGCGCGGCACGCGAAGCGATTGCGCAGATGACCAGGACGACGCCGCGGACCTCTGAGCAATTGGAGCCCATCACCGATCTCCCGTCCCTCGCGAAGGCGTTCGAGGCGATCGAAGAGGAGCTCGATTCACCCGTCTCTTCAGTCCCGGCCGATTTCCAGTCTTTCGTCGAGTCGATCGAGCCGGAGAAAGAGGACACGCACGTCCTCCTGCAACTCGCGGAGCTGGCGATCGAGGGCGGGGATCCGCAGATGGGTCTCCTCCGGTACGAACAGGCGATCGAGCGGGATCCCCGCAACGCGGACGCGTGGACGGGGAAAGGCGTCGCCTTGCAACAGCTCGAGCGGTTCCGCGAAGCCCTGGAGGCCTACGATCGCGCCCTCGCCCTGAAGCCCAACCATGAGCTAGCCCGGAAATGGCGCGAGACGTGTGCTCGGCACGTGCAGTCGGAGGCGGACGGGTGACGCTGGCCCCGGACACGACGGGGCGGTTTCTCCCGAGCGTCGATCGTCTCGAGTCCGCGATGCACGCCGCGCGACGCGCGTTCGAACGGGGGGACACGGATGGCGCGCTCGGCCAGCTCGGCGTCGCCCTGAAGCTCAAACCGGAGTACGATGCGGCTTGGATTCTGAAAGGTCACGTCCTTCAGAAGGCGGGGGATCAGGAGGCCGCTCTGGACTCGTTCATGCAGTCACTGAAGTGCAACGGTGATTCCAAGGAAGGCTGGATGGGCCTGGCATCCGCGTTGCACGAGCTCGGTCGATTGAAGGAGGAAGCGGAAGCGTACGATCGGCTCTTGGCGTTCGACCCGCTTTCGATCGAGGCATGGATCGACAAAGGCGCGGTCCTCCATGAGTTGAAAGACTATTCCGGAGCGATCCGCTGCTACGAGGAAGTCCTCGCGCTCCGACCAGAGCATGCCGCGGCGTGGAACAACAAGGGCGCGGCCCTGCTTCGTCTCGGTCACGAGGCCGAGGCCGCGCGGTGCTTCGAGGAGGCCCTGCACCTGGATCCCGATTGCGTCGACGCGATGGCGAACCGGGTCTACCTCTACGAGACCCAGGCGTACCATGGGGAGGCGGTGATCTGGGCGGACCGCGCGCTGCGGATCCGGGAATCTCCCGGCTTGTGGTACGCGAAAGGCCTCGCCCATCTCGGTTTGCTCGAATCGACCTTGGCGATCCGATCGTTCGAACGCGCGCTCGCCCTCGATCCGACCCTAAAGGACGCGAAAGCCGCGCTCCGACGGGGGACGGCGCTGCGCGAGAAGTCGGACTTCTACCGCGGTGCCTATGAGTGCTTTGGTACGCACATCGTCGGCGATCCCGGTTGCGAGGAATGCGAGATTCGCCCGCGCTGCCGCGAGGTGACACCGTGAGCGTTCCCTCCGCCGCCGAAGTCGAGCATGCGGACTGGACGACGCTCCAACGGATGTGCGAATCCCTCGGACTGAACCCGAAGGGCCGAAGCGGGGTCGTCCGCATGCGCGTCCTCGACCACGTGCGTCGACGTGCCCATCCCGAGGCCTGGCGGGCCGGGCGGGACCACATGGCCGCGTTGCTCATGCGGCTCGGCTTTCCGAATCTCTCGGAGGATTTATGGGAGTCCACGATTCGGCTCGACGCACCCGCCCCGTGGGTCGGTCTGGGGCAAGCGCAAGTCGCCGGCGGATTCCTCAGCGAAGCGGCCAAGTCGTTCGACCGAGCGGCCCAAATGGGAGACCGATCCGCCCTTCTGCACAAAGCGGAAGCCCTGGGAGCGGGAGGAGATTACGACCGCGCGATTGCCGCGTGCGAGTCATACCTCGCGGACCGCCCCGGGGACCTCCGAGCGCTCGGGATGAAGGCGGATTTCCTCGCCCGGTCAGGCTTCAAGGAGGAGGCGGCGCGCGTCCTCCTCGCGGCGGCAGACTCTCATCCCGAAGCTCCGTTCCTCCGCTCGGCGGCAGGTACCTCGTTCCTCAAAGCCGGGCGTCCGGAGGTGGCCCTCGAGGCGTTCGGACTGCCGATGCCGGCCGATGCGGCGGGGATCGAGGGAGCGATCAATCACGGTGCCGCGTTCCTCGTGCTTGGACGAACGCGCGAAGCGGTCGACATTTTCCAGAAGGCGCTCGAGGCCGACCCGGGTCGCGCAGAGGCTCTCAACAATCTCGGCGTCGCCCAACTTCAACTGAGCCAACCCGAATTGGCGGCCTCGAACCTCGCCCGCGCGGCGCAAGAGGTCGACTCTCCCCGCATCCGACTCAACCTCGCGAAAGTCTCGAAGCCGGCCCCTCGCCCCCGAACCAGAAAGCCCGCCCCGCGGAAGAAACCGAAGCCATAAATCCGCGGTTCAGAAACAATCAATACTGTTTGCGCCGTGGCGGAATCGATGCCGGTGCGCTCAACGGAATGGGAGGGCGTCTATTCCGACGGGCCGTGGCTCCTCACCCGGAACCTCGTCCCCGGTGCCGTCGTGTACGGGGAGGGTCTGGTCCGAGGGAGCGACGGAGAATTCCGCCGGTGGGACGCGAACCGGAGCAAGCTCGCGGCGTATCTGAAGCGAGGGGGTCGCGTATGGCCGTTTCGCCTTCGCTCCTCCGTCCTCTACCTGGGGGCCGGAAGCGGGACGACCGCGAGCCATGTCTCGGACATCTGCGCGGACGGAATGGTCACCGCGGTCGAAATCTCCCCGCGGTCCTTTCGGGATCTGCTCGGTCTGGCGGAGAAGAGGCCGAATCTGGTGCCGATTCTCGGCGACGCCGCGAAGCCAGAATCGTACGCAGGCCGGCTCGGCTCCGTAGACGTCGTGTACCAAGATGTCGCCCAACGGGACCAAGAAGCGATCTTCCTCCGGAACTTCGAGCTCGTGCGATCCGGTGGCACCGGTTTCCTGATGATGAAGGCGCGATCGGCCGACGTCTCCGCGTCGCCCGCCAAGATCTTCGAGTCGACGAAACGCACGCTGGCCAAGGCCGGCATCGAAGTGATTGACTTCCGCAACCTCGAGCCGTTCCAAGCGGACCACGGCGTCCTTGTGGTCCGGAAACCGTAGCGCCATCTCCAAGGTCACAGGCTCAATCTTAAATACGATTCCGCGGTATGCGCAGCCCCTCCCGAGGAAACCCATGGCCCGTATCCATGCGCACCGCAAGGGAAAGAGCGGATCGACCCGGCCGTACCTGAAGACGAATCCGGAGTGGGTCGGGATGGAAAAGGCGGAGATCGAGGAGACGATCGTCCGCCTGCATCAGGAGGGCCTGTCGACGGCCTCCATCGGCGTGCGCCTGCGGGACGCCTACGGCGTTCCGAACGTGCATCTCGCGACCGGTCAGAGCGTGACCGAGATCCTGTCTTCCAAGGGCACGAAATTCACGTTGCCCGAGGATCTCGCCAGTCTGATCAAGCGCGCTGCGAGCCTTCAGACCCATCTCAAGGACCATCGGAAAGACCTGAGTAACCGACGCGGCCTCGAGTTGATCGAGTCACGAATCCGGCGGCTTTCCCGATACTACAAGTCGCGCGGCGTCCTGCCGGCGGACTGGGATTTCTCCTTGAAGCTCGCGGAGCTGCAAGTGAAGTAGGTGGCCCATGGTCAAGGGCCTGGACGATCTGGCGCCCGAGGGCCTGCTCGATCGGGTACGGAAGGCCGCGGGTCTCGTCGACGACGCGGCCCGGGTCCGCATTTTCTGTCATTACGATCCGGACGGCACGACCTCGGCCTCGATCCAGACCCGGGCCTTGATGCGCCGGGGCAAGCGAATCCACGCGACGATGGCGCACGCCCTCGATCGCACGTCCGCGGCCCGCCTCCAAGAGGAATCGAACGAGCTCTTGGTCGTGAGCGACATGGGATCCGGCCAGCTCGATCTCCTCGAGAGCCTTCCGTATCCGGTCGTCGTCTTGGACCACCACAAGCCGATCCGCGACTCCGAGAAGATTGCCCACGTGAATCCCCACTTCTTCGGCGTCGACGGGGCGCGGGAAATGTGCGGCGCGACGACGACGTGGCTTTTCGCCCTCGTCCTCGACGAGCGGAACTGGGATCTGGCCGGGCCGGCGATGGCCGGTGCGATCGGGGACAAGCAGGCGCTGGGGGGTTTCGTCGGCGTGAATGCCGCGCTGTTCGACGAGGCCAAGGAGCGCAAGGTCGTCGTCTCGGAACGCCGACTCGCTCTTCGGGATCTGCCCCTCGGAAAGGCCTTGGCCCTTTCGATTGAGCCGTACTTCCGCGGCCTCTCGGGGCGACCCGACGCGGCCGCAGACTTCCTTCGCGCGGTGGGCCTTGACCCCGAGGCGAGCGCGCGCGATCTCGACGCGGGCGGCCGACGAAAGCTCACGTCAATCTTGGCCACCCGACTCGTGGAGCAACACGCGGCCCCGGAAGCTCTCGACGTCCTCGTGGCCGATCGATACTGGATCGAACCCGACCAGATGTACGCCCACGACCTCGAGGCGTACGTGAACAGCTGCGACCGTCTCGGACGGGAAGGCCTCGGGATGGCCGTGTGCCTCGGGGATCGCGAGGCGCTCTCGAGGGCGGAGAAGTTGCTCGACGAATACACCTCGAAGGTCCTCGGCTACCTCGTCTCCCTCGAATCAAAGGGGCTGTTCCCGAAGAAACACCTCCAGTTCTTCTACTGCGATGACGCAAGCCTGGCCGGCGTCGTCGCGGGAACGGGAATGCTGTTCTTCTTCGATCAAACGCGACCGACGCTCGGGCTCTCCGTCCTCGATGGCGTCACGAAGGTGTCCGCCCGCGGCACCCGCACGCACATCGCGGCCGGAGTCGACCTCGCCGTGGCGCTGCGCGAAGCCGCGTCCGAGGTCTCCGGGAACGGCGGAGGCCACAACATCGCTTCGGGCGCGACGATCCCGAAGGGCAAAGAGGATCGGTTCCTCGCGCGCGTCGACGAAATCGTCGGACGCCAACTCGAAGGCCCGCCGCCCAAGGGTCAATAATTGTCCAAGAGGCGGCTCACTTCGCGGGACTCCAGGTCCGTCTTCAGAGCCGGTGACTCGAGGACCTTCATGTTCCGCTCGAGGAGGGCGAGCTCCTTCTCCTCGAGGGTGTCCGGGCTTACGGGCAACAGGATGATCGCCCGTCGCTGCATGACGAACTCGTTCACGTGTTCCACGAACATGAGGGTCTGCAGAAATCCGTTGTTGATGATCAGGTACTCCAGGCCGTCGAGGAGGACCGCGCCTTCGCCGTTGTTGTCCTCGATGAACTTCTGGATGACCTTGGCGAGCGTGCCGATCGCCGTCGGGTTGTGATAGTCCTCCCCGGGCGTGTGGCTGAGCCAAATGATCCGCACGTCCGTCAGGCCGCGCTCGCGACGCACGCGGTCCGGATACTGCCGGGTGATGCACAGGCCCGGAATTTTCTGAGCGAGTAGCATCTCGAAGAGACGGAAACTCAATTCGGGCTTCTTCTCTTTCACGAGATAGCAGACGCCCCTCTCAAGCTCCATGGGCATCGCCGAGCGAAGTGCCTCAGCCTCCGTGCCCATTTCGCCTTCCTGAGGTTGCACCCATCCCATCGGTTTCTCCATAGCGGCTATCGACTCTTCAAACTTCGTTCCAGATTATCACTGAGCACCTTGGCCGGAATTTCCGGGAGAGAAATCAGCGTGGTCTTGCCAACGACGCCCTCGCCGCTCAACTTCGTGTCGACGAGGCCGAGGGCATCGAGATCGCGGACGTACTTCCAGAACTGGGTGTGGGCCCGTGGCTTCTCGTCGTACTCTTCGCACACGACGGCATACGCCTCTTCGGCATCGCCCATCGTGATGTACGCTTTCTTGCGGCTCTTCCGGGCGATCGCCAAGAGCACGAGTTTCTTCGGGACGTCGAGGAGACCGAGGCGCTCTTGGACGTCCGTCGGATGGACGTGGGCCTTCGCGCCGCGCAGATGCTCCGGTGCGACCTCCTCCAAGTACTCCTCATCGGCGAGCATGCCGGCCTTCTCGAGAAGCTCGATGGCATACCGCGCATCCCCGAACTCGGACGCGATATCCGCGATCAGGTCGATGAGGTCCTCGCCGACGGTGCCCGGGTGCATCGCAAGCTGGACGCGGCCCGCGACGATGTCCCGGAGCTCCGTTCGGTCGTACTTCGGGAACTCGACGACGTTCGATCGGCGGAACGTGCTCAGAGCGGCGCGGTCCATGTACTCCAACGCGTTTGACCGTTGCGAGATTAGGATCATCGAGATGTTGCCTTTCGAGGCGATTGTCTCCTCCGCGATTCGCGCAAAGGAGTAGATGAGGTCGGCGCCGCTCTTTTTCAGGAGCGCGTCCACTTCGTCCAAGATCACGATGAAGTGGAGCCGGTGCTTCTCGAGATGCCGTCGCAAGGTCTCCATTTTCTCGGCGATCGAGAATCCGCGTTCCGGGAAGTGCGCATCGAAATGCTGGATTAGCCGGAGCAGGACGGCGTCGTCCCCCATGCGCTGGCGGCAGTTCACGAGGTCCCAGTCGACCGCGCGGTCCGATTCCGACGCGTACTTCTTGAAGTCCAAGCAGAAGCGCTTCGCCGTGTGGGTCTTCCCCGTCCCCACGGGGCCGTACAGGAAGGCGTTGCTCGAGGCGCCTGCCTCGACGATGGGCCTCAGGAGGGTGAAGAGCCGTTGCGTCTGCCCCTCCCGGTGAATCATCTTTTCAGGCAGGTAGTCGAACGACAGTTTCCCCTGGTCTTTGAACACCGAGGGCCCGGCCCGGAACGACACAATCGACGCCAAGGCGGCGGACGCGCATAACCTTTGCCTCCGAGACCCGAAAGGCCATCAAGGAATCCGCGGTTGGCGGGTCGTGGCGGAGCGATTCTTCTGTTTCGCATGCGGACGTGACCACCGCACGGGGACCGCGATCGCGCGGGACCACAAACGATACAGCATCGAAGGGGGGCACGAATCTGGCGGGATCTTCTCCGACCTGCGGGAGTTCTATCTTCAGACAAAAGGAATCGAGGCCGCGTTCCGCATCCTCGGATTCGAAGACGTCCGCGTGCATCCGCCCCGGTTCGGTCGTGGCTGGCCGTCACGCACCGAGATCGAGCACGCATACCGAGACCGGGCCCGCCGCGACCATCCCGACGCCGGCGGCGATCCGCGCGAGTTCCGAAAGGTCCAATGGGCGATCGAAGTCTTGCGGAGGTATCGGCCGCCGGATGCATGAGGGCGCCCGCAACGTTTATCGCGGTCCGAAAGATTGATTCGACCGGAGGTCGACGGACGCCCTCCTCCCCCCGTGAAGCCTTCTCCACATTGCCCGACCAGGTCTTGCACGACCTCGCCGCAGCCCATGGCCTCGATCCAACGCGGTACCCGAACCGCAGTTCGCTGATCGAAGCGCTCGCATCTCGCCCGGACGCCGAGGGCCTCCTGACGGAAGCGGATCGCCGACGAATGGAATACCACCTCGAACGACTTCGACCCCGTCAGCTCCGCGAGCTCGGCGAGCGACATCGGGTGAGCCTCCTCGGACTGAAGCGGAAATCGGACTTGGTCGCCGCCATCGCCGCCGCCCCCGGCGCCCCCGAGATCCTCATGGAACTCGAAGCCCAGGACACCGCGGAGCGGGATTCTGGACTCGTGTTGGGGCGCGATGCCGATGTCGACTACGAGCGGGTCGAGGAACTGCTCGAGCAAGCCCGCAAGAGATTCCAAGAACGCCAATTCGAGGCCGCGCTGACCGCGGCCCAAGAAGCGTCCCGCATCGCGGAGCGCACCACCGAACAGCTCCGCCGCGCTTCGTGGTCGTACGCCGTCCTCGCGGCGCAAGGTCTCCTGGAGCCGTGCAATCCGGAGGACCCGGAGACCGCAACGGCCCGCGCGCTCCTCGACCGCGCCCGGGACGTGTTCTTCCAAGGCCAGCTCCTGGACGATGCTTTCCTGCAGGACCTGGTCCGGGCCGCGGAGGCGGCCCACGCGCGAGAGGCGGACCGGGTGCGCGATCTGCTCGCCCTCACGCGGGATTCGATTCGCGAGGCGGCGAACCTCGGCGCATCGATCGCCTTGGCCGAGGACGCGTGGAAGCGAGGGGGCGACTCCCTCGACAGAGATCGGCTTGCCGCCGCGCGGGAGAGTTTCGTCGAGGCCGCCCAGCGAGTGGAGGACGCGAGGATCCGCCGGATTCGCGAGGTCGAGGAATCGATCGGGTTCGTCTCCGATCACATTGGCCTTGCGCGGAACGTCGGAGCGGACATGCGGGAGGCGGAGGAACTCCATCAGGCGGCGCAGACCGCCATCGCCGCCGGGGAGCACGGGCACGCGGGGGATCTCCTCAAACGCGCGGAGCGGCTCGCGATGAAGGGTCAGCAACGACAGATCGAGCGGGCGATGCAGCTCCGTCAAGCGCAGGTCGAGAAAGCCCAGGCGATTATTGGCTCGTGCGAGCCCGTCTTGAAGGAAGCGGAGTTGTACGACCTCAGCGCGACCGAAGTCCGCGTTCTCCTTCGCCAGGCCCGGGATGTCCTCACGAAAGGCGATTACGTGGCGGGACTGACCTTCGCCCGGAACGCGGAGGAAGCGGCTCAGCGCCTCGAAGCCCAAGTTGCCGACGAACGCCGGCGGCGTGGCATCCAGAAGCCCGCATCCGGAACGTGCGGGGTGTGTCGATCCACGCGCGTCACATTCCAAGATGACGGATGGGGCCGGTGCGAGGATTGCGGGACCACTTTCCGATGGCGCGGTCCGTTAGGGGTCTGGGAGCGCCTGAAGGCGATCCTGGTTCCATAGGCCCGCGACGTGCCATAGTCTTTTATCGAGTCGCCTGAATTCCGCGCGGATGGCGAAGCGGCACCTGCTGCGCCAAAAGGTCGAGGACATCGACATCTCGCCGTCTTCGGAGGTCGCCCGACTCGTCGAAGCGATGGGTCGCGGAGGCGGCTTTACCGCGAAGAAAATCGCCGTCGGGGTGGAGATTCTCCGGACGATGTTCGCTCGATCGGCGTGCACGACCTTCCTGTCGTTTCCCGCCGCGCTGATGGCCACGGGCGTCCGTGGCGTACTGCGCGCCCTCGTCGAGAAGAGGCTCGTCGACATCGTGGTGACGACCTGCGGCACCGCCGATCACGATCTCGCGCGGGTGTGGCAGCCGTACTACCATGGCGATTTCGAAATGGACGACGTCGCCTTGCATCGGCTCGGAGTGAATCGTCTCGGGAACGTCCTCATCCCGAACGCATCATACGGAATCGTGTTGGAGAAAAAGATCCAGCCCATGCTCCGCGACTTGTGGGACTCCGGCGTCCGGGCGCCGTCCACGAACGAATTGCTCTGGGAGCTTGGCCGGCGTACCGGGAGCCGGCAATCGCTCCTCTGGTGGGCGTGGAAGAACCGCATCCCCGTGGTCGTTCCGGCGATGTTTGACGGGGCGGTCGGGTATCAGCTCTGGTCGTTTTGGCAGGAGCACAAGGAGTTCGCGATCGACCAATTCCGGGACGAGGCGGAGCTCGCCGACCTCGTCTTCAAGGCGAAGGAAACGGGCGCCCTGATGATCGGAGGCGGTGTCTCCAAACACCACACGATCTGGTGGAACCAGTTTCGAGGGGGGCTCGACCACGCCGTCTACATCACGACGGCGCCGGAATGGGATGGCAGCCTGAGCGGGGCACGGGTACGGGAGGGGATCTCTTGGGGCAAAGTGAAGGAGACCGCGAAGCAGGTGACGATTGAAGGGGAGGCGTCCGCAATTCTGCCCATGATGGTTGCCGCGGCGCTCGGCCGCCCCCACCGATGATCTGACCGGTCACTTGATGAGCCAGTAGCCCGCGGCCTTCTCGCGCGCCCGGCGCTTCGCGTAACCCTTCGACTGCAATTCTTGGAGCGCTTGGAGGACGAAATTCTTCGGGAGCTTGGACATCTTCGTGATCGCTTCCGCGTCGCGCATCTTGTCCTCCGACGTGATGCCGGCGGACTTCATCGTATCGTAAACCTTGTTGGCTCGATCAGAAACGTCTTCGAGGGGCAAGCGCGAACCTTCCGTGCGCGGGCCGGAAACTCGGGGCGGTGTTAAATAAGCTTCCCATCCTTGAGACGGTCGATGTGCCCTGGAGTCTGCAAGGACCGACTCGCGGATGCGTTCGACCGGTTCGGACGGGTTCCGATCGAGAAACGGAAAATCGTCGTCCCGCCGGACCACTCGACGTTTCGGCCGGCCGATGACCCGTTCTGGTCCGCGGGTGGACTCCTCCATGACGGGCGGGGTCGCGTCCTCTTGATCCGCCATGTTGCCGCGGCTGGTTGGGGCGACGTCTGGGTCACCCCCGGTGGCCGTCTGGAGGAAGGGGAGACCACCATGGACGGCTTGCGTCGCGAAGTACGCGAGGAGGTGGGCTTGGACGTGCTGGAGCCCGTCCTCACCCGCATTCTCCAGCAGACCCTTTCGGACGGCACCCGCGTGCGGCACGGCTACTTCGCGCAGTTCGTCGCGCGCGCGTCGTCCACCATCCCGCGTCCGGGTCCCGATGTGCGGGAGGCCCAATGGTTTGACAGCCTGCCCCCTGACCTCGCGTTTCGGGAGGATTACGTCGACGATTTCGCACGTTTCGTCCTGGCCGCAACCTTTTAGCGAATCGCCCGGATGGCGGGGCCGGGACCGTGGGACCAAAGCCGGCGCTGCTCGTCGTCGACATCCAGAACGACTTCTGCCCGGGCGGAGCGCTCGGCGTGCCGGATGGCGACGCGATCATCCCGCGGGTGAACCGGACCGTCGCCCTCTTCGAACGCCGCTATCTGCCCGTCCTATTCACGCGGGACTGGCATCCGCGGGAGACGAAGCACTTCAAGGAATTTGGCGGGGCTTGGCCTGCCCATTGCATCCAGGGGACGAGAGGCGCCCGATTCCATTCGGACCTCCAGGTGCCGAAAGGATCCGTCCTCCTCTCGAAGGGAATGGATCCGGAACAAGACTCGTACTCGGCCTTCCAGGCATTTACCGATCGCGGCAGGGACCTCGAGTCGACCCTACACGAGCTCGATGTGGACGGATTGTTCATCTGTGGCCTCGCGACGGACTACTGTGTACGGGCGACGACGCTCGACGGCCTGCGCCGCGGCCTCGCCATCCGCGTGCTTCGCGACGCGATTCGCGGAGTGGATCTGAAACCCGGCGATTCGGAAATGGCGATCAAAGAAATGCGCGTGCATGGCGCCCATTTTTCGGAAAGTCGCGGACTGGCGAAACTTCTGACGTGGGACTGAATCCCTCCAAGAACGCCGTCACCTGAAGGCGGCGAATCGTTGAAATAGACAAGGCGGTTTCATTTGACGTCGTTCGCGAGCGAGCTTTCGAGTGCGCTGTCGAGGACGGCGGAAGACGAACGCTTCGGGGGCAGGAAATGGCTGGCAAAGGGAAGTCGAGCGGGGCTGGTCTGGGTACGCGTGAGCATCCTTGGCATCTGAAGACGCCGAGCGGAACGTCGGAGTTTCTGGCGTTTCGCGACGAGACGCTCGATCCACCCGCGCTCATCGTCAAGTCGGGAAGCACGGAGCTCCGCTATCACCTTCGGTGCATCAACGACCTCCATTCGATGCTCAAGTCGCGCGGCGAGTGGATGTTACTCGGGAGCGCGGACGAGCAGAAGCCGGCGGCCGAAGGGACGATTGAAGCGTGGGGCCGATCCTCGAAGAACCCCGTTGGCGGGTGGTACGGACTGAAGAAAGGGCTGCGCGGGAGATTCGGCATGTACGTGCCTCCGGTGCTGGAAGTTCTCCACTTGGCCGAAGTCGAACACAACCCGAAGAACAATCGGATGAGGGCGCTGTAGCCCCGTCTCCGCGGGCCGTCTCGGATCGTTCGTTGAGCGGGCGTCATCGAACACCGCGCTTCGCTCGGAAACCCGGTCTCCGTCAACGCCGACGAACCGTGTGGACAGTACGTTTATATAACGCGGTTGCCATACGAATGTCAGACAAAATTACCCGAGACGTCGGACGCGGACTAGGGTCCATATGCCATCGGAATCCGAGCGGGTTACGATCCGAATTCCCCCGGACAAAATCAAAGCGCTTCACCAGCTCGTCAAGAGCGGCGACTACACCACGATTTCCGACGCGATTCGCGCGGCAATCGATCGTTTCATCGATGTGAAGTTCGCGCCGGACTACATCCGCAAGCTCATGATCGAACTGCCGAAGGGGAACGTCGTGGATCTTCAGCAGCTCGTGAAGTCGGGCGACTCCGTCTCCGTCGAGGACGCGGTCCGCAATGCGGTCCGGGAGTATGTCCGGCGTCGGCTCCACAAGGCCATGGAAGGGGCCGAGCGATAGGTCGACGTGGCGGGAACGCGCGACCCTCAGGCGCGCGAGCAGGGCGGCCCTAGGCGGGGCCACTCGGGATGGAATCAGGGATGGGCCTCGAGACAGCGCAGCGCACTGGGAACCAGTCGTTCCTCGACTCGTTTGGCTCCGCCCGCCCGAAGGTCGTCGTGATCGGCTGCGGTGGCGCGGGTGGGAACTCCGTTCATCGTTTGCATCGCATGGGGATCCACGGCGCCCGAACGGTCGTTGTGAACACGGACGCGGTCCATCTCGATTCGATTCAGGCGGATCGCAAGCTCCTCATCGGAGGGGGCGTGACGCGCGGGATGGGGGCCGGCGGTCGGCCGGAGATCGGTGAACGATGCGCCGAGATCTCCGAGCAAGAACTTCGGAACCAGATTGGCGACGCCGATCTGACGTTCATCACGGTCGGACTGGGCGGAGGCACGGGGACGGGTGTCGCGCCCCACGTGGCGGAACTAGCCCAAGCCGCAGGGAGCGTCGTGATCAGCCTGGCCACCACGCCGTTCCGGGCGGAACGCGGCCGGATGGTGAACGCGCGGGCGGGCATCCAACGACTCCGGGACCGGACGGATTCGCTGATCCTCCTCGATAACAACCGGTTGCTGGACCTCGTCCCGAATCTCCCGGTCGAGCAAGCCTTCGCAGTCATGGACCACCTGATCGGCGAAGTGATCAAAGGCATCACCGAGTCGATCACGGTCCCCTCGCTCATCAACGTGGACTTCAGCGACGTGCGCACGATTCTTCAGTCGGGGGGCACTTCCACGGTCTTCTACGGAGAGAACGCGGACAGCGACCCGGACCGGCTCGTTCGAGACACCCTCGACAATCCGCTCCTCGAGGTCGATTATCGCGGGGCGAACGGCGCCCTCATCCATATCAGCGCCGGCCCCGGCCTCCCGCTCCGCACCGCTCACGAAGTCGTCGAGGGCCTGACAGCCGCGATGCGCCCCGACGCGAACGTCATTTTCGGGGTCCGGGTGGACCGCAAGTACAACGGGATCCTGCGCGTCCTCGTGATCATGACCGGCGTCCGTTCGGCGCTCGTGGAGGCCGTGCGCGAATCCGTCTCCATCGCCGATGTCGTCTCGGATGGAAGCGCCC
>Ga0137396_10001112_pt1 | contig 13828 bp, 13 predicted proteins | sample czc16metaG_FD_108284 | JGI IMG/M metagenome (GOLD analysis project Ga0137396, IMG submission 108284) | Vadose zone soil microbial communities from Angelo Coast Range Reserve, California, USA - czcobulk3.16 metaG | ecosystem: Environmental > Terrestrial > Soil > Vadose zone | place: USA...
GAGGCCGCGCTCGGCTGGAAGCCACGACCGCCCGCGCTCGCGGAGTGGCGGTCGCTCCCGCGAGGGATCCACGTCCTGCTCGCGCTGGGCGTCGTGACGGTCGCGCTGCTCGCGTGGACGCGCCGCTCCGGGGCGACCGCGCGGAGCGGGCAGGCGATGCCATCCTTCTATAGGGGGGCGCTGCGCGCCCTCGCCAGGCGGGGCCTCGTGCCGACGGCGGGGGAGACCGCGCGCGAGTTCGCCGCGCGGGTTGCGGACGCCCTGCCCGCCGGCGCCGCGCCCTTCGCCGCGCTGACGACCGCGTACGAGCGCCTTCGCTTCGGCGCGACCCCGCCCAGCGAGGAAGAGGCGCGACGGATACGGCGATCGGGCGTGGAGCTCCGGAGCCATCTCGCCGCGTTCTGAGGCCGGCCACGGTACAATGCGTCCTCGCGGACCTCCGCTCCAATGGGCAGACACGACCTCGAGATCGCCCGCGCCGTCAAGCTCCAGCCCATCCAGCAGGTCGCCGAGTCGCTCGGCCTCGGCGTCCAGGACCTCGAGCCCTACGGGAGCGACAAGGCGAAGATCCGCTGGGACGCCGTCGCACGGCTCGACGACCGGCCCGACGGCGCCCTCGTCCTCGTCACGGCCATGACGCCGACGCCCGCCGGCGAGGGAAAGTCCACGACCACGATCGGCCTCGCCGACGGCCTGCGCCGGCTCGGCACGCGTGCGGTCGTGGCGCTGCGCGAGCCGTCGCTCGGCCCCGTCTTCGGCGCCAAGGGCGGTGCGACGGGTGGAGGGCACGCCCAGGTCGCCCCGATGGAGGACATCAACCTCCACTTCACCGGCGACATGCACGCGATCGGCGCGGCTCACAATCTGCTCACGGCGATGCTCGACAATCACCTCGCGCAGGGCAACGTCCTCGGGCTCGATACGCGCCGCATCCTCTGGAAGCGCGTGGTGGACATGAACGACCGCGCGCTCCGGAACATCGTCGTCGGGCTCGGCGGCCCGGCCCACGGCGTACCGCGCGAGTCGGGCTTCGAGATCACGGTCGCCTCCGAGGTCATGGCGATCCTGTGCCTGTCGCGCGATCTCCACGACTTCAAGGCGCGCGTCGAGCGGATCGTCGTCGGCGAGGCGGCCGACGGCGCGCTCGTCACGGCGCGCGCGCTCCGCGCGGCGGGGGCGATGGCGGTGCTCGTGAGGGACGCGATCAAGCCGAATCTCGTCCAGACGCTCGAGGGGACGCCCGCGCTCGTCCACGGCGGGCCCTTCGGCAACATCGCCCACGGCTGCAACAGCCTCATCGCGACTCGCCTCGGGCTGCGGCTCGGCGAGGTCCTCGTGACCGAGGCCGGGTTTGCGAGCGACCTCGGGATGGAGAAGTTCCTCGACATCAAGTGCCGGACGGGCGGCCTCGTGCCCGCGCTCGCCGTGGTCGTGGCGACGGTGCGCGCCCTCAAGATGCACGGCGGCGTCGCGCTGTCCGCCCTCGACCGCGAAAACGTCGACGCCGCGCGGCGCGGCTTCGAGAACCTCGCCAAGCACGTCGAGAACGTGCAGGCCTTCGGCCTCACGCCCGTCGTCGCGCTGAACCACTTCGCGGAGGACACGGACGCGGAAGTCCGGGCGGTGCTGGATCTGTGTCGCGCCGCCGGTGTCGGCGCCGGCGTCTCGCGGGCCTGGGCCGAGGGCGGCGCGGGAACGTTGGAGCTCGCGCGTCTCGTCCTCGACGCGATCCGACGCGCCGACCGGACCCGATTCAGCTACCTCTATCCGGAGGACCTGACGCTCCAGCGGAAGATCGAGACGATCGCCACCCGGATGTACGGAGCCGACGGGGTGCGCCTCGCTCCCGCGGCCCAGGCCAAGCTGGAGCGCTGGGAGGCCCTCGGCTACGGCCGGCTCCCGGTCTGCATGGCGAAGACGCAGAACTCGCTCTCGGACGACCCGAAGCAGCGCGGGCGCCCGCGCGGCTTCACGGTCACGGTGCGTGACGCGAAGCTCTGCGCCGGCGCCGGGTTCGTCGTCGCCTACGCGGGCGACATTCTGACGATGCCGGGCCTGCCGAAGGCGCCCGGGGCCGAGTCCATCGACATCGACGCCGACGGCAACGTCGTCGGCCTCTTCTGAACGCGGCCATGCAGACGACGGTCTTCGAGGCGTTCCTCACGACAGCGGAGGTCGCGCCCGGCAGACCGTTCCTCTGCGCCCCGCCGGCGCCCGACCGCGCCTACCATCCCGCCGGTGTCGAGTTCACCTACGCCCAGACGAAGGAGCGTGTCCTGCGGCTCCGCGAGGTCTACCGCACCGCGGGCTACGGCCACGGCCACCGGGTGGCGGTGCTCCTCGAGAACCGCCCGGAGTTCTTCTTCCACTACCTGGCGCTGAACGCCCTCGGGTGCGGGATCGTGCCGGTCAACCCCGACCACCGGCACGACGAGATGCTCTACCAGATGGAGCACTCGGAGGCGGACCTCGTCGTGTCCATCGCGAGCCGCGTCGCCGACCTCGAGGCCGTCGCGCGCGACCGCACGAAGCCCTTGCCCGTCGTGAACGCCGACGCCGCGCCCGCGACGCTGCCGAGGCCCGGGCCCCCGCCGAGGCCGGGCGCTCCCGGGCTCGGCACCGAGTGCAGTCTCCTCTACACCTCGGGCACGACGGGACGTCCGAAGGGCTGCATCCTCACGAACTTCTACTATCTGAATGCGGGCGCCTGGTACCGCGATCTCGGTGGTCTCGTCCGCTTCGCGCGCGGCGGTGACCGCATCCTGAACCCATTGCCGCTCTTCCACATGAACTGCCAGGCGGTTGCGGCGACCGGCGTGATCCTCACCGCGAACTGCCTGGTGCTGCCCGAGCGCTTCAGTCCCACGCGCTGGTGGAAGGACGTCGTCGCCGCGCGCGCGACCGTCATCCACTATCTCGGGGTCGTGCCGCCGCTGCTCCTGAACCAGCCGCCCGGGCCGGAGGAGCGCCAGCACCACGTGAGGTTCGGCATCGGCGCGGGTGTGGAGCCCGAGCTCCACGAGGTCTTCGAGAAACGGTTCGGTTTCCCGCTGATCGAGGTGTGGGGGATGACCGAGACCGGACGCATCTACGCCGACGCCTTCGAGCCGCGGCAGATCCGGACGCGCGCCTTCGGCCGGCCCTTCGGCGGGTTCGAGGCGAAGGTGGTCGACGACAAGGACCGCGAGGTCCCGCGCGGCACGGAGGGCGAGCTGCTCGTGCGCGTCGCCGGCCCCGACCCGCGCAAGGGATTCTTCGCTGGCTACCTGAAGAACGCCGAGGCCACGGAAGAGGCGTGGCGCGGTGGCTGGTTCCACACCGGCGACGTCGTGCGGCAGGCCGAGGACCACATGCTCTACTTCGTCGACCGGAAGAAGAACATCATCCGGCGCTCGGGGGAGAACATCGCCGCGGCCGAGGTCGAAGCCTGTCTCCAGGCGCACGAGGCCGTCGCACAGGTCGCGGTCCTCGCCGCGCCCGACGAGATCCGCGAGGAAGAAGTCATGGCGTGCGTCGTGCCGATGGCCGGCGTCACGCCGGGGCCCGCGCTGGCGGACCGGCTCTTCGACTGGTGCATGGGCCGGCTCGCCTACTACAAGGCGCCCGGCTGGATCCTCTTCGTCGCGAGCCTGCCGACGACCGGCACCCAGAAGGTGCAGAAGGCGCTGATCTTCCCGCACGGCGAGGACCCGCGACGCCGCCCCGAAGCGATCGACCTCCGCGCCAAGAAGAGACGCCGCTAGCCCATCACCGAGGCGGTGGGGCAGGCATGTGCTAGAGTATCGCTCGCAGTCCCACGCTGGAGGATTTCATGCTGCGCGCCGTCCTCCTCGGCACCGGATCGCCGCCGCCGAATCCCCAGCGGCGCGGGCCGGCGACCCTGGTTTCGCTCGACGACGAGCGGTTCCTCGTCGACGCCGGCTCCGGCGTCGGCACGCAGCTCGTCCGGGCGGGACTCCGTGCGTACGACTGGCCGCGTGTCCTCATCACACACCACCACTCCGACCACACGATCGACCTCGGTCATCTCCTCATCACCCGCTGGATCGCGGGTCAGAACGCGCCGCTCGAGGTCTGGGGGCCCGCCGGCAGCCGCCGACAGGTCGAGAAGCTCCTCGACTACCTCGCCTGGGACGTCGAGGTGCGTCGCGCCCACATGCACGAGCGGGAGCCACCCCGGGTCAGCGTGACGGAGATCGAGGAGGGCAAGCTCATGGATGTCGGCGGCACTCGGGTGAGCGCGTTCCTCGTCGAGCACGATCCGGTCAAGCCCGCCTTCGGCTTCCACTTCGAGGGGGGCGGCCGTCGCATCGTCGTCTCCGGCGACACGCGTCCATGCGAGAACCTGATGCGCTGGAGTCACGGCGCCGACCTCCTCATCCACGAGTGCTGCGAGATGGCGAAGGCCTCGTGGTTTCCGGGGTGCGGCTGGCCCACGATCGAGGACAAGATCCGCGACCTCGCGTCGTACCACACCCAGCCCGATCAGATCGGGCTCGTCGCCCGCGAGGCGCGCGCCAGAGCCCTCGTGCTGACGCACCTCATGCCCGGCTCGGACCCCGCCGAGCTCAGGGCGGCCGCCGCGAGGCAGTACGGCGGACCCGTCGCGGTCGGGGAAGACCTCATGGAGGTGTGATGGGCACGGAGCCCGTGGACCTCGCCGCCGCGCGGCGCTGGGTCGGCGGCGATCGGGCGCTCTTGCTCGAGCTCGTCGGCATCTTCGTCGCCGAGGCCTCGGCGCGACTGGGCGAGCTCCGCGGCGCGCTGACGTCGCGGAATGTGAAAGAGCTCGAGCGGGTCGCTCACAGCCTGAAGGGCTCGGCCGGGATCTTGGGGGCGAGCGAGCTCCAGCAGGCCTGCGCCGAGCTCGAGCTCGCCGCCGCCGCGAAGCGCTTCGACGTCGCGCCCGCCCTTCTGACCAGGCTCGACAGCGAGCTCGGCCGCGTGGTCGCCTTCTTCCGCGACCCCTCGTGGCAGAGCCGCGGAGTCGGCCCATGAAGGTCCTGATCGTGGACGACGAGCCGGTCCTTCGCCGCCTCCTCCAGACGTCGCTGACGAGCTGGGGCTACGAGGTCCTCGCCGCGCAGGGCGGCGCGGAGGCGTGGGACATCCTGAAGCGCGATGACGCCCCCTCGCTCGCGATCCTCGACTGGACGATGCCGGACGTCGACGGCCTCGAGCTTTGCAAGCGCGTGCGCGCGCTCAAGAAGCCGACGAAGCCCTACCTCATCTTCGTCACCGCGAAGGCGCGGACCCAGGACATCGTGACCGGCCTCGGAGCGGGCGCAGACGACTACATCGTCAAGCCCTTCAACCGCGACGAGCTGCGCGCGCGCATCCAGGTGGGCGTGCGCATGCTCGAGCTCCAGGCCATCCTCGCCGAGCGCGTGCGCGAGCTGGAGGAGGCCCTGGCGCGGGTGAAGCAGCTGCAGGGCCTCCTCCCGATCTGCTCGTACTGCAAGAAGGTCCGCGACGACCAGAACTACTGGCAGCAGGTCGAGACCTACATCGAGGGCCACTCGGACGCGATGTTCACCCATGGCATCTGCCCCGAGTGCCGCGTGAAGTACGTCGAGCCCGAGCTCGAGCGCCTGCGCCAGCGCAGGCGCGAGGAGGCGTGAGCCTCCCTCCCGCTCAGGCCAGGTCGAAGACCAGCACCTCCGCCCGCTCCGTGCCCGCCAGCGTGAGCTCGGGCTCGCGGCTCACGGCGGCGCCGTCTCCCTGCGCGAGCGCTCGGCCATTCAGCGTGATCGCGCCCCGCACGACCTGCACCCACGCGTGGCGCCCCGCGCCGAGGGCGGGCGCGACGCGCTGGCCCGGCTCCAGCACCGCGGCATAGACGCGCGCGTCGTGGTGGATCGTGACGGAGCCCTCCCCGCCGTCGCGCGAGGCGATCAGCCGGAGGCGGCCCCGCTTCTCCGTCTCGGGGAAGTGCTTCTGCTCGTAGCTCGGCTCGAGACCCCGCGCGTGCGGCAGGATCCACATCTGGAGGAAGTGGACGGGCTCGCTCTCCGAGGGGTTGAACTCGCTGTGACGAACGCCCGTGCCCGCGCTCATGCGCTGGACGTCACCCGGCCGGATGACCGAGCCTGTCCCCATGCTGTCCTTGTGCTCGAGCGCGCCGGCGAGGACGTAGGAGATGATCTCCATGTCCCGGTGGCCGTGGGTGGGGAAGCCCTGGCCCGGCTGGACGCGGTCCTCGTTGAGGACCCGCAACCCGCGGAAGCCCATGTGATCCGGGTCGTGATAGTCGGCGAACGAGAACGTGTGGCGCGTGTCGAGCCAGCCGTGGTCGACGCGGCCGCGCTCCCCGGCCTTCCGTATCGTGATCATGCGTCCTCCCGTATTTTAGACGCGAGGCGGCGCCTCGGGGCTTCGCCGACGGCCTTGCGATCCTGGCTCCATCCTTACCGACTTCCGGCAGAGAAGTTGCCAGGCAGGTCTTCCGTCTTACTGGGTGAGGGGAAACCCCGGCGTAATATCGGGGCTTTCCGGAATCGAAGCCGTGGCAGGGGGCTTGCTACAATGACGTTCAACATGGGGGATTTGCTGCAGCGCGCGATGGGCTTCTGGCGGTCTCGGCGTCAGCCTCGACGCGCGCTGGCGCTCGCGGGTGGGGGAGTGATCGGCGGCATGTACGAGGTCGGCGCCGTCTCGGCCCTCGAGGAGCGGCTCAACGGCAGCAGTTACTTCCAGGTCTACGTCGGCTGCAGCGCGGGCGCCGTCGTCGGCTCGCTGCTCGCCAACGGCGTGCGGGCCGGCGAGATCTTCCGCATCGTGGACCAGGACCTCGACGATCCGTTGAACTTCCGCCGGAGTGCCGTGTACACCGCGGACTCGTTCCGCCACGCGGCGGGCCGCTTCGGGCGGCTCCTCTGGGCCGTCGGCAAGAACGCGGTGAAGGGCTGGCGCGGCTCGGTCCCCGACATGCTCGCCCAGGCCGAGCGTGACCTGCCCGCCGGGTTCTTCGCGCTCACGGCGCTCGAGCGGTTCATGCGCGTGGGCTTCGAGAAGCGCGGCCTCACGAATTCCTTCGGCGAGCTCGGGCCGACCCTGCTCATTCCGGCGATCGAGCTCGAGCGCGCCCAGCGCGTGGTCTTCGGCAAGGACGAACTGCGCGACATCCCGATCAGCCAGGCGGTCGCGGCCTCGTCGGCGATCCCGGGCTTCTTCGAGCCCTACGAAATCGACGGGCGCGACTACGTGGACGGGGGCGTCGGCTTCAGCGGCCACGCCGACCTCGCCGCCGAGGAGGGCGCCGACGTGGTCGTCGTGATCAACCCGCTCGTGCCGAACTACGAGAAGGGCCTGACGCCGCTCCGGAGCCGCGGCCTCTACGCGATCATGGAGCAGGCCGGCCGCATCTACAGCCAGAACCTCCTGCAGCTCGGTCTCGCGACGCTCCGAGTGAAATACCCGCGGACCGAGTTCTTCCTGATCCAGCCCTCCCAGGCGGACGCGCCGATGTTCGGGCCGTCCATGGGGTTCGACGCGAGCCGCGCCGCGCTTCGCTTCGGCTACGAGTCCACGCGCGAGTGGCTCGACGGGCAGGGCGCCCCGCTCCTCCGCCGGCTCGAGTCGGTGCTTCTCCCCGCCGCCGCAGGATAGCCGCCAGCCGCCGCGTCCCCCGCCGTAGACCAGCGACCAGGGGTGTGGTCCGCGTCACCGCCGGCCCCCGGCGAGCTTCGCCGACTCCGGGAGCGCTCGCAATCGCCCCATCGCGGCGACGCCGAGCGCCGGACCGACGGCCAGCACCGCAAAAGCCCAGGGCCAGCCGGCGACGCGCACGAGGGGCGGGACCAGCCAGATCGAGGCCATCGTGAGCGCGAACCCCGCGCACGTCTGGGTCGTGAGGGCCGTGCCGACGTAGGCCGCCGGCGACAACTCGGTGATCGCCGTCGAGAACTGCGCGGAGTCGGCGATGACCGCGATGCCCCAGACAATCGCGAGCGCGAGCGTGAGGAGCGGCGGCCCGCCGAAGGTGAACCCCGTGACGAGGGCGCACGCGCCCGACAGCGCCATCGCCGCCATCGTGAGCGTCGTGCGACCCCAGCGGTCGGAGGCGACGCCGCCCGCCCAGCAGCCGAGCGCACCGGCTGCGATGACCACGAACGTCGCGGCCGGCGCGTTGAGCCCGGCGTAGCTCCCGCCGCCGCGCGCGGCGAGGCTCTCTCCAGAAAGACGCCGATCCACGCCCACATCGCGTAGAGCTCCCACATGTGGCCGAGGTAGCCGAAGCAAGCGAGCCGCGCGCCCCGCTCCTTGAAGACCGCCCACGCCATCTCGGGGTCGAAGCGCGCCGAGGGAAACCGGTGGGGGCCCTCCGTCACGAAGAGCTGCACAATCACGGCGCCGGCGGCGGCGATCGCCGAGGCGACGAGGAGCGTCACGCGCCACGGCAGCTCGGTCAGGCCGCGCACCAGGTGGGGCGTCGCCGAGCCCACGGTGAGTGCGCCGATCAGGATGCCGATCGCCAGACCCCGGCCCTCGCGGAACCACGTCGCCATCACTTTCATCGCGGGCGGATAGGCGCCCGCCATCGCGACACCCGTGACGAAGCGGAGCGCGAGGGCGGGGCCGAGGCTCTCGACCCCGAGCGCCAGCGCCCCGTTGGCGACGACGCCGAGGACGATGCTCGTCGTCATCAGCGCGCGGGGTGACCAGACGTCGGGGAGGTTGCCGAGCGCGCTCGCGAGCGTCCCCGCGATGAAGCCCGCCTGGACGGCGATCGTGAGCCCGGCGCGCCCGCCGTCGCCGAGCCCCCACTCGCGCGAGAGCGCGGGCAGGACCGCGGCGGCGCTGAACCAGAGGCCGAGGGCGGCGAGCTCTGCGAGCGAGAGCAGCGTGAGCTGCCGCCAGGCCGGTGTCACGGGGCGCCGCTACTCGATGACGCCCTTCTCGCGGAGCCGCCCGATCTCGGCGGCGCCGAGCCCCAGGTCCTTCAGGACCGCCTCGGTGTGCTCGCTCGGGAGCGGCGCCGCGGTGCGGATCGAGCCCGGCGTGTCCGAGAGCTTGATCGCGATGCCGATCTGCCGGACGCGGCCGAGGGTCGGATGCTCGACGTCCACGATCATCTGGCGATGGTTGAGCTGCGGGTCCCGCACCATCTCGTCGATCTCGTAGACCTTGCCGACGCACACGTCGGCCCTCACGAGACGCTCGTACCACTCGTCGCGGTCGAGCGTCTTCACGATCGCCTCGATCTCGCGCCGCGCGGCCTCCTCCTCGGCGTTGGCCGCGCGCACGAACTGGTCGGGCTTGCGCGCGAAACGCGCGAACTCGGGCCGGTCGATCGCCTTGCAGAAGTTCTCCCAGAGCCACGGCTCGGTGCAGCCGATCGTCAGGAGCTTGTCGTCGCGCGTCTCATAGATCGCATAGTAGGGGTAGGAGCCGCCGAGGAACCCTTCGCCGCGCCGGGGCGCGATGCCGTCGGAGAAGAAGAAGCGCATGTTCGGCGTCGCCGCGAGCAGTGACACGGTCGTGTCCAGGTAGGCGACGTCCACGTGCTGGCCGCGTCCCGTGCGCTCGCGTGCGAAGAGCGCCAGGACGATGCCGAGGGCCCCGTGCAGGCTCGCGCCCGCGTAGTCGGCGACGAGGTTGAGCGGGATCACGGGCTTGCGGCCCGCCTCGCCGATCAGGTTCAGCACGCCGGCGAGCGAGAGGTAGTTCATGTCGTGCGCGGGGTAGTCCTTGTACGGGCCGTCCTGGCCGAAGCCCGAGAGCGAGCAGTAGACGAGGCGCGGGTTGAGCTTGCGGAGCGTCTCGTAATCGGCACCGAGCCGCTTCATCACACCCGGCCGGAAGCCCTCCACGACCACGTCGGCGGTCGCCGCGAGCTTCCGGAAGATCTCCTGCCCGTCGGCGGATTTTAGGTTGAGGCTCATCGAGCGCTTGTTGCGATTGGTGAAGGCGTGGATCGTGCGCCGGACCCAGTCGGCGTCGCTGGGCCGGTCGGGCTCGGGCGTCTCGATCTTCAGGACGTCCGCGCCCACATCGGCCAGCATCATCCCCGGCATCTCCGCGGGTGGCACCCGCGCCAGCTCGAGAATCTTGATCCCGTCGAGCACGCCCATTCGTCTCTCCCTGATGATCGAGGCCCGGGTCAGTCGAGGTCGCCTGCGAGGCGTGAGGTCAGCGCGCGGATGTCAGGAATGTCCTCGAGGTGCTCGAGCTCGGCGGCGACGTCCTCCGCCTCGTCGCGCGGGAGCGCCCGCGTCGCGCAGTCGAGGAACTTCGCGAAGAGGGCCTCGCGCGAGAGCGGGGCGTCGGGGTGGCCCCGCGCGCCGCGCGGCGGCGAGGCATGCGTGGTGCCGTTCCCGAGCCGCACCGTGACGCGCGTCCACGCGTGCTGCTCGAGGCCGTCGGGTAGGGCGGGGTCCACGACCATCGCGACGCGCTCCATGAGGCGGCGGACCCCGGGGTCGTGCACGGGACCGTCCTCGAACGACCCGAGATCCACGCGCCCGGTGCCGAGCGCGGCGGCCGCGCAGAACTGCATCGAGAACTTCCGCTCGAGGGCGGTGGTCGGGTGCCCGTGGACCAGGACGTCCGGAACGACACGGTTCACCCCCACCTCGACGCTCGCGATGTCGCCGGGGCGAAGCCCGTGACGCGCGCGCAGCTCGAGGAGCGCGTCGATCGCGGAGTGCGTGAGCGCGCACGATGGGTAGGGCTTCACGGCGATCCCCGAGGCGAGGAGCTGCCAGGTCCGGCCGAGCTCGTCGAGCGCCGGCTCGAGCCCGCCGCCGCCGAACGCGGCGACGTAGCCCTGCTTGCCCTCCAGCGCCGTCTCGGACGCCGTGAGCCCCTCGCGCGCGAGCTGGGCGGCGAGAAGCCCGCTTCGCGCCGCGTGCCCCGCGTGGTAGGGCTTCGTCATCGAGCCGAAGTTCTCCTTGAGCCCGGAGGCGTGCGAGGCGGCGATGGCCAGCGCGTGGCGCGTCTGCGTCACGTCGAGCCTCAGCAGACGCGCCGCGGCCGCGGCGCAGCCGAGCGTGCCGATCGACGAGGTGGCGTGCCAGCCCCGCGTGTAGTGCTCGGGGTTGAGGGCGCGGCCGAGCGCTGTGGAGACTTCGAACCCGACGATGTAGGCGAGGGCCACCGCGCGACCGTCGGCCATTTCGGCTTCCCCCGCGGCGAGAGCCGTCGCGAGGAGTGGCACGCTCGGGTGGCCCATGAGCGCGAAGTTGGTGTCGTCGAAGTCGTGGGCGTGGCCGGCCGCGCCGTTGGCGAGGGCCGCCCAGCCGGGCGCGGTCACGAGCCGCGTGCCGACGACCGTCGCGAGCGGGGTGCCGCCCTCCGCGCGAGCGACCTCCCGCACGGCGCGCGCCGCCGGCTCGGAGACGCCGGCGAGCATCACGCCGAGCGTGTCGAGCGCCGCCAGCCGAACCCGGGCGAGGGCCTCGGTCGGGCAGTCCTCGAGCGACGTCTTGACGGTGAACTCCGCGAGCCGGGTCGTGGCGCTCATGGGGGCACGATATCATGAGTGCCATCAACGGAGGTGGCGTGCGGGTTATTTCGCGTCGTGGAAGATGACGCCGAGCGTGTAGCGCGAGCCGGAGAGCACGCGGCTCACACCGTGGCGGACCGTCGCGCGGTAGAAGCCGCGGGCGCCCTCGGCCGGCCGGTACCGCGTGGTGAAGACCACGAGCTCGCCCTGCTCGGTGGCGATCGCCTCGCCTCGCGACTGGGCGCGCGGCCGCTGCTCGACGAGCAGGAAATCACCCCCCGTGTAATCGACGCCGCGACGCGAGAGGAAGCAGGTGAGCTGGAGCGGGAAGACGACGTCCCCGTAGAGATCCTGGTGCAGGCAGTTGTAGCCGCCGACCTCGTAGTGGAGCAGGAGCGGCGTCGGCTTGGTCTGGCCCCGCCGCCGGCAGAGCGCCCGGAGCGTCGCGAGGTCGGGCGGGTGAAGCGTCGCCGTGCCGAGCGCCGCCTCCCACTGGTTGGCGATCGCGGCGAGCGGCGGGTAGGCGTGGGTCCTGAGCGCCTGCACGAGCGCCGGGAGCGGCGCGGCGAAGTACTTGTAGTCGCCGACGCCGAACTTGTAGCGGGCCATGTCCACGCGGCTCCTGAAGCGCCGGTCGTCGCCGTAGAGCGCAATCAGCTCGATGCACTCCGCCGGCGTCAGGACGGGCCCGGCCTTGGCGTAGCCGTACCGCCACAGCGACTCCTCGATCGCCTTCCAGTCCAACGCCGCCAACCGTTCACGGATGGCGCCGGCTGAGCCCGTGCCATAATCGTCGACGGTGAAGCTCCCGCGAGCGCTGACGTTTTTCGCCGTCATGTCCGCCGTCTCGTTCGTCGTCCTGGCCCTGATCGCCTCACGGCAGTACGTGGCCTCTCTCGACTATACGGTGCAGGCCTGGGTTCAGGGTGGACGCCATCCGGCACTCGAGACACCAGTGCGCGCGCTGACGTGGCTCGGCTCGGGCTGGATGCTGGCGCCCCTGAGCGCGGTCGGGTACGTGTGGCTCCGTCACGCCCGTCATCCGCTGGCCCGCTACCTGCCGGCGACGGTCGTCGGCGCGTTCCTCCTCGACGGGCTCAGCAAGTGGCTCGTCTCCCGGCCCCGCCCGCGCGGCACCGCGTACGGCTTCCCGAGCGGCCACACCCTGGGGGCCACGATCTTTTTCGGCGGCGTCCTCTACGTGCTCTGGACGAGCCCGGTCCCGCGCGCGTGGCGCTGGGTGGGCACCGCGCTCTCGGTGCTCATCATCCTCGGCGTCGCCTACAGCCGGCTCTACCTCAACGCCCACTGGGCGAGCGACGTCGCCGGCGGCGTCGTGGGCGGCGCGGCCTACGTGCTGTTCGTCCTCGCGGGGATCGCCCGTGGCGTGCGCTCGGCCGCTAGCGATACGCGTCGGGATACCGCCTGACGGTCTCCCAGAAGCTCGGGTCGTGACCGGGGAAGATGCGCCCGCCGGTCAGGCGCGCGATCGTCTTCAGCTTCTTGATCGAGTGGAGCGCCTGCGTCGGGTTCCAGACGACGCCGGGCACACGCTCCTTGTCCGCGTGCTCCTGCCAGTAGCACGAATCCGCGGCGAGGATGACCGGGCCGGTCTCGGGCAGCTCGACGAGGAGGGACTGGTGGCCGGGCGTGTGGCCCTCGGTGCGGAGCGCGGTGACCCCCGGCAGGAGCTCGGTGTCGCCGTCGAGCAGCCGCCAGCGGTAGCCGGGCAGGTCGAAGTTCTTCCGGTAGTAGAAGCTCTCGAAGAAGGACGCGGGATACTGGGCGTACGCGTACTCGTCCTTCTGCACGATCAGCTCGGACTTCGGGAACAGCTGCGCGCCCCCGGCGTGGTCGTAGTGGAGGTGGGAGATGACGACGAGGTCCACGCCGTCGGGTTCGAGCCCGAGCGTGTCGAGCCGGTGGACCAGGAGGTCGTCTTCGGTGAAGCGCGCCATCGGATCGTTGCGCATGAGGCCGGGAGTGGCGCGCGGCGAGAGGCCCGTGTCGAAGAGGATGACCGCGTCGGAGGCGCGGATCAGCCAGCACGCGATCGGGATCTGGACACGCTCGCTCGAGCGCTCGCCATAGAAGAGGCCGGAGCGCTCGAAGCCCATGAAGCCGTTCTGCAGCGCATGCAGCTCACGGACGCTCATTGGTAGCGAGGTCCGCGAGGCCGGCGTGCACCGTGGGTGGCCTGAGACAGGCGCGCGTCGCTCATGGCGCGGCATTCTAGCATCACGGGCGTCGGGTTCGGCGGGGGCCCGCCGGGCCCCCGTCGACGGCGCGCATGCGCTAGAATGCCGGGCATGGACTTTCAGCTGACGGAGCAGCAGGAGCTGATCCGCAAAGAGGTGGCGGCGCTCGCGCGCTCGTTCTCGC
>Ga0137396_10001118_pt1 | contig 13803 bp, 15 predicted proteins | sample czc16metaG_FD_108284 | JGI IMG/M metagenome (GOLD analysis project Ga0137396, IMG submission 108284) | Vadose zone soil microbial communities from Angelo Coast Range Reserve, California, USA - czcobulk3.16 metaG | ecosystem: Environmental > Terrestrial > Soil > Vadose zone | place: USA...
AATTGCCGAGTTAGACCGCATAACGGAGCCATTTTCCTCGTCTCGTTTGCCGTTTCCGTCGCCCGAGGTGCCACAGACTGTCGGTCGGTCAAACAGGGTGCGGGCCGCCGGGGCATCGCTGTCGCCGCCGTCCGCTTTGGTGTATAACAAGGGCCCGTAGTCGAACACCAACAAAGGAGAGACTCGATGGCTCAGGTGAAAATTCCTCTCGACGCCCAGCGCTTCTCCAAAGGCCTGTCCTGGAAGGACTACATGTCCCAGATGGGCGACACCAGGGCGCGAACCGAGGAGTACTACTCGAAGTCGGCGCTGACCGACGACGAGCGGACGTTCTTCGGCGGCGTCAACCAGGTCAAGTACGCGATGATGCTGGCCGAGAACTGGTGTGGTGACGTGCATCGCAACTCGCCGTTGCTCGCGCACATCTGCGAGGCGATGCCCGGCTGCGAGCTTCGAGTCTTCTTCCGCGACAAGGAGCCCGACCTCCGCGACGCCTACCTCAACAACGGCTACCAGTCCATTCCGGTCGTGGCGTTCTTCGACAAGGACTGGAACGAGATCGGCCGTTGGATCGAGCGGTCTCACGCCGCGACGGGCAAGGCGGCCCAGATCCGCGCCAAGACCGTCGACGTCGCGCCGAAGGAGAAGGCGGACGAGGCGATGAACGAGATGCGCAAGCAGGTCGGCGATCTCTACGCGGTTCCGGGTGGCCCACTCTGGCGCGCCGCCGCGCAGGAAGTTCGGCTCGTCTTCGAGCAGCGGCTCGGACTCGCCAAGAAGTAACTCCGCCACCAGGCGGCGTCGTTCTTCGCGGCGTGCCGCCGGCGAGCCCACTCGCCGCGGCACGCCCCAATCTTCAGCGCAGCGTCTTCCCGAGCGCGATCAGCCTCGGTGCTATCGCGCGAACGCGTACGCCTGATCGATCAGACGCACCGCGCGCAGGCAGTCGTGGACGCTGATGGGCGGGGGCTCTCCCCGACGCCAGTGATCCAGGGCGTCGCGCAGCGCGGTCAGCGCGAGCGGCTCGGCCGGCGCGCCCGACGTGGACTCTTCACCCGCCGCCGTCGTCAGCCGAAGCGTGTCGTCCCTCAGAACCAGGATCGCGTCGCGCCAGGCGATCTTCGACTCACCGTCCGTTCCAGCGCGCGGAAACGTATTGCCGACCTCGATCGTCCCCAGGACGCCGCTGGCCGAGCGCAGCAGGACCGAGGCGTAGTCCTCGACCGCGCGATCGAGGGCGCGCGCGCTGATCTGAGCGCCGGTCACCTGCGCGTCCTCTCCGGTGAGGAACGTGAAGAGATCGAGGCCGTGCGGACCCAGATTGCGCAGGCAGCCGCCGCCCGCGTCCCGGGGATCGAGCATCCAGGGCGCGTCCCAGGCGACGTAGCGCGCCGAGGTCGGTCGGTTCAAGCGGAAGTAGATGTGCGACAGCGGGCCGCATCGTGCCGCGGTCGAGAGCGAGCGCGCGCGGGCGACGAACGGCTGATAGCGCTGGCCGAGCGGCACGGCGACGAACGCGTCCTTCGCGGCGGCGCGCTCGGCGACACGACGGACCTCGTCGGCGTCGATCCCCATCGGCTTTTCCATCAGGAACGGATAGCCCTGATCCAGCAGATAGAGCGCGGTCTCCGCCATGCTACTGTGTCGGCCGAGCGCGATCACGAAGTCGGGCTTGACGTCCGTCAGCATGCGCCGGTAGTCGGTGTAGACCGCCGGATCGCCGAGCTCCGCGGCCCGCTGGGCGGCGATCGTCGCGCTCGTGTCTTGAAGCGCAACGAGCTTCGTGTCGGGCATTCCGGCCAGGTGGCGCAGGTACGCGGAGTCGTAGAGCGAGTGCCAGTGACTGACCCCGATCGCCGCGATGCGTGCGGGCACGGGGCAAGAATAGCAGGCCCTGGAGGGGACGATGCGTAGCATCGACGTTCACGCGCACCTGACTCCGCAGTGCTTCTGGCAGGCCACCGAGAAGGGCGGCGACTGGCACACCGTGCGTCGTGAGAAGGACGAGCGCGGTCAGGAGGTCGCGATCGTCGGCGGGCGGCGGCAGACCCTCCCGCCGCGCGCGAAGTGGACGCCCGAGGAGCGCCTCGCCGACATGGACTCGCTCGGGGTCGACGTGCACGTGGTCTCACCCTACGTGGGCTTCTACAACTATCAGCTCGACACGAAGGTCGCGACCGCCACCGCGCGGGCGACCAACGACGAGATCAGCTCGATGACCCGCGCGTGGCCGAAGCGATTCGCCGGGCTCGGCACGCTCCCGATGCAGGACATGAGGGCGGCCCTCGACGAGCTCGAGCGCTGCATCGGCCACCTCGGCCTCAAGGGCGTGGAGATCAACGATCACGTCAACGGCCGGACGCTCGACGAGCCGGAGTTCCGGCCGTTCTGGAAGGCGGCGGACCAGCTCGGCGCCCTCGTCTTCTTCCATCAGGGCGGCGAGACGCTCGTGAGCCCGCGGACCAAGCGCTATCACCTGCCGAACACCGTCGGCAACCTGGTGGACCGCGCGGTGACGTTCGCCACGCTCGTGTCCGGCGGTGTCATGGACGAGTGCCCCGATCTGAAGATCGTCCTCGGCCACGGTGGCGGCTACACGTGTTACGGAATCGGCCGCATGGATCACGGCTGGAAGGTTCGCTCCGAGGCGCGCGTCAACATCACCCAGCCCCCGAGCGCGTATCTGCGCCGCTTCTACTACGACTGCACCGTTTACACCGAGTCGGCGCTGCGCTCCCTGATCGACACGGTGGGTGCCGACCGCGTGGTCTTCGGCACGGACTGGCCTTACGACATGGCGCTCGACTGGCCGGTCTCGTGGATCCTCGCCATGGAGAGCCTCACCCAGGCGGAGAAGGAGGCCATCCTCTGGCGCAATCTGGAGCGGCTCCTCAACCTGTGAGCCGGACGCCGGCTACCTCCAGTCGTCGACCGAGATCGTCTTCGCGTACGTCGCGCCCATGATGCGCCAGTAGCCGTTGGTCTCGCCGCCGACGACCACGACGTGGATGTCCTCGCGCTTGAACATCTGGATCATCTCGTCGGGCGCGGCCTGGAGCTTGGTGGCCCACGGCTCCTCGCCGAACGTCGCGCGCGGGTAGAGGTAGTTCTGGACGAGCTGGTAGTCCCAGAACTCGCCGGCCGGCATCCGGGCGTTGTCGTAGACCCAGTCGATCAGCGCGTCCTTCTTGGTGAACCCGCCGCGATCGATGAACTGGCGGGCGGTGATGGGATCGAGCACGAGCACGGGCGGGATGTGCGGATCCATGCCGCGCAGCATGTTGCGGACGTGCTCGCGCCAGTGCTTCTCGCGAAGCCCCAGGGTGTAGGCGGTGGCGCGACAGCCGCTGAAGACGCTCACCGTGCTGTCGGTCGCACGGAAGCCGTGCTGGACGTGGAACGGCTCCCACGGGCTTCGCTCCTCGTTCTCCGGGAACGTGATGCTGTTGTACGCGTAGTTGTTGCCCTGCGAGCCCATGTAGGTGAGCCCGGGCACCGAGCCGCCCTGGAGATTCTGCGAGAGGAGCCCGTAGGCGCGGCCGATCGTCGCGTTGGCGTGGTTGTAGGGCGCCATCGCGCCGGTCCCGGCGTTCATCTTGATCTCGTTGCGGATCGGCCCGTTGACCACGGCCATGGCGGCCATCGAGCTCGTCGTGCTGCCGCGCGCGCTCACGCCGGTCGCCGCCAGCGCGAGGATCACCGGGAAGTATGCCGGCCGCGCCCCGGCCATCACCGCGTTCACCGCGACCTTCTCGACGGTGTATTCCCACGCCTCGCGGAAATGAGTCGGCCGCATGCGGCCGACGACCTCGCCGGGCTTGCGGCGCGTCCGCGCCAGCATCGCCCCCACCCGCTCTTCCGTGGGCAGCACGATCGGGAGGTAGTCCGTCCAGCGGTTCTCCATGAACAGGTGGTGCAGGTTCTCCTCGGTGTCGGGCTCGACCATCCGCGGTGTCGACCGGTCGTATTCGACGGCGCCGACGCCCCGGCCGTCGAAGGGTATCGTGAGCCCCTCGATGACCTCCTGCATGACCGGCCGCCCGGTGAGCGGGTCACGCCCGTCGACGTAAGCCCGTAGCTCGCGAGCGGACTTGCCCATGACCGGCTGCGGGACGAACACCTGCCTGAGCTCGGCCATGCCGTTCACGGCCGCAACGGATCGGACCACCCGATCGAACTTGTCGGTGTGCATCGCGACGGTCGGGACTCCGTACTGCGCTTCGATCGTCATGGCGTGCGCGGCGACCGCCGGCGCGCAGGTGCTTCAGTGGCCGACGCCGACGATCGCGGCGTCCCCCTTCGACTTGATTTCCTCCCACGTCGCCGGATCGTCCTTGAGGTAGACGCTCGAGATCGGCTTGAACACCGTGTGCACACTCGGCAGATGCTCACCGAACCACGCCTGGACCTGCTTGAGGAAGACGTCGGAATCGTCGAATCGACAATCGACCAGGTAGACGGTCTTGCCGTCGAGCGTGGAGAGGCGCGGCGCCAGCGGCTTGTCGACCACTTTCGGCGCGAAGCCCATCGGATTCAGAACCGTGATCGTCTCACCCGTGCTCATGGAAGCTCCCTCCCCTGATGTCGAGAGCGCGCGTTCACCACTCGAATCCATACCGTCGCCGCATGAGGTCGAGATACTCCGCGTCGGGCATGAGGCGCCCGGTCGCCACGTACTCCTCGTCGGTCAATCGCCGGCGACCGGCCACCAGGCGCTCGGCGTCGTCGCCGACGAGGTAGCGGAGCTTCGGGTCCTTCGCCGTCACCGCCTCGTGGATGACCCGGGCGACGTCGGCGGGCTGGCTCGCCGTCTTCATCTGCATCTGATAGAACAGCAGGAGCCGGTGGACGTGGACCGCGTACGGTGAGCCGGGGTCGGCGAACCGTTTGGCCTTGGTGAAGATCGGCGTGACGACCACGCCGGGCTCGACGATGGCCACGCGGATCCCGAAGGCTTGCACTTCCTGGGCGAGCGCCTCGCTGGCCGCCTCGAGCGCGTGCTTCACCGCCGAGTAGTGGCCGTGACCCGCGATGGCGAGCCGGCCCGCGATCGAGCTCACGTTGACGATGGCGCCGCTCCGGCGCTCGCGCATCCCGGGCAGCACCGCCTGGATCATGCGGATCGCGCCGAGGTAGTTCGTCTCGAAGAGGCTCTTCACCCAGTCGACCGGGACGTCCTCGATGGGTCCGCCGCCGCCGATCCCCGCGTTGTTGACGAGCACGTCGACATGGCCGGACCGCGCGAGCGCCTCGCCGACCCCGCGGGTCACCGAGGCGGCATCGTCGACGTCGAGCGTGATCGGACGGATCGGAAGCTTTTCGGACTCGATCGCGGCGGTGAGCTCGGTCGCGGTGGCGGGATTGCGAACCCCGGCGTAGACGTCGTCGCCGAGGCGCGCGAAGTGAATCGCCGTGGCGAGACCGATGCCGCTGCTGCTCCCGGTCACGAGGACGACCGACATGCGGACCTCCCGAAGCGACGATAGCACGCCCGGGTCGTACCAAATTCTGGAAGCCCAACGGCCCGGACGTCGGAGAACTTTACGATTTCAGATCGCGACGCGCGAACACGCGTGAGCCTGCACGCGCGGCCGCGCCTCGATCACCGTTGTCTTTCGCGCGGTTCGTCGACACGCTCGCCACCGCACGCAGGGCGGGTACGTCGCTTGCAGCCTCATCGCGCGCGCCGGGATATCGACCCAAACCGAAAACGATCCAGACACCCTGTGGGAGGGTGGCGAACCGACATGTTACCCGTGATCACGCCCCTCGATCTGTTCCAGCTCGCGCTGGCGCTGATCGTCGCGCTGACCTACCGACGCTTCCTCACCTGAGCGGCGGTCTTCGTCACCGCTCCTTTTTCATCTCGGTGAACACTTCCTTCGCCGTCAGCATCGCCTCGCGGATCAGCGGCACTCCGACGTAGCCGGAGAGGTGCAAGAGCACCTCGATCAGCTCGTCCTCGCTCCAGCCCTGTCGGCGCGCCATGCGGAGATGGATGCCGAGCTCGGGTGTGCGCGCGGTCGCCGCGTCGGAGACGACGCAGATCAGGGTGCGGGTCTTGAGATCCAATCCCGGGCGCGTCCACAAGGCACCGAAAACGGTCTCGGTCGCGACGTCGATGAACTTCTTCATGATCGGATCGTTGTACGCGGTCTGGTTGACGCGCTCGACGTACGCGTCGCCGAGCAGCTGGCGACGTAGCTCGCGTCCCTTCTCGTAGGTCTCGCTCACAGCCATGATCGGGCTCCTTTTCGAGGGATTGGCCGGATTGTATGTCATTCCTGGCCCTGTGGTAGCCTCACGGAGATCGAAAGGAGCTCCCCGTGACCGTCAGGCTCGGCATGTTCACGATGCCCTTCCACCACCCCGCGCGCGACTACGCCGACCTGCTCGAAGAGGATCAGGAGGCGATCCTCCTCGCGGATCGGCTCGGCTTTTCCGAGGCGTTCGTCGGCGAGCATTTCAGCTCGTGGAGCGAGCGCATCACCTCACCGCTGATCTTCCTGGCCACGGTGATCAACCGCACCCGCGACATCCGCCTCGGGACGGGCGTGATCAACATGCCTCACGTCCACCCGGCGACGGTGGCGGCGCAGGCGGCCATGTTCGACCAGCTCGCCCGCGGGCGCTTCATCATGGGCATCGGCCCGGGCGGCCTCGTGAGCGACCTCGAGCTCTTCGACTCGGGCCAGGCCGAGCAGCGCCCGCAGATGGTGCTCGAGTCCATCGACATGGTGCTGAAGCTCTGGGCGCAGGACCCGCCGTACCGGATCGATGGCCGCTTCTGGAAGATCTCGCTCGAGCAGGCCATCTGGCCGGAGTTCAAGGTGGGCTATATCCCGCGGCCCTTCCAGCAACCGCATCCGCCGATCGCGCTCTCGATCCTGACGCCGAACTCCTCGAGCGCCCGCACCGCGGGCGAGCGCGGCTGGATCCCGATCTCCGGGCAGTTCTTCCACCGCCGCTATCTGCGTGGCCACTGGGAGCGATATCTCGAGGGCTGCGAGAAGGTCGGCCGGCGCCCCGATCCCGACGTCTGGCGAGTGTCGCGCAGCGTGCTCGTCACCGAGACCGACGCCGAAGCGGAGGATTACCTGGCGGATCCGGAGAACGCACTCTCGTTCTACTACCATTTCTTCATCCACAGCTTCTCCAAGGGTCGCAAGGCGCTCTTCATGCTGAAGCCCGATCTCGAGGTGCCCGACGAGGCGGTCACGCTCGACGCGGTCAAGCGCGCGCTCGTCATCGCCGGAAGCCCGCGACGCGTGCTCGACCAGCTCGTGGCGCTGCGCGACGAGATCGGCCACTTCGGCACGCTCTTGATGTCCGGCCAGGACTGGGACCAGCCCAAGCTCTGGCGCCGCTCGATGGAGCTGCTCGCGACCGACGTGATGCCGAGATTCTCGCGGCACGCCGACACGACACCCGCGAGGTGAGGTGCTGAGATGAAGGTCGCCACCTGGCAGGGCGAGGACCGCTTCACCATCGACAAGGCACCGGAGCCCGTCGCCGGGCCCGGTCAGGTCGTCGTCGCCGTCCACGCCGCCGGGATCTGCGGCACGGACGTCCACGCGACGCAGGGCCTGTTTCCGTGGAAGCCGCCGCTGGTGCTCGGCCACGAATACACGGGGGTCGTGCGCGAGGTGGGCCGCGGCGTCAGCAAGAATCTCGTGGGTCGCACCGTCGGCTGCGAGCCCTCCTACGGCTGCGGGAAATGCGCGGCCTGCGCCGCCGGGCGAGTGAGCCAGTGCCCGCAGTGCGTGAGAGTCGGCGGCTTTGCCGAGCGCGTCGCGCTGCCGGCGCGCAACGTCCATCCGCTGCCGCGCGGCCTCGATCCGATCACCGCGGCGATGACCGAGCCCACCGCGTGCTGTCTGGCCGGTCTCGAGACATTCAAGATGCCGCGCGGCGCGACGGTGCTCGTGATCGGCGGCGGCATCATGGGGCTCGTGACCATGGTGCTGGCGGGCCGGCTCGGCGCCAAGCGGCTGATCATGTCGGATCCGATCGAGGAGCGCCGGAAGATGGCCCGGAGCCTGGGCGCCGCCGTGGTCATCGATCCCACGCGCGAGAACCTGCGCGATCGGGTGATGGAGCTCACGCAGGGGCTCGGCACCGACGTCGTGTGCGAGGCGGTGGGCAAGCCCGAGCTGGTCAAGGAGGCGGTCGCGCTGACCCGCCCCAATGGCTTCGTGCAGCTCGTCGGCGTGAACCCGAAGGGAAGCGTCCTGCCGCTCGACCTCTGGGACGTCCATTTCCGCGAGATCAGGATCGGGAGCGCGTTCGGCCGCGGCACCGCGTATCGCCGCGCGCTCGCGCTGATGCCGAAGCTCGGTCTCAAGCGCCTGGTCACCGCGCGATTTCCGCTCGATCGGATCGGCGACGCGTTCGCCCACGCGGCGGCAGGACACGGCGTGAAGACGATGATCATGCCGGCGAGCGCCTGAGGAGCCTGAGGAGTCATGACGACTACCACCGCTATCCGCCGCCCGCTCGACGGCATGCTCGTGCTGGATCTCGGCCAGATCTACAACGGTCCCTACTGCGGCCTGCTGCTCGGCTTCATGGGCGCCCGGGTGCTCAAGATCGAGGGGCCCGAGGGCGACATCGTCCGGCGCCGGAAGCGCGAGGTGGAGCCCTACCCGCTCGTGATGCTCAACTCCAACAAGGAATCGGTGGTGCTCGATCTCAAGCACCCCGACGGCAAGTCGCTCTTTCTCCGCCTGGCGCGCAAGGCCGACGTGCTCGTGGAGAACTTCGCCGCCGGCGTGATGAATCGTCTGGGCCTCGGCTGGGAGGTGCTGCGCAAGGGAAACCCGCGCCTGGTCTACGGCAGCGGCACCGGCTTCGGCCTTTCCGGTCCGTACCGCGACTTGCCGGCGATGGATCTCACGATCCAGGCGATGAGCGGGATCATGAACGCCACCGGCTTCCCCGACCGGCCGCCGGTGAAAGCCGGACCGGCGGTGTGCGACTTCCTCGGCGGCGTTCACCTCTTCGCCGGCATCCTGGGCGCGCTCGTGCAGCGCGAGCGCACCGGCCAGGGACAGTTCGTGGAGGTCGCGATGCTCGACGCCGCGATCATCGCGCTGGCCAGCGCGCTCGGCGTCTTCATGGACGGCGACACGTCGGTGCCGCCGCGCACCGGCAACCGCCACCCCGCGCTCGCGATGGCGCCCTACAACGTCTACGAGACGCGCGACGGCCACATCGCGATCTTCACCGCGTCGGATCGCCACTGGGAGAGCATCACCAAGGTGCTCGGTCGCGAAGACCTCTTGATGCATCCCGACTACGCGACCACGCCTGGCCGGGCCGCGCGCGTCGAGGAAATCGACGCGATGGTGACGGCGTGGACGCGCGAGCGCTCGAAGAACGAGGTGATGGCGATCCTCACCGAAGCCCACGTGCCCTGCGCGCCGGTCCGCACGGCCGCGGAGGTCGTCGCTGATCCCCACCTGAACGCCCGCGGCGTCTGGAAGGAGATCGAGCATCCCAGGCGCGGGAAGACGAAAGTCCCGATCTCGCCGATCCGTCTGCACGGCGCCGAGCCCTCGGCCATCGCCCGCCCGGCCCCGCTCCTCGGTCAGGACACCGACCGCGTGCTGGCGGATATCCTGGGGCTCGCGAAGGACGAGCTGGACGCGCTCCACGCCGCCGGCGTCATCGAGCCAGTCAAGACCTGAGACCGGCCAGTCGGACCTCGCTTAACAATCAGAAGGGAGACCGCTCATGGAGCTTTCAGGACAGGTTGCGATCGTCACCGGCGCCGGCCGCGGCATCGGCCGGGCCACCGCGCTCGAGCTGGCCGGGCTGGGCGCCGACATCGTCGTCGCCGAGCTGGATCAGGCGGGAGCGGAGCGCACGGCCGCCGAGGTCAAGGGCCTGGGACGCCGCGTGAGCGCCGTGCGCACCGACGTGACCTCGCGCGCCGACCTCAAGGCCATGGCGGAGCGGGCCCGCGCCGAGTTCGGCCGGATCGACATCCTCGTCAACAACGCGGGGATCTACCGCGCGGCGCTGCCGCTCGACGTCACCGAAGAGCACTGGGACGCGATCATGAACGTGAACGCCAAGGCGGTGTTCTTCGCCACGCAGGCGGTGCTGCCGACGATGATCGCGCAGAAGCGCGGCGCGATCGTCAGCCTCGCGTCGATGGCCGGCAAGATCGGCAGCCGCAACAACCTGCCCTACAACGCGAGCAAGGCCGCGGTGGTCAGCATGACGAAGAGCCTCGCCCTGGCCCACGCCGCCGACGGGATCCGGGTGAACTGCGTCTGCCCCGGCTTCGTCGAGACCGACATGTGGGCCGCCGTCGCGCGCGATCAGGGCAAGCTGATGGGGATAACGGCAGACGAGTTCACCCGCCAGCGCGCCAGCACGGTACCGCTCGGGCGCATGGAGCGCCCCGAGGACGTCGCCAACGTGATCGGCTTTCTCGTCTCGAGCAAGTCGGGCTACATGACGGGACAGGCCCTGAGCGTCGACGGCGGCCTCGTCATGCACTGAGGTAGATGGGGGGCCTCGAAGGGCCCCCCAAGCCCCCCGGCGCTCGGGAGCGCCCCGGCGCAGCCGTGGCGCTCCTCGAATTTGCGCCGGGGCCTCGTGCCTCGACTTCCCTCAGTTACCCATCACGAGCCCGCCGTCGACGTTGAGCGCCTGGCCGGTCATGTAGTCGGAGTCGGGCCCGGCCAGAAACGCGACCACCTTCGCCACGTCCTCGGGCCGCTCCGGGCGCCCGAGCGGGATGCCGCGAATCCGCCGCTTCCACGCCTCACCCTGCCCCAGCCCCTCGAGCGCGCCCCATTCCTTGTCGATCTGCTCCCACATGGCGGTCTCGACCGCGCCGGGGCAGACGCAGTTCGAGGTGATGCGCTCGCGCGCCAGCGCCTGGGCGGCGGAGCGCGTGAGGCTCACCACCCCGGCCTTCGAGGCCGAGTACGGCATCATCAGATGGTTACCGCCGCGATACGCGGCGATCGACGCGGTCTGGATGAGCTTGCCGCGGAGCTCCGAGCCGGCGATGAGGTCCTGACGCAGCATGCGCCGGCTCACCGCCTGCAGGACGAAGAACACGGCGCGCAGGTTGACGGTCATCACGCGGTCCCATTCGTCTTCCGTCACGTCCAGCATCGGCTGCACGCGGATCACGCCCGCGTTGTTGAAGAGCACGTCGAGCCGTCCCCAGCGGCGGTACGGCTCGTCGACCATGCGCTCGATGTCCTCGCGCCGCGTGACGTCCGCGCGGATCGCGACCTGGCCGAGCTCGGCCGCCACTTTCTCCACGCCGGGATCGAGGTCGGCCAGCACGAGCTTGGCCCCGTCGGCCGAGAGCCGGCGGGCGCATGCCGCGCCGATGCCCCGCGCCGCGCCGGTGATGAGCACTGTCCGTCCGTCGAGCTGTCCCATCTTCCACACCTCCGAAAAGGTGTATATACGAGTTCCTGGAGCACATTCCAGCAGGACCGAGGAGACCCGCCATGGCGTTCCGCATCAACCACATCCACCTGAAGGCGCCCGATCCGCGGAAGACGGCGGAATGGTACGTGAGGGCTTTCAACTTCAAGATCATGAGCGACGAGACCCGTGTGTTCGGCGACCGCTTCATCCGCTGCCAGAGCGAGGACGGCGGAATGGGCGTGAACATCTCGGGCGCGCGCACGGGCGAGCGCCTCGGACCGGGCGACGCGAGTGCCCACCACGGGCTCGAGCATTTCGGGTTCGACTCCACGCACCTCGAGACCGATATCAAGCGCCTCGAGGGCCTGGGCGCTCGCCTGCTCGAAGGGCCCATCCAGGTCCCGAACGGGCCGCGCATCGCGTTCATGTGGGCCCCCGACGACGTCAGGGTCGAGCTGATCGAGCCGCGCAAGGGCGGCGCCGGCGGCGGCTGCTGAGGCGGTCATCGCACGCACTCGCGTGAAGCGGGGTGGCCGTGGCGCCGAGGTGCGGCTGACGCATCTCGGCGCCGCCGGCTGGGAGATCACGGACGGCCAGCGGGTCATCCTGATGGATCCTTATCTCTCACGCCTGCGGTACCGCGCGCGCTTCGGTCTTCTCGACACCCCTGAGCTGCCGGGCGATACGCGCCGCGCCTACGGCCCCGACGACGAGCTCGTCTCCGACACGGCGGCCGTCGACGCGCGCATCACGCGAGCCGACTTCATCCTGGTCTCGCACTCGCACTTCAACCACTGCCTGGACATGCCGCACATCGCGCGCAAGACCGGCGCGACCGTGATCGGCACGGAGAGCACGACGCTCCTGGCCCGCGCCGGCGGCGTACCGGAGGCGCAGCTCCTCCCCGTACGCGGCGGCGAGGACTACGAGTTCGGCGCGCTGTCGATCAAAGTGGTCCCGAGCCTGCACTCGGCGCTGAACGGCAAGCACTACTACGACGGTCGTGTCGTGCCGCGCGACTTCAGCGGACCGCGGCGCATGACCAACGACGTCGAGGGCGGCACGCTCGCGTACCTGCTGCGGCTGGCCGGCCATCGGATTCTCTGGTTCGGCTCGATGAACTACATCGAGCGCGAGGTGGAGGACCTGCGGCCGGACGTGGCGCTGATCGCCGCCGCCCGCCAGCGGCTCGAGATCCACGACTACACGGGCCGCCTGATGCGCGCCCTGGATCGTCCGCCGCTCGTCTTCGCCACGCATTGGGACGAGCAATCACTCCCCTACGGTGCGCCGCAAGACCAGCGGCTCCGAGAGGCCGAGTTGTTCGTGAAGGAGGTCAGGGCGGCGGCGCCGCGCACGCGCGTGGTGGTCCCGCGGCACTTCGAGACTCATACGCTCGAGCCCAGGCGGGTCGGCGGCAAGGCCCGAGCGAGGTAACCGACGATGGCGGCGAGCTGGTTCTACTGGGCTCTCTGGTCGGCGGTGTTCGCGGCGCTCACGGCCATCTTTGCCAAGATCGGGCTCGAGGGTGTCGACTCCGATCTCGCGACGCTCGTTCGCACGCTGGTCATCCTGGTCGTGCTCGCCGGATTCGTGTACTCGACGGGCAAATGGAGCAATCCGCTGGCGCTGGCGCCGAAGACGTGGCTCTTCCTGGTGCTGTCCGCGCTGGCGACCGGCGCGTCCTGGGTTTGCTACTTCCGCGCGTTGAAGATCGGCGATGCGTCGAAGGTGGCCCCGGTCGACAAGCTGAGTGTTCTGCTGGTGGCGCTGTTCGCCGTCGTCTTCCTCGGCGAGCGGCCCTCGGGCCGAGAATGGATCGGCATCCTCATGGTCGGGGCCGGGGTGCTGATCCTCGGATTCCGACGCTGAGGAACCCCCGGCGACTGCACGCCAGTCGAAGCACGCTGCCGATTTCTCCGGCATGTGAAGGAGCGCTGCCGCGCTGGTGAGCAGCCGCGACTGTCCGTCGCGGCTGTAAGTGGCGTCGTCGCGGCCGTTCGGCCTCGCGCGTCGCGTGGCACAACGGTTGCAGCCGGGCCGCATCATGGCGCTCGCATCGCTGGCAGCCGCGCCTCCAACCGCGCTTCTCGAGGTTACGGATCTCTCCGTCAAGTTCCCGGGCCGTGGCGGCGTCGTCGAAGCCGTCGGCGGCATCTCCTTCACCCTGGCGCCCGGACGCGTCGTCTGCCTGCTGGGTGAATCGGGATCCGGCAAGAGCGTCACGTTGCGCGCGATCGTTCGCCTCAATCACGGCGCGCGTACGACCGGCCGAGTCGTGCTCGCCGGCCGGAACGTGCTCGAGATGTCGCGACGCGAGAGCCGTGACAGCGCGGGCCGGGCCGCGATGGTGTTCCAGGAGCCGATGACCGCGCTCGATCCCGTCTACACGATCGGCGC
>Ga0137396_10001120_pt1 | contig 13789 bp, 6 predicted proteins | sample czc16metaG_FD_108284 | JGI IMG/M metagenome (GOLD analysis project Ga0137396, IMG submission 108284) | Vadose zone soil microbial communities from Angelo Coast Range Reserve, California, USA - czcobulk3.16 metaG | ecosystem: Environmental > Terrestrial > Soil > Vadose zone | place: USA...
ATGAGTTCCTGCTGCACTTTCATCGGAGCTCCCGTCTCATCGAGCAGAGTCCTGAAAGTGTGCCGGAACGTGTGCCAGCCGATGCGTCCTATGCCGCAACGAATGCCTGCGGGAATGATGTGTCGCCGCTCCACTCCCCAGGGATACCAGGGCAACTTGCCTGCCACGTAAGGGCTCGCAAATACCCAGTCCTCGGGATTTTTGAAGAGCGTCGTGCGTTGCCAACGCAGCAGCACTTCGGCCAATGCAAGATCGAGTGGGATGCCTGCGTTGGAGTATTTGGTTTTCACATCGCTTACCACACCGGTCACGATGCCTCGTCGCACGAGGAGCGTGAGGTCATCCCAGAGCACGTCACACCACTTGAGTCCGAAGAGCTCGCTGCAGCGGAGCCCCGTGGCGAGATCGAGGATGACCATCGTGCGGAAGGGCTCATCGAGCTCTTCGAGTAAGCGATGGAATTGTGTGATGGTGAGAACCATGGGTTCGCGCTGCCGTTTGCTCGTGCCCCGGACCCGCACGAGCTTCATGGGATTCTCGCCGACCTCGGTGAGTTCCCACCGCATCGCGCAGTTCAGGAGTACGCGCATCAGATTGTGGAGATGCCCTCTGGTTCTCGGAGCCAGGTCAAGCCCCTTGAGCCACTGCTCCACCGCGAAGGGTTTTACCTTGGAGATCGGATGATCCCCCCATCGCGGCTTGATCTGGCTCGTGAGGTATGACTTGTACGCATTGGCGGTCGAGTGGCGCAACTCGGCGAGCTCTGTTTCGAGGTAGCGGTCCACGAGCATTCCGATCGTGACCGCCTTTCCCCGAGCTTGGTCAGAGTTCACATCGAGCTTGCGATGTTCGATGACCCTCCACGCATTGGCTTCGGTCTTGAGCATTGCAACGGAACCGATCACCTCGGATCGCTTCGCGCAGCAGCCGTCGGGTTTTCGTTCCCGCCAGCGGTACACAAATACGAGTCCTTGCTTCTTCGACGGCCGGGTTTCAATCCAACCGTGTTGATACGTGTTTCGAGTTAGCCGCAACATCATGCTCTCCTTTTGGGATTAGAGGAGAGTTGCGGCGCAACCCTGTTGGCCTTCTCCGAAGAGCTTACACCACCTCGCAGAAGGGCGTCCAAATCCGAGGGACGGAAGAACCAGCGTCTGCCGAGCCGGCATCCGGGAATTTGCCCTAGTCGTGCCATGCGCTTAACTGTCTTGGGATGCAGTCGCAAGAAACGGGCTGCCTCTACGCAGTTCCAAACAGGCTCAATGGATTCGAACGGTTGGCCGCGCAGCAGCTTGCTCCCGTGACCATCCTGCTCAAGTGGCTTTTCCTCTCTCACTGTGGCCGCGTAGTGGGCGGCACTCTTGGAAGTGATGGCGGCCCCTTCACTTTGAACGATAAGACCGAGTTGAAATTTATCCTCCTCGGTCGCGCAGGTGGACAACCCTTCCCGACGTGATGTGAGGCGCGAGCCATGTCGTCGGTCGGACGCTGGGTTCTCACGCATATCGAATTGGGGGCGGCCGTGCATGGGTTCTTATTCGAGTTCCAGTTGGATAGATTCTCCTTTTGAGGTTGATTCTGTGCGCGTGCGACGTTGCACTTTGGCTTGGTTGTTGTGTTGGTCTGCCCAGTGCTTGAACTCCTTATCCTTCCTAAACAGGAATTTGAGCGCCTCGCTGACGACGTAGGACGAGTTTGCGTCGAGGAACTCCGCATACTTGTCCAGGTTGTGTCTGACGTTTTCCTCCAGGCGGACCTGAAGGGTTGGTTTTTGGCTGTTTCGATGGTGCTTTCAAAAGTGCCATGAGTCTTTGCTCCTTTCCTCCTGTGGGATTCATTACGACTTGCATTACAAACTGCTTGCTCCGATTGCTGCACGCGGGCAAAACATGGTCACGCTTCCTGCGTGATGGGCGGGAGCGACCCCAATGAGTTTTGGGCGGCTGAAAGCCGGCCAGAATGGGGTCGCTCCCGCCCATCTTAGTGTTTTGCCCGCGTGCAAATCCGTTGCCTTTGTTTTACGCATCTGGTTATTTCTCTTGTGCTTGTCGCCCCTGGCCTCCGAAAGCTGGTTCGAAACCTGAGCCGAAAGTCGCTTGCAACGGCTGCGTCACCTTCGTCACTCCAGTCTGAAAGACTCGGGGTGTAACACTGGGCTGAAAAAGGGCGGTCTGACCGTCGACGAGCTCGGTGCGGAAAGAGGCTTCCTGCTTGGGCGCGAGGTCGCGGAATTCCGCTCGGATGATGTCGGCGGAGGCGCGTCCTTGCAGCCACTGGTTATAGCGAATGTCGGTCAACGCGTCGTCAAATTGTTTTGTTGCGCGGTTGAGGAACTCGAGGTCGTCATCGTTCAACTTGCCGTATTGCTTGGTTTCCCAAAGCTTGCGCAGCGTGAAATAGCGGAGGATTTGCTCGCCAGGATCAATGTTTGAAGCCCGTTGCGTCATAGTGAAGAACAGTTTGCGAGCGGATTCAAAGTGGGTAGAACGTATGGCGATGTACGCAAAACGAAGCAAGGGCAACGCAGAAAAAAGGGTGCCGTAAGCCAGAAGATGAGTTTCGAAACTGGCGAGCGTAATCAGACCGGGATCAACAAAGCTGAAGGTAATCACAGGGGGAGAAGAAGATTCAGGAACAAAGAACAGCGGGAACTTGTCAACGAAATATCGGTCAGTCTCCTTGTGGCGAATTGCTCCCGAGTAGCGTTTGGCAGGCAGAATCCCTCTGTTCAGGCCGAGCTTGCCACAAAAATACTCCACCTTCTCGGCTTCTGTTTCGAGGTAGCGGTAGTCGAGATGCGCCAGGACGAAATCCAGAATTGCGAGCTTGGTACGGATGTATTCGACGGAATGTTCACGGCGATTGCGGAGATTATGGCGACCAATAGCTCGATAAATTAGACGGGAATGGAGGTGATAGACGCGCCCATTTCGCAGAAGCAGCTTGGCTGTTGCGTGGCCCTTCCCGAGCAGCTTCTGCGTGAAAGACATGCTCTTCTCGCCGCTCTTGGCTCCTGTGAATTGTAGGTATTGGTGCGTTGAGAAATAACTGGAATGCGTAGCGACGACATAGAGGAAGCGGGCTTCGTCCTCGGTGTAGCCAAGGCTACGCAGGTTCTCAATACTGGATCCAGGAAATGTCATGGTTCAAAGACTCAGAATCGCGGCTGTGATTTCGTGTTCATCGCGCACGCGGCGAAGGCCTGCTGTGTCTTGGGGACGCGCATAAAGTTGAAAGCCGGCGCGAGCCTTTTCCGCGATGTGACCGGCATGGTAGTGCCTTGTGGCAAGTTCCAAATCAAGACGCGCAGTTTCGTTTTCTTGAGTGGCGTACTCGATGCGCAGATCGGGAAAACTGACCTTGCCCTGAACCACAGGAAGCTGTAAGTCGCGGGCGAAAGTCTCCTTGAGCCTCTGAGTTTCGCCTCGGCCGCGTGCCTGAGCGCGGCCCAGTCTCTGGTAGAGCTTTTCCTTCAGCTCGTAATCCAATTGAACGACGAGGAGCTTGCCACCCTTGCGCTCGATCTCATCGGCGGCTTTGTGATACATGCGGTAGAGATCAGTGTCGTGCTCTGCTTCCTTGGGCTTCACCAGGCCGGAGTAGATAGTTTGGTCCTCCTGTACGAGACCATGTCGGCGAATCAGGCGTTGCCCTTGCCCGGTGAGCGTGAGGACTCGGCGCGATTCCCTCTTTAGGGGGCTAGTCCCTCGCTGCTCGATAAGCCCCTGGCGCGCGAGGTTCCGAACGTCACTTTGCACTCGGTCTCGGTGGCCGTTGTACGCAAATGTTAAGAGGTCGTCAACTCCCACGACGCGGAACTTGCCGACTTCCGTTAGCGTGTGGATTTCTGACGGTCGGAGCGAATAGCTTTTGTCGCGGTCCATGTATTTCGAACGACCCTGCTCCGTAAGAATCGCTGCCTGCCTGCCCTCCCGGGAGACAGCTGGGGGACTGTCGTGTGAGCGGTCGCGGTTCTGAGCAATGGCGTGGTCGGAACTGGATTCTGCTTCGCGAGCTTTCTGGAGCTTTAGGCTTATACATGCTCGCGTTTGCCAATCGGTGGCACTTCCTCGGCTCGAATCGCGACTAGAATTGGCACGTTCACGTTCCCACCCAGAATCGCGAAAATCATCAATTTCGGGTCCGTCGTAGCCTCGCGACACGATAATCCCTCCTTTAAGCTTGAGAGCCGGACGCGGTAGCCAAGTGGCGACCTTATCTTCCGCGGGGTTCGCCCTAAAACTCCCCCTACCTATACAGAGGCCCTGTTTTGGAAAAACCGCAACCGACTCTTTCAAAAAATCTGAGCCCAAGGTGATTGTTCGAGGTACTAGACAGCCTGTTCTTTGCTCTCGACGCGGCCTTAATGAACGGCGAGGCGCTATAAATGGACATATTTTGTCTAGGGGCCTTTGCTAACCCATGCGCAAGCAATAACGCTCAATGGCTGACCGAAGTGGGACGGCTCCACCAAGCCAAAGCAGAATCCGCAACAGCTTCCCCCTACGTACTAAGAGGCCCGGAAAATGAAAAACGTGAGGAAAAATATTGGTAACTATTGAGTCTAGGCCCTCCCGATTCAATCCATTAACTTGGCGACCCTCGCCTTCCGAGCGTGGCTTCGTTGCTCCTCAAATCCGTCAGAAGTACGTCACAATGAGGTTGCGCTGAGCTAGTCACATAAGATGCCCATTATTTGTCTAGCGAGGTCTGCGTAGTTTCCACTCTTACCCGCTGCGGTTACCTTGGCCGTAGCGTTCCCGACCTTTCTTCCAGCCGTATCATCCAGCAATTCCGCCTCAGATTCTTTCCGGCCTTGGACATTCGCTTGCGCCCAATCGTAGGCCTGAGCAACATCTGCCGTTAACCCCATTTCGGGTGTGTCATTCAGTATTAGTCCTGATGAATCGTGTGACCGGACATGCCCGATTACCGTTTATCGGGCAAAGGTTAAGTCGGTCCATTGATCTCCAGTGCACCCAAAGGAAGAACGTAGGTGCTGCGCACTGTGGATTCTCGTTCCAGTTAAGAAACAGTTTCAGATTGTGGATATTCCTAATGGGAGCGTTGCGTGGGTCGCATGCCAGATCAATATTGCATCAAACTCTGAGCAAGTATTTCTTCGACAAGATAGCTGTAGTCAGATAAACTTGCCCGCCTGACTGCCTGATCGAAAGCGAAAGTACAGTCCCCGTCGTCCCCATAAGTACAAGGGCCGTGTCTATGAACAGAAACTCGCTGAGGTTGGCTGCTGGCCTTCCCTTGTGTTCAATTCTGACTCTTCTCCTGGTATTTCCAAGGCGAGTGTCTTCCCAAGTGGTTTCCAGTCCCGGACCGCACGTTGCAAAGCAAGCAGATTGGTCTGCCCAACCTAAATACAGGTCGGACGAGCTACTCGTACGTTTCCGCTCAGGGGCAACTAGCGCTACGGCAGAAGCTCTGCACCAGGCCATAGGTGGGCAGCACGTGAGGTCATGGGGCAGCATTGAGGGGCTTCAGCTAGTAAGGCTGGCTACAGGAACGCATCTAAAGGATGCTCTGAGAGCGTACCGGCAGAATCGCAACGTACTCTATGCTGAACCAAATTACATTTACCATGCGTTGACCACTCCGAACGACCCAAAGTTCCCTCAGCTTTGGGGACTGCAGAACACCGGGCAGAACTTAGGTACCGTCGGTGCAGACATCCATGCGACCCAGGCGTGGGGTCTCACGACTGGCAGTTCAAATGTTGTCGTCGCAGTGATTGACACTGGAATTGATTACAACCACCAAGACCTGCTAGCGAACGTATGGTCAAACCCATCTCCTTACTCGGCAACTATCGATGGAGTTAACATCAACTGCTCTGCTGGGACTCATGGTTTCAACGCCGTTGCGGCGACCTGCGACCCGTTGGACGACAACGGACATGGAACTCACGTTTCCGGAACGATCGGAGCGGTTGGAAACAACGGAATTGGTGTAGTGGGAGTGAATTGGAGCGTTCAAATATTGGCCTGTAAGTTTTTGGATGCGTCCGGTGGAGGTTCAGTTTCTGATGCGATCACTTGTCTGGACTTCGTCAAGGCGATGAAGGATCGTGGCGCCAACATTGTTGCGACGAACAACAGTTGGGGAGGAGGAGGTTTCTCGCAGGCCTTGAGCGACGCAATCCAAGCGCAACAAACAGACGGGATCTTGTTTATAGCCGCCGCTGGCAACGATTCAAGCAGCAACGACCTTGTACCTACTTACCCGGCAGACTATTTTCTGCCCAATGTGATCAGCGTGGCTGCAACGACTCGTTTTGAGGGATTGGCAAATTTCTCCAACACTGGCGCACATTCTGTCCATCTCGGCGCTCCCGGCAAAGAGATCCTGAGTACGACCCCCAATAACACGTACAGCACGCTCAACGGGACATCCATGGCAACACCTCATGTCACCGGGGTGGCTGCTCTTCTCGCCGCCCAGAATCCTGCTCGCGATTGGCGCGCGATCAAGAATTTGATAGTTGCGGGTGGCGACACGGTCCCGGCGCTTGCCGCCACAGTTAGCGGTAAACGGCTGAACGCTTATGGTGCAATGACGTGCTCGAATTCAATTGTGGCGAAGCGCTTGCAGCCAACGCTGGACACAATTGCGGGCGCCATGGGCCAGCCGATTACCTTGGCCGCTCTGAATGTCAACTGCGCGCAACCTGCGGGACAGGTCACTGTTACGGTGACGCCCGGAGGACAGCAGGTTACCTTGGCCGACAGCGGAGTAGCCCCAGACCAGGCGGCCGGAGACGGAATCTACACAGGCACCTGGACCCCATCTGCTCTGGGCGACTACGTTCTGAGCTTCTCCACGGGCGAGACAGTGCAAGTTACGGTGCTAAACAATTATGTGGCGGGTGAAACGAGCTACAGCTACCAGACCATCACGGGAACGAACCTGAATCTTGGGGACGATGAGGCCGCCACGCTAAACCTGCCCTTTTCCGTGCAATTTGGTGGGGCGGGATTTTCGACGGCGTACGTGAGCAGCAACGGAACGATCAGTTTTACAAACGCCTTCGACGATTTCTTGAATTTTGCAATTCCGGTGAACACGTTCCTAAACGGGAATCCTCAGAATTCTCCTCCCCCGATTCCGTTGCAGCCGATTGTGACACTCGTCTCTCCCTACTGGATGGATCTCTATCCGGTTAAAGGCACAAGTCAGAATGTCTTCTGGGCCAGTACAGGCGTGTCTCCGAACCGCCAACTTGTAGTGGAATGGCGAAACGTTCGGTCTTTCGCGTGCCGGAACGACGGCAACGCGAATGTAACCTTCGAGGTGGTCTTTTCCGAAAACAGCAGCGATGTTGTATTCAACTACGCGAACGCGACATTTGGAGGAGCATGCACCTCCCAAGACAACGGACAAGATGCAACGATCGGCGTGCAAGTCAATCAAAACACAGGCTCGCAGTGGGGGATGGATCAACCTTCCATTGCAAGCGGGATTGCCCTGCTTTGGACGCCTGTCTCCCCCAACGCTCCTCCCAATCCAGTCCCCACCGTCACGCAGATTTCACCCTCGACCATTCCCGACGGGAGCGGTGACACCTGGGTGACTCTTACGGGTACTGGATTTATACCGGCCTCGCAGGAACTCATCTACGTGACGAAGTACGTCAGCAGCACCCAGATCCAAGTGCTCCTGCCTTCAGCCGCGCTGCTGTATCCAGCCCAACTTCAAATCAACATAACGAATCCACCTCCCGGGGGCGGAACCTCACAGCCTCTGTATATTGCAGTGACCGGACAGAATCCCTCCATCAATTCTATTACTCCGAGCAGCGTGCCAGCAGGCAGTTTTGGGTTCAACCTCATTGTTAATGGTTCGGGGTTTATTCCTTACGGGACAAATGTTCTTTTCAATGGTAACGGGGGCCAAACGACGGTCGTAAACTCCACGCAGGCCGTCTTTGCTGTGACGGGGCCTATGGTCCAGACGGCCGGCACCGTAAACGTTCAGGTGCAAGTTGGGCAGAATACTTTCTCAAACATCGTGCCGTTCACAATCACTCCTGCGACTACTCCTGCAACGCTCCAGGCGCCGCCTGTATCTGCGAGTCCTACCGGCCAATCTGGCCCGACAATGCAGCAGCTTACTTCCCAACTCCTGACGGGAAGATTCTTAGGTCGTAAGGCTGCGCAATTTCTCGGACCGGCTTACACCGCTAAGTACCAGCGCGAACTGGCCCGGCTCGCCCCGGCCGTAGCGAATACCACGGTCGTCGCACGAGGCACCTACAGCTTTGCCACGTCGCCCACAATTCCTCCGGCACCAGCAGCTTTCAATCTCCGGCCCACGCTTCCTGCTGGCTTTATTCCGACCGCCGTGGTCGCCGGCGACTTCAACGGCGATGGAAAGTTGGACTGGGCGGTCGCCAATGGCGGCGACAACAGCATCTGGATTTATTTGGGAAATGGCGACGGGACCGCCAAGTTACCCACCATCGTTCATTTACAGGGTTACGCTCCGGTGGCACTCGCCGCTGCCGACATAAATGGAGACGGAAAACTAGACCTGCTTGTCGCGGAAGCAGACAGTTTGGCCGTGGCAGTTTTGCTTGGAAATGGAGATGGCACCTTCGGACCAGAACTGACCTTCACTACGCCGAGCATACCGATCAGTCTTGCGGTCGCTGACTTCAACGGCGATGGAAAATTAGATGTGGCGGTTGGACTGTTGGGAACCTACGATACGGGAGAACTTGCATTTCTCGCGGGCGACGGTACAGGAAAGCTTGGCAGGCAAGTCATTCACTACGGCCAGGAGGATGGCGCTGTGTGCTACACCTTTGCCCTCGCCGCCGCCGATTTGAATGGCGACGGATTACCCGACATCGTGGCGCTCGATTTCCTAGTCGATATTAATGGGATCATGTTGGCTAGTTCCGGTGCACGCGTTTATCTGACTCAGAGCAACGGCGTTTTTAAGTTGGCCCAGGTTTTCCAGAGCACAGACGTCGATCCGGGAAACGGGCTAGGGCAAGCGGTAACCACAGCGGCTCTTGGGGACGTGAATGGCGATGGATGTGTTGATGCTGTAACTCTAAACAGCCAAGGCACTGCCACATTCTTCCCTGGCCTGTGCAACGGAAACTTTGATACCACAAACATGCGAATCTTCGGCTCGGGCATCGTCGCGGCGGCGGCGGCGCTCGCTGACGTGAACGGTGACGGGAAACTGGACCTCATCAGCTCTGCCAGCTCATTTACTCAGTACAATTTCTTTGCTGCCGTACCGGCAGGTTCGGTCAGTGTGCAATTTGGAGACGGGGCGGGAAATTTCGCTAGCCCCACACTTTATCGAGGAGAGCCCGCAATGGTTTCCCTGTCGGTGGCGGATTTGAAAAAGAATGGGCGACCAGAAATCATTACCGTGAACCAGCAAACGGACACAGTCTCGGTGTACCAGAACGACGGCACGGGAGCTTTCGGTTCACCCAAGGGAGGTTACGCCGGATATTTGACAAGCGGGCAGATGCATGCGGTCGGAAATGCTCCCGCGTCAAACTTCGCTGTCCTAGACTTGAATGGAGATGGCCTTCCCGATTTGGCAGCCCTGGAATACGGAGGCGTGTTTCCACTCCCGGCACAGATAGCGGTCATGCTGAACAACGGCACCGGTGGACTCGGAGCACCTATACGGACACCCATTGCCAATGGTCCCGGCGACGCGACAGATTTTGTGTTTGGGGACTTTCGCCATACAGGACGAAAAGATTTATTGTTCATCACGGGAGATCTACAGAACTTGCTCATTGATTACCGTTTTGCGACCAGCAATGGAGACGGTACGTTCCAGAAGCCAGTTTTGGCTAGTGTCCCTCTAACAATTCAAGTACCCCTGCACATTGTTCTGGGAGACTTTAACAATGACGGCAAGTTGGATTTTCTTGTCGTAGGCGCTGCTGGCTACGTGCCTTTGCTAGGGAACGGCGATGGCACCTTTACGGCAGGTGCAGCAGTGAACTTTCCTCCTTACACTTCGCAGGGCATTTTCATTCGGGGAGTGAAAGTCGCGGACGTAAATGGGGACGGTAAGGCTGATCTTTTGATCCTTGGCGCACAACTATCATCAACGCCGGAGCAGTTTCCGCTTTACGAGGCTTTGGGAAATGGCGATGGAACATTTCAAACTCCCAAGTTGCTCTTCAACAATTTAGGTCCTTTTGTTGTTGCGGACCTAAACAAGGACGGCCATCCAGACATTGTTGCTGCTGTTGATCAAGGCACGATCCCGTCAGTTTTTGGCCACCTTTGGGTGTATCAGGTCTTCATGGGCAATGGCGACGGCAGCTTCACTCTTGGTCAAACATATGGGCCTTTTCCAAATCCATACGCGGATTTCTACTATGCAGAATATTTCTTCGGGCCCGCAGATCAACCGTTCGGCGCTCTCCAGCCCATGGTAGGCGATTTCAATGGGGATGGCATTCCCGACGTCGCGGTTTACACGACGGCTGGGACGAATGTTTTCAACACGCTTGGATATGCCGGAGTGCCGTTGAGCACCCAGGTGTTCGTCTTGGCAGGAAACGGCGATGGAACTTTCAGCGTTCCTACTCTCAGCCAAGGGCTGGGTGGTCTGCTTGTGCCACAAAGTGCTGCCGACCTCAATGGTGACGGGCGCACCGACCTCCTTGAGATGGATGCCTACACCTCGTCCTTTACTTACTTGACCGCAACAAATGGCGCCACCTTTAGTGTGGGACTGGTTTCCGATCCTGTGATTGGCACAACCGGTAAATTGCGCATTATTCTTACCTATGCCTCCGCCAGCGGAACAACACTGCAACTGTCGGCAAGTGATCCCAATATTGTGATTCCCGCCAGCGTCACGATTCCTGCGGGAACAGTTAGCCAGGACATAACCTTTCAGATTGGCAGCGGCTTCAATTCAAGTCACGTTTTTAGCCTAACGGCAACACTCGGAACTGAATCCCATACTGCTTTCGGAACCCAAGCACCAGCCAGTTCACAGGTCGGTTTTGTGGCGCTACTTCAGTTGACGGCCGTGCCGGTGATTGCGGCGGGACAATCTACACCAGATTACGGCCTCTCCGTAGGGAGCATTGGTGGGTATTCGACACAGCTTGTTCCCACCTGCCAGGGTTTGCCGAGTGGCGCCGCTTGTCAGTTTGGCCAGAATCCGATCGTTCTGCCTGCGGGGGGCATTGTAGCCGACACTTTGGTGGTAAGTACGCAATTAACGCTTGCTTCGGGGCAGTACCCATTTACAGTCAATCTCTCGGATGGAGTCGTCACGCAAACCCTCTCTGCTGCCTTCAACATCGGCGACTTCAGCATGTCGATCTCGCCCTCATCACAGACGGTCGGAAGTACAGACTTCACGTCATACACTCTCAATCTGCAGAGTATCGATAGCTACGGTCAGGCAGTTCAGCTGACTTGCAGTGGCTTGCCATCTGGTTCCGCGTGTCCGTTTGGGAACGTGCCGTACTTCCCAGGTTCGCAAGGAATCGCTTTCCAGATTCATACGCAGAATGCAACGCGTGGCACATATAACTTTACAATTACTGGCACTAGCGGGACCTTGGTTCACACTGCTTCTGCGCAGCTCATCGTCTCGTCTGGGAGCTTTTCCGGTTCCATTTCTCCAACTTCGGCAACGATTTCAGTCGGGGGCTCGCAGAATTTCAACGTCCAATTGAATTCGCTGAGTAATTTCCAGGGACAGGTTTCGCTTTCCTGCGTCAGCCCGCCGAGTGGAATCAGTTGTAAATTTGGTTCTAACCCCGTTTCAGTCAGCCCCAACGCGGCTTCGACGTCGACTCTTACTCTAAGCGTTGTGGCGAAGCCTGCTTCGACTATCCCGTTCAGAGTGTGGCCTCCTTGGATGCCTCCGTTCTCGATGCGAATTCTTCAAACGACTCGGACATTACTCGTTTCACTTGCGCTCGCGCTCTTTCTCGCCATCATTTCGCAGCAGCGTGGAATGCGGGTCAACCTAGGAATTCGGCCAGTCGCTTTATGGACTGTTAGCATCCTGCTCCTGGTTGCAGTCGGAATCGCAGCTTGCGGCAGTGGGAGTACGCCGGGAGGAGGCGGAGGGGGCAGCAACAATCCTGTGACTGTCCAAGTTACCGTGCAGGGTACCGCGGGCAGCACGACCGTGAGCATTGGAACGGTGACCATCACAGTCCCATAGTTGTACCCTCACCCGTCGTTAGCCTTGCCATCCGTCTCCCAAATGAAATCTGTAGCAGACTTTGGATTGTCGTAGGCAGTCCGAACAACCGAGCTCTGTTCCACAACTGAGCCTGCTACCTTTCGGGCCACCGCTTGTCAATCCTCTCAAGGGTGAACGCGGCCCCCCTGAATTGTCTTGTCCATAATGTAGCCCTTCGCCATGTTCGGTTTGTTCGGGTCCGAGTCGATGAGCTACCGCGCAGCGAAAATCGTTGCGGCAAACAAGATGGCGAATTTTCTTTCCTCGGTCACGTAAGAACTCCCGCATTTTGGAATGAAGTGCAGGTAGGAAGCAGGGAAGGGCGCGCCATAAGAAAAATTTCACTTGACAGTGCAGTTCTTCGGTTCATTCTGGAAAGACTTCCGATCAACCATTTGAAGCCAAGTGTTGACCGTCTCTAACCAGGAATTTTCAGGGGCAATAAGGGGGCACTAAGGATTCCCTCGCTTTCCTTTCAATACCTTAGAAGGCCAAGTTGCACCGCAAAACTCCTTTGTTTCCATACAATCGGTGGATTCGTACCCCATCGCCTCTGTCATTTATATTTCTGATTGGTAAGTACTTAGGTAGAGCGCAGCGGGGCAATAAGGGGGCAAGATTCAGTCGAAGCATTCGGTTCGTACAACGGCGACAAAGTGATAACCGGAGTCGGCCGTTGGATGACAATCCCAACGGCCTTTAAAAACCTGTTGCAGAAAAGAGTCAGTTCGGTTCTTAGTCTGTGCGTATGCCACGCATTCCCCGAAGCGCAAACCCGCGGAGATTCTAAACAAAGGTAATACGCCATTCACCCAGTGCTTAATCACTAGCCATAGCCGTTAAAAAGCTCATTAGAAATTAACTTGACACTGGCAGAACGAGAGGGTACAAGCGTATTCCATTAACTTTCCCTCAACTGGCTTAGCGCGCCCGTCGCTCTTGGGAACCCACCCCGCTAACCAAGAACAAGGTCAGTTAAGACTAGAAGGCAACCCTGACGGGGTCCATCTTGCAGACAACTAGTTTAGGTTTTCGCAAGTTCGAGGTCCATACCTACCCGCCGATGCTTTCCTCAAATCGTGGAAGCGGTGTCAGCCCTGTCCTTTGTCTTAATGCGCTGTCAGAGGACAAGTAAGTGAGCCCTAGTAGCGAAACTGGAACCCAACGGTCGCATTTCATTCCTTCCCTGATTCTTGGTTCGTGGGTACCCGGCTCAAGGGCATCAAAGGTTGCTTGCATAAGCCTCAGCACGTGGAAGCTTGTCACTCTTCTGCTGTCTATGCTCCTTATCTTCGGCGTTGGCGAAGCTGAAGCGTCCGTGGCACTGGTGCAGCATACAAGCGTAGACGTTGCCATGGCGACCTCGGCGACGCTCGCGTTCAACTCTAATAATACGGCTGGGAACTGGATTGGCGTTTGCATCAGGGCCGGGCGCTCAAGTGAAGTATTCACGGTGACGGATTCCAGCGGAAACACGTACCATCAAGCTGTCCAACTGAACATAACCGTCGACACGCCCAACGGAGACACCATTGCCATCTTCTACGCCCAAAACATTGCGGCCGGCGCCAAC
>Ga0137396_10001122_pt1 | contig 13783 bp, 10 predicted proteins | sample czc16metaG_FD_108284 | JGI IMG/M metagenome (GOLD analysis project Ga0137396, IMG submission 108284) | Vadose zone soil microbial communities from Angelo Coast Range Reserve, California, USA - czcobulk3.16 metaG | ecosystem: Environmental > Terrestrial > Soil > Vadose zone | place: USA...
CCCGACATCGGCTGGCTCATCGCCGCCCGGGTCCTCCAGGGGACCGGCGCGGCGCTCTTCATGCCCGCATCGCTGTCGATCCTCGGCCGCGCCTATCCCGAGCCCATCGAACGCGCGCGGGCAATCGGCATCTGGAGCAGTCTCACGGCCGTGACGGGCGCGAGCGGTCCGTTGGTGGGCGGCGCCCTCATCCACGCGTTCGGGTGGCGCAGCATTTTCCTCATCAACGTCCCGATCGGCGTGGTCGGCGTCCTGCTGACGCTCCGCTTCGTGCAGCGCAGCCCCGGGTCCGCGGCGAGAGGGTTCGATCTGGGTGCGCAAGCGGCGGGAGCGTTCGGGCTCGCCGCAATGACCTGGGCGCTGATTGAACGGTCCGCTCGCGGCTGGTCGTCGCCGCTCATCGTGCTCGCGTTGGCCTGCGCCGCCGGCGGAATCGCCGCGTTCGTCGCGCTCGAGCGACGCAGCGCCGATCCGATGCTGCCGCTCCACCTCTTTCGCGATCGGACCTTCGCCAGCACGGCGGCGGCGGCCGTGGTCTACGCGGCCGGCTTCTTCGGCGGCCTGTTCGTCCTCTCGATCGAGTTCCAGGATGTCCAGGGACACAGCCCCGCTGTCGCGGGTCTGCTCTTCGGTATCGTCAGCGTGTTCTTCGGCGTGACGAGCATCGTCGCAGGGCGGCTGGCTGGTCGCTATGGAACGCGCGCGCCGATCGTCGGCGGGCTCGCCGTCCTCGGTGCCAGTGCAGTGGGGCTCGCCGAGCTGCCGGCCTCGGCGCCCGTCTTGATGCAAGGGCCTCTGCTGGCGCTCACCGGCCTCGGGGCAGCATTGGTCGCGCCCTCGATGAACGCCGCAATCCTGGCCAGCGTGCCCCCGGCGCTGGCGGGCATCGGCGGCGCGGTGCTCAACACGAGCCGCCAGGTCGGCACGGCCCTGGGCATCGCCGCCTTCGCGTCGTCCTTCCATGGCCGGCCTGCGGCGGAAGCCGTCCACCTTTCGCTCGGATGGGCCGCGGTGCTCTACCTCTGCGCGCTGGGCCTTGCCTCGCGAGCACCCGCGCCGGCGTCGCAGAAGACGTCCGACGTCATTCCACTCGCCGACCACTGACGCCTATCCGGCGGCGGCTTCCGGCAGAGCGAGGGTGAAGGTGGCGCCCTGCCCTGGCGCGCTCGCGACCGAGATCTTCCCGCCGTGCGCCACCGCGATTTGCTGCGCGATGTACAGCCCCAGTCCGAGGCCGCCGTACGAGGTCGAGGAGATCGCGCGCTCGAAGCGGCCGAAGATGCGCTCCACGTCCTGCGGCGCGATTCCGATCCCGCGGTCGCGGACCACCAGGACGGCGCCCGCGTCGGTCGGCTCGACCACCACCTCGATGGGCTTGCCCTCGCCGTACTTGACGGCATTGGCGAGCAGGTTCGTGGCCACCTGCTCGAGGCGAACCCGATCCCAGTTGCCCAGCGTGGGGACCGCGCGCAGCTCGATGCGGGACCGGCTCGCGCCGGCGTAACGCTCGACCATCTCGCGCGCTATCTCCGCCAGGTCGACCGCCTCGCGGTGCAAGGTGAGCTTTCCGGCGGTGATGCGCGACACGTCGAGCAGGTCGCTGACCAGGCGCGCGAGCCTTTCGGTCTGGCGCTCGAGCGTGTCGAGCCCTGCCGCGAGCTTCTCCCGGGCGGGCGTCCCTTGAGCCAGCAGGCGGCGGAGGATCTGGGTCTGGAGCCGCAGCGGCGTCAGCGGCGTGCGCAGCTCGTGCGAGGCGATGGAGAGGAAGTCGTCGCGCGCCCGCACCGCCTCCTGCTCGCGCCTGTACAGCGCCGCGTTGTCCAGCGCGGCGGCCATGCGATCGCCCAGCTCTTCGGCGGTGCGAACGTCGAGAGCGTCGTAGCGGCGGCCCGAATCCGCGGTGGTCACAACGGTCAGCGCGCCCAGCACCTGCCCGCGGGCGCACAGCGGCACCGCTATGTACGAGAGCGCCTTCGCGGCGATCGGGTCGGCCAGGTGGTCCTCGAGGCCGGCACGCTCGGCCGGCAGCGGGCCCGCATCGCTTCGCTCCCACTCGGTCTTCCCGCTGCGCAGCACCGCCGCCACAACCTCGGCGCTGGCGGGATCGATGGGACGGCGCTGGGCGGATTCCATCGCGGCGCGTTCGGTCTGCGGATCCAGGGCGGCGAGCGCGACCAGCCGGATCGACCCGTCCGGCTCGCGCAGGTGCACGGCGCATGAATCCGCCAGCGTGGGGACGGCGAGGTTCGCGATCGCGGCGAGACTGGCGCCCCCCTCGAGCGTGGATCCGAGGATGCGGCCAGCGTCCGCGAGGAGCTGTGCCTCCTTGTCGGCGCGCTTGTGCTCGGAAAGGTCGATGCAGGTGCCCAGCCACTCCAGCACGGTGCCGTCGTCGTCGAGGACCGGCACGCCACGCGAGAGCACCTCGGCGTAGGTCCCGTCGCCGCGGCGCAGCCGGAGCTCGAGGTCGTACGGGCGCGCCTCGGAGAGCCCGTCCTGCCACGCCCGCGCGGCGCGTTCCCGATCGTCGGGGTGCACCGCTTCCAGGAATCCCCGTCCCAAGAGCTCCCGCGCCGCTTGCCCGGTGAAGGCGCGCCAGGATGGCGAATCCTCCACCATCTCGCCGGAAGGGCCGGTGCTCCACACCACCTGTCCCGTCGCCTCGACCAGCGTGCGGTACCGCCGCTCCAGCCGGCGCTCGGCGATCAGCTGCGCGCGCTCCTGCTCCGCGCTCCGCAAGAGCTTCTGCTCCAGCTCCTCGTTGCGCTCGCGCAATTCGAGCAGCGCGCGCACCTTGGTCCGCAAGAGCTCCGCTTCCACCGGACGGACGATGTAATCGGCCGCGCCGTGCCGGGACGCCACGCGGGGGCCGTCCGGCTGGTGGGCAGCGGTCACGAACACGATGGGGATGTCGCGCGTGCGCGGGCGCGCGCGGATGAGGTCCGCCGTCTCGAACCCGTCCTGCCCGGGCATGTTCACGTCGAGCACGATCAGCGCGCAGCCCTCGGAGAGCAGGAACTTGAGCGCTTCCTCGCCCGAGCTGGCCTTCACCACCCGCTGCTCGAGCGGCTCGAGCGCGGCCTCGAGCGCCACCAGGTTGGGCGCATAGTCGTCCACCACCAGGATGGTCCGCGGTTCCATCTGCATTCCCACCTATAGACCAGCCGGCCCCGGCGGAGAGCACGGGCACTGCGCAGGTGTACTGAGCGCCACGTTTGGCTGCGGACGCATTTTTGACCGCGGACTTCTCAGAACACCGGCGTTTCGACGTACGTGCCGAACACGCCCTTGAGGCGCGCCACGATCTCGCCCATGGTCGCGCCTGCCTTCACCAGGTCGACGGTCACCGGCATCAGGTTCGCCGCCGGATCCTTCGCCTCGCGCTCCAACCGCTCGAGCAGGGCAGAGAGCTTCCCGCCGTCGCGCTTGCGCCGGACCTCCTTGGTCCGCGCGATCTGCCGCTGCTCGACCTCCGGATGGATCTTGTGGATCTCGATGTGCTCCTGCTTGGGCGGGTCGACGTACTTGTTCACGCCCACCACCGGCAGCTCGCCCGAGGCCTTCTTGCGCACCGCCCGGTAGGCGGTCTCCGCGATCTCGCGCTGGAAGTAACCCTGCTCCACCGCGCGCACGGTGCCACCCATGGTCTCCACCTTGTCGAGGATGGCGAACACCTCGTCCTCGATGCGCTTGGTGAGCGACTCGACGTACCAGGAGCCGCCCAGCGGATCGATCACCTGCGAGACGCGCGTCTCGTCGGCGATGATCTGCTGCGTGCGGAGCGCCACCTTCATCGCCGTCTCGGAGGGGATCGCGTAGGCCTCGTCGAGCCCGTTGGTGTGCAGCGATTGCGCGCCGCCCAGCACCGCCGAGAGCGCCTGGAGCGCGGTGCGCACGATGTTGTTCATCGGCTGCGGCTTGGTGAGCGTCGCCGCGGCCGTCTGGCAGTGGAAGCGCAGGCGCATCGACTCGGGCTTCTTCGCGCCGAAGCGCCGGGCGATCTTCGCCCAGCACCTTCGCGCGGCGCGGAACTTGGCGATCTCCTCGAAGAAGTCCTGCTGCGCGACGAAGTAGAAAGCGAGCCGCGGCGCGAACTCGTCGACCGGCACGCCGGCCTGCGTGACCTCCTGCAGGTAGGCGACCGCGTTGCACATGGTGAAGGCCAATTCCTGCACCGCGTTCGCCCCGGCTTCGCTGATGTGGTAGCCGCTGATGTTGATCGGGTTGTAGCGGGCCAGGTTGCGCGCCGAGTAGACGATCAGGTCGCGCACCACGCGCATCGAGGGACGGATGGGGAAGATCCACTCCTTCTGCGCCTGGTACTCCTTGAGGATGTCCGCCTGCACCGTGCCGGACAGCTTGTTCAGGTCGTAGCCGCGCTCCTGCGCCAGTGCGACGTACATGGCGAGCAGGATCCACGCGGTAGGATTGATGGTCATCGACACCGAGATCTTCTCCAGGTCGATGCCGTCGAAGAGGGCCCGCATGTCCTCGAGGGTGTCGATGGCGACGCCCTCGCGGCCGACCTCCCCTTCGGAGAGCGGATCGTCGGAGTCGTAGCCCATCAGCGTGGGCATGTCGAAGTCGACGGAGAGGCCCGTCTGCCCCTGCTCGATGAGGTACCGGAAGCGGCGGTTGGTGTCCTCGCCGGTGCCGAACCCGGCGATCTGACGCATGGTCCAGTTGCGCCCGCGGTACATGGTGGGGTACGGCCCGCGGGTGAAGGGGAACTGTCCAGGAAAGCCGATCTCCTCGAACGGCACCGCGTCCTCGGCCGTGTACACCCGATGCACGGGAATGCCCGAGGCGGTCTCGTAGCGTTCCTTCGACTCGGGCTGCCGCTTGCGGAACTCCCGCAGCTCGTTCTGCTCCCACTCGAGGCGCTGCGCGCGCGCCTGCTCTTTCTCGTCGCTCATCGTCAGCTCCCGGAGACACCCTTGCGGTAGAGGTCGCGATCGTCGATCACGCGCCTGGCCTTGAATTCGGTGCGCGGCAGCGTCCCCTGCGCGACCAGCTCGAGCCTCGGACGCACGCCGACCCTCGCCTGCAGGCGCTCGCGCATCTCGCGCTCCAGCGCCGCGATGTCGCGCCCAGCGAGGATCTCCGCGCGGACCAGCAGGTCGTCCATCGCCTCGCGCCGCGAGATGATCACGCGGAACTCGCCGCCGAAGCCGTCGATGGCCCGCAGCACGTCCTCGATCGCCGAGGGATAGATGTTCTCGCCGCGCACGATGAACATGTCGTCGATGCGGCCGTAGATCCCCTGGGGAAGCCGCGGGTAGGTGCGGCCGCACGCGCAGGGCGCATCGGTCCAGCGGGTCAGATCCCCCGCCACGAAGCGGATCATCGGCTGGGAGGTGCGCTCGAGGTGCGTGTAAACCGGCGTGCCCTCCGATCCGTAGGGCACCGGCTGGAAGGTCTTCGGATCGCACACCTCGGTGTAGACGATGTCCTGCCACAAGTGCATGCCGCCGCGGGCGAAGCACTCGCCGTCCGTCATCCAGGGCGACATCTCGGCGGTGGAGCCCATGTCGATGCAGGCCGCGCCGAACGTCTCCTCGATCTGCTTCTTGGTCGAGGGGATTCCCGCTCCCGGTTCTCCCGAGAAGAAGAGGACGCGGAAGCCGAACGACCGCGGATCGATCCCTTCCCGCTTCGCCGTGTCGGCGAAGTGGAGCGCATACGACGGCGTCCCGTAGAACGCCGTCGGCTTCATGTCGCGCGCCCACTGCACGCCCATCAAGGTCTGGCCGGCTACCCCGGCGCCGAAGGGGAACGCGGTGGCGCCCAGGCGCTCGACGCCGATCAGCGCGCCCCACGACCCCATGTAGAGGCTGAAGAAGGAGCAGATCATCACCCGGTCGCGAGGACGGATCCCGGCTCCCCAGAGGATCCGCGCGTGCGCCTCCGCGATCCGCGCCCAGTCGTCGCGGCCGATGCCGAAGACGGTGGGCCGGCCCGTGGTGCCGCTGGTCCCGTGGACGCGGGCCACCTCCGCCGGATCGATGCAGAGGTAGTCGCCGAACGGCGGGTGAGCTGCCTGCGCGGCGCGCAGCTCGTTCTTCTGCACCACCGGGAACCGCGCCAGATCGCGCAGGGACCGCAGCGAGTCGGGCGAGACTCCCGCCTCGTCCCACTTGCGCCGGTAGAACGGGCTCTTCTCCCATGCCCAGCGTACCTGGGCCCGCAGCTTGGCGAGGATCAGCTCTTCGCGCACCTCCGGGTGCGCCCGCTCCACCTCGGGAAGCCACTCCCCCGCCTCGGCGGACGGGCGGTACGCGGGATCGTATCGCGGCGGCCAGGCGCGGAGGTCGACCCCGCGTTCGCGCGCGATGCGGGTCAGATCGAGCGCCATCCGTTCACTCCAGCGGCCGCGCCGCCGCCAGCTCGCGGATGCGGGTCACGATCACGTCGGGCGGAGTGTCCTGCGGGAACACGTCCGCCACGCCTTGGTGGCGCAGCAGCTCGATGTCCTCGTCGGGGATGACCCCGCCGATCACCACCGAAACGTCGCCGGCGCCCGACGCGCGCAGCTTCGCGACGATGCGCGGCACGAGCGACATGTGGGCGCCGGAGAGCAGGCTGATGCCGACCACGTCGACGTCCTCCTGCACGGCCGCGCTGACGATCTGGTCGGGCGTGCGGTGCAGGCCGGTGTAGACGACCTCCATTCCCGCGTCGCGGAGGATGCGCGCGACCACCTTCGCGCCGCGATCGTGCCCGTCGAGGCCCGCCTTCGCCACCAGTACCCGGACAGGACGCGCCATGTTTTCTCCTCCGCACAAAGGCGGCTGCGCAGGATAAGCGCAGGGCCTTGTCCGATCAATGCGGACGCGGGCGCGCCGCGGCCAGGTGGGTGAGCAGGCCGCCCGGCCGCGCCATGAAAGAGCATAGCGCCGCCGAATACGGCGGCGACTAGGAGTGCGCGCGCTTGAGAACGGCGGTCTCGTAGAGCAGCGCGGCGCGCCGGACCAGGCCCGAGATGACGTCGCCGTAGAAGGCGGGCATCGAGGTTCCCGACCCCGCGCGCGGCGGCATGGGAGCGTGTGCGTCGAGCCCGGCGAATCGGGAAAGGAAGCCCTGGTCGATGAGCTTCTTCACCCACGGATAGGTTTCCTCGCTCGCCTCGATGACGGCCGCGCCCTTGACCTTGCCGTCCGGCGACAGGGCCACCGCGACGCGCACCGGGCCGTGGATGGTGTAGTCGGTGAGGAAGGTGACCGCGCCGACCTCGTGCTGCTGTTCGTCGCGGCCGAGGTAGAAGCGATGGAAGTCCTCGTCCGGTGCCCAGCCTGTCTCCTTCTCGATGGATTGGCGTTCGGCCGGGGTGAGCCGCACCTCGCGGACGAAGTACCGCTTCGAGCCCCCGAGAAGGGTAGAGACGGCCTCCCGGTCGGAGAGCAACACGACGGGAGGCGTGACGTGGGCGAGAGCGGGTGCCGCCATCGCGCAGAGGAGGATCGCGAATCGACGAGTCATGCTGTCTCCTTTCGCAGCCAGAGGTCGTGCATGGAAAACGCCGCGATCAGCACGTAACCGAGCGCGAAGAGCGTGCCACCGGCGATGACCAGCACGCTCAAGGAGGGCGAGACGAACCGCGTCGCCCACATCCCGCCGATGTCGACCAGCGTGCCGACGAACGGCAAGGCGACGATCGCGGCCTTCGGCGCCTCCCGCAACGGCACGAACAGGAAGATGAGGCCGAGCAGGCCGGCGATCAGGGTCTGACCGAAGAGATGGGTGTGGCTGGTCTGGATGAGGAGCGGCGTGCGCATCCAGACCTTCGCCGCGTTGGACAGCTCACCGAGGTCCATCTCCCTCTCGGCGCTCGTCTCCCCGTGCCTCATGCCGGCCATCGGCAGGTCGGGCGCCAGGCTTGCCCGGACCGCCGAGGGCGAGACGCCCACCGCGGTCGACGCCTGGACGAATGCGGCCAGCGTCCCGCAGCCGATGCCGAGCAGGAACAAGGTGCAGAAGACCTTGGCGCTGAGGGGCAGGCGCGAGAGGTGGATTCCGTTCATGGTGCCTCCCTCATGCGCCGCCGCCGGGGCGGCGCTGCGGTTTCGGGGGCCTGCATTCAGTAATAGACGACGAACTGCGCGGTCACTACGTGCGCCGTCCTCGCCGCCTCGGTGATGGGGATGCCAGGCTCCACGTCCGCGAACACGTTCTGACTGGATCGGTTGAACCGGTATTCGAGCCGCAGGTCGACCCAGTCGATCGGATGCCCCGTCCGCGCGTAGGTCACGCCCAGCGGACGCAGCTCGGGGATGAGGCGCGAGAGGTGGATGGCCGGCTCCACCGTGAACGACTGCAGGACCTGCGCGACGCCGGTGCGCGCGCCGTCGAGGTCGTTGAACAGACAGTACCGGAAGGAGAAGCCCAACCACCGCAGCAGGTCGTAGTGTGCCAGGGCATAGAACCCGTACCAGTGGACGCCGGCGCCGTCCACGGCATCGGCCGCGAACGGGATCCCGCGCCGGCGGAAGGACACGTTCGACTCGCCGCCGTAGGCGAGCTCGCCGGCGAACACGAGCTGCGAGGACGGGGTCCAGGTCACGTCGGCGTCCACGATCCAGCGCGCGTGCGAATTGTCGTCGTCCTTCTCGGGTCCCCAGAAGCCGCCGACGCCGAAGTTCAACAGGCTGCTCCCCTGGACGGGGGTCACGCCCAGCCTGCCCCCGACGCTCTTCGCGCGGTTGTTGTCCTCGATCGGGTCCTCGGTGGTCTCGTTCTCCCACCGGTTCACTACCCAGGCGGCCAGGTCGAGCCACGGCGCGAACTGGTACGCGGCCGCCAGCCCGGTCATGCTCTGCGGGCGTCCGAATCGCTGTAGCTCGGAAGTGGTGGCGGTCAGGTTGAGCGCCGCGTCGTGCCGCTCGTACCCGAACGGCGTGTCGAAGCGGCCGAACGAGAGCGCGAGCCCGTTGCCGATCGGCGCGATGGCGGTGACGTTGAACCGGTGCAGGCTCACTTCGGTCTGGATCGCCTCGGTGCCGAATTGCTCGATGCAGGTGCCCGCAGGACCGACGACCGTCCCCGGACAACCGAAGGCAGGATCGAACCCGTGGCTGTGCCGGTGTCCGTGGCGCTCCACCTCGATGCTCGCGCCGGCCGACAGCCACCGCGAGAAGGTCTTGAAGGCGCCGATGCTGAACTGATCGAAGCGGAAGTCGGTCCGCGTCGGCTCGGACGAGACCGGAGCGCTGCCGGCGAACTCCGGCACCAACTGGATGCGCGAGTTGTAGTTCGCCGACCCGACGAAGAAGCCGGATAGCCGGACACCGGCAGCCTCGAACGCGGGACCTTGCAGGCCGCCCGCCTCCTCGAGGCTGACCTCGCGTTCCTGGGCGGAGACAGGTAACGAAACGATGCAGATCGATAGGAATGCCAATTCAAATGAAAAAGACGCGCGTGCGCGCATGCAATCCCTCCACAACTGCTGGTTGACGGAAACCGATGCGAACGGAAGCTTCGGCTTCAGGCCAGCGGCGGTGGAGTAGGGACCTCTCGATCGGGAGACGGAGCGCCGGGCGGCGCGGGCGACACAGGCGATGGCGTGGGACGAATTGCCGGCGCCAGCAGGCCCGACTGCGGCACAGCGGGAGCCATCTGGACGAGGACGATGCCGGGCTCGGTGCTGACCCCACAGGTGCGAATGAAGCGGTGGTCCGAGGCCAGCTCCCGCGCGTGGGTGCACACGGGGCAGCGGCACGCTCGCGACTTGTCGTGGTGGCAGCAGCAGCTTGCCGCCTCCGCGCTGGCGATCAGCGGGAGCGCTCCGGTGGCCTGCAGCGACAAGGCGCAGGCGACCAACACACCCAGGCCGCGGCAATGGGAGACCCGGACCATCGCGCAAACCACCCTAGCTCAGCGGTACCCCTGCCGGTCAACCTGCTCAATGCCGGGGTGCACGGACGAGCAGGTACACGTAGCCTCCGAACACCGCCTGCGACCCGTACAGGTTGTCGAGATCGTGAGGAACCCTGCCGACGGATGCGCGGATGCCGAGCGCGGGCTCGATGGGGCCCAGGGCCGGGAAGGAGTGCACGAAGCCGAGGACCGCGTTGGAGACGAGGTACGACTGCGTGAACGCCTGAATGCCAGAGAATCCCGGCACGGCCAGGTCGTGCGCCGTCTTCTGGACCACTTCCAGCCTCATGAAGGGCGCGTTCCGTCCGTCCAGATCGAAGTTCGCTTCGAAGAGGAAGCTGTCCAGCGGCGTGGCCTCGAGGTTCCTGCCCCAGGCGAGCGTGGTGTCCACCTGCACTTGCGGCAGCGGCAGGCTGACCGACAGCGAACCCGTCACACGGCTCACGCTCAGCGCGAATCCTGTCTGCGCCGGCGGCTCCGGGCTCGGCAGGTATCCGTACGAGACTTGCAGGCTGACCGGCCGGACCGGGTTCGCCGACAAGCGCACGGAGAACGAATCGAGCGGGTGGAAGTCGAAGTTCCAGCGATCCTCGTCCGGCTCGCGGCCGTTGAACCACGATGCCTCGAGCTTCACCTGCCGCGTATACAGGCCGGCGGTCGCGACGCCGAAAGCGACGTGGGTCGAGTCTTGCCAGTGGTGCGAGATCGGCGGGAAGGGATCCCCTTCCGCCGAGGCGCGGTGCATGAAGGCAGGGGGGCCCAGCGCCGGCTCCCCGACCGCGGCGAGGTACAACTCCGCGCCCAGCCAGTCCGACAGCGGCCGCCGATAGGTGAACGAAGCCTCCATGAACAGGTCGTGCGGGTGCTGCCGGTCATGGAGGTGCAGTCCGTGGAACGTCTCTCCAGACTGCAGCAGTTCGGGGAATCCCTCGCTCCCGATGGTGAGCGGCTCCAGCGACAGCATGGCGCGGAACTGCGCCTCGCCACCGAGGGCTTGGTGCGAGGCCATGCCCATCGCCCAATTGGTGGACATCACCTTGTGACCGCCGCGGTTGCCGAACTGGTCGTCGAAACCCGCCGAGAGGGCGCCGTGCACCATGATGCTCCATCCGCCAGCGCCGAAATGCACCCCGCGCATCGGCGTCGCGTCGGGCTGCCAGCTGGTGCCGGAGGCGTTGCGCACCATCGGGATCTCGAGACCGGCCCCCTCCTCCTGCGGCATCAGCTCCATGCCGCATTTCGGGCAGTGGCCCGGATGGTCCGAGTGCACGTCGGAATGCATCGGGCAGGTGTACGTCACGCGCGATTCGGCCCGCACGGGGGCTGCCGCGCAGAGGAGCGCGGCGGCGGCTAGGCGCGGCAGCATCCCGCCCTTGTACCGGGGCGTGGCCCCGCGTGCTACATCCCAGCCATGCGCTGCTTGGCGCTTGCGCTCGCGGTCCTCGTCTCCACCGCCGCGCGCGCGGACGGCGCCTTCCCTTCCGGGATGAGCGTGCTGCTCCCCGCCGGCGCACCGCAGCGGATCTTCCTCGGGACGACTTTCGGGCTGGTCGTCTCCGACGACGCAGGGAGCACGTGGCAGTACGTCTGCGAGCCGTACCTGACGGGCTCCGGGGCCAGCGTGCTCATCTACCAAGCCGCGTCGAACGGCGCGGTAGTCGCCGCGCATAACGATGCGCTCTCGAGCAGCTCGGACCTGTGCACCTGGACCCGCGCGACCGGATCGATCTCGGGACTGGCGGTGGTGGACGCCTTCATCAACCCGTCGAATCCCTCGTCGGTGCTGGCCCTCGCATGGCCGCCGACGGCCGGCGCCTCGCTGCTTCCGTCGAGCGACGGCGGCCGCAGCTTCGGGCCGGCGCTCCTGCAGAGCGGCACGCCGCCCGTCCGCGCCGGCGAACGGCTGGTCAGCGTGGAAATCGCCGCCTCGGCGCCGGCGGTGGTGTACGCGACCACCTTCGCTTTCGCCAGCGCGACTTCGCCGAACGGCAGCGCCGCATTGCTGCGCAGCTCCGACGGAGGCACCACCTGGGCGCGATTCGAGCTGGGGCTGGGCCCCTCGGTGCAGGCGAAGATCGCGCAGGTCGATCCGGCGGACGCGAACACCGTGTATCTCCTGGTGAGCGGCACCAGCGATGAGATCCGGGTGACTCGCGACGGCGGCGTGACGGTGCAGCCGCTGTTCTCTCCGGGCACCATCATCGGCGGATTCGTGCGCGCCTCCGACGGCACGCTCTACGCGGGGACCGTGCTCGGCGACTTCTACGTCCGCGCGCCCGGAGCCGCCGGGTTCGAGCGCCTCCCTGGGCCGCACCTGCGCTGCCTCGGAGAGCGCGCCGGCCGCCTCTACGCGTGCGGCGACCCGGCCACGGACGGATACGACCTGGCCAAGAGCGACGACCGCGGGAGGTCGTTCCAGAAGCTGCTCAGCTTCACGCAGATCCTGGGACCGGGCGTCTGCCCCGCGGTGCAATCGGCCTGCCGCGCGGATTTCGAACAGCTCCAGCGCGCCCTCGCCGGCGCACCCGGCGTGGGGAACTGCAGCTGCGGGCATCCCTCTTCCGGCAGCGCCGGACCGCTGCTCATCCTGCTCGCGGCGGCGCTGCGCCGGAGGCGTCGAGCGCCTGCGACAGATCGGCGATGACGTCTTCCGCATCCTCGATGCCGACGGCCAGGCGGATCAGGCTGTCGTGGATGCCGATCGCCTCCCGCTCCTGGGTGGTCAGCTCGAAGTAGGACATCAGCGCGGGCTGCTCGATGAGCGTCTCCACCGCTCCGAGCGAGGGGGCGATGGTGGCAAGCTTGCACGCGTCGACGAATCGGGAAGCCTCGCGCAGCCCACCCTCCAGCAGGAAGCTCACCACTCCGCCGAATCCCTTCATCTGCTCGCGCGCGACGGCGTGGTCGGGGTGGCTGGGGAGGCCGGGGTAGAAGACGCGGCGCACGCCGCGCTGCGATTCCAGCCACTGCGCCACCTGGAGCGCGCTGCGGTTCTGCCGCTCGACCCGGAGGGAGAGCGTCTTGAGCCCCCGCAGCAAGAGATAGGCCGCGTGCGGGTCGAGGTTCCCGCCCAGCACGCCGCGCAGGTCGCGGATGGCGGCGATGAGCGGCGCGCGTCCGGAGATGGCGCCTGCGAGCACGTCGTTGTGGCCGGCCAGGTACTTGGTGCAGGACTGGATGGACAGGTCGGCGCCCAGCTCCAGGGCGCGCTGGTTCATCGGCGTGGCGAAGGTCGAGTCGATGAGCAGGTTGATCCCGCGGAAACGGTCGCGCACCTCGGCGAGCGCGCGCAGATCCGCGACGCGCAGGTACGGGTTGGTGGGCGACTCGGAAACGATCAGCCGCGTCTTCCCCGGCTGCACCGCGGCCGCGAGGGCGCCGGTGTCACCGGGCTCCACCAGGGTGTGCGTGACGCCGAAACGGGAGAGGAACGCGCGCACGAACTGCCGGGTGCGGCGGTAGCAGTCCGAGGTGAGGACGACGTGGTCGCCGCTCTTGAGCAGCTCGAACATGGTGGTGGTGACCGCCGCCATGCCGGTGGCGAAGAGCGCGCAATCCTCGGCGCCCTCCAGCGCTGCGATCTTCCGCTCCGCTGCGCGGACGGTGGGATTGCCGTAGCGGCCGTACTCCTCGCGCTCGATGTCGCCTTCGAAGTAGCGGACGATCTCGGCGGTATCCTGGAAGGCGTACGTCGCGCTGCAGACGATGGGCGTGGTGACGGAGTCGTACGGCTTGCGGCGTTCTTCGCCTCCGTGCACGGCCAGGGTCGAGTCCTTTGGCATTCGGCGAGCCAGCCTTTCCGCCCACCCGAAGCCCGACCACGTTCCCAGCGGCTTAGAGGGACATTTCTAAGGCGCGTCCCCCAAGGTGGGCGAAATTCGCGCGCCGCCCCGAGCAAGGTGCTCCCGGG
>Ga0137396_10001123_pt1 | contig 13781 bp, 11 predicted proteins | sample czc16metaG_FD_108284 | JGI IMG/M metagenome (GOLD analysis project Ga0137396, IMG submission 108284) | Vadose zone soil microbial communities from Angelo Coast Range Reserve, California, USA - czcobulk3.16 metaG | ecosystem: Environmental > Terrestrial > Soil > Vadose zone | place: USA...
ACGCCGCCTGCTTCGATTGATAGGCCTTGTTGTTGCCCGAGTTGTCCCACGCGATCGCGCCCTGCGGGATGATCTTGTGGGTCTTGAACATGGCCTCGATGACCTTCACCCCGGCCACGTTCGCGGGTGAGTTCATCACGACCGTCTTACTGTCGGCCTCGACCATCTTGCCGCCGTAGCACCAGAGCAAGTTCATCACGTTGTCGGTGGTGTCCTCGACGAGCCCCAGGCAAATCCCGAAGCCGAAGAGGCGTGGGGGCGCCTGGATCTTCTTGCTGGTCTCGATGAACTCGTCCCAGGTCTTCGGATACTCGACCTTGGTCTGCTCGAGCAGGTCCATCCGAGCGTGAACCGGCCAGGGGTTCACGGCCAGCGGCACGCCGAGCGCGCGGCCCTTGTACATGACGGCGGTCATGCTCGATTCGAAAATGCCCTTCGGCTCGCGGCGCATCTTGCCGACGAGATCGGTGACGTCGAGCAGGTGGCCCTGCGATCCGTAGAACTGCACGTTCGATTCGTAGAGGCGGATGACGTCGGGCGGGTTGCCCGCCTCGATCGACGCCGCGAGCTTGGCCGCCGCTTGCTCGTTGGCGACGACGGCGTATTCCACCTCGGATTCCTTGATCCCGGCTTGCTTGGCGAACTCGTACACCTGCTCCTTCTGGATCTGATCGGCCAGCGGCGTGAAGTTCGGCAGGTGCCAGTAGACGAGCTTCTTCGCGCGCTGCGCGTGACTCTTGCCGACCAGCCACCACGGGCTCGTCGCCGCCACCCCGGCACTCCCGGCCAACTTCAGGACGTCGCGTCGATGCATCGAGCTCATTACGCCTCCTTGTGGCGCTATCCCTTGACGGCGCCGAGGGTCAAGCCCTTGACGACCCAGCGCTGGAAGATCAGGTACATGACGAGCGGTGGCAGGGTGCTGAGGACCGACGCGCCCATCATCGGGCCCCAGAAGAAGACGTCCTCCACGACGAACAGCGAGAGCCCCGTCGTGATGGTCCGGACTTCCACGCTGTTCACGAACACGTTCGCGTAGAGGAACTCGTTCCACGACTGGGTGAACGAGAAGAACGTCACCACCGCGAGGGCCGGCAAGGACATCGGCAGGATGATACGCACGAGGCTGCCAAGCCGGCTGCAACCGTCCACGAGCGCGGCTTCTTCCAGCTCGAGCGGGACCGAGCGGAAGTAGCCCATGAGGAGCCACGTCGAGAACGGCACGGAGAAGCTCAGGTACGCGAGGATCAGTCCCTGGTGAGTGTCGATCAGGCGCAGCGTCGACATCACGGCGAAGAGTGGGATGAAGAGCAGCGCCGGCGGCACCAGATAGGTGACCACGAGCCCGCGCGCGATCAACGAGCGTCCGGGGAAGCGCAGTCGGGCCAGGGCGTAGGCGCCCAGGCATCCGAACGCGAGTGATAGCAGCGTGTTGCCGACGGCGATGATCGTGCTGTTCCGCACGTACTTCATGAACGGCGTCGTGGCGAACAGGCGCCCGTAGGCGGCGAGCGTGGGCCGGTGCGGGTAGAGCGTCGCCTCGAAGCCATAGATCTCGCGGTCGGCCTTGAGCGAGGTGGCGATCATCCAGTAGAAGGGCAAGAGCGTCCACACCAGCAGCACCACGAGCAGGCCGTTGCCGACCCATCTCAGGAGCCGGGCCGATCCCGACGTCGTGCGCGCCATCGCCTACTCGTCGGCCGGACGCAGCATGCGCCGCGTGAGCAAGACGATCAGCACGACCAGCAGCGGGAAAAACACGAGCGAGATCGCCGCGCCCATCCCGAGCCGGCGGGCGCCGAGCGCCGTCGTGTAGGCGAGATGCGGGAAGATCTCGGTGCGGCTGGCCGGGCCGCCCCGGGTGAGGATCAGCACGAACTGGAGATTGGTGGCCGTCCAGATCGTCGAGAGCATCACCGTGGTCAGGAAGATGGTCTTGAGCCGCGGGATCGTGACGAAGAAGAACTGCTGGAGCGTCGAGGCGCCGTCGATCTCCGCCGCCTCGTAGAGCTCCTTCGGGATCGCCTGCAACCCGGCCAGGAACGTCATCGAATAGAACGGCGTGCCCGACCACACCACCACCGCGATCACGCAGGCCATGGCCAGCCGCGGGTCGGCCAGCCACGAGATGATGTCGCTCGTGATGTGGAAGGTGATCAGGAAGTTGTTGAGGAAGCCACTCAGGTCGTCGAAGATCCACCGCCAGTTCAGCGCCACGATGACGACCGGCACCGCCCACGGCACGAACAGGAGCGTGCGGAAGACGTTGTTGAAGCGGCGCGGCTGGTCGAGGATGAGCGCCATCGTCAGGCCCAGCACGAACTTCAGGCCGACGGCCACCGCGGTGTAGACGACGCCGTTCCACGCCGTGCGCAGGAAAACCTCGTCGCGGAACAGGCTCAGATAGTTGTCGATCCCGACGAAGCGACCCGGCGCGCCGACCATCTTGTCTTGCAGGCTCAGGGAGATCGCCGAGAAGAACGGATACGCGACGAGGAACAGGATGACGAGAAGCGTCGGGGTCAGCAGGCTCCAGGCCAGGTACGATTCGTGGCGGGCTCTCGTCGAGCGGCGCCGCCGGCCGATCGCCGGCGCCTGGACGAGCACATCTTCCCCGTAGGCTCTCCGAGGACCGGCCGAGATCGCCACGCGCGAATTATCAGTGGGCGTGATGGTCACGTCAAGGCGCGGTCGCCGACGGCGCAGGCGGGGCTTGAATACGATCGCCGACCGCGCGAGACTCGTCGGGCTCCCGCCGCGGGCGGGAGCCCGAGGCGGTCATCCAAATGCGCTCAACGAGGGGGAAGTCACGATGAGGATCCGAGCGAGCATCGCGACCATCGCCATGGTCGCGCTGGTGGCGGCCGCCGGCACGAGAACGCCGAGCGCGGCCGAGGACAAGACGCTCACGATCGGCGTGCTGGGACCGCTCTCCGGCGGCGCCGCGTCGTACGGCGTCGAGCTGGTGCGCGGGGCCGAGATGAAGGCCGACGAGATCAACAAGGCCGGCGGCCTCAAGGTCGGCGGCGACGTCTACAAGATCAAGCTCGTGAGCTACGACCACAAGGCGCTCGCCGCGGACGCGGCCACCGCCGCCAACAAGCTCGTGTTCCAGGACAAGGTGAAGTACATCATCGGCAACGCGGTCGGCGCGACCTGCAACGCCGTGCAGACGGTGACAGAACCCGAGAAGGTCCTCTTCTCGTTCGTGTGCTGGGGCACGAGCAACCTCGGCCCCGACAAGCCGTACTCGTTCCGGGCGATGCTGAGCCAGTGGGAAGTGGCCGAGCCCTTCTATCGCTGGGTGAAAGAGAAGCATCCGCACGTGAAGCGCGTGGCCGTGATCTCGCCCAACGACACGAGCGGCAAGGACACCAACACCGCCGTCGTGAAGGCGCTCAAGGGCCTCGGCTTCGAGGTCGTCGCCGACGAGTACTACGAGCGCGGCACCAAGGACTTCTATCCGATCCTCACCAAGCTCCTGGCCTCCAAGCCCGACATGCTCGACGTCGCCGCGGCGCCGGCCGGCGAGGGCGGCCTCATCCTGAAGCAAGCGCGCGAGCTCGGGTTCAAGGGCGCCAAGGGCTGGACCGCCGGGACCAATCCGTTCACGATCATCGGCGTCGCCGGCAAGGAAGCGGCCGAGGGCGTCTGGAGCCCCACCAACATCAACGTGAAAAGCGATTTCGTCAGCGCGACCGTGCGCCGGTTCGGCGAGGAATACGAGAAGCGCTACAAGGAAGTGCCCGGCGTCATCGCCGTCGCCAACTACGCGGCCTTCGACGTGATCACCAAGGCCATGCAGGACGCGCGCTCGCTCGAGACCGACAAGGTGCTGACGGCGCTGACCCAGAAGCCCTTCGACACGGTCTGGGGCAAGCTGGTCCTCGGCGGCAAGGACACGTACGGCATCGATCGGCAGTTCCTCTACCCGATGGTCATCAGCGAGATCCGCGACGGCAAGGTGGTCGACATCGCCCAGGTGCTGCCGTCGGCGCTGAAGAAGTGAGGCTCGCGCGGCTCGACTAGAGGCCGCGGGCAACCGGTGTCGATCGAGCTCCTCGTCCAGGCGCTCCTCAACGGCTTCGGCCTGGCGATGGTCTACGTGCTGGTCGCCCTCGGCCTCACGCTCATCTTCTCGATCCTCGAGATCATCAACTTCGCCCACGGCGAGTTCTACATGCTCGGGGGCTACGTCACTTACTATGCTTACGCGCTCTTCGGCCTGAACTACTTCGCGACCCTCGCCCTGGCCATCCTCACGGTCGGGATCGCGGGGGTGGTCGCCGAGCGGCTGATCTTCCACGACCTGCGCGGCAAGGCCCTCAACGCGTTCATCGTGTCGCTCGGGCTCCTCTGGGTCATGCAGGCGGGGGCGCAGCTCGCGTTCGGCGTGCTCGACAAGCCCGTGCCATCCGCGTTCTCCGGCGTCGTGCGCCTGGTCGGGCTGGTGATCTCGGTCGAGCGGCTCGTGGTGAGCCTTTCCGCGATCGTCCTCATCGTCGCGCTCTACCTGTTCCTCCGTTTGAGCCGGCCCGGCCGGGCCATGCGGGCGGTGGCTCAGGATCCCGATGCGGCCGCGCTCCAGGGCGTCAACATCGACGCGGTCTCGGCGCTCGGCTTCGGCGTCGGCTGCGCGCTGGCCGGAGGCGCCGGCGGTCTCCTCGCGCCGGTCTTCGCCGTGAGCCCGGCGATGGGCGCGCTACCGGTCGTCAAGGCGTTCATCATTATTATCGTCGGCGGAATGGGGAGCCTCCCTGGCGCCGTCCTCGGCGGTCTGCTCCTGGGAGGGGTCGAGGGGCTCGGCGCGCTCTTCATGGGGAGCGCCGCGGTCAGCATCCTCGGGTTCGCCATGGTGATCGTGGTGCTGCTGGTGCGGCCGCGGGGGCTCGTGGGTGGAGCCTAGACAGTGGGAGGCCGCCACCCCCGCGGTCGGTATCGCGCTGATCACGCTGGCGGTCGGCGCGCTGCCCCTGGTGACGCGCGACTCCTACTACCTCGACGTCGCCACCACGATCCTCATGAACCTCACGTTGACGATGAGCTTCCGTTTACAGGTGAGCACCGGGCAGATCAACATGGCCCATATTTCCTTCATGGGGATCGGCGCCTACACCTCCGCCCTCCTGGTGACACGGGTCGGGTTGTCGTTCTGGGCGACGCTCTGGATCGGCGCCCTCGTGGCGGCATTGCTGGCCGTGCCCATCGGCAGCGTCGCCCTGCGAGTGAGCGGCCCTTACTACTTCCTGATCACGTTCGCGTTCTCTGAGGTCGTGCGCCTGTTCTTCAACAATTTCTTCGAGGGGCTATTCGGCGGACCCTCGGGGCTGGTCGGGATCCCCAAGCCCGGCCGGCTCTTCGGGCTGATCTTCGACGGAAAGCTCGCCCTCTACTGGCTGATGGCGGTGATCGGCGTCGTCGTGGTCGTGGCGCTGGTCCGCCTGGACTACTCGCGGTTCGGCCTCACGGCCGACGCGATCCGGCAGGCCGACCTCGTGGTCGAGACGCTCGGCGTGAACGTCTTCCGCTTCAAGCTGACGACCTTCGTCCTCGGGAGCTTCGTGGCCGGGCTCGCCGGCGTGTTCTTCGTCCACTACCGCCAGGTCCTGCACTCGAGCGACTTCGGCCTGGAGCCGATGGTGCTGCTGGTCGTCTTCACGGTCATCGGGGGGACGGGCAGCGTGTGGGGGCCGGTGGTGGGAACGATCCTCATGACGATCGCCTCCGAGCTCCTGCGCGAGCTCCACCACTACGAGATCCTGGTGTTCGGCGCCGTCCTCATCCTCACGATGCTCTTCGCGCCCGAGGGCCTCGTGGCGCTTCCGGCCGCCGCCCGCCGCGTTCTCCGAAAGCTGCGCGCACGGGCGACCGAGCCTGCGGGAGTCGGCCTTGCTCCTTGAGCTGCGCTCCGTCTCCCGACGATTCGGTGGGCTGCTGGCCGTCGCGGACCTCTCGATGACGATCGTGCCGGACTCGATCCACGGCCTCATCGGTCCCAACGGCGCCGGCAAGAGCACGGTCTTCAACCTGATCACCGGCGTCATCCCGCTGACCGCCGGCCAGATCCTCTTCAAGCGCGAGCGAATCTCCGGCCTGCGCCCGTCGGAGATCTGCCGGCGAGGCGTCGCGCGGACGTTCCAGGCGACGGCGCTGTTTCGCGAGTACACGGTGCTCCAGAACGTGCTCATCGGCGCTCACCTCCTGGCGGCTCCGGGGCTCGCGCCGGCGCTCTTCTGGTCGCGCGCCTATCGCGAGCGCGAGCGGCGAGCGCGCGAGCGGGCGCACCTGCTGCTCGAGTCGCTCGGGCTCGGCGCGATCACGAGCCAGGTGGCGGGCCAGCTCCCCCATCGTGACCAGAAGGCGCTGGCCCTCGCGATGGCGCTCGCCACCGGAGCCGAGCTCGTCATCCTGGATGAGCCGCTGGCCGGGCTGACCGATCAGGAAAAGGCGGAGACGACGGCTGTCCTCCGGCGACTGCGCGAGCAGGGCACCACGGTGCTCCTGGTCGAGCACGACATGAGGGCGGTCATGGGTGTCTGCGACACCGTGACGGTGCTCGACCACGGCGTTCGCATCGCGGAGGGGACGCCGCGGCAGATCCAGACGAACCCCGCGGTGATCGAGGCCTATCTGGGCGCGGAGGAGCCGGGTGCTTGAGCTGACCGATCTTTCGGTCCACTACGGAAACGTCGCCGCCGTCGGCGGTATCTCGATCCGGGTCGAGGAAGGCGAGATCGTGGCGATCATCGGCCCCAACGGCGCCGGAAAGACCTCGACCCTGCGCGCGCTCTCGGGCCTCGTGCGGCCGAGCGGCGGCCGCATCGTGTTTCGCGGCGTCGACATCTCGCGCTGGCGCGCGCATCGTATCGTGACCCTCGGACTCTCGCACGCCCCGGAAGGGCGGCGGCTCTTTCCTCAGATGACGGTGCTCGACAATCTCCGCATGGGGGCCTACCGGCGGCACGACGGCGAGGCCATCGAGCGGACGCTGGCCGAGGTGCTCGCGCGATTCCCGCGCCTGGGCGAGCGGCGCCGCCAGCTCGCGGGAACGCTCAGCGGCGGCGAGCAGCAGATGCTCACGATCGGCCGCGCGCTCATGTCGAGCCCGACCATGCTGGTGCTGGACGAGCCGTCCTTCGGCCTGGCCCCCTTGATCGTCCGTGAGATCCGGATGATCGTGGAGTCGATCAACCGCGACCGGAAGGTCGCGGTGCTGCTCGTCGAGCAGAACGCGCGGATGGCGCTGGCCGTCGCCGCTCGCGCGTACGTGATGGAAACCGGCCGGATCGTGCTGAGCGGGCCGGCTGCCGAGCTCCGCGAGAGCCCGCACGTCAAGGCCGCGTACCTGGGCGGATGAAGATTGTGGAGGCGTCACGATGACGTTCGAGACCCGGCTGACCGACGACCTGCTCGTCCGCTACCAGAAGTCGGGGCACTGGGGCTCCGAGACCTTCTACTCGGTCCTGGCGGCGCGGGCCTCGTCGCATCCCGATCGGGTCGCGATCGTCGACCGCGGGCGGCGCGTCACCTACGGCGAGCTCAAGACGCGGGTCGACCGCGTGGCGGCGGGATTCAAGGCGCTCGGCATCGGCTCGGGCGACGTCGTCACGATCCAGCTGCCGAACTGGGCGGAGTTCGCGTACGTCTTCGTCGCCCTGGAACGGCTGGGCGCGGTCGCGAACCAGATCGGGCCGGACTTCCGGAGCCGCGAGGTGGACTACATCCTGCGCTTCTCGGAGAGCCGCGCGTTCGTGTGTCCGGCGAGCTTCAGGAACTTCGACTACGTGAAGATGATCGGCGAGCTTCGGCCCGGTCTTCCCGACCTCACGGCGGTCTGTGTCCTCGGGCGACCGGCGCCCAGCGGGCCGGGGCTCGTGTCGCTCGACGCTCTCGTCGAAGACGCCGGCGCCGGCCCTCCGCCGTCGGGCGCCGGCCAGCAGGCAAACGACGTCATGCGGATGGCGTTCACCTCGGGCACGACCGGCAACCCGAAGGGCGTGATTCACAGCCACAACACCACGCTCTCGACCTGCCGGACCCTGAACACTGACATGCACGTCACCCCCGACGAAGTCTTCCTGATCTATCTGCCGCTCGGCCTCAACTGGGGCTACCTCACGCTCGTCCAGGCGATCATGGCGGGAGCGCGAGCGGTCCTCCTCGACCAGTTCAGCGCCCGGGCCGCCCTCGAGTTGATCCAGCGCGAGCACGTGACCTACATTCCGACGGCGCCCGCGTCGATCATCGCGATGCTGAACGAGCCGGACCTCGGACGTTTCGATCTCGCGTCGCTGCGCGTGATCATCACCGGCGGTGCCTCGTGCCCGATCGAGACGATTCGCGAGTTCCGCGCGCGGATGCACGGCCATCTGATCGAGCTCTACGGGATGCTCGAGACGGGTTTTCACACCTACACCCGCCTCGACGACGATCCCGAGTCGGTCACCGGGACGGTCGGGACTGTCTCGTCAGGCCTGGGGCTCCGGCTGATCGATGAGTCGGGCCGCGACGTCCCGGCGGGAGCCGTGGGCGAGATCGCGGCCCAGGGTCCGTCGGTCCACCTCGGTTACCACAAGAATCCGAGCGCGAACGCCGAGCTCTTCACCGTCGACGGCTGGTTTCGCACCGGCGACCTCGGGCAGCTCGACCCGGCCGGCAACGTGAAGATCGTCGGGCGGCTCAAGGAGATGATCAACCGCGGCGGCAAGAAGTTCTTCCCGCGAGAGATCGAGGAAATTCTCTACACGCACCCGAAAATCCTACACGCCGCCATCGTCGGCATCCCCGATGCCCGGCTGGGCGAGCGGAACTGTCTCTGCGTGATCCCCCGCCCCGGCCAGACCCTCACCCTGGACGAGGCCGTCGGCTACCTCAGGGACGGGGTCGCGACCTACAAGCTGCCGGAGACGATCGAGGTCTTCGATGAGCTCCCATTCACGCCGACCGGAAAGATCCAGCGCCACGTGCTGGTCCGGCGCGTGCTGGCGCGTCGGGGGGTCTAGTCCTTGCCGAAGCGGATGATCGTGTAGCCCAGGGCAGACACTTCGCCCTGGCGGATCCGCCGGTCGAGCCCGCGATGCTCGTCGGCGACCGCATGCTCCTCGGCCCGCCGGTCGCCGCGACGCCGATCGAGCATCACCTTCACCCCACCGACCCCGGCGAGCTCGCGCTGGAGGTGCTCGTACAGGGCGCTTTCGTTCGCGCCCACGACGAGGAGGAGCCGGACCCCGGGGAACGAGCGCGAGGGCATCCGGTTGAGGAGGTCGACCGTGTGGCGCCGGCAGATTCCGTGAGTTTCAGCCGGATTGTCGAGTGGTGCCCGCTCTCCCAGGGTTGCGGGCCTCCCCTCGTTCTGGCACCAGGCGCACGTGACTCTCATCTCCAGAAAATCGTAAGCATGCCGAATGCCAGGGGATTCCGGATTTCTTTCCGTCAAGTGATCGAGGGTTCTCGGGAACTTGCGGAGCAGGCGCGGATGGGTCCCAAGCCTGATTGGCAACAATTGACATTTTTGGACGGGCGTCGTGGATCAGTGAGCCGTGGCCGGGCGACTTCGCGGCGGCGCCTCGACTGCCCGATCGCGCGCGACGGTTGCCCGAAGGAACTGGGCGACGAGCGCGGGCAAGCTCCCCGGCTCGAACGGCTTCGGGATGAATCCGATGCACCCGGCCCTCACGAGCCGGTTCGCCTCGGCGGCCGTCCCGGACGTGAACGCGACGACCGGGATCCCGCGGGTCACGGCGTCGGACTTCAGCGCCTCGACGACCGCCAGGCCGTCCATCTCCGGCATGTGGTAGTCGACCAGGATCAAGTCGGGACGCTCCGCTCGTGTCAGCTCGAGCCCGTCACGTCCTCTCGTGGCCTCGAGAATTCGGTGGCCGTGGGCACGAAGGAGGTCGGAGAGCGTGCTCAGGACGAGCTCGTCATCGTCGATGACCAGGATCGAGAATCCGGCCGGCGTCGGCGGGATCGGGCTAACGGAGCCCAGATGCGCCCCCGGCGCCGGCCCCGGCCAGCATGCGGTGGACGAGCTGCCGCACCTCGCGGAGGTCGAACGGCTTCAGGAGGTAGGGCGCGCCGCTCCGCTGGAGAAACTCGCGCTTCTCCCGGCTCAGGATGTCGCCGGTGACGAAGACGATGCGCCCGCGCAGCCCCGGAAACCGCCGCTCGATCTCGGCGTAGAAGTGCTCGCCGTCGAGCTTGGGCATCTTGGTGTCGGTCAGGATCATGTCGTAGTCGCGTTTGCCGAGCATCTCGAGGGCCGCCGCGCCGTTGTCCGCAACCCCGACCTGATACCCGTCGTCCTGGAGCGCCTCGGCCAGGGTGGCGGCGAGGTCGACCTCGTCGTCGACGATCAAGATCGCTTTGCCCGCGACCGGCGGCAAAGACTCGGGCGCCGCGGCCTCGGCCGGGGGCGCCGGACGCTCCGCCACGGGCAGCTCGAGACGGAACGTGGCGCCCCTGCCGACCTCGCTCTCGACCGTGATCGTCCCGTCATGCTCCTCGAGCGTGCGTCGGCAGAGCGAGAGTCCGAGCCCCGTCCCCTCACCCTGGGGCTTGGTCGTGAAGAAGGGCTCGAAGATCCGCGCCTGGACCTCGGGGGGAATCCCGGGCCCGCTGTCCGCGACCTCGACGCAGATGCGGGCCGGCGCCCGCTCCAGCCGAGTCGTGATCGTGAGCCGGCGTGGCGTTTCGATCGGCCGCATCGCCTGGATGGCGTTGGCGAGCAGATTCACGACGACCTGCTGCATCTGGTGGCCGTCGGCCCACGTCGCGGGCACGTCGTCCGCCAGGTCCAGCACCACTTCGACGTTGCTCGTGCGCAGATCGTATCCGAGCAGCTCGATCGTCTCGTGGACGATCAGATTCACGCGCACGTCGCCCCGCTCGGGTGGCTGCTGTCGCGCCAGCGCGAGGAAATTGCGCACGATGCGCGCGCACCGGTCGGCGCCGGCGAGGATCTTCTCGGCGCGCTGGATCAACGCGGGCTCGCGCGCGCTGCCACGCAGGAGATGCGCCTGCCCCATCACGATCGCGAGCGGATTGTTGAGCTCGTGGGCCACGCCCGCGAGCAGCGAGCCCATCGTCGCCACCTTCTCGCTCTGGATCAGACGCTGCGTCCGCTCGGCAATGACTTGCTCGAGCGAGCGATTGTGGCGCTCGAGGTCGAGGTAGAGGTTGCGGGTGTCCAGGAGGTTCCGGATGCGCAGCATGACCTCGAGGCGGTCGAAGGGCTTCGTCAGGAAGTCCTTGGCGCCGGCCTCGAGCGCGCGCTTCTTCGCCTCGCTGGTCGCGTCGGCCGTGAGGACGAGGATCGGCAAGAAGACGTCCTCGGGAATCTGAAGCTGCTGGATCACCGCGATCCCGTCGAGGTGGGGCATCATCAGGTCGAGCAGGATCAGATCGGGCTGGAACTCGCGGGATAGAGCGACGACCTGTCGAGAATCCGTGGTGCTCCTGACCTGGCGGTAACCGCCCTCCGCGAGCATGCGCTCGAGGAGGCGCACGTTGGCCGGCTCATCGTCGACGACCAGGATGCGCGCCTGAATCGGGTCCGTTTTTCCCATCGCTACCTCACGGCTCTCGCCAGAAGTTCGTCGAGCACGCCGAGGAACTGGGTGACCGACAGGGGTTTCGTCAGGTAGGCGTGCGCGCCGGCCTGCAGCAGCCGAGTCGTCTGGCTCGCCGTCGCGTCCGCGCTCAGGATGACGACGGGAATCTCGCGCGTCTCCGGATCCGCTTGAAGCAGCGCGAGCACCTCCTGGCCAGTGATGTCCGGCAGGTGCAGGTCCAGGACGATCGCGTCCGGCCGATGGGCCCGCGCGAGCTCGAGGCCGCGGCGCCCTTGCACCGCGGAGAGGAGCTTCACGCCCGGGCGCCGGGTCACGATGCGCTCGACGAGGCGAAGATTCGAGGGGTTGTCCTCGATGTACAGCACCGTCCCCGTCACGATCTGCTCACCCGCTCCGGGCGCGCTCGTCGGCTGCGGGGCTGGCTCGTGAGCGGGTGCCTCGGCGACCGGCAGCTCCAGCGAGAACGTCGAGCCGGTGCCGAGCGTACTCTCGGCCCGGAGGTTGCCGCCCATGAGATCGACCAGGCCTTTCGACAGCGCCAGGCCGAGCCCGGTGCCCTCGACCGAGCCTTCTTGCACGTCGAGGCGATCGAACGGCGTGAAGAGCCGGTGCATCCGCTCCGGGGCGATTCCGGGTCCCGTGTCGGTGACGATCAGTCGGCACCGGCCCGAAGGGGCTGCGTCACACGAGACGGTCACGGCGCCCTCCGGGCGGTTGTACTTGACCGCGTTGGAGAGCAGGTTCAGCAGCACCTGCTGCAGCCGCTGACGGTCGGCCTTCACGTACCCGTGCCACACGGCGGCCGTCGAGAGACCGATACCGCGGGCGGCCGCCTGGGGCCGGACGAGATCGAGCGAGCTGCCGATGACCTCGCCGGTCTCGACCGGCTCGAGCGAGATCGAGAATTTTCCCGCCTCGATGCGCGCGAGGTCGAGGATCTCGTTGATGAGACCCAGGAGATGCCGGCCCCCTTTGAGGATGTGCGCGACGCCGTCGCGCTGCTCCGGCGCCTCGACGTCGAGCTCCAGGAGCTGGGCGAAGCCCAGGATCCCGTTGAGCGGCGTGCGCAGCTCGTGGCTCATGCGCGACAGGAACTCGCTCTTGGCTCGATTGGCGGTCGTGGCGGCTTCCTCGGCGCGCTGCGCGCGCTGACGCTCTCGCCGCTCGCTGTCGTGCGACTCGACCAGCCGCGCGTAGAGCATCCCGTTCTCGAGCAGCAGCACGAGGAGGACGAAGCTGGCCGCCAGCAGTCCATAGATCCGGCCGGCGTAGAAGCCGAGGTCGAAACGGCCGGCGTTGAGAACGACGGCCAGGCCGACGTCGAAGAGCCATGCGCACAGCACGACCATCAGCCACAGGTCGAGGATCGAGTGCGGCCGGCGTCGCCAGAGGATGCCAAGCGCGAGGAGGCTCAGCCCCCAGATGAGCGCGATGACCGTGCTCATCGACGGCGTGTAGCGGTTGTCGCGCATGATCGCGGGGAGCCAGCCCTGGCCGGCGGTCGCCAGAAGCGTGAACCCGCCGGCGACGACCAGCGCCACCGCGGCGCTGCCGAGGATCGCGGAGATGGGTCGGCCCTGCTCGCCACCGGCCTCGACGTCCGGGCTCTTGAACCGCGCGTACGCGATGACCAGGAGCGGAAAGCCGCCGTGCCAGAACATGTAGAGCCAGGCCGTGCTCTGGGGCCCGGCACCGAGCAGGCCGGTCGGCGCGAAGAGCCCGGGGAACGTGAGCGCGTGCGCGATCGTCATGAACGCCGTGAACAGATACGCGCTCGCCAGCACCCGCAGGGCCCGCGATCGCAGGATGCTGAATTGACCGAACAGCAGGACCGCCGTGACCAGATCGTTGATCACGAGCGCCGATTCGTAGATCGGGATGAAGGCCCAGACCTGGCCGAGCGGCCGCTTGGCAAACGGCGCCAACGCGAGGAAGATCGCGCTCGAGACGAGCAGGACCGAGAGCGCGAGCCGGCGCTCGCGGCGTCCAGCCGGTAAGGTCGACAGAAAGACCCCGCGCTCCGGCGACGTCATCGGCCAGCCCTCCGCGCCGTCCGCGCCGGACGCGTCGGTCGCGTTCGCCCCGCGCGCGCGCGCGGCGGCGACACGGCGGCTCTCGGGGCAGCGCCGACGTCGGTGGCGGCGGCGGCCTCGAGAAGCGAGGTGATCCAACGACCGAGCGTCGCGAGGCCTGCGCGCTTGCTCACGA
>Ga0137396_10001126_pt1 | contig 13773 bp, 12 predicted proteins | sample czc16metaG_FD_108284 | JGI IMG/M metagenome (GOLD analysis project Ga0137396, IMG submission 108284) | Vadose zone soil microbial communities from Angelo Coast Range Reserve, California, USA - czcobulk3.16 metaG | ecosystem: Environmental > Terrestrial > Soil > Vadose zone | place: USA...
ACGCCAAATACTACAACGGCTAACGGAAGGAATCCGACCTATGTCGCTTCCTTGAGTCTGTTTTCGGTTCAGCTCCCTTCACCCACAAACGCGAGCATGGTCGTAACCAATTCCGGAAACGGGACCGCTACGTTGACCGGCTACTACGTTCTGGACGCGAGTGGAGGCCAGTATGCGCGCACAAGCTGGAGTGGTCCAGCGATTACTGCCTATGCGGATAGTGCATCGTTTGCTGTGCTGATCGGTTCAAGTTGTCCGAATTGCACTCTGACAGGAAACTCTTTTCAGTTTGCTAGCCTTACAAATTACACTGTCAAATTCGTAGATTCTAAAGGCACGCTGTGGACTTTCCAGTTCTTCTACGTGCCTAACAGTGGCTGATCACACAGCTCTGTGGGCGTAAATTAACTTCTAGAGAATTTCTGAACGACTTCTCGAACTTATACAATTACAAAACAGTCGTAGATCTCAGAAGGACAACTCATTTCGCGTTTTCGCCGAATCATCACAATGGTGATGAGTTGGTGGATTTTCCACGCGCGGGACGCGTGGTAACGATACCGATTATAAGCCGGGAAGCACTAGTTAGCAGTAGAGCATTGTTCTTAGCTCTGCTCTAGCTGGTTGAGACATGAAGCTTGACCAAGATCCCATAGGCGAACTCCGAGTATTGGATTCCGGATACACAGATCAGGTCTTACTCGACACCATCAGCGAAGAAGTTCTACGGATCAAAGCTACAGTCTGCAACAGTCTCCAAGACCTCAACAAGCTCTACATGGTAGACCGAGCACTCTACACGAATACTCCGGGTCTGCCGCTCTACATGGAATTCACACCGCAAAACATGAAGTCGATCAAAACACCCTTGATAATCTCGGAAGTAAAACTCTACACTGTCGAGCGGGTTTGGGGAATGCGAACACTAAGAATCACTAGGTAATCAAGCGAGCTAATTCTTCATCGCCGAAATGCCCGAGGCGAGACGTGTCTTGAGATTTACTTGGTCACAGTGAACCTGAACTGGTTGCCTCTCGAAGTGGCTATGGTGATTGTGTATGAGAAGCCTGATTGGAAGCTAAACGCGGCGCCTGTCAGAATACAGCTCGGACAGGCGGAACCGATGAATATCGTCGTCGGTACGACGTTGCTTGAAATAATTGTGGGGCCGGCCCAGGATGTTAGAGCGTACTGGTTTCCGTTGGCGTCTTTGACATAATAGGCTCTTAGGGCTATGTTGCAGCCTCCAAAGTTTCGAAGATACATCGTGACGTTATTGGTTGAGGACCCAGCACCAAAGGTGTACGAGTCCAGGCTAAGGGACTCCGTGCATGGCGCGCTGGGAAGAGTGGGCTGAAGCAACTTGAACGAGTAGATTGAGTCGAGCGAGAGGCTAGTCGAAGTGCTGCCCTGAAGTTCGATGGTGTAGTTCTGACCGGGCATGAAACTCACTAGGCTGAAGGCGAAGGTTACCTGGATGAGCTGTCTGATGCCATCAAGTAGACAATAGCTAGTGCACTGCTGTTTGGCTTGGAACTTGTACCCCGTCGTAGCGTTGGTCGATGTGACAATTGAGGCGTTGAACGCGGTCCATGTTGGCGTGCCTGTACCGACCGGGATAATTATCAGAGAGAGCGAGCTGGGACTTGTGGCGTTAACCGATAGGAGCTGGAGAGAGGCTGGAGTTGCAGAATTTCGAGCCGTGATGTTTCCGATTGTCGGATATGCATTGTAGGCGTTCGTTCCATTCACACCGTTTTTGCCGGCGGTGCCGCTAGGGCCGATTGGACCCGTTGGTCCCGTTGGACCTGAGGGTCCGGTTGAGCCGGTTGAACCGGTCGGGCCTGTAGAGCCGGTAGGACCTGTGGGTCCAGTGGGGCCTGTAGGACCAACGGGACCAGTAGAACCTGTAAAGTGGTTAGGGGTAACATACATCGCTGCAAAGCCTCCAGCAAAAGCTCCAGAAACCGCGACCGGTATGAGAAGCAGGCCCAATAATTTACTGGCTAGTATCTTACTCACGGCTCACGTCTCACAGAGGTGCCCGGTCACGGTCTTTGGCCGTTTAGATGCTCTTTGTAACAAGCGCCCCCAAGTCCCGGGTTCTACTCTCTACTCTATGCTAGTACAGTGTCGAAACATGCGGTCGGGCTCAACCTCTCCTACATGGAATCGAATGCCACAAAACATGGGGTCTTTGAAAACATCATCACAATCTCGGAAGTGAAACTCTATACCTTCGAACGAGTATGGGGATGCGAATTGAAGGATCACCAGATAGTTCCAGCAGCCAAATTCGACTGTTCAAATTCCCTTCGAAGTATTGCTGGCCGATATATCTAGAAAAAATGTTTTCGAACTTCGAAAATATTGCGCCACGGAACATTCGTTAAGTCCGGTGTCAATTCTTCCCAAGTCTCGGTTGAGGTATGTTCTCGCCTAAGCAACTAGTACGACCCTTCAAAGTCACCGTTATCCTAGTCCAAATCATTGGTCGAGCGGCGAGGCCTACTGGGAAGATGAGCTTGGCCCGCGTTGAACAATCCCGTGCCGTAAATACGATTGCCACACCTGGGAATGAAAAGAGGGTTTCCCGGCCTGTTTTCAGACCGGGGTTGTCTTATGGGAGTTGGTTGACTTGTATGTTGATTTTGAAGCCAGGGAATGGGCTGAAAGAGTAGTGGCCTGCGACTGGTGGAATGCCCGTGTCTCCGCCCGGCGGGAGGGCACAGCCAGATCCGGGTCCCGGGGGAAGACTAGCTCCAGGTCCGGTGCATGTGAAGGCAGAGGAGGTTATGTGGAATGAGAGGCCTGTGGGGCTTTCGAAGCTTGGCATGATTGCCCAGCCCTTGACATCTATGCTCATATGCGTTGGATTGTTAGGCTGTCCTAGAGCGCTACGACCGTAGAATGTGACTTGACAGTCGCCTGAGGTTCCTATTGTACCCTTCGCGGTGCTTCCGCTGCTTCCACCGAATGCGCACCAACCCCAGAACCCAAAGGTCCCGTTGCATGCTGCGACGTCGTTACAGTTTCCTGAGAACCCGACCTGCCACTGGGCAGTGTTGCCGTAGGCATGGGCTCCGGGAAGCATTGCCGCGAATAGTAGAAGACCTGCTGTCGTTGTGAGGGTCAAGATTCCGATGTGTTTGTTCAATTTTTCTTCAACCGCTGGTCGGGGTCATTCTTCATAAGCCTATGGAATAATACTCTGTCTCCGGGTATCTCCGGACTGCGTAATCGGGGCCCATTAAGAGCAATTGAATCACCCCGGTAGAGATCTTGGGTTCCCAATCGGCCCCGTATCTTCGCGAATTATCGGGGGGCAGGGTTTAGTATGTCATCCCAACAGTTTGAGCTTGCACTTTTTCGTCAATTCAGGGATCCATTCTTCCCATCCTAGACTCGCATGGTACTTGCCGCTGAGGGCCTGGATCTTTTCTGGATCGGGCCTGGTCATCTTGAACGATTCGCCTGCTTCGGCGAAGAAGTTTTCGAATCCTGCTGGCGAAATAATTTCTACGAGTCGAGTCGGCTTGTCTGTGGGATTCCAGAAAGTATGGGGGGATGCCTCGCGGTTTCAGAACATAGTCGCCTGGGTCTGCGAGAAAGATCTCGTCACCTATCCTCGCTCCAAACTGGCCTTCTACCACGTAGGAGTATTCATCAGTATCATGGTGAACGTGAGGTGGGACAAGAGTCCTTGGCGCCACCGGGTGCTCGACTATTGAGAAAGCGTGGCCGGTCTCTCCGCCTGTAATCTTGAATTTGACACCGACTCCACCCATGGAAACAAGCTTGCCTTCGCTCGACCGAATCCTGAAGCGGCCGTGCCGCCCAGCAGAATCATGTTTCTCCATGAGACCGGAAAAATAACTTGGCCTGATAATAGTTTTTGGGAGAGAAGGTCGGCCAGCTCGTTATGATTGGGTGCGTGCCATTATGGTTGAGCCGAAATCCAACCAGTTTACACCCTTACAATTTCCTCACTTTTAGAAGCGTACGAGAATTGTTACTGTCAAAATGGTCAAGTATTCGTGGGAGGAACTAGCTAATGGGCTTACAGACTTACTCGGGATGTGGCGCACCAGCAACCCTTGTTGAGACAGTCGCTCTGAAGATGATGGTCGCAGTGTCCGCAGAGGCAGAAGAACTTGCCCGCCTTGACCCGCCCATGGTTGAATTGAAGTTACTCCGTGCCGTAAAGTGGGGTTTCGTTCTGCTTAGATTGAACAGAGGAGCATCAAAGGTAGACTAACGCAGGCGAGCCCTTGGGTGTCATTCTCTACAACTGAAGAATCTCATCACTCTTACAGAGAAATGCCTGGATACGTTAAGGTCATAATCTTAGCCCAGGCCGCGACGATCCTCTTACTCACCCTCGCGATGTACCAAGTATACCTGAACGACGCCTATTTCCAGCAATACGTGATCAGCCTATTCCAGTCTAACATAATAGCTGATGCAACCTTGTCGTTAGTTACGGCGTCAGTATTTGCTCTCGGCACCTTCACCTTACTAGGCTCAATGAGCACCCGCAGAGAAGCAAAGCAATGGCGTCTCATCTCCGAGGAAGCGAAGGCGCCACCTATGCCATCATTGCCAATTCTAGCGACGGTCGAGCGACCTTTGAAACCGCGAAACATAAGCCGTCGACCCCGCACGCGAAAACCGAGAGCGGACGTGGACAAGCTCTATGACTCCGTGCGATTCTTCGCGGACGATCACGGACAAGAGTAGAAGCAGAGTTTTCAACCCTGACCCATTGGGTGTCTGAGAAGTACCGTCGCGTTGGGACGTGGGTTGCAGATCAAACAAAGAATACTCAACCGTTACTGAGAGGAGGATTGAGTCATGGCCGCACAAACTAAAGGAAGAGAGTCGTGGACCGAAGAGGAGACTCCGGAGACGAGCATCAGGCAGTCGAGCCCCCTAAAACTGTCGAGAGTCTTCCGATTCGCCGATCAGCAAACGGGCGCTCCACAAATCTCAGACTTTCCAGACTCCAACCCTACAGGAGATACTCCTTTGGAAATACGGATGAAACATTTTACAGAGATCGAGAACTTCACCTTTCTCGCATACACGCTCGCCCACGAGCTCGGAGGAACCAGTCCGAGGCCCATTCGGACAGTAGCGGACCTACAAGTCCCAGACGAAGAATTTCAGAACTTCGTCAACCAAGCAAAAACTGCCACATTGACTGACGAAGAGCTAGCTGACACGGTGTTGGACGTGGGAATCAACTGGGAGCACTTCGTCGCCTCAAACGACAACCTCCTCATCCCCGAACACCCACTGAAAATTACCGATGTTCTAATGCAGGAAAAGATTGACGCCCTCGACATCATCACAGAAGCATTCGTCCGAGAGGTCAACCTTCGCAGCATCGAGAAGAAGACGGGTCGAAAGACATAGATCGCTAGAACGATTAGCGCAGAAAACAATCAGTAAGGTCCCTCTGAGGATTCTGCAGTCGGATGGGCAGATCTTCACCTCAGCTGGTCGTAACCCATTAGTGTCATGAACTCGGGGAAGCTAGGGCTAGTAGTTAGTTTGTCAAGCAAGTCTTCGGCGCCTTTGTAATTACTCACATGATAGGCTCTCGATCCGATCTCGTTCATTATTCGCTCCGTTTCCTCTGCCAGCATTGAACGAAATAGCTCGTGCGTGATTGTGGGTCCTTCGAGTAGCCTGGTAGAGTGATGAATCCACTGCCAGACCTGTGCCCTACAAATCTCGACGGTTGCCGTGTCTTCCATCAGGTTGTTGATCGCGACGCAACCGACGCCTCCTAACCAAGATTCTAGATATCTTAGGCCAACAGCAATATTTGCTCTGACAGCCTGCTCGCTTACCTTCGGCTCGGGAACTTTGAGGAGAGCTTCACGGGACACTTCAGTGCCTGGGTTACTGTTCTCTGATTCGACAGACCGATCGGCGAAGACATTCATGACGACGGGTACCAATCCAGGGTGAGCGACCCAGGCACCGTGGTATCCTTCTGAAGCTTCACGCTTCTTGTCAGCGATCACCTTGTCGATGGCCTCTTGAGAATGTGGGTCACCTCTGATCGGTACTTGAGCCGCCATTCCTCCGATCGCGTAGGCGCCGCGCTTGTGGCAGGATTGGGCGAGCAATATCGAGCAGGATTTGAGGAATGGCGTAGTCATGGGGAGGAGCGATCTTTCAGGGGCTACAAATCTCGGGTCCTCACCCAGGAACTTGATCAGGCTGAAGATGTAGTCCCAGCGACCGAAGTTGAGGGCTGTTATCCTCTTGCGCAGCGAGTGGAGGATTTCGTCCATTTGGAACGCTGCAAGAATAGTCTCGATCAGGACGCTGCACTTGATGCTGGCGTGAGGAAGTCCCAGAGCCTTCTCGGAATAGTCGAAGATGTCGTTCCAGAGGAGGGCTTCCTGATAACTCTCCAATTTAGGGATGTAGATGTAAGGCCCGGTCCCTCGGCCAACTAGTTTCCTAGCGTTGTGGTAGAGGAAGAGGCCATAGTCGAATAGGAAGGCTGGAATCGGATTCGGCCCATTGAGAACATGTTTCTCAGTCAGGTGTAGTCCTCGGGGTCGGACGAAGAGAGCAGCGAGTTTTTCTCTGAGCCTGTATTCGCGTCCATCCGGACCTGCGTATGTGATGGTGCGGTCAATTGCGTCTCGAAGGTTAACCTGGCCCTGTAGAGTTCCTTTCCAGGTTGGCGAGTGGGAGTCTTCGAAATCGGCCATGTAAACGTCCGCCCCAGAATTTAGAGCGTTTATCACCATTTTTCGATCAACAGGACCCGTGATTTCCACATGTCTCTGCCGAATGTCGAATGGGATGAGTCCGACCTTCCATTCTGAGTTCCGAATTGCGCGGGTCTCGTCGAGAAAATCAGGAAGTGTTCCATTTCGCAGGCTTTCATGAACAAGGGTCCTCTTCCGCATAAGCGAGTCTAAGCGCGGGGAAAATTTCTGGACCAGATCCCGGACGAAAGTCAAGGCGTCAGGCGTCAGTAGTTCTTCGAAGCCGACGGTGTTGGCGGGAGTGATCGTGATGTTTCGCGGTTGGAACGAAGGCTTGGCTAGATCGTATCCTTCGCCGAATAAGGCCAGTTCTATTGACTCCGGTCGTGATCAGGATCCGAGCGGCGAACCGGAGGCGTGACGACAGCATTCTGCTCACTGAATTGGGCTGTCTCTGTAGATTCATCCATCGCCGTCGTTGAGGACGTTCCGTTTGATATTACAGTAGCGATCTCGTCGAAGTATTCCGTCCCAACGAAGGCCTGGTGTTTCACCGTTGTGTAGCCTTCCTTTTCAGCCTCGAACTCCTTCCTCTGGACACGAACATAAGCCGTCATTCCCTCAACAGCGTACTGTCTAGCGAGATCGAACATAGACACCGAGAGGCTGTGAAACCCAGCCAGAGTAACAAACTGGAACTTGTAACCCACCGAGGCTATTTCTTCCTGGAAACTGCGTATGCTGTTGGGATCGAGGTGCTTCTCCCAGTTGAATGAGGGCGAGCAATTGTACGCTAGTAGTTTGCCCGGGTAGGCTCGGTGGATACCTTCAGCAAACCTCTTGGCCTCGTCAAGGTCCGGCGTAGCCGTCTCGCACCATATGATGTCGGCGTATGGGGCGTAGCTTATTCCTCGCGCAATGGCCGCTTGCAATCCCGGTTTGAGCCTATAGTAGCCCTCCGGGGTCCTGTCTCCCGTCGCGTACGGAAGGTCCCTTGGGTCAACGTCACTGGAGACGAGCTTCGCTCCAACCGCATCTGTACGTGCTATGAGATAGGTTGGGACCCCCATCACGTCCGCCGCAAGACGTGCCGCGATCAGGGTCCTGATGAACTGATTAGTCGGGACTAGAACCTTTCCACCCAAATGGCCGCATTTCTTCTCTGAAGCCAGCTGATCTTCGAAGTGGACTCCTGAGGCTCCCGCTTCGATCATTGCTTTCATCAGCTCGAACGCGTTGAGTTGTCCTCCAAAACCCGCCTCGGCGTCGGCAATTATCGGTGAGAACCAGTCGACTTTCCCTCTGCCGTTCATGTGTTGTATCTGGTCACCTCTCTGGAAAGCCTGGTTGATCCTCCGCACCAGACTCGGCACGCTGTTAGAAGGGTAGAGGCTCTGATCTGGATAGGTCTGTCCGGAAAGGTTGGCGTCCGCCGCTACCTGCCAGCCGCTGACGTAGATCGCCTTTAGGCCGGCCTGAACCATCTGAAGCGCTTGAACGCCAGTAAGCGCTCCGAGGGCCAGGATGTATCGGTCATTTCTGAGGAACCGTTCGAATTTTTCAGCTCCTAACCTTGCGAAAGTATGCTCGGGATGAATTGTACCACGGAGTCTCCAGACGTCTTTTGCCGAGTACGGTCGGCGGATTCCATTCCAACGTTCTGAGAGCCAGCTCTGCTCTATCTGTTCAATCTCTCCGCTGGCAACACTAGTTACGTTGGTCAAGAAGCCTCTAGCGCTCAATAACTGATTTCGCTCATAATAAGCGTTGATTTTCAGCCTGCTCGATTTCTATCCCTGGATATACTTGTATGCACATCCAGACCGAGATTGCCCGAAAAACCTCTCCGTTCCAGAATCCGAATCAGGATCCAATCGAGGTATGCATGGGAAGTCCTAGTCAGCCTGCGGGAGCTCGGGACGCACCGGAATCTCGCAAGATGGCGGCCAGCTTAGGGATCATCAGCTTGATCCTCTCGCCGCAGACATCCGATCTCTTTGGTAGACTGCAATTGCAAGTCCAAACAAGTGCAAGTGTGTACCTCTCGCGTCATTTGTAGACTTGGATCTTATTTGTAGAACCGGAGAGTACGTGGACCGACCAATTGATGCTAATGCGAAAATCTGGTTTGAAGACTATCGAACGCACATGACTGCATCAAGAAACAACTCTCAGAAACCCAGAACAAGTCTTTCATGGTTACAACAATCAGTTAAGCCCACGCCCCATTCCGAGAAGAATTGTGGAAGATGGCGACCGAGGTAGAGAATGAGTGAGCGGGACCTTACTTCACAGGCAAAATCTCATTGCGCTCATTCTAACATCCATTCTACTACTCGTCTTTGGACTGGCACCGGTATCTGCAGCCGCAGGCTATGTGCCGGGCGTCAAGCAAGGCGACTCAACAACTTACGGACAGGTTAATGCAAGCTGGAAGTCTAGCACTGCACCCGTATCCCCCCTCAAAGATCTCCTCAGCGTTAGCTCGATAACTGTCGCTGTTCAGAATGTCGTCGGGAATGGCGTGACGGCTCGACAAACATACACGTATCCCAACGGTACGACTAGGAGCATTGTCTTGATTGAGGACGTTCAAACTGGAGCCGGAAACATGTCCTCTGTGATCGAATGGATTATCGCAGGCTCTCTTTCTTCACCCGATCGCCTCTACGACTCTTCCTCAACATCAACGATAGGCCAGACTGTGCAAGGGACCTACGCGGGCTCGGTCCGGACTGTCAACCTCATAAATTCAACGCAGCCCGAACCGGGAGGTTTCTGCAAGTTCTTGAGGATCTGGGATCAGAACACAGGCATGTTACTAGGATTCGCCTTGAACTATACGGTTTCCAACGGAAACTATCACGTCTCCGCCTCTGCGTCTGCGCAGATGACACAGACCAACGCCTGGGTCCTCCCGGCCCATTCCGGGACGCGTGCCCCCTCCCCGATTTTTGGATTCGCGTTATTCATTGTCGCAGCAATTGGCTCGGCGAGTGCTTACGCTCTTCACCTAAGACGCCGTCTCATCGAGAGTCTCTGAAAGAAGACGGAACGCGGAGTGAGAACAACCGGGCGCTCCAGCCTCGCGCATTCGTTCTTATAGGTCCAAGTACTGAGTGGTTTTTAGCAAAAGTGTTCTCTGTCAGTTTTTTTGGCCTCACAGATACTGCACGTGATTACGTACCCATTATCTTTAGGGATGGCTATCGGATCAATCCTCGGTCTGTTGGTGGAGGCGGACAGCACTCGACGAAGGGATACTGGGAAAGAGATCTAGGCCGGACCGGGTATCGCTTGGGCAGACTTCTCCTGTGCGGGTTGCTCATAGTGAGTCTTCCGCTGGGCTTGATGGGTGTTGGACAAAATGCAAGGAGCTCTAGTACCCTGGTCTACCCTCAATCTCACGTAACATCGACTTCTGACCTGACCCTGTACGAGTCATCATTCCAGAATTTCGGCTTTTACACTCAAGGAAGATACTGGGCGTTCTACGAAGATTCGGGAGTCACATGTGAAGGACAGGGAGGTTGCCTCTTCTACACGTCGAGCACGGATGGGGCTACGTGGCCGGCTCCGACAAATGTGGGGATTCATGTTACTGACAGCGACTGGTCTGTTACAACCAACAACACATACGTTTTCTATGCTAGATACAACGAGACTGTCTTCGACTCGTTCTGCAACCGAGCGATACTATTTCGAAACGGGGTACTAGGTTCGGGTGGAACGATTTCTTGGCAGACCGAGCACGTTGTTAGGGCTCCGAGTCCCACGATGGCCTTCCCAAACGAGATTGTCAGAGTTGATTCGAATAATCAGGTCTGGATAGGCTATCAAGAAGACAACCATTCCGATTGCGGTGGAACTGGGATCCAGATTCCACGCGTGATACATTCCGCCGGAACTAACTATTCCGTTTGGACCGGAGATACGGTTTTGTCCACGTTACACAGCAACAACTGGGACATTGCCCTTGCCGCGCTGCCGGGAGGCGCAATGTATGCGGCCTACTGGATCAACAGTCTGGATCTTCACGGAGCGCTGTTCAATGGCGCGTCTTGGGGTCCCGACGAACAGATTTCAGCCCCGGCCGATTCTACGGACGTGAACTCGTTCGTCTTCGCTTCTGGCAGCACGGTGTATGCGATATGGCATGATGGAAACAGTGTCATGCTACGCTTCGGCACTAGAGCGAGCTCTGGCAGTTGGACGGTCAGCGATGTTGGACCCGGAGAGGCTCGATCTGCAGCGAGCATCCCTCGATACTCTCTTCCCATAACGGCTACCTTTGATCCTTCAAGTTCAAAGTTCTACATCTTCTGGTACAATGGGACAAGACAGGCGATTGACCAGTGGTCAGGTTCTGGAAAGAATTGGGTGATGACGCCGGGCGTTTTCAGCACAGCCCCCGCGTCCGGAGAATACACGATCACAAGCTACAACCAGGCCGCGAGTGTTGGGAGCAATAGCACCTTTGGCGTTATGTGGGTCGACCAGCCTACGGCTCCTTACAATCTGAATTTTGGACTCGTAACAGCCCCAAGGACTTCTCCGAGCAGTTCCTACTTTGATTACATACTCACGATCGTCATGGAAAACCAGGGGATCAACAATACGTACGGCTCCCACTGCAGCGGTAACTGTACTTACATCACTCAACTAGCCAACGCGTATGGCCTTGCCCAGAACTACTCCGCTCTGGGTCACCCGAGCCTTCAGAACTATCTCGGACTTACTAGTGCAGGAAACTATTCCGTTGCTCCCTTCACCTCTGACTGTTATCCTCAGATCAGCGGCTGTTTCGTCTCAGCCCCAAACATTGTTGATAGCCTTGAGAGTTCCGGTAGAACTTGGAGGGCTTACATGGAAGACTATTCGGGCGGCGGCTGCTCGCTAGCTCACACATCGAGCAGATACGTCAATAGTCATAACCCGTTCGTCTATTATACCGACATCTACGGCAACGCGACGCGATGCAGTAGGATAGTCAATGCGAACCCAGGGGCCAGCGGATACCTTGCTCTTCCAACACAGCTCCTCTCCGACCTAGGCTCGACGGCAACAGCCTCAAACTACATGTGGCTGACCCCTAACTTGTGTGATGATGGGCACGATGTCTGCGCGCCCCTGAACAACTTGGTCTCACAACAGAACCAGTACTTGTCGCTGCTGGTGCCCATGATCCTCAACAGCGCAATTTTCAGGACACAGCGGGCAGCACTCTTCGTCGTGTGGGACGAATCAGCGACTAACCTGAACAATATTGTCACGGCCATCTGGGCCGGACCCGTGGCCAAGATGGGCTACTCCTCCGCTTCACCCTACGGCCACTATTCCGCGATCAAGACCATCGAGACAGCATGGACCCTGCCGTCCTTCACAAGCTACGATGCTACTGCACCCGCCATGACCCAATTCTTCAGCACGCCACTGACAATTGGTGGAGCAGGAGGAGGGCGCCGTCCGCTCGAACTGTAGAGTGGCAGGTTGTTGGGTGGGCTGGACTCAGCTTAAGATAAAAATTCCTGCGACGACCAATCCGAAGAACGTGACTCCTATCGATAATAGTCCCATTATTCCGAAACCAACCCAGAGGCTCATACTCAACTGTCCGTAGACAAGATGCCGCGAAGCGTAGTAGTCGAAAAGCCCTACAGTATCAGAACCCCGACACCCAAGAGCTTGACGTACACTTTCCTCAATCTCTCGAAGAGTCGCGATCTCTTCATGAAACCAGAGTACCAGACATTCCTGTAAAAAAGAGTGATAGTCAAAATGCTAGCAAAAGTCGCCTGGGGTGCACAGGTGGTCGTGAATTCCTTTTGGTGACACCCGGTTTCTTGGCTGCGTCGGCCTAGGACGTGAACCTGGTCCCGTTGTGAGTCGCAGGAACAAGCCTTGCCGAGCCTCTGGGTTGGTCAAACAATTGAACTGTGGTTCTTACTGCTGATCTCTGCCGTTGACCCTTTCCAAGTATTCTCGACCAGCTCCACAACATCCGCCAGATGAGCACCCAATTCTCCAAGCCGCTTCCCCGCTTCAGGGTCCTCCTCGTAGAAGAAGGAGCTGAGCCTGCCGAGAATAACCATACACTTCTTTATTGTGCTCACCTCATATCGTATCTGTTCGCCGACCGCCATATCCCAGAGAATTGCCCTCCGCTTCACCGCCAACTCAGAGGCCTCTGAAGCCTCAGATTCGGTCTCTAACATGCCTCTCAGTGGAATCCGAGTCCGGGTTTAGAATCCGTGTAACTCCATCCCAGATCATGAAGTGACAACAACTCATCCTTCACGATTTTAGCGCAAGAACATTGCTTACTGATTCGTGTTCAATGGTCGCATCTTAGGACCCCTCGATTGGCGAGCTGTCGTTCCGTGTCTTTTCGCGAAGACGATTAGCCCTCAACACGTCTCTGATGAACTCTTTGTAGCCAGTCGTCATTTCGACATAGGCCTTCTCCACCTCTCGCATATCCGGGACGAGTAGTCGAAGCTTAGCCGGGAGGTTCGTGTCCCAATGGGACCGATTCATCATGGCTCTGCGTTCTTCCGAGGGTTTACGGTCTGCGTGATGGTGGTTGATAACGACTCGAGGTTCTTTCGAAACCTTGACTTTCTTCGTAGGCGAGCTAATCTTGTTTCGAATTTTACCAAGCCCGGAGGCAAGTCTGTCCGTCCAGTCCTCCCTCTCGAGGATCCGAACGAACATTTTCTGTAGGTCTTCCTGCTCTCCTATTGGTTCAGGTTCATCTGTAAAGATTTTCTGAGCCATCTGATGGATCTGTCGCTGCATTTCTCCATCACCTTGGGGGTCGTGCCTACTTCGGTTCATTTGGCATCGATCCGCTTTCAGCCAGAATATTTCGCGCCGATTCTCGCGCTCTTCGAAGTGATGCATAGGGAAGAGACAGGGCAGTCGTTTTAGACCATCAGCTAGCTCAGTCCCAAGTTCGGACGGAGCAAAGCAAAATGGTGTTGTTACTCGGGACCCTTGGAAAGCACCTGAGCGCGGAGCTTGTTTTCGTCGGTCA
>Ga0137396_10001127_pt1 | contig 13765 bp, 6 predicted proteins | sample czc16metaG_FD_108284 | JGI IMG/M metagenome (GOLD analysis project Ga0137396, IMG submission 108284) | Vadose zone soil microbial communities from Angelo Coast Range Reserve, California, USA - czcobulk3.16 metaG | ecosystem: Environmental > Terrestrial > Soil > Vadose zone | place: USA...
ATTGTCGCTGCAGGTAATATGGGGATCGTCCGTCCGCCTGGTGAAGAAAGGAACAGCGATATAGCCCTTGCCCGCTACAACCCCGATGGCTCGCTCGATCCGGCGTTCGGTAACAGCGGCGTAGTAATCTCGGATTTCGGGCCCATTCCTGACTACTTTGCCGACGACGCCCTGAAGGTGATTATCCAGCCCGACGGCAAAATCATCGTCGCCGGAGATTCCGATGGTGGCGGTTACTACGATTTTCTGGTGGCCCGCTACAACTCAAACGGCTCGCTCGACCAGTCGTTTGGTAACAATGGTTTCATGAAAACTGATGTCGGCGATGGGTTCGAAGACGGCGCCAGCGATGCTGTTTTGCAACCGGACGGAAAGATCGTTCTGGCCGGCGCTGCGAACAGAAGTTTTGCGTCAAACCTCGATTTTGCTGTTGTGCGCTACAACTCAAACGGGACGCTGGACTCAACCTTTGGAGATGGGGGTAAGTTTGTCTTCATCCTGGACAATCTTGCCGACGAAGAATTGACCTCCGTGGTCTTGCAATCGGACGGCAAGATCCTCGCGCTGGGCGATTCGAACTCCGCCAACCACAGCGGTTTTCTGCTCGCGCGTCTCAATGCCAACGGTGGACTGGACACGACTTTTGGAAACGGCGGCATTGTCCGGACGCCTTTCGGGGGCGACAGCGTTCAAACCGAGCACATCCTTTTCCAGCCGGACGGGAAGTTGCTCGCAGGCGGCTTCAGTCCACTATATAATAGTAGCGATTTCATCCTCGCCCGCTACCTCTTCGGCACCACAGCGCCCTCGCCGACGCCAACCCCTACGACAACTCCTGTAGCGACGCCGACACCCAGTCTCACTCCGACACCACCGCCACAACCCACTCCTACACCAACTCCAGCGCCAACGACCACACCCGGAGCGACACCGACACCGACAACTACGCCGGCGCCAACCGCTACTCCAGCGGCTACAGCGACACCCAGCCCGACTCCAGAGCCGAGCGCTAGTCCAAGTGCCACCCCCGGATCAGCTCCCGCGCAGCCTCTTAATATTTCAACCAGAGCACGAGTGCAGGGCGGCGAGAGCGCGCTCATCGGCGGCTTCATCCTCACGGGGAGCGATTCCAAGGAAGTCATGGTACGGGCGCTCGGACCCTCCTTAGGGGCGAACGGCATGCCTGGAGCGCTGAGCGACACCACCCTTGATCTCTACGATGCAAGCGGTCAACTCCTGGCCAGTAACGACAACTGGAAGGACACACATCAGGCGCAGATAGCTGCTACGGGAATAGCGCCGAGTGATCCGCTCGAATCGGCCATTCTCACAACGCTGAATGGGAATAGCTCTTACACAGCAGTGGTGCGTGGAAAGAATGGCGGGACCGGTGTCGGGTTGGTGGAAGTTTACGATCTTGGGCTAGAAGCCAATTCAAAGTTGGCAAACATTAGCACGCGCGGGTTTGTCGATACGGGCGACAACGTGATGATCGGCGGCTTCATTGTGGGAGGTAGCGCCGCCAATCAAACGCGGGTGGTAGTGCGGGCTATTGGTCCGTCTCTCAGTCAATTTGGTATTACCAACACACTTCAAGATCCGACGTTATCGCTTTACGACAGCAACGGAAGCGTCATGGCTACGAATGACAACTGGCGGGATGGCCACCAACCGGAGGTAATCGCCGCGGGCCTTGCGCCCATGGATGAGCGGGAGTCGGCTCTCTTTCAGTCGCTTTCACCGGGCGCTTATACGGCTATTATCACCGGCAAAAACGGCACGGCGGGCGTCGGCCTAATCGAGGCTTACAATATCCAGTGACCGGAGAAGAATTATGTTAGATTCTTGATTCTTCGGCCTACTTGGGTTGCACTTGGAATCTGGGATTGAGTTGGATCGCGCGTTGAAAATGTTTTTGGGCCAGCTCGGTCATTCCAAGAGTTTTCAACCTGAGACCGATCACCCAATGATAAAGCGGGTCGTCCGGCGTGAATTGGTCGGCTTGCTTTTCATAAACGTTCGCTTCCTCCAATCTACCCGATGATTGCAGGGCACCGGCCAGCTGATTATTTGTTAGCGCAAGCCTGGTATTTCGCTGCACGGCGTCGGTCCAAACCGCGATCGCCTCTTCCTTTCGGCCTAGCTGCCAGAGAGACTCGCCTTTCTCCTGGCGGGCGAGGATCAGATCTTCGCGCTCGGCCAGCGCCTCATTGAGATTCGTCTGTGCCAGTTCGTAGCGACCTAAACGATTTAGGATCGTGCCGCGATAATACAGGCTTAGAGCTTTCGCCTGTCCTTTTTGGTGGGTGGCCGCCCGGCTCAGCAGCTCGACGGATTGCTCGGCGTGTCCGGAGAGATATTCGAACCATGCCAGCTTTGGCAGCGCTTCTCCATTCGTGAACAGTCCGGAATCCGAAGCCGTCTGAAGATGCTTTTTCCCCTCGAGCACGGTCTGACGATCGACCGGACTCAGCCACGGATCGGGGTTTACCTGTGCCAGCGCCAATTCGTCCGGGACCTGGATTTTCTGGAATGCTCGGTCACCTGCATATTCGTGATAGCGAACCCAGCCGCTGTGGACGGCCAAACCAATCCAAAGAATCGCGCAGGCCAGGAATCCCCATCCGCCTGCCTGAATTTTCCCCGCACGCTTCAAGTTGAAGCGATGGAAAAACACATCGCTGGTCCTGAGCAGCCTCCATGTTTTTAGGGCGAGAAATGTCGTGACGGCCGCACACCCCAGCGCCATCAAGAACGGGACGAGGGCGTAAACGCCTCGAACAGCCAGGAAGCTTCCCAAAAACACAGCGGCTCCGAGAAGTTCTTCCGGCCACGTTAACGAGTAGTTCTTGGGAGCCTTGCTCGATTTTGAAACCGCGATCGTCGGTTTGCCGAAGCCGAAATAGAGCGCGTCGTTGGGACATACACTGATGCAATCCATGCATTTCATGCAGCCCGGATCCACTACCATCTTGAAGTCCCTCACCTCTTGATGGACGAGAACATTCGATGTGCAGGTAGCGGTGCAGTGCCCGCATTGATTGCAGGCGTCGGTCACGCGGATTTTCCCTGGCGCCAGCTTATCGGCCACGGCAAAGAACCCTCCGTAAGGACACGCGTAGGTGCAGAAACCTTTCTGTCCCAGGAAATAGACGATTACAAACCCACAGATCAGGAGAAAGGGGATGGCGACTGCGACGGAAGGGAAGGTTTCCCAAAAATTGCTGGTGACGAGATGGTTGGTGAATTTCGGGATGAGCGGCCCGGGATCGGAGCTGGCAAAGAATTTATATGCCGTGGGCCAGACGAACATGTACAAAGCGGCGATAAGCGGCACATAGATGAGGAGCCTCGATCGAAATGGCTTCGGATTGAGGCCCATTTTCTTCAAAAGCCAGCCGCAGAAATCCTGAAGCGCGAGAATGTGGCAACCCCAGCCGCAGACAAAACGCCCGAAGATCAGCGTCGCCAGGATCGCTAATGAAAAAAAGATGAACCCCGCGTTGATGGCCCCGCGCTGGAGCGTGTGCATGGTTTCGGAGGGTTCAATCGGCGACACCGTCCTGCCAGTGATCCACCACTGGATGACATGAGCCACCATCAGCAAATTAAGGAAAATGAGCGCGGCCGCGCGCCAGCGGCTGGTTTTCGATTTGCGCAGGCCGCGGTGCGGCTTGGGGAGGCCTTTGGGAACCGGGAGCTCAGCCAGTTCCTGATCCTCCAATTTCCGATCTGCCAGACCGCTTTTCATAAATTTTTGCTTCGGCGGACGAGCTCGGCGGAGTCATTTTCGCCTGAGATTTCGAGGTGTTTTCGCACAAATATTTAGCAGTAGACTACTTTTCGGGAGACAGTATATATACCACCTCATCCGAGAGCCCGCGACCCGTAACGGCACACTCGCGGTCGGTTCAGAGGGCTTCAGTCACAACATTTTGGCCGTCTATCAATTGGAGGATTAGGACAATGTTCAGGAAACTATTGAGTTATTTCACGCTCCCGCTGCTCGTCTTCTTGAGCAACAGCTCGGGAAATTCCACACCATCGTCGCCGGTGAAAAGTCCGGGAGGAGAAACCGGAACGCTGGAAAAAATTATCGTCGCGAATGGAAACGTCGCGATGGATCTGGATTTGAACCGGCTCAACGGGAACGATTCCGGGACAAACGAGCCGAAGTTGGACACAATACGGTTCCAAGTCGGTCCCAATTCTTTTTTCACGGTCCTCGTTTTCAACGACATGTTGCGCGGCGCGGACTCGGGTTCGATGGGGCTCATCCCGGGAAACACCGCCAATCTTCCGGCGCCGTTACAGGCATCCTTGAACCAGCTCGTCATCGAAAAGCTCGCATCGGATGCCGCTTTTGATCTCAGCGTGAGGGATGGGAAAACGGGATTCGTCTTCTTCAATATCGAAGGGCATCTATATGACTACGACGCCGCGGCGCGTTTGCTCACGATCAAGGATGGAAGGCTGCTGATTTCCCCCGAGTTTGCGAGCAGTCTGGGACGGCCGGCGGACGCGGGAACGACCGTTGGGAAGATTTCGATCACGACGACGATGTATCCGATCGAAGTGACCACGCTCGTCAACGGCGCAGTGAAATCGGACATTCTGCCACCGTGGCGGCACAGCGGGGCACAGGACGTTCCAAATTCCGTGCCGGGACCTGACGTCATCGTGGGAGATCTGCCTTCGATGTCGCAAGCTGGCAGCAGCGGAACACAGGTCGGCCTCGGCGTCGCAACGACTTCCTGCAATAACGGGGACCAGAATCTGAATTGGTTTGCGCTGCCCCAAACGGACCATCCCGTTATTCCACAGAATCTCTATCGCATGAGCGGCGGAGCGACCAACGACGAACGCTTTGAACAAATTGGGCAATCGTGGTTGAAGCATGCATTCACGGCATTAACAGAGAACGCGTGCGGCTTTGGTTGTAACGGGACGGGAGGCACGCACCTTGGTGTAGGATGTTCTGATCCGTATAGCGCGAGCTTAAACGCGACTCAAAGTAGGTTAGGTTCCCGCGCGTGGGTGCAACCCTTCACCGGTGCTTATCCATCCACTGCTGCCGACCACACGGGCCATTCGCACGACGGCACATCGCACAGAGTCCTGGTGGAGATGAGCGACCTGGACACGACGCTGAATCCGGGCGCGACATATTACGCCGAGGCGCAATACGTCACCCCGCATGAGTACGCCTGGTGCCAGGCCAACCCCACGCAATGCAACATGTACAACAATGCGTCCTACCGCCGTTTCAATGTCAGCGGAACCACCAGTTTCACCTTTTCGGCCGTTGGATCCACCGTGCGAACAACTCCTGCCATCAATGTCTGGACTGGAGCGACCATCAAGACGATCGAGCCTCAGCCGGGAGTCGATGGCCGTGCGTTCATCGCCTACAAGGTGACCGGCCCCGTCGCCGGGGTTTGGCATTATGAATATGCGATCAATAACCAGAATCTTGATCGCTCGATCCAGTCCTTCAGCCTGCCCTTGGCATGCGGAGTGACGGTGAGTAACGCAGGATTTCACGCCCCGCTCAATCCTCCTGCATTTGCCAACGATGGAACGCAAGGCAGCGCCGGCTTTAGTAATGCTCCCTGGACCGCGAATCAAACCGTCAATGCGGTGAGTTGGAACTCAGAGACCTTTGCCCAAAACCAAAACGCGAATGCCTTGCGTTGGGGGACGCTGTATAATTTCCGGTTCGATTCCACCAATCCGCCCGTGACGACGAACGCGACGATCGGCTTCTACAAGACGGGGGCGCCGATCGCGGTTGCGGTGCAAGGCCCCTCGACCGATCCGTGTGGCGTCACACCAACCCCGACTCCGCCGGCAACACCTACGCCGACTCCGCCGGCAACACCTACGCCGACACTACCCCCAACGCCTACACCCCCTCCGTCAACTCCAACACCGACACCGACCATTACGCCGACACCAACCCCCACGCCGACGCCGACTCCCACCCCAACGCCTACTCCGACACTCACGCCCACCCCAACGCCTACGCCGATCCCAGCATCCCAGGCACTCAACCTCTCGACTCGGATGCGAGTTCAGGCGGGTGATAATGCCGGCATCGGCGGCTTCATCATCACGGGAGCGGCTCCCAAACACCTGCTCATCCGGGGCATTGGACCTTCGCTGGCCCAATCGGGTGTTCCTAATCCTCTCGCCGATCCGGTACTCGAGCTGCACGGTCCAGGCACATTTACCACGATCACGAACGATAACTGGAGAGATGATCCCGTGCAGGAAGCGGCGATCCAAGCCACTGGAATCGCGCCGACCAATAATCTTGAGTCAGCGATTGATACGACCCTGAATCCGGGCGCCTACACGGTCGTCCTTAGAGGGAAGAATAATACCGCCGGTGTCGCACTCATCGAAATTTACGATCTCAGTCAGGCAGTGCTGGCGAAGCTGGCCAACATCAGCACGCGCGCTTTTGTCAGCACGGGTGACAGTGTTGTGATCGCCGGGTTTACTCTGGGTAATCACAGCGGCGCCGGCCAGATTGTGGTCCGTGGCCTTGGCCCTAGTCTCACCGCTGCGGGAGTGACTGGTGCGCTGGCAGATCCGGAGCTGGAGCTGCGCGACGGTAACGGAACGCTGCTCATGATGGACAACAACTGGCAGGATAACCCAGCGCAAGCGGCAGAACTGGTGGCGGCGGGTCTGGCGCCTTCCAACAACCTCGAGTCGGCCATAGCCGTTTCGCTTCCACCGGGTGCTTATACCGCGCTCCTCTCGGGAATGAACAGCAGTGTGGGCATCGGCCTGGTTGAGGTCTACGACCGGACGCCCTAGCGAGAGGATTTATTTCAAGTTCGTTTACGGTCGTCGATTCGGCGCCCCGACCTACGCGCCCCGGGAAGGGAGTGGCAGTTCGGGCACGATCTTGTCGAGCGGTTCGCCGACGGGCAGCGCAAGGAACGCGGTAAAGACCTCCAGGGCACGGGTTGGGATCGTCGCGACGACATTCGTAGAATTGTTTTCGTAATGAATTTCGCGGACGGTTCCTTCGCGATGCAGCCTGGCGAGTAGATCTCCGCGCGCACCGGGCAAGCGCAATTCAACCGTCATGGTCCCTCGCGCCACGAATTCAGAAATGCGTTCGACCAGTTCGTCCATGCCCTCGCCGGTGAGAGCGGAGACGGAAACGGCTTCCGGAAAATGCCGGCGTAACGCGAAGAGCGCGGAAGGATCACTGACTTTGTCCACCTTGTTGAAGACAACGAGCATCTGTTTGGTATCCGCGCCGAGATCGGTCAGGACGCTCATGGTCGTGTTGTAAAACTCCATGACTTCCGGCTGGGAGACATCCAGCACGTGGATCAGGAAATCGGAGAGGGTAGCTTCCTCCAGCGTGGCGTTGAATGCTTCCACCAGCTGGTGCGGCAGCTTGCGCACAAAACCAACAGTGTCGGTGAGCAACAGCGGCTGCTTGTTCGGAAGCGCGATCTTTCGCGTCGTGGTATCAAGTGTGGCGAAGAGCTTGTTCTCGATAAAAACATCGGCACCGGTGAGCCGGCGAAGGAGCGAGGACTTGCCGGCGTTGGTGTAGCCGACGATTGCGGCGTTCGGCACCGGTGCGCGCTTTCGGTCTTTCCGCTGGGTGGCGCGAGAGCGGCGCACCGTTTCCAATTCCCGCTTGAGCCGATCGATCTGCAATCGGATTTTTCGCTTGTCCTGCTCGAGCTGGCTTTCGCCCTCCCCCTTTGCGCCAATTCCGCCTCCCTGCTGTCCCAGATGACTCCACGCACGCGTCAATCGCGGGAGCGAATATTCCATCCGGGCCAGATCCACCTGGATCCGGGCTTCGCGCGTTTGCGCGCGCGCCCCGAAAATATCGAGAATGATTTCGTGCCTGTCCGCGACAGTCATCCCGGCGAGTTCCTCCCAGTTGCGCTGCTGCGACGGGCTTAGCTCGTTGTCGAAGACGAGGACATCGCACTCCAATTTTTTTGCGAGGTCGACAATCTCTTGCGCTTTCCCCGAACCGATCAAGTAGCGCGGATGCTGTTCGCGATGATGTACCAGCATTCGCTCGACCACGGGAATGCCAAGCGTGTCGACAAGCTCTTCCAACTCCGCGAGCAAACTCTGCGCGTCCGCTTTCTTGTCCCCGCCGATGTACGCACCCACGAGCAGCGCGCGCTCCACCATCTTGTCCTTCGCCTTGATCTCAAACATCCGACCGACAATCTAGCACGGATCGCTCGAGCCGGGCAGGTAGGGGCGGTTCACCAAACCGCCCGGACGATTGAGTCAATCGCCCTTACCGAAGCGGCGTGTGTCGCACTGTGGTCAGACCGCTTTCGTCTGAATATTAATCTCAGACTTGAGCGTGCGGTGAACGGGACATTTATCCGCGATCTCGAGGAGTTTCTTCTGCTGTTCTTCGTCGAGATTTCCCGTCAAATGAATCTCGCGCTCGATTCGATCGATCTTGCCTTCCTTCGTTTCGCAGTCCCGGCAATCCGCCGCGTGAATCTTCGAGTGGCGAAGATTCACCGTCACACTCTCGAGCGGCCACTTCTTCGACCTCGCGTACCACGCGATGGTCATCGACGTGCAGGAACCCAGGGCGGCGAGAAGCAGATCATAGGGCGAAGGCCCGGTATCTTTCCCGCCGACTTCGATTGGCTCGTCCGCGCTGAACCGATGAGGACCGACAACGATCTCCTGGGCAAATCCCGTCGCGTTGCCGCGTACGATTACATCCGTGGCATTCATGCCTCCAGGTTACGCCCCGTTTCGATCACCCGCCAGCCGCGCTGTCGTTCAGCGGCCCGGCCCAAAACCCCGGGGGACCCCGCCCACAATCCTCTGCAATGGGCAAATCAGGCGAACATCGCGTTCAACAAAAAGACCAAGAGCCTGCTCGTCACGAATCACGCCAGTCTCACCGGCCTGCCCGATCCAAGCTTTCTATTCGCCGTTTTCGACGTCTACGTGAAGGACAAGGCCGGCAAGCTGTTCAAGAGCGACGACGACGAAGATTAGGCAGCGCAACCACGGATTGTCATCCGCAGTCAATCGGTGCGGGCCCATCACAATCTTGGGCGAAGGCCGAGGCGTCGCCGCGTACGATTACATCCGTGGCAGTCATGCCCGAATCTCCAATCGAGATTCACAAAGTGATTCCCCGCGGTTCATTGTGTGACCCAGACGACCCGGTCCATTTTGTCGCGAAACATTGAAATCTTCCGAGATGACTCCATTCTCAACATGGTGGTGGTCGCTTTGACTTGATGAAGCCGATCGGTAAGCAAAAGATAATTACCCTGGGACTCCTGGAAACAGCGATCTGCGCAGTAATGGCGTTCCTGGTTTCATGGAAGGTGGACAACTTTACCTATGTAGCCGTCTGGTCGCTGGTTGGTTGGACTCAATTGTTGCGAACAGGGCGTTCTACGGTGCTAGGATTGCGGCTGTTTGTTCCCGTCTTCGACCGTCTCACTCGTGGCTTGCTCGTTGGGATGGAGGCGGTTGGTGCTATCAAGGATTGGCCCGGCGGAGTGGGGAAAAAGCTGACTAGAGAGGAAAACGGTCTGCCGAATCATGAAGGGGAGCAACAGCCGACTCGGGGTCGACTTCCGATGAGCCAGTTCAAGAGGCGTCGCGACGCTATGTGGAATTTCATACGGCCATATATGCCTGATCGGGGGGATCATAACCCTATCATATTGGCGGCCCTCATCTGTTGGGGGACGCTTCGTTGTCTCACAGAGATCATTCTGGCTACCATGGCGTTGGTTGCCTCTGCTGCGCTTATCCGAGCCGTGACCACAATTACAACGGCTGCAGTACATCCAGGCGAAGCCTTACGAGCGATACCGCGGAACTGGCGACGAATCGGCTGGTCTCTCGAGATGATGATGCCGTTGGAGTTCGTAGCACGGCACCGATTGTTTCTGCGATTGCGCGAACGAGGCGCGCCCCTCCCGGCACCAGAAGGTGTGCTGGGAAGTTTTGCGATAACACAGCGGACCTCCTACGACACAGGGAATCTCACTCGTACGGCGATCTGCCTGGCTGGGGCGGCATTGCTGATCTGGCTACCCTGCGCGCTTCACAACCCGCAACCGACCGCCGCCCGCAGGCTGCCGACTTTCCCCTCCACAGTATTGGATTTTGATGAATCAGGAATGGCGAATTCGCATCCCGGAAAGACCGCGGCCGGTTCCAACCAATATCTCCCCGGAGACGTAAGCCTAACGGAGTCGAAAAACGAGACCCATCCAAGCGTGTCCGTCGAACCTCGCAGAGAGTCTGACGCTGACCATGTAGTGCCGGACGTGGTCAACCTCTCGTGGAAAGAAAAGTTCGAGCGTTCTTCCCGGGCGCGCGAGCTCGCTCGCCAAAAGCTCCGCGAAAGACAGCTTATGTATTTCGATCTGCTGGATCTCGATGACTGGACCTTCCGCTATTCATGGTATTCGCAATGGCCGATACGACAGTTTGGTGAGACGTGGTTGACCAAACAACTCTGTTTCATGTTGTACCTGTACTTGGTTGGAGGAGGCCTCTGCCTCTTGGCGACATACTTGGGGCTGTGGATGGTAGTCATCCTTGGTGCGCTGGCGACACCGCTCCGAGTTATTCTTTTTCTGCCCGCGCTGGCTTATCGATTCAGCCTGAAAGCAAGTGCGCTCACCTATGCTCCCCTTTTGTTCGTGGTGGAGGGATCGGTAGTTCAGTACGATGATCCGATCTTCGAATTTCAGAAAGAACAGGAAGCCGTCCTGCCTGCAACGCGGCGCTGGGCCGCAAACCTATTGGGTGCTTTTCTCTTGGCAAAAATTGCGTTTAGAACCGCTTTGACTACCGGATCTACTGCCATAGAACGATATTTCCCCCGGCTCCCATGGCAACTAGACCCGAAATGGATCTATCCTTGGGAGATCGCTTCGGGTCTGGTAGTTTTCCTCACTTTTCTCATCTGGCTTCTAACGCGGGATACGCTGTGGCGCTCCAAGCAGGGCACGCTACGCTCCCTATGGAAGGTCGCCCGCGTGGTTCGAAGCTGTCAAAGCCTGCGATCAGTCCTTTCCATTTATACCATATGCTGCATCGCCTACATTTGGGCCAGCATCGATCTTTACCAAGTGCTCCAGACTATCGATTGGCCTCCCATACGCTGGATTATGTTTCCAGTGAATCGCCATTAATGTCACCCGTCGATCACCGAGATTCACAGACTGAACCAAGTGCGCGTTTCACCAAGGTTGCAATCGCTAATCCCCCGAACGCCTCTTACACCCCTACTAGGAGCTCACCAGACGGTCCGATGATCTCGTCACGTTGTCATTGTTGACGAGATAAGCCTCTTAAGTGAATCCAAAACGCAACCATCATATTTTGCCTCGCCTCTACTTGAAGGGATTTGTCGAGGGCGACGAAAAGCTTTTCACTTGGGAGTACAGGAAAGGCCAGACCTTTAAGCCGGGCGAACATCGTCAAAGCAACCCTCGGCGGCTATCGATAGGGCGACCAGCAGCAACGAGAGATTACTACGCTTATCCGGACGCCACGGATGATGCGGACTTCGAGAGGATCGAGAACCTTCTCCAGTCCTATGAAAAGCCTGCCAATCTGATACTCGCAAGACTCCGAACTCTAAAAACAATCACGGTCGATGATAAGCGGTTGTTCGCTTTCTATATCAATCAAATGAACCGGCGGGTTCCAAACTACCGTAAAGCGCTAGCGAAAAATCTGCCAAAAACTGCGGCTGCTCTTGAACAGGAGGTGATTGAAAGGTTCAAGCTTCCGAATTCAGAGGAAACCAGAGAGCTCTTACAAAGAATTCGGAAACAGACAGAGTCTCCTAGTTACATCGCCCGGGTTCACTTGAACACCATTGCAGGAACGGGGGATTCCAAGGTTACTGACGCCATTGCGGGGATGAAGTGGCGTTTCGTTGTAACGACGCCCGAACTCGGCTTCATTACCTCTGATAATCCTATGTTCTACTTCGAGCGTTTTGGCTTGCTTAATCCCCTTTCGGAAGTCTCCTTTCCAATTTCGACCACAGTAGCGTTAGTGGCCTCGCAGTCCGCGCGATTCCGTGACGACTACTCCAATGCTAGTTCACAGTTGGTTAAGGAGCTGAATCGCAGAACTGCTAGTAGAGCGTCGCGAGCAGCGTATTTCCATCGGGCTGAATCTTGGGTGCAAACGCTGCTCGACGCCAGAAGGTATCAGTTTCACCCGCTTATTTGAACTCGCCCGACCCGGCTGCGCCTGGTGAACATACTGATGACAAGGTCACCGTCGACGGGTCCCCAACATTATCGCGATCCAACGTGTCCGATTATTCTGTCCGCAGTGCCACCATCGGATTCACGCGGGTGGCGCGGCGGGCGGGGACGAAGCAGGAGATCGCGGCGACTAAGGTGAGCAGGCCGGCGACAGTCAGGTAAATGGTTGGATCGAGCGGTTTGACCTTGAAGAGGATGGTTTGAAGCGCCTGCGCGGCGAGCACACCGAGAAGTAAGGCGGCTGCGCCGATGCCGAGGAACAGGCCGATGGCCAATTGCCAGGCGCCTTGCTGCATGACCATCCGGAAAATGCGTTTCGCGTCCGCGCCCAAGGCCATTCGAATGCCGAATTCCTGCGTGCGTTGATTCACCGAGAAGCTCATCACTCCGTAGAGACCGACCGCCGACAAGACAAAGGCGACGGCGCCGAAAATGGTGAACAGGTTCGCCGTCAGGCGATTGACGCCGAGGATCTCGTCGTGCAAACGCGCAGGCGTGCCGGCGAAGTAAGTCGGCAGGTTGGAATCCAGTTCCGCGATCGCCTTGCCCAGGACCGGGCCCATGTTCGCGGCATTCTGTCCGGCGCGCGGACGCACCACGATAGTGCAGAACTGCGCGGCGGGAGTGGCCGCTAACAACGGAACATAGAAGCCAACACTATCCCGCTCCGCATTGAATGGCCCCTGCATTAGCATGTCGGGCGCGACACCAACGATCGTGCGCCACGGCTCCGGCGCGGCCGGATTGAAACGCCGCACCTGGTGACCGAGCGCACTCTGGCCGCCAAAGTAGGTTCGCGCAAAACTCGCGTTCACGATCGCGACCGGTTGTTTCGCGTCGGAATCTTCGATCGTGAAATCGCGGCCCTCCAGCATCTTCAAACCGAGCGTGCTGAAGTAGTTGTCGGAGACGGATTCCGAGTTGCCGCGCGGCCGGTCGCGATCGGTCACGTAGGCCTTACCATCGACTTCATACTGTCCGAAATTCGCGAAGGTCATCCGGAACCGGTCGCTCATCGCTGCATCTTCAAAGGCCGGATTGGAGCGGAGCGAGCGCAAGGCGCGAACGAAGAATTGGTGTTTCGCGTCGTCGGTCGGGTAATCGCCTTCCATCAATCCCATTCGGGCGCTGTAGAGGGCGTTTTCATCGTAGCCGTAATTCTGCGTGGTCTGGTTGCGGATCGATTTGATCTGCAGCGTCGCGGCAATAAGCAACGCCGCCGTGAGCGCGATCTGGCCGATGACCAGGATGCGCGTGATCGCGTTCACCAGCCGGCTGCTGTTACCGCGCCCGCCTTCTTTCATCATTTCCGCGGCGTTGCCCCGGGCGCTCAGAATCGCGGGGACGAGCCCGGACAAGAGCGTCGCAACGAGGACGATGCCGAGGGTAAAAAGCAGCACTTTCCCATCGATGGTGAACTGGACCCAGTAGGGCAGCGGGAACGGCAGAGCGTTTGTCGTTCGGACGAGCATGCTTAC
>Ga0137396_10001128_pt1 | contig 13760 bp, 8 predicted proteins | sample czc16metaG_FD_108284 | JGI IMG/M metagenome (GOLD analysis project Ga0137396, IMG submission 108284) | Vadose zone soil microbial communities from Angelo Coast Range Reserve, California, USA - czcobulk3.16 metaG | ecosystem: Environmental > Terrestrial > Soil > Vadose zone | place: USA...
AGAAATGAAGTACATGGCGGAGCTTCTTGGCGACAGCGAAGCTGCGAGGCAGGCAGAGACCCAATTCCGGAAAGCCCGGCCCCAACTCGAAAAGAAATTCTGGATGGAGAAGGATGGCTTCTACAGCTATGGCGCGACGGAGAAAGGGGAACAAGTGCACGAGAAGACGCCCTGGGCGGGCGTGGCCATGATGTACGGCCTGCTCGATGAAGAGCGGACGGCGAAAAGTATCGAAGCGTTCAACGGTGCCGATCTCTGCACGGATTGGGGAGTGCGGTCGCTATCCAACAAGTCAACGCTGTTTGAGCCGACGAATTACAACTATGGGGCGGTGTGGCCGTTCATTTCCTCCTTCTTTAACACGGCCCAGTTCGAGCACCAAAATAGTCCGGCGGGGTATCAGATCTTGCGATCGGTGATCACGCACGCCTTTGACCACGCACTGGGAGTTGTTCCGGAGGTTTTTTCAGGAGAGCTGAATGAGAAGCTGGGCGAGGGGTACCACCACCAGGGGTTCTCGACGACCGGGTACATGCTTCCTCTCGTACGGGGGATGCTCGGCTTGCAGGTAGATGGGGTGGGAAAGAAAGTCACCTACCGGCCGAGGCTTCCCGCCGATTGGGACAGCCTCGCTTTGAAAAATGTGCCGGTGGGCCGAAATAAATTCGACTTCGTTCTGGTCCGACATGTTCATCGGGATGAGGCGGATTACGAACTTCGAGTCCACGCTGCTCATGATTCGAGCTGTCTCATCGAGTTCGCGCCGGAGCTTCCCGCCGGGTCCGCAGTCAAGCGCTACAGCATGCGGGCTGGCGATCTTGAGGGGAATCCTCCCGAGCCGCCCCGTCCGTTTATCGCGGCGGCAAAAAACGGTGCCGTCATGGATTACGTTTACAGTCTCGCTCCGTCTTTCCTGGCTCCGCCATCCGGCGTTCAGCCAGGTGCGGTTAACACAGGGTTACGGATCCTGAAGGAGTGGGGCGTAGGAGGACAAGTTCATTTATCCCTTCAGGGAATCGAAAATCATACCTACCGCTTGCAGGTTTACGATACGGGGAAGATACTGTCTGTAAGAGGGGGAGAATTGAAAAACGATACCATGGTCGTGGTCTTTGATAAGAGCACACCGCACGATTTCGTCCGGAAGGAAATTGTCATTACATTGAAATAGGGCCGAGGGAGGAGATCATCAATCAATAGATATGGAGGCAGCCATGATTCAACCTGAATATAATCCGAACCCTCAACCGGTTCCTCCGACTCCCCGGGAGGTTCGGGACCATGAAAATGCGGAAGCCTTCGTCATCGGTCTCAATGCCTCGTCGGCGGTCGTGAATACGGTCTTCATGACGCAGAGCAAGCGCAATTATGTGAGTTCTGCGGTCGGCATCGTGTGGGGGCTGACCGGAATTGGATTGGGGCTCGCCGATAACGCGGGTTTCTCTGCGGCCGACATGATCTTGGGAAGCGCGTCGATCGCGCTCGGTGTCTGGAATCTTACGGTGAAAGAGTATCCTTCCGCGGGATCGGCGGAGCGAGGGGGTCCGAACTATCGCGCGCTCAATGTTTCGATTATTCCCGGGCTTCAGAATCGCCGGGGGGTGGCCCTGGCGGTGCGGTGGGAGTTATGAAAGCGTTCGGGATTTCTGCGACTCTCTGACCGGTTGAACGCCGAGCCGAAGCAACCGGCGCTTCAGAATTGAATGCCGGCCGCGTTGTAAACGGCGACGCCGTTGGTTGTCCCGACCCAGAGATTCTGATTGTAATCGAAAAGGAGCGCGTTCACACTGTCACCGGGCAACGGACTGTTCGCGGTAGTGAATCGAGTCCAGGTCGTGTCATCAAGCCTCACCACTCCGGCGTTCGTCCCAAACCACCGAACCTTCTGAAGGTTCGTCACTACGGCATTGACAGGACCGGCGGGAAGTTTGATACCGGCGGTGTCGGGAGGATAAGTCGTCCAGACCGATGTCTGCAGGTTGAAAGTCACTGCTCCCTGCTGGACCCCAAACCAAACAGTGTTGTGGAGATCGAACGAAACGGAATTGATCCTTGAATCGGGACTCAACGGATGCTTGGACCACTCGAGCCCGGCGAGTCCGTAGTTGACCATTACAGCCCCGCCTGTCTGTGTTCCAAACCAGATGGTGTTGTCATCGAGCTTGTTTATGCACGCGGGAATCTGATTCGAGGGGAGGTTGGCAGGAGGCCCCGTCGTGTATGAATACCATGTGCCTGATTCGCTTGCTCCGCCGACAAAGCGGTTGACACCCGATACACTGGTAAACCAGACTTCGCCGTAATTGCTTTGGTTTGAAACGTCGGCTGCACCTGCCAGTATGAAATCGTTGAGTAGATCCGGGTAGTTATAGCGACGCCATACCTGTATAGTCGAAAAGGGGTTATAGCGAACAACCCCTCCGCCGGTCAGGCCGAACCACAGGCCTCCGTCCTTTCCCTGGACTATGCACGAGACGCGGTGGGATTTACCGCTCGGTGACGGCGACCATAGCGAGTCCCTCATCGAGGCCCATACTCCTGCGCTGAACGAAGAAACCCCGTCATTTGTGGCTATCCATATTTTTCGCCCATTGTCGAGCAAGAAGGCATTGGCATAGTTATTGATCAGCCTTCCGGGGGTTTGCCGGTACACCAACCACGTATCCAGCAATCTCGGTGTGGGGGGTCCGGTGGCACTGGTACATCCGGAAGCGAATCCAACGAGAAAAAGGATAAACGGAAAGATCAACGACCATTTCATATTCAGCTGGAAATGCCTTGGATTCATCTCTTGGGTCCTCAAATCAAATTACAAAATATTTGCGATTATACCAATCCAGCCCCTCCGGGGCGGAAAAACTTGACAGTCACTCTTTTTTTATCTATAATCCAAGCAAATGCTGGCCACCCCGATATGAGGTCAGCTCTAGATAGCTACACCCATCCACCTCCATGAAACGCAAAAACGCTCCATTTGTTGCACTGTTTTTTTTCCCGCTGCTGGTCCTCGCATTGAATCTGCATTGTCAATACGATTACAGCTCTCCCCTGCCCGGTCTCGTCGATATCCGGCTGCACACGATCTCAGACTCGAGCAGAATCGCATTCAGTCCGCAAAATATTTTTGTTCTGAAGATTACACAGGTTAGTGCCGTGCGTTCCGATTTGGCCCTGGCGACAGTTTACGGAGATATCAAGGCGATCAAACGTTTGACGGGTGTTTACAACACGCTCGATGCCCACGCAGAGGATTCTTCGCTGGTCATCGGCCAGGCAGACCTGCCCCCCGGAGATTACCTTGGGATACTCATGCTCATTGCGCCAGGCGGCACTGCAATTCTCGACGGATACCGGAATATCAGGGTCGTTACCCCGCCGGGATTCGATCCGACCCTCCAATTCCAGCGGTCATTCAAAATCTCCGAACAACGGACAACCCGCATCGTTCTCACGATCAATCTGGATTCGTCTCTTGTGAAAGAAGCAGTTGGGTATGACCCTGACACCTTTCTTTTCACTCCATCCTATTATATTTCATCAGTCCTGTACGAGTAACGGGGATGTATAAAATCATAGCGCGGTGGCTCGCCGGAATTGTCGCGATCCTGGCGGTGATGAGTACAGGGATGGACTGCAAGGGCAAGTATCTTGTTCCCACGAATATCCCTCCAATCACAAGGCTCTCGAACGTTCCACCGCCCGACTCATTCATTATTGCAAAGAACCCGCTGCTGACGCTCTACTGGGTGGGAGATGATCCGGACGGGTATGTTGTTGCATTCAGATACCGCTGGAATTTCAGGTTGAATGCCGCCAGTCCGTTCCAGTACAAACCGTGGAGCAGGGTTCTCAATATCATCGTATCCAAATTTGCATTGATGACCGACGCGGATGAAAGCAATATCACGAATGTGTATAAATACTTTGCCACGTTGCCTCCCGAGGGGCTGAGTCCGGATAGCGCCAATCGCCTCGATTCCGCCAAGACACTCATCATCGCAGGATCACATGTCTGGGCATCGAACCCGAAAATCATCCACTTCCCCGTCCACGTTAATCCAAATAGTGGAACATTCATATTCGACTCGCAGGATTCACTGAATCCTCACACGTTTGAAGTATCGGCGATCGACAACGCAGGAGCGGCGGGACCGCCGGCGACCGTTTCATTTGGGACGCCGCGCGTTTCCCCGCCTCACACGCAGATTACATCCTCTCCCACCGATACACAGCTCGTTATAGATCGAAAGAGCAGCACGTTTCAAGGGATTGAATTTGATTTCCAGGGGTTCGATCCCAACAGCAGGACAGTCGATTACCAGTGGGTGGTCGACCGTGACCTGTGGCCTCCCGACAGTATTCCGTGGTCGCCCTTCACTCCGGCTACCTTTGCCAGAGCCACCGCGGCGAACTTTCGCGATCCTTACGCCGTGACGCACCGCTTTTATGTGCGGGCACGGAATGAATTTGGCAGCATTGACACCATTGGTGCGGACACCTCCTTCTACACGTTGTATCCCCCTTTTTTGCGGCCGGGCTACCAACACAGGATTCTACTTCTGAATAATTCGTATGACTGGGGCGCGGGGGGGACCGCGGCCCATCCGTCGCGCGCAATGCTCGATGCCTATTACCGGGCTCTGTTCGATTCCGCAGGGCAAAATGGAAAGTACGATCTTTTCGACGTTGTCGATGTTCCCAACGGGCCGCATATCTTCCCGGGTTTGGGCGCCCTGGGACAATACAGCGTCATTGTTTTTATCGGGGATGTCACAGGCGACATAACCGATCCGGAGTGGCACCACTCGTTCCTTGGCACTCGTGAGAACATGGTACACAGCTATTTGAACGTCGGCGGGAAGCTTATTATCACCGCGTGGAATTTTCCCTTCCCGCTCAACGCCGGACCGGAGTACACGCGTCAAATCGGTCATCTGGAAGTATTCCGCCCTGACCAAGTGAAAGGTAACTTCATCGGTGCCCGTGGCGATAAAGGCTACCCGGATGCCGTCGTGGACACCGCAAAGCTCGACACCGCGTCCTGGGGCCAGGGACTCATGTCTTTGTGGCCCGGACGTCCGTATGGGTTCGGCGAAATTATTTACAGGTACGATGCAAGAAATAACTCATTCTTTGAGAACCTGGCCATTGGCGTGCGATATCTCGGGACGACGTTCAATGTGGTGTACCTTGGATTCCCGTTATACTATATCCAGCAGCCTGTTCCCACAGCCATTGTGAGAAAGGCCCTGGATGACATCGGTGAATTAAACCGTTGAGCCTTTCGAGAGGAGCCCCAGCATGATCGTATTGTTAAGACGGTTGGTTCCCACCGCGATAGCCGTTTTGCTCACCGTAACGACGGCCTTTCCGGACAACACGGGGAAGATCGTTGGAAAGGTCACAGATAGCCAGACGGGCGAGGCAATCATAGGCGCCAATATTCTTGTTGTGGGGACGCAGCGAGGTGCGGTGACCGACATCGACGGCAAGTATACGATTATCGCGGTGCCTGCAGGTATTGCCACGATTCGGGCGAGTATTCTTGGCTACTCAACAGCGGAGGTGAGGGACGTAAAGGTCGGTGTGGACCAGACCACCCCCGTCGATTTCCGCCTGAGCTCCAGCGCGCTTCAGCTTAGTGAACAAGTGATCACGGCTCAGAAATTGGTCAACAGTATGGCGACGACCGGGACACAGACGACCGATGCCGCTACAATCGCCAGCATTCCGAACGTGAAATCCGTTGAGGATGTGCTCAGACTTCAGGTGGGCGTTGTGAAGCAAGGGAATAATCTCTTCCTCCGCGGCGGACAGGCGAATGAGGTTCAGTATCTAGTTGACGGCATTCCGACCAACAATATCCTTGGCAACTCAGGCGCTCTGAGTACGGCGGGCGCGAATGAAGAACTTCAGAAGGTGTACGCAGGTGTGCAGTCGGGAACGATAGGGGGAGGGTCGGCGGGACTTGCAGTTTCGGCGAGCGCCATCCAGTCGGTCAGCGTCCAGACGAGCGGGTTCGACGCAGACTACGGGAACGCACAATCCGGCGTCATCAACATCGTTACCAAGTCGGGGGGAGAGCGGTACTCCGCCAGCGCGCAATTTCGTACAGACCGAATCGCTTCGACCAACCAGAACGAAAACTACAGCTCATTTTCGCTGGGTGGGCCGGAACCCTTCACAAAATACATCATGCCGAGTCTTGGTCTTAGCGTACCGGGCGCACTCACGTTCTACATCAATGCCGATGCCGATCGGAACGACGGACCCTACACCTACGTCCACAACGAATTCTTCCACCCTCTCGAACGACGCGTCGAGCTGAACGGTTTCCTGGGTGGAATCCTGAACGGATTGGGATATCGTTACAGAGATGACCAAAGCAACGCCTTCACGTTTGACTCGAAATTGAAATACGATATGAGCGGCTCCGATCAATTTCTCTACCGGTATGGCGCAAGCCTTTCATCGAACCACGGTTATGACAATTCTTACAAGTACCTTGCAGACTCTTCCCTCCTGACGGCGAAGCTGGGCATTCAGCACGTGTTCTCCTGGACGCATTTTTTCACGACAAATTCATTTCTCAGAATGTCTCTCGGGAAGGTTGAGACACACGACGGCAACGATGTCGCCGGAATTAAACCGTCTGACTATTCCTCGGCGTGGCAGTATCAGGATCCCTTCGATGACGGCTTCAATCATCTGGGTTCTGCCCAGAAGTGGCTCAAATCGATCACCGACGTATGGACGGCACGATTGGACTTTAACAGCCAGGTCCATCCGCTTCATCTGCTAAAAGCGGGATTCGAATTCGATTATGAGGAGATCAACTCCACTGAGATCGACCTGCCGACGGTCGCTCATACGGTGAACGGAGTCGTGGTTACCCCCCCGATTGATGATCCGACGTACGCACGCGGTGATTATCCGGGCTACGGAGTCTATCGTTGGAACCTTAATAACTATCCGAGCCGCGGTGCCGCCTATCTCCAGGACAATATCGAGTTTTCTGGGCTCAATCTCCACGTCGGCTTGCGGTACGACTACTATGACATAGGCCGGCAGGTTTTCTATGATGACTTCAGAAACAATTGGGAAATTGCCCTGAACGCCGGGCCTCCCGGCAGTCCCGGTTATCTCGGAGCCGACTGGATTGACAATGTCGGCTTCGACACCATAATGACAAATGGATCATTAAAGCAGTTCGGACCGAACGCCGGAGGGGACAAGTATACAGTGTCGAGGGGATTGTCGGATACAAAGAGATTTCTCTACTACCTGACCCACGGCACTGTCAGTCCGCGCCTTTCCATCGGTTACCCCGTTACTGACAGGATCGTCTTCTATTTCAATTATGGCCATTTTCTGCAATTGCCGGACAGGGAGAACTATTACCGGGACCCGACAATCACTGGGGCAACAGATAACATCATCGGGAATCCGAGCCTCAAGCCGCAGCGGACGGTGGAGTACGAGGCGGGCTTCGAAGACCAGGTCAGCGATGAAATGGCCTTCACGGTTCACGCATTCTATAAAGATGTTTTTGACTACCTTCATCTTTTCAAGCGGGCGGGAAACAACTTCCAGCGAAACTTCGATTACGCGAGTGTACGCGGATTTGAAATCACGCTGAACCAGTCGCTCACGGGGAATTTCTCGACGAGTGTCAGCTACTCCTACCAGCTTGCAAAAGGCCGTTCGTCCAATCCGCTGGCACAGTTATTCCAGCCGCAGTTTCAACTGCCGCGTGAAAGCCGCCTTGACCGCGACCAAAACCACACCGCGAATGTGTTCACGACGTATCGCGTTCTTGCGAACGAGCGGGGACACTTGTTCGGGCTCCCGTTCGTGAACAATTATGGGATTTCACTGACATGGAGTCTTGGAAGCGGTTTTCCCTATACGCCGTATCATGGGCAGACTAATGCGAGAAACGTTTACCTGTTCAATAACGAGACGAAGCCGTACACGTCGGTCGTCAATTTGTCAATGTACAAGGGGTTTCTTGTCTCGCAGGGACTGAATCTATTGGTTACGCTCGATATCACAAATCTTTTCAACCGGCGGAACGTCAATAACATCTTTGATCAAACCGGCGCGCCCGCTAAATTCGGAGACGCTGACGCCAGCGCGGGTCTCTACCCCTTAATCTACCCTTGGCGCAGGGTCGACAGCCGCCTTGATCCAACTATTTTTCAGGGCTCCCGGCAAATCATCCTTGGGATGAAGGTGAACTGGGAATGACGTGTTGTCAAACAGTGAGGAATTCGAGTCCATGAACAGGCCACTGCTACTGCTCGTTCTCACGATGCTTTTTTTGCGACCGGTTCAGCCGGCTGATAAGAACAATCGCGGCTCCGGAGGAAAAGCCAGGCAATCCTCAGACATTAATGCGGATGGCGTAAGCTGGGCCAAGCATGTATTGCAGGGGTACAACATGAGAATTTGGCTTTCGAATCAAATTGCATTCGGCATTGAGGCATGGAGTCCCCTCCCGGTTCCGCCCTCGGGCAACTGCGGCCCGACCGGTATCGGCCTCGAGTATCCCCTTGGAGGGTGCGTGGAGCACATGTTTGGCGGTGGTCCCTGGATCGGCGGAATAATCGACGGTAAGCGGAGAGTTGACGAAACATATAATGGCGACGATGCACGCCATGAGATCGTGCCTGCGTTGAGAGACACTGCCCGGGATAAAATCTGGCACACGCACACCGGTATTGAGACGGATGATCCAAACGATCTGAATGGGCACTACAGCGGGTATTATGCTAGACATGGCATCCAGGTCAACCGAAGAGGTTGCGATGATGACCAAGATGGCAGAGTGGACGAAGATGAGCTTGACGGTGAGGATAACGACGGGGATTGGAATCCGCTGACCGATGATCTAGGTTCCGACGGTTTGCCCGACAGTCAGGAGGTCAGTTGCACCGGAAAGGTTTACGATCCGGTGACAAACCCGGATCCCGCCTTTGATAATTATGACCGGTTTGCATTCGACAAGTGCCATACCGATGCGGGCGGGAATTACATCCGCAAGTCGGACAAGAACCTCTACACGCAGAACAACGGCATTCCGGATCACGGCGAGCCGCACGTCGACGAAGATTACGGTGCGATATCCGATAAGGATTACTACATGGGGGCGACCGACTCAACCGGCACGTGCAACGGATGTCCCGACCACGTACCCATGCATATCAAATGCTTCATGAAGTCATACGCCTGGGAGGGCGACTTCGCCGATGGTGTCCTCCCGTTCGACTACATATTTGTCAACGTGGGAAGAAAGACGATCAAGGATGTTTATGTTGCATTTTTCTGCGACATGGATGTTGGGCCTGTAAATATCTCGGGGTATTATGGTCACGATTATGCCTGTTATTTCCCCGATCTTCGCACCGCCTACATTCATAATGCAGTAGACAGGGGCTCGACCCCGATGGGTCTCACGGTACTGAAAACGCCGAGACCGCTGGATTCTCTTCAATATATTTTCCAGTGGCACGGATTTAACGAACCCGGCACCGAAGATTCGTTGATCTACTGCTGGATGAGCGGTCAATGTTTCGTCGATCCGATCAAACCATGCCAATCGCCGATCTCGCCGACCGATACGCGGTTCTTCTTCTCGTTCGGGAAGTTCGACGAGATGAAGCCCGGAGATACGTTGAAGATATCGGTTGCCCTCGTCGGCGGTTATGGCATCGAAGCCGGCCCTCACAACCTCCGGGAGAATGCGGAGAACGCACTAAAGCTGTACAAGCGAGGCTACCTGGCCCCGATCAATCTGCCGGCACCCCCCCTGAAGGTTACCGAAGGGTTTAAGAAGGTGAGACTGGAATGGGGGTCACACCTTGATACCGCCCATCTCCTGGACAATCCCCAGACCATCTGGGACGACTCGAGCAAGATCGCCCAGGGATACCCGGACACGAGCTGGCGGCGCAAAAATCCTCCGTGCCAGATCCCCGGCGCCTGCGAGAGCGGACATCTGTGCATCAACGGGTACTTGACGGGCGGACGCATCTTCGAGGGGTACCGGCTCTACCGGAGTGAAGACCCCGGGAATGACGCGGGGACAGCGAGTTGGACACTTTTGAGGCAGTATGACATTCCGGATGACAAATTTGAGTACAACGTCGGCCTGGACTCTGTCTTCGTTGATTCCAATCTTACCCGGGGGAAGCGATATTGGTACGCGGTTACTTCCTTCGGTATCCCCGATCTGACGATCATCGAGGTCAAGGACAGCAGCGGGGCTCTCCGATTCGATTCATTGTACGCTCAAAACACGGAATCACCGAAGAGCAACAAAACGAGGGTGGATCTTTCATTCTCGGTGTCGGATACTCTGGGCAAAGTTATCGTGGTTCCAAATCCGTACAGGGTTGACCGCGATTACACCTATGAGACCGGGGGCTGGGAAGGTCGTGCAAGCGGGTGGTCGGAGAACAACCGCCTGGTCAAATTCATCCATCTGCCGCAGAAATGTACGATTCGAATTTTCACGCTCGCAGGCGATCAGGTTACGACGCTCGACCACAACGATCCCGTTCGTGGGGAACTTGAATGGAACCTGTTGAGTCAAAGCGGCCGGGCGCTTGCAAGCGGAGTTTACATTTTTACCGTTGAATCGAATATGGGCCGGCAAATCGGCAAGTTCGTTCTGATACGCTGATTGGCAAAGGAGATATTCAGCATGAATAGCCTGAGAGTCTCGTCTGTGAGCCTGACCTGTTTGGTTCTCCTCGTGGGACCGGTGGCGATAATGCGTGCGGGTGACCGCTCGGGGACCGTCTCGGGTCAATTCCTGAAGATCGGCACCAGCGCCCGCGCGATCGGGATGGGGGGAGCACAGGTCGCGGTTGCCGAGGGAGTCAGCTCAATGGCGTATAACCCGGCGGGGATCATGGTGGTGGGAGATTACGGCTTCGGAGCAACCTACACCGCATGGCTTGCCAGCATCCAGCACTCGTTCGCCGGGGTCGTGAAGAATGTTCCCGGTCTCGGCGCGATCGGCGTGAGTTTCATCCTCCTTACGACCGATGACATCCAGGAAACCACGCCTCAGTATCCCGAAGGCACCGGCAGATCGTTCCGCGCCAGCGACTACGCGTTCAGCGTGGCATTTGCCCGTCAGGTTACCGAACAGTTCAAGGTCGGCATCAATGGAAAGATCATCCAGTCGTACCTCTTCGACAGGGAGATCGGTACTTCCACCTTCGCATTCGATATCGGGACGCTCTACGACATCCCAATCCTCCAGAGCCATCTGGGCGTGTCGCTGACAAATATCGGCAAAGATCTCAAATTCATCAATGAAACGTACTCACTCCCGACGGCTCTCCGTTTCGGCGTGCTGGTCGACGTCATGAAAGACGCCTCCAACTCGCTGGTGACGACGTTGCAAATTGCCCGGATCAACGATTCCGACGAGCAGTATAATTGGGGGACAGAATATGTTTTCAATAATTTGGTCGCGCTCCGGGGCGGCTGGAAATTCGCCTATGACCAGGAGAATGTGACTGCAGGTTTCGGGGTCCGCTTTAATTCGCTCGGTCTCAACAGCTCGCTTGACTACGGATACAATAATTTCAAGTACCTGCCGGGCACGCACTCGTTCACGTTCGAGATGCAGTTCTGACCCGCCCTCGCGCCAATAGTTCCAAAACTCAGGAGCACGGAATGAAGTCGTTGTTTGAGGTCGCCAACTGCGCCCTTCTTGTGTGGTTGATCGTGGTTTCAGGGTGCACGTTGGAAACGCCGAGCGGTACGGAGGGCATACATCTCAGGGGTAAAGATCTCATCATCAATGAAGTCTTCACAATCTCGCCGGATAAGTACTATGCGTATTCCTGGATCGAACTGTACAATCCCTCGCCCAAGACAATTGGATGGGCTGAAGTCACCAGGCCGGCCTCAGGTTTTGCCGTGGGCTCCGATGGAACGATATTGCGGACGAGCGATGACGGCGATCAGTGGATTGATTCGTTGTCGGACCCGTCGTACGGCAATCTTAATGGAATCAGTTTAGCGAACCCGGAGACCGCGTTCGTCGTAGGCGATGGCGGGAAGATCCTCAAGGTGACGAAGAGGTCTGTCACAGTTCTCAATAGCGGCACCACGAAAAACCTGCACGGCATCGCTGCTGTTCCTGACGCGCAAACCCGCACCGCGTATGCCGTGGGAGATAACGGCACACTCTTGAGGACCATCGACCATGGATACAACTGGGTACCGGCGATAGTCCCGACGTCGAAAAATCTGCGCGCTGTTTTCTTCGGCGGTTTCCGGTCGATCTTTGCAGTCGGCGACTCCGGAACCGTTATCGCCTCTGCGAATTCGGGGAACTCCTGGGCATCGAGGGTAGTGCCTGAACCTTTTCGACCCTATACATTCTTTTCCGTCAATTTCGTGGGAGCACTGGGGTGGATAACCGGTGAAAACGGTACCATTCTTGGATCGGTAAACGCCGGATCGCAATGGTTGTCGGAATCATCGAAGGTGACGGCAACTCTCCGGGCGTCATACTTTCCTCCACCCGCATCGGGGGATTTCGTGCCAGGCTCGGGGTGGGTTGTCGGGGATAGCGGAACTATCCTGCTGACCTCCGACAATGGGGCGCACTGGCGGAAGCAAAACAGCGGCACATCGGCAAACATCAACTCTGTGACTTTCGTCGACAGCGGCCACGGATGGGTCTTCGGAGACGGGGGTATGATCAGCGTGACGACCGACGGAGGCATGAGCTGGCGGGCGCAGCAAAGCCCCACAACGAGCAACCTTCATGGATCAAATTTCCTTCCCTTGTTGGTGAAGGTCAGCCATGGCTACCTGATCACAATGGTCTCTGTTCGCAAGACGTTTTACATCGACCCATCCTCGGGGGTGCCCAATTTCGATTACTTTACAAAGATTGACAGCGGCGTTGTCGTGTACGATCCTCTCCTGCTTTCAGACACATCGATACCGGCCCCGTTTCGCGCCGTTCGACCTCCCGACGTTTCGCCGGGAGGCTTCGCGGTAATCGTGAGCGACAGCGCTAAGTTCCAGGACCATACGCAACTGGGCCCGGGTGACGGCGCAGTCATAAAAAATAGTATCGGGTTCTACATCGATCGATCCGTCTCGGGCGGGTCCCTCGGCGCTCACCCGGTCCTCTGGTCGTTGCTCCCCTCAGGTGAGATTCAACTGATAAAAGTATTCACAACTATAGTCATAGCGACGAAGGATACAGTGAGTATTGACACAAAGACCATTGACGTGGTGAGATGGGGAGGTTACAGGCCGAGGCCAGATCTTTATTCGAATAACCAGCCCGCCGGTTTTATCCCGGAGTGGTGGTCGCTCGCACGCTACAGCGATGATTACGGCGATGACCCGAGTAGGGAAAATACCAGTTATTCATTTTATATGGCGAAGGATCCCATCCCGCGCTGGTACAGCCAACTCAGTCACAAGTCCAGACCCTAGCGAATAACGCTTTCGCGAACTTTGCGTAAATCGTACCAGAGCCGGGTTGTTCATTCGACCCGGCTAATTTTTTTCTTGCTCTGGTCCGGGAGGCGGGGGGAGGATGACCGGTGGGTGGGCGCCCGGTGAGGTTGTGCCGGAGGAGGGACTCGAACCCTCATGGCCTCGCGACCATCGGTTTTTGAGACCGACTTGTCTACCAATTTCAACACTCCGGCTCGGAGAGAGCCATTTTCGCCGATCGAGAATTGCCCCCCTTGCGCGCGAATCGAAAAATA
>Ga0137396_10001130_pt1 | contig 13739 bp, 14 predicted proteins | sample czc16metaG_FD_108284 | JGI IMG/M metagenome (GOLD analysis project Ga0137396, IMG submission 108284) | Vadose zone soil microbial communities from Angelo Coast Range Reserve, California, USA - czcobulk3.16 metaG | ecosystem: Environmental > Terrestrial > Soil > Vadose zone | place: USA...
CAGGTGGCCCCCGAGACGCCGCGGCCGAAGTTCAAGAACGTGATCGTCGTGGGCCTCGTGAAGAACCCGGCGGCACGGGGGAGTTACGAGTCCGACATGGTGAAGGCGCTGCGGGCGGCTGGCGTCCAGGCGGAGGCGAGCCAGGCGCTCCTGCCCATCGGAGAGACTCCGACGCGCGAGGCGCTGCAGCGCCTGGTGGCCGAGCGGGGCTTCGACGGCGCCATGGTCGGCATGCTGGTCGATTCGCGGACCGAAGTCCGCGCGGTACCGCCGAGCGGCTATGGGGGCTACTACGGGTACGCGGGCTGGGCCGGGCCGACGGCGTATTCGCCGGGGTACCTCGAGAGCACCACCACGGTGGTGGTCGACACGCGGCTCTTCAGGACCGCCGGTGACGGAGCGCCGGTGTTCTCCGCGACCTCCGAGAGCGTCGACCCGCGCTCGGCCAAGGACGTGACGGAGCAGCTCTCGAAGCTGACCGTGGCCGAGCTTCGCAAGGACGGCTTCGTCTGAACGGCGCTCTCCGAAGCACCTCTTCAGCAAGCAGGTCGCTTCGTCGACGGACGCCTGGGAAGCTCGATGGCCAGCTCTCGCAGCCGCGATTCGAACCGGGAGCTCATGCAGGCCTCTCTTTCTCTAATGTCGAGCGGCCATGCAAGACGCACCGAGGGGTCCGGGGTTTTCCCGACCCGCGGATGGGAGGTCCCGGATGGCGACCCGCCGGCCGGCTGCGCAATCGTCCATGGTACCCAGCAGGTGGGACAAGGAGGAAGCCATGAAGAAGCTCGCCGTGCTCGCGGGAGCGTCGCTCGCCCTGGCTTGTGCGACGCAAAAAGCCGAGGGTCCGAAGCAGGCGGAGGTACTGGACGTCGATTACGGGCGGCTCGCGCCGAACCAGACGGCGATGGTGGAGGCGGCGAGGCGGAACGAGATGGCGGCGCGTGACGACCTGGCCCGCGCGCAGGTGCGGCTCAGGCAGGCCGACCACGAGATGGAGCTTGCGCAGGCGGAGGCCCCGGCCGTCGAGGCGGACAGGAAGCGCGCCGAAGCAGAGGCGAAGATGGCGAGCGAGTCGCGCGAGCCCACCGCCGTGGAACGGGCAGGTACGGCGAAGCAGGCCGCCGATCTCCACGAGCGGGCAGCCAAGGCGCACGCGGACTATGCCGGGAGGCTGAAGGAGGCATGCGCGGCGGAAATGACTGCCGCGCAGCGCCGGCTCGACGCTTCGACGGCGCGAGTGGGCCAGGCGAAGCTCCGCGCGATGCAGACCGCGGGCGTGCCCGCCGCCCAGAAGTACGACGCGATGAGCTTCGACAAGGCGGTCAGCGACGCCACGGCGAAGCAGACCCAGGCCGAGGTCGAGGCGCTGCAGAAGCGGCAGCAGGCGGTCACGGCGGAGCGGCAGTGGGACGACTTGCAGAACCAGCTTCGGACGACGACGAGCGCGATGGCGAGGTGACGGGCGGATCGGCCGCGGGCGAGAGCCGAACCCTGACCCGCGGCGCCGCCGGCGTGCGATCGTAGACGACGAGCGTTCCAGCGATGCGGTCGTGCCAGGCGCGGCGCTTGCGGTCGAAGAGCATGGCGAAGACACCCGCGAGCAAGGGCGCGATCGAGATCGTCAACCCCACGAACCGGAGCAGCGCCTGGCCCGGCCGGATCGAGCCCCCTCCCCGGCTCACGATGCGCAACCCGAGGAGCCATTTGCCCGGCGTCCTGCCGGCGATGCTCCAGAAGAGGACGTGGTACGCGGGGACCAAGAGCACGCTCGCCACCCAGCGAATCCCGAGGCCGAGCACGTGCACGAATCGGGGCGACACGACCAGGACCGCGCCCAGCGCGGCAAGTCCGAGGCGCAAGCCGAGGAACAGCGCCGCCAGCACGAGGGCGTCGACGGCGTCCGCCAGCAGGCGCGTCACCAGACCGGCGGGTTCCAGGGCCTCGCCGGGTGCCGGCTCTTCGCCGGCCGCCGCCATCAGCCTTGACCCGTGGGGGTGGGCGGCCCGGGCGCCGCGGTCTGCCGGCGCCGGCCCAGGAACGAGCGCAGCGCCGTCTCCAGCAGCGAGTCGGCGCGCTCCGCCCGGCGCCTCACTTCCACCACGGCCTCGTCCACCAGCCCGGCGGACTGCTCCACAAGGACCTCGCGCACCTCGGCCGCGCCCGCCACGGCTCCGAGCGACCCGTCGATGATCTCCGCGACCCCGATCCTCGCCAGCCGCTGGCAACGGGTGGCCTCGAGCTCTCCTCTGGCCGCGATCCGTTGCACGCCCAGCGCAGCCCTGTCGCGGAGCGCGGCTGCCCGGCGGACCACCGCAGGGATGCCCGGAACCCACGACCCGGCCTGGCCAAGGCGCCGCAAGCCACGCCCGACGGGGACGGCGGCAGCTCGACCCCGCCTCAGCGCCGACCGACCCCGGACCGCGATCGTGACCGACAGGCCGAGAAGCAGCCCGCGCGCGCGGAGTCGGGCTCCTTCGGATGGTCCTGGCGCGGACGCCGGAGAGGAGGTCTCGAGGCTCGCGGACCATGCCCGCGCGCGCGAGGCGGCGGCGTCCGCGCCCCAGCAGGCCAGACCGACGAGGAACGCCAGCCTGGGATGCTGGTGCTCCTCCGGGCCGCCGGGGCTGGGCGCGAGCTCCATCCCTTCGAGATGGACACTCCGCGGCCGTCCGGCGAGGCGGACAAACCCCGAGCGCAGGGCAAGCTCCCCTGAGTCAGGTGCGGCGCACCCTCGGGATCGGGATGCCCAGCATGCGCGCTGCGAGCAGGGCCACTATCACGGCGATCGCCGCCAGACCGAGGACGAGGTCGGCCGTGCGCAGGAAGGCGCGATCGACGATCCGTTCCGCGCGCGCGGAGGCCTCGTCGATGGCGCCGCGCGACAGCCCGTCCATGCGCCCGAAGACCGTTTCCGTTTCGCTCCGCATCGCCCTGAGCGTCTCGGTGCGCTGCCGGTCCAGGTCCGCGAGCACCGCCACCCGTTCGCCGCGCACCGCCGCGACGGCCGCCTCGCGCTCCCGCTCGAGGAGCGCGGGGATTCGCTCCACCAGCGCGCCCATGCGATCGGCGGCGAGCGCGAGGCGGGCGGCATCCTCGGCGGCGCGCGCGGCGAGGTCGCTCGCTCCCGCCTGCGCAACGGCCAGCTCACCCGTCCAGCGCGCCTCCTTGAGGATCGTCTCCCGGTACGCGGCGATGCGAGTCGTCAGGTCGTCCAGCGTTTCGACAATGGTGCCTACCGCCGCCAGCGCTCCCAGCTCCTTGCGCGTGGTCGCGGTCGCGAGCGCCGCGGCCACGGTCGCGCGCGGCGCCAGAAGCGCCCGGAGCGGGTGCTCGGACGCCCAGCGCTCGACGAGCAGGTCCGCGCGCGTCACGTCTCTTCCCGCCACCTCCACCGCGATGGCGCGGGCCGCCTCCGCCAGGCGCCGCATCGAAGACGCCGCGGCCGCCGTGCAGGCACCGAGCGCGTCCGCGCCTGCTTCGCCGCCGAGCAGGTTCCGGAGCTGCACGGCGTACGCCCACCCGTCCACCAGCGCGACCAGGGGATCGGCCTGGAGCAGCGCGTCCTGGGCGAGCGGCACTGCCTGGATCTTCCAGGCCAGCGCGTTCTGGCGCACGATCGGATCCGGGCACCGCACCGCAGCCTCGTCCGCGGCCGCCTCGAGGGCGCCGACGTAGGGACCGACCAGCGCGCGCACCCTGACTCGCAGCTCGCTTCCCACGACCGAGAGGTTCTGCTGCTCGGCCAAACCCGGCGGGGGAAGCGTGTTGAGATGGCACGCCGCGGCCAGCGCCTGGACGAGAAGGACCCCGAGCAGTTCCCGGCGCGGGCGGCACCATGCTCCGCGACGCTTCCGCGATCGACCCACCCACGTTCCCACCGACCGCGCCGGTCGCCACTGGATCTCGGCCTCGAGGCCTCCTCCCGCATCGGGGCAGGTCCCCGGATGGCTCGCCGGCACCCCTTGCTTCATCGCCATCCTCCCCCGAGGAGGGCTCACCAGTAGTAGCGAAGGCGGATGGTGGCGAGCGCGCTGGAGAGGTGGAACGTGGGCTGCGTCTCCCTCAGCTCGCCCGTGCGGGAAACCACCTCCATGCCGAGCTGGAGCCGCACGCGGCGCGTGTAGTAGAGCCCACCGCCGATCTGGAAGGCCCGCCGGACTTCGCTCTCGCTGACCCCGGCTTCCAGCTGCGCGACGGCCTGGATCCCGAGGGGGAACCCGGTGAGCGGATCGAGGTCGAAGTCGGCGGACCCGCCCACGATCGCCCCGCGGCGGACGGACCGATCATCATCGCCGCTCGCCTGGCGCGACCAGAGGAACCGCCCCTCGCCCACCAGGCCGAACGAGGGGTGGAGCGCCACCGCCAGCGACGCGCCCGGCGAAAGATAGTAGCGCGACGTGGTCTGCAGGGCCGAGACGTCGCCAAACCGCTGGGTCTGGATGGCGCCGAGCACCGCGTTGGCCACCAGGATGCTGTAGTCGGGCCGCACTCCGGCGTCGAACACGATCGCGCCGCGTGCGGGGCCGAAGCTCTTGCCCGCGACGAGGCCAGCGTGCACGTCCCACTGCGCGGAGGTGCCCACCACCAGCGCCCCGATCCCGGTGACCCCGGAGAAGGCGGCGCCCAGCGCCGAGATCCGTACGCCCAGGAAGTCGTTGATGGCCGCCGCGAAGTCGAAGCCCTGTCCGAACGCCGCCACGGGGTACGTGCGCGTCCCGATCTCGCGGCCGTTGATGTCGAGCGCCACCGAGCGCACGTCGCCGTAGCCGGCGATGGTCGCGGTGCCGAACGAGGTCACGACGAACGGGCCTGGCGCGAGACCGGAGAGCTGGAAGACGTGCCCCCCGAGCTGGCGGGGGCTCTCGAGGCTCGACGAGGTATCCTCGGTCGCGGTGGCCGCGAACGCTGCGAGGCAGGGCAGGACACAGGCGAGCATCCAAAAAGTTCTGGCTCGGAGCACCGCGACCTCCACCAGGCCACCTTCTGCCCAAGGACTGCGTCCCGCGGAGCAGGACGCCAACTGGCGGCGCGGGGAATTCCCGCAGGCGCTCCGGGAACGCCCCGGGGCGGCGCGGGTCAGGCGGGGACGATGCCGTTGCGGATGGCAAACCGGACGACGTCCACCACTGACTTGAGGTGGAGCTTGCGGAGGATCGCCGTGCGATGCGTTTCCACCGTCTTGTCGCTGATCCCGAGCACCGTCGCGATGCGGTGCGTGCGCTGGCCTTCCGCGATGAGCTGCACGATCTCCCGTTCGCGCGGCGTGAGGAGGCCCAGCACGCCCTGGGCTGCCGGCTTGCCGTGCACGAGCCGATCGACGACGGAGTCCGCCACCCTGCGGGTGAAGAAGGGCGTGTGGCGGGCGAGGGCCTCGACCGCCGCAGTGAGGTCCTGCGCGACGTCCGCCTTGAGGACGTACCCGCGCGCTCCGGCGGCCAGGATGGAAGCAGCCAGGTCCTCCGAGTCGTGCACGGTGAGGACCACCACCTCGGTCCCGGGCAGCGAGGCGCGGAGGCGCCGGGTCGTCTCGATGCCGTTCAGCTCCGGCATCGAGACGTCGACGATGCAGATCTCCGGGCGCAGGCGCTCCGCCATCTCGATCGCTTCCCGCCCGTTCGAAGCCTCGCCGCACACCTCCCAGCCCGGATGGTCCTCGAGCAACGCCCTGACGCCCCGGCGCATGATGGAGTGATCGTCGGCGATCAGGATGTGCAGCATGGCTGCCGTGAAAATTGCTCACGCCGGCCCGCGAGCAACCCTGATTGGAGAAGGAAGGAACCCCGAGAGAGGCGCGGGCGATCCCCGGGGAGCCCGGGGGAAATACCCGAGGTCCGAGGCTAGAGGGGGTTCGCCTCTCCGCCCGTGCGGAGATCTCCCCCGATCCCGAGGCGGACGGCCATCCGGACCAGATCGGCGAGCGACCGCGCTCCCATCTTCGCGACGGCGCGCGACCGGTGCACTTTCACCGTCTTCTCCGAGACGCCGAGCTCCGACGCCACCTGCTTGTTGAGCAGCCCCGACACCACCAGGGCGAGCACCTGGCGCTCCCGGGCGGTCAGCGTCGAGTACCGGCGGCGCAGATCCGCGAGTCGCTGTCGCTCCAGGATCCGTTCGCGGCTCCGAGCGACGGCGCGGGCCAGGGCCTCGAGCAGCTCCTGGGCGTGCACTGGCTTCTCCAGGAAATCCACCGCGCCTTCCTTCATCGCTCGCACGCTCGACGGAACGCCGCCGCGGCCGCTGACGAAGACGACCGGTGGCGCCCCGGGAGTGCTTCCGAGCCGCGCGGCGAGCGCGATGCCGTCGAGCCCCGGCAGCACCAGGTCGGCGAGGACCACGGCGGGCGTGTCGTCGGCCGCCGGCGGTTCGGCGAGGAGGGCTTCCGCCGACGGGTACTCTTTCACCCGGTAGCCTGCGGACTTGATCAGCCGGGACATTGCGCGCCGGACCGATTCGCTGTCGTCTACGACGTGCACGGTGGGTGCGCCCGGCATGATCGGCGGCGGAGCCTGTCCAGAAGCTGGACAGAAGTCAAGGCACCGGACCGAAGGGACAAATCCTGTTGGACGTCCAGAATTGCTGCGCAGTGTCGGCGGTGCCCGACCGAGAGAACTGCCGTATCGCCACGCTTGGGGAGCACGCGGTTGGACCATGGTCCAACGGTCTTCCAAGCGGCCGGTCGTTAGGCCGATCCTCCGTACCGCAGCGACGAAGGCAGGTTCGCGAAGAACACCGCTGGTCCTGCCAGCCTCGGCGCTTCCTCGGAACAGACGACGGAGGACTGGCCATCATGGATGACGACTCGGGCCCGACCGTTCCTCGCATCACGCGCCGCGTGTTCGGCGACTTCGACGAGGTCGCGGCTTTCTTCGAAGGCGCGCAGTTCCTGCGGCGGACCAGAGGTCCGTACCAGGTAGCGTTGATCAGCGCGGAGTTGGGGCCGGTCGCGCTCGTCTGGTCCTCTCACACTTCGCCGATCATCGCTCGGGCCAAGGTGGAATCGCACCGCCGCATGTTCCTGGTGCGGCCCGACGGCGACGGCACCGTGCTCGTCAACGGACACACCCTCGACGAACGCCGGCTCGTCGACCAGCGGCCCGGCACGGAGATGCACATGGCCACGAGGCCCGGGGGCCGATGCGTGCGGCTGATCAAGATCCTCGCGCGCCCCGAGGATCTCGACCGCGTCTCGGTTGCCCTGACCGGAGCCAGGTTCTCCTCCGGCCCCAGCCTCTGCACGCTGATCGAGCCGGATGCGCGAGCGCTTTCCCTCGTCCACCGCCTTTGCGCGAGCCTGCTTGCCGCGATCGACGATCCCGGAGAGCGCGCGGACATCGCTTCCCTCGACGCCCTCGCCGAAGCGGTCCTGGGCGCGCTGGTCGTCGCCGTGAGCAGCGACCTCGGGCGCAAGGATGGCCACGAATGGACACGTGACTTCCAGGCGCGAGTCATCCGGCGCGCGGACGCGTTCCTGAGTGCCCACTCCAGCGAGCGCATCGCGCTCTCCCGTCTCTCCGTCGGAGCAGGCGCGACCGAGCGGCAGCTGCAGCGCGCATTCCATGCCGTCTACGGAATCAGCCCCAATCGGTACGTCAAGCTGCGTAGGCTGCATCTTGCCCGCGGCGCCCTGCTGAACGCGACCGCCGGGACGGTGGCGAGCATCGCGGTGCGCTTCGGGTTCCTGGACCTGGGCCGGTTCGCGAGCGCGTATCGCGGGCTCTTCGGCGAAATGCCTTCGGTCACGCTGCGGCGGGAGCGCCGTGATCGCGATCGTCACTCGGGGTTCCTCGACTTGTCGCGATCTACGTATCGGACCCTCCGTGAAATGCTTATCAACGACGGCGAGGCCACGTTCGAGCTGGGAGAGGGCAGCGATGAACGCGCGACACCGCCGTCAGACGTCCCGGTTTCCCCCCGAGCGGGCTGAGTCTCCATTGAGGTCGGCCCTCTCCCAGCTCTCCTCGCGTGTCGGCCACGCCGCGCCCGCGCACCGCGCCGGCGAGCTCAAACGCGCCGTCTCGCTGGTGGCGCGAGCGGTCGGCGCGCGCGCCGGCTGGATCCTGCAGCTCTCTGCCGACGGCAGCGTGGCGGTGACCGGCGTCTGGCAAGCGGCTCGCCGGGGCGCGAAGCTGATGAACGCATCGATCCCCGTCGCGGAGGCGCCGGACAAGCTCCTCCGCCCCAGTCCCTTGCTGTGGTCCGGGCCCGGGCCGCTCCCGGAGGCCTCGCGCCGGGTGGCCGAGATCTTGCGGGTCGCGGAGGTCCAGCGGGCCATCGAGGTCCCGCTGCGGCAGGGATGGTCGATCGTCGGCTCGCTCGTCCTGCTCGCGCCGCGCGAAGAAGGCCAGCGGCCGGACGACCTCGCCTCGTTGCAGCTCGCCGGCGATCTCATCGGGCGGATCCTGGTGGACATTGGACCCTCCGATCGGCGCATTTCCAAACGGGCCGCTCCTGTCGCAGGCGCGCCCGCCGCGACAGCCGTCGTCTCGCTGCGAGCGGCGATCGACGGCCTTCCAGAAGAGATCGCCATCCTCGACGGCGCGGCGCGCGTGCTTTCCGCCAACCGGGCATGGCTGCAGGCATCCGGGCCTCGCAATTCCAGGAGCCTCCCCCGCGTGGGCGACTCGTACCTGCGCCTGTGGGAGAGTGCCGGCGCGCCCCGAGCACCCGAGATCGCCGCCGGGATCCGAGCCGTCCTGGAGGGATCGGAGAGGCTCTTCAAGTCGCGCTTCCGGTCGCGCCATCCGGACCGCTGGCTCGAGCTGAGCGTGACGCGCATCGACCGCGAGGGGTCCCCGGGCCTGCTCGTCGTGCACCGCAACGTGACGCAGGCCGAGCGCTCCGCGCGCACGCTGCGCCTCCTCTCCCGCCGCTTGATCCGGGCGCAGGAGGCGGAGCGGCGCAGGATCGCGCGCGAGCTTCACGATCAGACGGCGCAGAACCTGACCGCCATCAGCCTCGCGCTGGCCAGGGCCGAGCAATTCACGCCGGCCGGGCACGCTTCCTTGCTGGCCGTGCTGCGGGAGACGCGCGAGCTCGCCGAGCACTCGGTCGCGGAGATCCGGACGCTCTCGTACCTTCTCCACCCTCCCCTGCTGGACGAGGAGGGGCTCGTCTCGGCCGCCCACTGGTACGTCTCTGGGTTCGTCAAGCGGAGCGGCATCCACACCGATCTGCGCGTCTCGGATGACTTCGGCCGGCTGTCTCGAGACGTCGAGCTGGCGCTGTTCGCCGTCATCCAGGAGTGCCTCACCAACGTCTACAGACACTCCCGCGGCGACAGGGCGCACATCCTCTTGCGCCGGGAGCAGCGCGACGCCGTCGTCGAGGTCTCGGACGAAGGCGGCAGCCCTTCCGTCGAGCAGCGCACCGCCCTGCAGAGATCGGTGGGAGTGGGGATCCGCGGAATCCGGGAGCGGCTGCACGTCGTCGGCGGCAGCTTCGAGCTGCGCCCCGGGGCCAAGGGCCTCACCGCCATCGCCACCGTCCCACTCGCTCCGCGGCGCTCGCGTCATGCGCATCCTGATCGCCGATGACCACGATGTCGTACGGCTGGGTCTCCGCGAGCTCCTCGACGGACGCGGCGGGTGCGAGGTGTGCGGCGAGGCGGCCGACGGGTTCCAGGCAGTCGAGCTGGCCCGGCAGCTCGGACCGGACCTGGCCATCCTCGACCTGGCGATGCCGCGGCTCGACGGCCTGGAGGCGACCCGCCGGATCCGGCGGGCGCTGCCCCGGACCGAGGTGCTCCTGTTCACGGTGCACGCCTCCGAGCAGCTCGCCGTCGAGGCCCGGGAGGCCGGGGCGCGGAGCTACCTCCTCAAGTCCCATCCTGCCAGCGAGCTCCTCTCGGCGATCGAATCCGCTTCGCGTCGCGCCCCCGGCCCGGCTGAGGGACAGCCGCGGGCCGCGCTCCCCTACAGCGGCGCGGGAACGACCGGCCAGGCCCTCACGGCGCGCGAGCGCGAGATCGTCCACCTCGTCGCGGAAGGCAAGACCAACAAGGAGATGGCGGGGCTCCTGGGGATCAGCGTGAAGACCGTCGAGACGCATCGGACGCACCTCATGCGGAAGCTCGGGTTCGGCTCGGTCGTGCAGCTCGTCCATTACGCGGTCCGCAACCACATGGTCGACCCATGAGACGGGACCCGGGAGAATTCCGCCCCGCTCTACAGCCCTCTCCCGATCGGCCGCCGAGCACCCGCTGGGCAAGGTGGCCGGGAGGGGGGCATCGGCAACGGGACACGGTTCGGGATCCGGTCGCCCCAGGGGCGCTCCACGGGTTCGACCCGATGCCCGCTCCGGGGCCGCCGCGATAGCACCGCGTCCAGCCGCACAAGGAGGCACGCAATGGTTTCACAGCCTGACGGCAATGGGGAGCTGCGGGTGGCCATGGTCAGCCACGATCTCAGGGCGCCCATCAACGCGATCGTGCTGGGGGTGGAGATGTTGCGCCGCCGGCGCCTGGGAACGGCGGAGGACCTCATCGTCCAGCGGATCCACCGCGCGGCAAAGCGCATGGCCTCCCTGGTGGACCGGGTGCTCGACCAGGCCGTGCTCCAGCGCGGCGCCCCCGTCGTCCTCGAGCGCGGCCCGGTCGACCTGGAGGAGCTCTGCCGCGAGACCCTGGAGGAGTTCCGCGTGAGCCATCCCGGCCGCGAGCTCAGGCTCGCCGCGGAGGAAGGAATCCGCGGCTCGTGGGACCGGGTCCGGCTCATGGAGCTGATCTCCAACCTGGTCGGAAACGCCCTCGATCACGGAGACCCCTCTGCCCCGATCCTCGTGCACGCACGCAAGCGGGAGCGAGCCGCCCAGATCGAGGTGGTCAACCAGGGGCCCACCATTCCTCGCGAGCTATGGAGGGCGATCTTCGAGCCCTTCAAGCGCGGGCAAGCCGCCGCCTGCGGGAGCGGCGTCGGGCTCGGCCTCTACATCGTGGCGCAGATCGCCGCTGCCCACGGAGGGAGCGTCGAGGTGAGCTCGCTGCGGCGGACGACCCGCTTCACGGTGACCTTTCCGATCGGTTCGGCGTGAGAAAGGAGGGGGCATGCGGATCCTGGTGGCGGACGACCACGAGATGGTGCGGCGCGGACTGCGCTCGCTGCTCCAGGCGCATCCCGGCTGGGTGGTCTGCGCGGAATGCGCCAACGGACGCGAGGCGGTCCAGCGGAGCGCGGAGGTAGTCCCCGACGTCGCCGTGCTGGACGTCACCATGCCGGAGCTCGACGGGATCGAGGCGGCACGCCGGATCCGGCGTGACCGCCCTTCCGTTGCCACGGTCATCTTCAGCGTGCACGACACCGAGCAGATGGTGCGCCAGGTGCTGCTGGCGGGGGCCTGCGGGTACGTCGCCAAGTCGACCTCGCCGCGGGACGTGGTCTCGGCCGTCGACGCGGCACACCGGCACCTTCCCGTGTTCCTCACCAGCTCGTTCGACTGCGTGCTGCGCAAGCTGGCCGGCGAGGCGAGCGCGTGGCCCGAGGGAGAGCTCTCGGTCCTCAGCCGCCGGGAGCGCGAGATCGTCCAGCTGCTCGCCGAGGATCAGAGCAACAAGGAAGTCTCCACGACGCTGGGGATCGCCTTGAAGACGGTGGAAGCCCACCGCGCGAAGATCATGCGCAAGATTCGCGTCGAGTCCGCCGCGGGGCTCGTCCGCTACGCCATCCGCAACCACCTGGTGGAGGCCTGAAGGGCTGGGCGCGGCCTGCAGGGAATCCCTGTCCATTGTCGGGAGTCGACTCTATGGTCGGAACGGGAAGCCGTCGGCAGCATTGGCCCGTGCGCGTTGACGCACGGGAAGGCACGACGATGACGCGAAGAGGGTTTCTACCGATCGGTCGCATCGGGGCGGTGCTGGCCGTTGCTCTGGCCGCCCCACTCCTGGCGCAGCAGAGCGCACCGTCCGGGCAGAGCGCACCGTCCGGGCGGCCTCCCAGCACGACGACCACGAGCCGCTCCAAGGCCACCAGCATCCCCGAATCGCAGCTGCGCAAGGTGACCGTGCGGGTGAGGGAAGTCGATCCCGCAAGTCACACCGTGGTGCTCGAGGCGCACGTGTCACCCGAGGCGACCGTCACCAGCAACGGTCAACCGATCACCATCGACCAGCTCAAGGCGGGCGACGAGATCCGCGCGTCCTTCGACCCGAAGACGGGAGAGGTAGTCAAGGTCGAGACCGTCAAGCAGGGCTCCGCTCCTGCCAAGTAGACGCAGCCGTTCGTCGCACCGAACCCCCCCGGGGGGAGATCGGGAGGCGACCGACGCCCCGGCGCCGCCCGGTCTCCCTTCCTCGGGGAATGGCGCAGCCATGCACGAGGCACCGAACTCCAGGAAGCCCGGCAAGAAGGTTCTCGTCGTCGACGACAGCGAGGACCTGCGCGAATTCGTGGCGCTCGCCATCGAGATGCTCGGTCACGAGGTGGTCAAGGCGGAGGACCCGCAGCGAGCGTTCGAGATCCTGCGCTCCCAGCGCATCGATGCGGTGGTGACGGACATCATGATGTACGGCGGCCCGGCCGGCCTCGACCTCGTCTCCCGCGTGCGGAGCGATCTGGCGCCGCCGGTCCCGCCGGTGATCGCCTGCTCCGGCTTCCCGCACTTCGAGCCGGAGGCGCTGCGCCGCGGAGCGTGGGCATTCCTGGCCAAGCCATTCACGCTCGAGCACCTCCAGGAGGCGGTGGAAGGCGCCCTGGCGGGCCGGCCGGCAGCCCCCGATCTGGTCAAGCGGGAGACGGCCAAAGCCAGGAAGCTGAGGAGCCGCGCGGCCGGGGAGGCCGAGACGTTCTTCCGGGACCTGCGCGGCAGGCATCCGATGTTCACCGAGCGCGCGGGTTGGGCCGCGAACTGGGCAAGCACGTACCTGGGAATGGGCCACGCCGTGCTGCTGGCCCCGATCGACGGGAACCTGCGCGTGACCGCCTCGAACGACGAGAGCGTCCTGCCGGTGGGCGCCAAGATGGACGACCGGCTGCCCTTCTGCCGCGACGTGCTGGAGACTGCTTCCTCGATCGTGCTGCCCGACGCGGCCGCGTTCACCCACGTGCCGGCGAAAGCGAAGCCGCTGCCGCTTCGCGCCTTCGGGGCAGTGCCCCTCACCTGGAGCAACGGGGTCGCGTTCGGAGCCATCTGCGTCTTCGGCGATCGGCCCGGCGGGATGGACGCGGACGACCTGGCCGTCCTGGAGATCCTCGGCCAGCGGGCATCCGCGGCGGTCCGGGGCGAAAGCATGGTGCCCTTCTTCGATTCGGCGGGCGTCTTGACCAAGGAGAGCTTCGCCGAGCTGCTCTCCATCGAGCTGAGGAGGGCGAGGCGATGCTCGAGCCACATCGAGCTGGCGGCCGTCGTCGTCGGCCGCCGCCGCCGGGACACCTCCTGGGCGGAAGCGATTTCCCGGGTCACGGCCGGACGGCGGCGGGCCCTGGCCTCGCTGGGTCCCGACGGCCTGGGGATCTACGCTGCCGCGCAGGACCGCTTCCTCGCTGCGCGGGAGATCGCCGCGTCGCTCGCCGACTTGCGCGGCCTTCTCGGGATCCGCGGCGCCGGGGTGGTCGCTCTCTCCGGCGGAGAAGTCCCGTCCTTCGGCGAGCAGACGCTCTTGAACATGGCGGAAGTCCTCGCCACGCGCGCCCAGCGAGGCGAGATCGAACGAGTCGCCCTGCGCGCCGAGCCCTGGCGGGAAGCGAAGGCCGACCGCCGCGCTGCGGCGGCCGCCCCGGGCTGATCGCCGGGGCGCCGCTCACCCGCCC
>Ga0137396_10001133_pt1 | contig 13729 bp, 12 predicted proteins | sample czc16metaG_FD_108284 | JGI IMG/M metagenome (GOLD analysis project Ga0137396, IMG submission 108284) | Vadose zone soil microbial communities from Angelo Coast Range Reserve, California, USA - czcobulk3.16 metaG | ecosystem: Environmental > Terrestrial > Soil > Vadose zone | place: USA...
AGGACCAGTAACAGCAGCACTCAACGTAACAGCCTGAGTAGTACCAGCAGTTAGAGTAGCAGTAACAGTAGAGAGACTAGTCTGCGCAGTACCACCAACAGGATTCACAGTAACAGTACCAGACGTAGGACTAACCGCCAGAGTATAGTCGAAGACTGCGGCGGCTGCCTTAACGAAGATAATCTGGGTTGCGTTAGTGGCTGTCGCTGTACCCTGATTAAGCAGCAGAGTCGACCTAAACGAACATGGTGGCGCTACCGTACAGGTGTAAGAGTGAGTTGTAGTTGAGCCTGTGCCATGAGCAGATCCGTCTCCAAAATCCCAGGCGAAACTGGCTGCGTTAAGACTCGCAGCACCATTGAAACTCACAGAAGAGCCTGCGGTCGCGTTAGGATACCCCTGGTCAGTCGTAACAGTATACTCAGCATCAGGAGCAGGAACAGCAGCACTACCAGAATAGAAAGCATCCTCAGTATTGTAAAGCTCGTTCACAATCTTCGAGTCCGCAAGCCCAACACCAGCAGCAAAATCCTCCTGAACAGTCGGAAGATGAATCCTAGTAGTATTGCCCACGCCTCGAACACTGAACGTTGCAAACGCCATCGTAGCAGGACAGGTGGTCGTCCCTAGAGGGGCACACGTAACAGGCTGAGGCTGAGGGCTAGTAACAGGTTGCGCGAGCATAGTGTAAGCAAGAGTTGTCTTCCCAGCAACGTTATCACGGGCAAAAGTAGTACTATAGAGAAAAGTGTCCCCAGCTACCGTGCTACAAGCGCCGAGACCCCCGTAGTTACTAGGACCCCCCTGCTTGAACGCACCGGTAAAACTGTCGATGCACTGGTCGAAAATAGTGTTGACAACATTGATCGAACCCGCGATAACCGCCCTCGGACTGTATTCCTCTGTCAACTGCCAGGTGAAAACGTCCCGCGCATTAGACAGCGTAAACTGCTCGGTCTTGATCGTGTTCAGAACATCCGTAGTAGCCCCAAAGGTCTCAGGAGTCAGCTTAATCGTAGCAACATTGCTTGGAACGTTGACCGCAGCATGAGCTAGCGGAACCAACGCTCCGCTAAGGATTATGGCCATCAAAAACACGATGCCGAGGGCGTAGAACAGCGATCTTCCATTCAGAAACCGCGAATTGGTGGGGGACCCAGACCCCAATGTCTTTCCTAAACCGAAAGTACTCAAACTAACCCCTTGAACTGAATTGTTGGCCACAACCGCGCCACTTGATATAAGACTTTTCGAGGTCTAGCACGCTACGTATACCGAGGGCGAACCAAAGAAATACGGAGATAACCGAGAGTAATGCGAGTGATCCTCGAATCGGACTAAACGATTCATTCTTCCCGACAATTTCAAAGAAAATCAAGACCCTTTGGGCTGAGCCAAAAGCTTCCGCTCAAGCCGTCTAACCCTTGAAAATGCCCACTTGGCATCAGGCCGGGACCCACCGAGCACCAAGGGGCGTAGCTATGGCATCAGCTTGGACCAGATCTAAGACCCCATCTTAAATAGAAGCTCCTACAATCATAGCAGATTAGCCTTGCCACGCTACAAGGCAATCCTCGTAATAGCACTCACGCTCACAACGCTAGCACTCGCGCAACCATTCACTAATCGAAAAGGCTCTCTAATTCCCCGGGTTCACGCGGCGAATATCAACCGATCACTAGTAGGAAACTTCAACGGCTGGAACCTAACACAACCCTCAGGAGTCAACCCCACAATAACCGTAACACACGGTGACATTGTCAGCGTCAGACTCACAAGCGTCGACGTAGGCCACCAGTTCGTCGTAGACGTAAACAACAACGGTCTATTCGACTGCACCGCTCCAGCCGCCGACAAATGCTCAAACATGTTCAGCACCTCCAATCCCACAACCTACACTTTCACGATCGACTTTCCCGCGGGAACATACACCTACTACTGCTCGCTGCATCCCATTACAATGCTTGGAACTTTCCAAGTTCTTCCCCTACATGACGTGGCCATTTCAGGAATTACGGTTTCGAGGAACTTTGCCTATGCTGGGATAAATGCGAACCCGGTCAAGATCAACGTTACAGCGGCCAACATCGGATCAGGACCAGGGTCAGAAACCTTCAACGTCACAGCTCTAGCTAATGCAACACAGATCGGCAGACAGCTAATCACTCTAGCAGCGGGAGCGAGTCTAGTCGTGAGCTTCAGCCTAAACACAACCCTGCTTGTACGGGGAAGCTACACTCTGTCCGCCCGCGCGTCTCCGGTAATGGGAGAAACAAATCTGTCCAACAACGTACTAACAAGCAGCATCGTCTACACTGTCAAACTGGCCGGAGACGTCAACGGCGACTGCGCAGTCAACTTCCTCGACCTCGGAAGAATCGGCACCACCTTCCTAACCACTATCGGCCAGACGAGCTTCGACCCGCAGGCTGACCTGAACAACGATGGAGCGGTAAACTTCATCGACCTAGGAGTAGTAGGATCCAACTTCCTCAAAAAATGCGCATAAACTCTAATCATTCCGACTCCAACACACCAAGTCCATTGGAATAATTGATCTCTTAGTGTACTTTCTCGACTCCTTCTGGAGGAAGGATCCCGGCCCTCGATGACAGGGCCGAACGTGTGACCAAAAATTACCCGAGCCAACGAATTACGTCGAACTACCGGGTCATATCTGAACATTGATATGATCACTAATCTCACGATGCCTGCTCAAGAGATTAAGCCACAAATCCGAGTAAGATAAGCCTGAATCACAAATCTGGAACAATAGTCCCGCAGTCACCCGCGACCACAGCGATTCTCACGCACATACTCGGAAATTGTCTACGCCAACAATGCCCAAGTCGACAAAGTTCACCGCGCGCAATCATTATTGAAACCACTGCGAATCTAGCGATGACAGTCCCACCACCCGTCACACGGTTATTCAAGATCCTTCTCTCCCGGAACCGAAGATGCACCGGCCGAAACCAGATATCCACCTCTATCCAGAGGCTGAGTGTTGCAGGTACCGCATGATTAGCTATCGATTCTCGATAATATCTCGGTTCGATATATCCGCCTGCGAAAATATTGGCGTTCGAGACAAATGATAACAAGACGTCAATGGGGACAAGATTTGAATAAACATGAGAAATACCAAGCTTTCTACGTCCTTCTACAGCATTCTCATTATCGTCTTGTCGGCCACCCTTTCAGCCTACACCGTTTCTCCGGTCCGAGCCCTAACCAATACTCCCACCTACGTTCTAGGCGTGTCCAACCCCACAGACCCGTTGATTCTAGACCTCCAAGGCCTAACATCGTCAGTGACAATACTCCCATCGATCTCAGGTCTAGGGACCCTGGGAGGAAATTCGATACTATTCGTCGACGGGGCATGGCTACAATCCGTCTCGTCCCTCGACCCCACCATATTATCTGCGCTTGTGGGCAAAGTTGTATCGGGCCTCCCTACAGTGGTGGTCCGAGGACCCCCCGCTCTGCTAGGAGACTCGATCTCGGGACTCACTCGATTTAAGGCCCCTGGGCTTCCCTTGATCGCGGAGGGAGACAAAATATTCGGAACTCTGGCCGACGGAACAAGAGTGGGCTCAACACTCGAAGTCCTCTCCGGGTTCGACTATGCTGTTGGAACCCTGTTCACTTGGGTACAACAAATCCTACAATCTGGCACCACACCCCTCGCATCACCTGTAACAACAGCCTCGACGACCGGATTGAAACCTTCACAATCCTCTCCAACCCCATCCACCACGACGGGACCCCCGCCATTTTGGCAGTTCCAGCAAAAAGTGGGCATCGATACTGGTACCCTCTTCGCTCCCCACGGAAGGATATCAGGAGCATTCACGGAATATGCACTGCAGAACAGTGGTTCGAGTAGCTTCAGGTGGAAGAATTTCTTCCTCAACACCACAGTAGAGCCCGGGATACAAATCTATCAAAGCTCTCAGAGCAATTGGAGAACGATGTCGGAAATTACGCAGTTCCAACCTGGCTCCAATGCAGGCAATGTAATCGTGGCGCACGGACCGACCGCTCAGAGCGCCTCCGGACCCTTCTCGATCTCATACGGCATAGGCGTGGTAAATGGAACACAGGGGGCAATGGTTACTGCAAGTCAGAACCAGACCTATGCTCTCAAAAACACGAGTATTACGGACCTCAGCGTGGACCCTAATGTCGGCTGGGTTCATGCAATCAATACTCGTACCAGCAGCGGGACACTAACCTTTTCGATCATACCAGGCTGGACGCTGCGGCTCGACGCCAAGGCATCCGTCAATCTCTCTGGCATCGGTAATACGACCTTTGCAACCTTACAGGGCAACAGCGTAACTGGTACCGCATCGGATCCAATAATGTTCTCTGCCTCAGGTGGCTAAGAACCGCCTCCCTCCTCCAAAAACTCCCCCATTTTTTTTTTTACATTTAGCCACGTTACATCGGCCACTCTCTATTCAGGAAACCATGGGGCCAAGCTACCCCATTAGTCTCTGAGGACCCTAACAACGACGGATTTTCTTGGACTCTAAGGCGGCGGCCGTATCCGCCGGCGCTACAGTACACTCTCATGATCCGGGTTCTGTTAACTCTTCGTCGGATGAGTTAGCTTCGGAGCATCGACTCCAGGGATTACCGTAGGCGTCGGGTTCCCCTTCACAGCTTCAACTGCTCCGCCTTGCGCCTCTAGAAGAGTGGGAGGCCGGGAACGTGCGAACCTCACCCGTCCCCGCCAGGCCAGGTTAACCGCTGCTACCCTGTCCCGGTCCATCACTACTCGACATTTTCCGCACCAGAGCTTACGCTCCAGTCTCTTGTCCGATTGGAGTCTCTCCCCGCATCTCGGACAAGTCAAGCTGGAACCTCTGGTCTCACGCCTAGACAGACGAATAACCGCTAGTCCTATCCATCGGGCCTTGTACTCTAACTGTCGCTGGGCTTCGCTGAAGCTCCATCCGTTCATCCTACCACGATACTTTCTACCTTGACCGTTACCCTTACGGTAGAGACAGCGTATGCCTCGAATATCTTCCAGTACTATTGCCTGTCTCTGTTGGACCGCTGCTTCTACAACTGTCTTCGTGGCGGTGTGGAGTAGATGACCCGTCCTAGCGGTTCTCTGCTCTCCATACTTTGAGGCTATGACCCTTCTAATCCTCACATCGTCTCGTTTGAAAGATGCGACTATGCGCATCGTAGTACTAGCTATATGCACTGTCTCCGAGAGGTCGTATTGATGGGTCTGACTCTCGTTTCCAACCGTCAAGTTACGAAGATTACGGTCCACGCCGACGGTAGACGTGCACTCTACTGTGGCAACGTCGCGAGCGATAGAGAGGCAGAGCCTGTTCCTGGTGAGTGTGAAGGAGCGTACAATGACTCCTGGCTGAGAAATAATCCCTATTGTGTGCTTGGTCAGGGGTATGCTCAGACGTTTGCCTTTTGCGATCGGAATCTCTAGTCCTCCCTTCTTCGTCTTGAAACTGTAACAGGAGATGAGCTGTTGTCTGACAGCATAGGGCTCTCTAGTCGGGAAGCCTCTCCTGAGAGACTTCTTCCTAGACGCTAGTATTCCTGCCGCTCTCGATATGGCGCAGAGCTTGTAGCAGCTGGGAGAATCGTACTGGGCGAGCTGGTTGTAGGAGAGCAGAGAGAGCCTTCTCAGAGAAGAGACGTTGTTCGCTATTCCTATCCGTATGGACTCATTTACCATCCTCCTAAACACTTCCAATAGTCCCAGCACGTCCCGTGTCGGAGCATAGTGCTGCCAGACAGACTTGAGAGCCAACAACGAATGACAAGAGCCATGAACCCGCCCTATACATCAGAGAGGCATCCGACGATAAGTTAACAGAGCTCACTTTCCCATTCCCTTAATAGTCTCGGATCGACCTGCCTTGAAATAGTGTGCACGGGCGGTTGCCAAGGGAGTATTCCAAGGGTATGCATCCTCCGAGCAGAGCCTTCTCCTCCCGCGGGATAATCGCAACGGTTGCGGTAGTAGGGTTGGTTCTGCTCGGAGGCGTAGGCATAGTCTACTTTTCTCTCCCCGCTGAACAGCCCAACATTCAACCAACTCAAATTAGCATATCTCCGCCTGTCCCGCGAACCTTTACGGTCCTTGCGCTAAACGTGTCCGGCCACGAGAGTTTCAGTCATGTCGCAAAGCTAAAGGGCTCCTACTCCTACTCAATGATATTCAACAACACGATCCCCCCTCTCTCGCCAATAACAGTCACCTTGAATTGGACTGGCCCAGACGGGACGGCGCAGACCCAGACCTTCTCCGTAGACCCCGGCAGTTTTCACAATGTCACAGTCCCGATGAGGGTCGACCAAACCATCTCGGGACAATTCTCTGTTTCGGGAAGCTATGGAAACGAAATCGGCTTCTCCCTGGTCGCCCGGACCTGCGCGGGAAACTTGTCCTTCTCCTTCACCCTCGTCAATAGTGGAGGGGTGAGCGGACACGCAACGGTTCAGCTCCTAGTTGACGGTCAACCACTATGGACAAACCGATACTTCGTCCCCCAGGGCGGTCAGATTCCAGGTAGCGGGAACGTTACTCTTCTAGACTGCAACGCCCACGATACCAATTTGGTTGTCGCATCACAAGAAAAAGGCTAGCGCCCGTGCCCTGAGAGACTTAGCAGCATCCGTGTTTAGTGGATCATACCGAAACATTGCGTTAGGTAGAAGTTAACCTGGCAATAAGTCGGCGAAGTTTCTAGAATTTCAAAGGATCCTCAGAAAGACACTTCCAACTACGGCCGAGTCCTAGAAGTTAACCGTACCGTAGTTGTTCAGGTTTCGTCGCAGGGTCCAGTTGGGGTCTCGACCCTGATAGGAAGGCCGGGGGCCTATCAAGCCCAAGTCGAGAAAGTTCACAGAATGATCCGCCGTGAAGTGAGGCCAATTAGAGGAAGTTTTTCGAACATCTCCAAATCGAACACGTGTTCTAGCAACTCATATAGCCGGTAATTGTTCCGGATTCTTTCCCGTCGTGCCCCGGTGGCTCAGCCTGGTAGATGATAGCGGGCAACCAAAAGCGTCGCCTTGGTAAGGCGAAGGTCGCGGGTTCAAAAGCCGGAGACGGCTGAAACTCCCGCCCGGGGCTCCAATCCAAATAACGGCGAGCTGACCTCAAGAACGAGACATGACATCAGGCCTGTCTGGATTAGGAAAAACCCAAGAAAGCGCCCGTTACCCGAACTTAAAACTCCGGACTCTTACTAGCGCTTGAGCATCTTGTCGACTCGATCCTTCCAAGCAGGCCAGCGACCCATCTCTTCCAACGCATACTTCTCTGCTTGCTCCTTGTTCATCCAGTGAGTCTGCATAGCCGAGGCGACCATGTCATCATACAACTTTTCAAAAGGCAAAAGCTTCCCCTTCATATCGGTGCAATGTATGCAATATGGATTGTCGAGATCCTGAGCGCCATGCTCCTCGCGCGAAGCCAACGGCCGACCACAACTCTCACACTGCATCGCAAGGGACATAGACTAACCCAAAAACAACAGTCACACAAACACTAGATAACCATACTTGGACGCACCAACCCCCCAGCGCGGTAACAAGAGCCCGCCCCTCTCTGCTAAACCATTAATAATCCGGCACCCCTCAACCCACAAAGAACGCTGGGGAATGCTTCTATTGCAGAGAAAGGGCCAGCCGGCACCTTTCACACTACTCGCACTCATACTTCTATTTGGGAGAAAGAAAACCGAACAAGAAAACACCAGCACAGTCGAACCTATCAAGCAAGAACCATTCCCACTACCCGACATTCTCAAGAAAACAATCACCAGTACAGACGTCTCCAGATCTCGCGACAGGCTCCGTCTGGCAAGCCTAGAGAGAGACATCATCGGAGACGCCCTCACAAAGATCTACGAAGCTGAAACAAGAGGTCAGATCAACGACAGTGAAAAAAACCAGCTCTTACAGCGCTATAAGACAGACCTCAAACGGGTAGACAGTGAAATAGACACTCACAAGAAGACAGTAGACCTCTACGAGCTAGAATCTGCAAAGGAAGACCTTCTCAAGAGCTTCCAAGAAAAAATGCTCGAAATAGATCTGAAGATAAGCCAGATCAGGCCAACAGTAACCACAACACTTGAAACGACACCCAAGTCTCTTGAGGCACTCAAGACAGAGACAAGCGCCGCCCCCACACCCGCAAACCCTCCCAAAGAACGACCTCCAAAGGAGAAGCCTAAGAACAAAGCAGAAGAACGGCTAGAGACCATTCGAGAGGAAGTCCTCAAAGCGATGGAACGCCTCGAACAGATCGAAACAGAAGGCTGAGCAACAACCTGTCCTGGACAGACAAGGCCCGGATCAGCGCCGCCGCCCAAGCAATAAGAGAAATCAGAGACAATACTACCATCGGACTCGGAAGCGGGAACACCATCCTGCGAGCCCTCGAACTAGCCGCAGAACGAGTCAAAAAAGAGAACCTCAAGATCACCTTCATCCCGACATCCTACCAGACAGAAATCGCCGCAAAGAAACTAGGCCTCAAAACCACAACCCTCGAAGAGGACACAGAACCAGATCTGGCACTAGATGGGGCAGATCAGATACAGTGGCGAACCCTCGACATGGTCAAAGGCGGGGGAGCAGCCCTCCTACGGGAAAAGATCGTCGATTCTACTGCTAAGAAACTCGTCATCATCGTCGACGAGAAGAAACTAGCAAAGACTCTAGGAGGACCTCAACCGATACCCGTCGAGATACTCCCCTTCGGCTACGGATCAACAGTCGCAAAGATCAGAAAAATCTCTGAAAAGACAGTTCTGAGAGAAGCCACCGGCAAGGTCGGACCGGTCATAACCGACAACGGCAACCTGATCGCGGATGTTTATTTCAGAAGCCTTAGGAGACCAGAGATAGTCGAAGAGAAACTCAAGAAGATCCCTGGGATAATTGAGACAGGTCTCTTTCTAGAAATGTGCGACGTTGCTTATGTAGGTAGAAAGGATGGCCGCGTCGATATTCTCCGTAGAAGCTAGCGCTCGGCGAAACCGATAATGCTGCTCTGAGCCGAAGTGCCGGGGGCGGGGCTCTCGAAAGAGGTCTCTTTATCGAACCCGCGACCTCCGGATTTCTCAAACCAGATTATGAGTCCGGCGCTTTGGCTCCCCTCTCGGGGTCTGACCAAGCTGAGCCACCCCGGCAAAAAGCCCGCGCAGAGTCTACTGCTAAAAAGCATTAGCCCAAGAAAGATTAAACGCAAACGAAACTAGAAGCAAGGATACCCAAAGGACCCAGGCTTGTCTAGCCACAAATTCCTCACACTAGACGACGTGGAGACAATCAACAAGAGGATCTTTCTAAGAGTAGACATCAACGTTCCCCTAGATCCATCCACACATCTGATCCTTGACGACACTAGGATCAAAGCGGTCTCAGAAACGCTTCACAGATTGGAAGACGCTAAGGTCGTACTCGGATCCCACCAGAGCAGACCAGGAAAGGACGACTTCACTAACATGCAACCGCACGCGGAGGCACTTGCAGATTGCTGCAATCAAGAAGTGTTGTTTGTAGACGATGTCATTGGTCCCCATGCCCGCCAGAGAATAGCAAAGGTCGAGCGAGGTCAGGTACTCGTCCTAGACAACCTAAGGTTCTGCGCCGAAGAAAATGTCGACGACATACCCGAGAAACTGCTAAAGACCCACTTTGTAAGACAGCTCTCACCACTCTTCGACCTCAACATCAACGACGCCTTTGCAACTGCCCACCGATCACAACCAAGCATTGTCGGACTCACCGACGTACTCCCGAGCGCCGCAGGACGATTGATGGAGAAAGAACTCAAAGCAGTCTCCGCGCTGCTCGTAGAACCCAGACGACCATGCGTTTACGTTCTGGGAGGCTCCAAGGTCGAAGACAAGATCCCAGTCATAGAACACATTCTCACACGCGACAAGGCCGATAAGATCCTGCTCGGCGGGGTACCTGCAAAACTCTTCCTCAAAGCAATGGACAAGAAAATCTCAGCAGACGACGAGAAAGACCTCGCCGGGCTTCAAACTCATATCAAAAACGCAAAATCACTGTGGACGAAGTACAAGGACAAGATCGAAGTCCCCATCGACCTTGCATACGGAGATACGCGAGGAAAGAGAACTGACCGAAGCATAGACTCTCCTTCGAAGGAGTCAGCCCTAGACATCGGAGCGAAGACCGTCGAAAAATATTCGAAAATAGTGGAGGGAGCTGGCACTACCGTCGCCAACGGACCCCTCGGCGTCTTCGAGAGAGACGGATTCGATCTCGGCACAAAGCAGATCCTCGGAGCCATGGCCAAGAGCAACAGCTACACCGTCATAGGAGGCGGACACCTGGTGGGACTGGCCTCCATTCTGGGAATAGATGAGCGGTTCAAACACGTCAGCACAGCCGGAGGCGCAATGCTCTCACTCCTCTCAGGCCAGAGCCTCCCCGGCGTCGACGCACTCGTCAGAGCCGCCGATAGAATGCGCAACCAGCAATCCAACTGAGACGCCTTACTCAGTAGAACTTATCTTAGCCTCAACTCCACCCACCACGCGACAGCCCCGGTAGCTCAGTGGTGGAGCGACAGCCTTGTACTGCCAACGAGAGAGCTGTAGGTCCCGGGTTCAATCCCCGGCCGGGGCTCCAAAAACACGAACTAGCCGCAGACCCCATTGTTGGTAGAAGCCCTATACACAGCTCAATTCAACAAGAACGGAAGTTGCGAAGACAAATTTCCGCATGCCGTTTATTAGACGCGGACATCTAGAAATCCGTCTGCAGAGACGCCGAACCTATGGCGCGAAGATTCCTGAGACGACGCACCCTCGTCATAGGAGCAATCATTGTAGCTCTCTCTGTGGGAATCGTCTTTGCGAGTATACCCTTCCTCCCGCGTTCTCACATCTCCATACAAACGTCCGTAAGCCACATTGTGCACGCGGGAGGTCAATCTTACCCGGGAGTCTATGCACTCAAAATACCTGGAGTCCTGAACAATCAGAATCTTGCAGTCGATGTCAATGTCATCAATGGAACTGCGAACTTCTGCGTGATGGAAGACTCCACCTTTGAACCCTGGGCCCTTTCAGGAAACCAGACCAATGGACCCGGAAGCACATTTCCCTTCAACAAATGCATTGCGCAAGAACAGACGGCTCAGAGCACGCTTCAGTTCACTTCAACCAGCCAAGGCACCTGGGACATAGTCGCCCTCAATACGAGCCCAACACCGGTAACCGTGAACTTCAATCCAGCACAGTAGGTCGGCCTCCGAACAGGACCCGAGCCGAGTAAGATCGTACCTCACTCTTTCCGTGGTCCTCGGAAGAACGAAAAAGCCGCGGATGCCAAGATAAGTACTGAAAAGATGATGAGAGAATGCTGCAGTCCCGGAAGAAAGCCGCCTAGAGAACCGTTCGATGCTTGAACGCTCATGATTAGGTTCGTGTTTCCAATAAGACTGATCAGCTTGTTGTAGGGAACATCAACGGTCATCAGGGCCAGAACTAGTGGTATGCTGGCGACGATGCTTGTGTTGATGATGGTAACTCTTACGGCGGATGAGATTCCTCTCTTTGAGGCTGGAACCGAGCCCATGACAGAACTCGCGTTCGGGCTACGGAATAGACCGATTCCAAATCCGACAAGGACTAGGCCGACTACGATCTGAGAGTAAGGAGTAAGTTGGTCGAATCTTGACAGGGCGAAAAATCCTGCGGAGGCTACTACGAGACCGAGAGTGCTGAGACCTCTCGCTCCCCATTTGTCTGATAGAGTGCCGCTTATGGGTCCAATGATGATCAACGTTGCGTCTAGGGGGATGAGAAATATTCCTGCGTGGAGCGGATCGTAGCCTCTTACGAGTTGGAAGTAGAGAGTCATAACGAAGGCGAGCCCGGCGAATGCGAGGCCGCTGAGCAGATTGGCAATGTTTCCCGCGGTGAACAGCCTGATCTTGAAGAGGGAGAGATCGAGAACTGGAAACCTGGTTCGACGCTCGACGAGAAAGAAGAAGACCATGAGAATTCCGCTCGAGGCAATGAGAACCAGGTTCAGAGCATCGGTAAAGCTACCAATAGTCAGGCCTAGTAGGAGCAGAGTGATAGAGCTTGAGAAGGTGACCGCGCCTGGCAAATCGAACTTTTCCCCTTTGCTCGGTTGAGAGATCTCCTTCAATCTCCGATGTGACCAGTATGTTCCGAAGATTCCGATCGGAACGTTGACGAGAAAAATCGACCGCCAGGTGAAGAGCTGGATGAGGATGCCACTTAGGGTATAGCCGGTGATCGTTCCGGCGTTTATTGCGACCTGGTTTATCCCGATCCCCTTTCCCAGTCCTTCGCCAGCAAAAGCATCCGTTACAATCGCGACACTGTTGACGAAGAGAAGTGCAGCACCTACTCCCTGAACAAGTCGAAATGCCAGGAGTTCTTCTGCGGTCAGGGAGAGGCCAGAGAGGAGGGAGCCGACGGTGAATATGGCGAAGCCGAGATTGTACAACCGGACCCGACCATAAAGGTCAGCGATCCTGCCAATACCGACCAGGAGGACAGTTATCATGAGCCGGTAGATCGTGATGAACCAGACACCAACAACCAGGTTCGTGTTCAGCGCAGCAACCACCTGCGGCAGACCCACGACAAGAATGCTCGAGTCGAGCGTCGCCATGAAAATGCCGACGGTCGTGACGGTGAGAACTACCCACTTGTACTCCAACAACAAACCGCCCAGACTACTCGCGTGTCCGAGTCTCGAAACTAGACAGCTATAAAACGCCCCCCAGGCAACAACCAAAAATTCCTATTCTGAAGAGATACTCAGACTCCTCCGATCAAGCCGTAATCGCCAACCAGGAATTCTGAAAGGAAAGAAACCCTCGACACAAAACCGCTATCTGAAAGAATTCTCTGTCTTTGAAAACCGCTCCGTCTTCCTATCTTTTCTGTTAACTATTGTTTTTCTGTTATCTTTTTCTCGACCCCCCGGGGGCATGCTTGATCTAAAAAAAAACTCCTTCACACTTTTATCGAATTCCCACCCTGAAACTCGCCCAGAACAAGCCCTGATCCGGAATCGGAGAAGGCGATTCTAGATCGCGAGTTTTTCACTATGACCCCCATGGGGAAGACCCGCGTCTCGAAAGACGCTCGGCTTGGCGATTCTGCGCCCCGAACCACGAGATTCGCCCAGACCGGTTTCACCTGGCGAGAGCCCTCTGGAAAAAGGGGGGTCAAGCATTTTATTTCTGCGACGTGAGAGTGCTCTTCTGGAATCTTGAGGAGGGCCTAGGCATTCCTTTAGATACCAAGAATAAAACGGGAGGCCGTCGAGCTTGAGCAGACCCCAAGCACGCCTAGCAGACGACCTATTCGCCCTAGACCCTAGAATCCGGTACGTCGCACTACTAGACAGGAACCACAAACTCGTAGAATCAAGAATGCGGACAAGCGTCGCAAGCTTCACACCCGAAAGCTACGACCGGAAATTCATGGGAAGCGTCCCACCACTAATACTCGACACATTATCACAGCTAGAAGCCCAGTGCGGACCACTAAGCCACATATCAGTACAATACGAGAAAATAGACCTCATATTCCTACCACACAACAACCAGATCATCGCCATAAGCCTAGAAACCGGACCCCTAGAACCCATCCTCAGAAAACTCCGAGACTCACTAGGCGTACCCATCCACCTCTAAAAC
>Ga0137396_10001134_pt1 | contig 13725 bp, 9 predicted proteins | sample czc16metaG_FD_108284 | JGI IMG/M metagenome (GOLD analysis project Ga0137396, IMG submission 108284) | Vadose zone soil microbial communities from Angelo Coast Range Reserve, California, USA - czcobulk3.16 metaG | ecosystem: Environmental > Terrestrial > Soil > Vadose zone | place: USA...
CCCGGACGCCCCGGGGCAGGCCGGCTGTCCCCCGCTCAGGCTCTCGGCGGGTACTTCCCCGCGGATGGGGATCGGGTGCCAGGGACCCCCTCGGCGCCGCCCCCAGGGGTCGCCCGGAAGGGCGGCTTCCCCCTCGCCCACAACGAGCCAGCGAAGCCATTCGGGATCCATGTCGCGCAGGGGGACACGTCCCGAGCGGGCCTCCGATCCAGTTGCGGCTTCGAGGAGCGCGAACCCGGGCGGATTCCCGCGCACGAGGCCAAGCCAGAGCGTGGGTGCGTTCAGCGCGCGGGCGAGGTACTCGAGCAGGATTCGGAAGGGACGGTCCGGCTCCGAATCGCGCACCGCGAAGGCCATCAGCTCACCCAGGCCCTCGAGCTGGACGCGCGTCGCGAGCTCTCTTCGGAAGTTCCCTTCGAGATCGTGGAGGAGGATCTCGACCAGCCGCTCGGCCGAGCCCCCCCGCGCTCCAGGCGCGCGCGGCCGGGCCTCCGCGATCGGCGGCAGACCGCAGAGCGCGCGAATCTCCTCGGCGCGACGCCAGAGCGCCGCGAGGGCCAATCCCTGCGTGGAAGTTGGGTCGGGTGCGGTCAAGAGGGTGTGGGTCCCCCTGGTCCTCGCCATCACGCCGGACCGTGCGCGGCGGGCGCGGGACGCCACGCGCCGCACGCTAGCACCGCGCACCGCGGGGGGTCAAGCGAATGACCGGCGGGGAGGCTAGCGGGCTCCGTCGCCCCGGGCCATGACCTTCACGGTGGCTGCCATGATCTTCAGATCGAGCAGAAGGCGGCCGTTCTTGAGGTAGTAGAGATCGTACTGGAGCTTGCGGTTCGCGCTCTCCACCGAAGTGTCGTAGTTGGAGGTCACCTGGGCGAGTCCGGTGATGCCGGGGAGCGCGCTGCAGCGCTTTGGAAAGTCCGGAATCGAAACGGTGAGCGACTGGACGAATGTGGGGCGCTCGGGGCGCGGGCCGACAATGCTCATGTCCCCGCGCATCACGTTCCAGAGCTGCGGCGTCTCATCGAGGCGGCACCGGCGCAGAAATTTTCCGACCCGCGTGATCCGTGAATCCTCGGAGGAAGCCCACACCGGTCCCGTGTTGCGCTCCGCGTCGGTGACCATGCTTCGGAACTTGTAGATCCGGAACGGTCGTCCGAACGCGTCCGCCCTCCGGCGTTCCACCGCGGGCGGGCCTTCGTTCCGGCGGGGGCGGCGGCGATTGATGCCGACGCGCACCTGCGTGTAGAAGATGGGTCCGGGAGTATCGAGCTTGACCGCCAGGGCGATGAGAAGACAGATCGGCGAGAGAATCACGAGACCGATCGACGAGACCGTGAAATCGATCGCGCGTTTGAAGTATCGCTCGAAAGTTCTCCCCTCCTCCCCATTCCGCCTCGCCGCCATCTGCGCCGAAGGAAGAATCACGATGCTCAACCCACACCCTCTGCTTTCGAGCCGGGCTGTTTTGCCGATCCGGGCGCCGAGACCAGGGAGCTGCTCGGTCGTTTGCACCGGAGGTGCTACGGCGAAGCCTCAACGGGCGCCGGCACCGCGCGAGGCACCGCGAAGGCTGGGTGGGAACGCCGGCGCGAGCGGACACACCTCTGACCGAACGTTATTGCCCTGCCCCCACGACGCTCATGAGTATACCGCCGCGCGGGCGGTCAAGCAAGAAACAAGCGCGACAATCGAGCCCTTTTTCTTCGCGCGCCGCCGCCGGGCGTGCGGGTCAGACGTCGCCATTCGCGCCTAGCGGTGGGCTACCTCGACCCGCGGCGTGAACGACAGTTTCACCAGGGACGCCGCAAGCTCGTCGGCGGATTTCCGGGAATTGAATCGCACGAGGGAGAGTCGGTACCCGCCTCCCGGCGCCAGGCTGATGATCGCGTCCCTCAACGAGAATCCGAGAATCTGGAGCGCTTTCAGCTCGGATTGCGCGCTGGACTCGGTCTGGTAGTTCCCGAGCACGACCTCGTAACGGTCCTGCACGACGGGGCTCGCCGCCGGAGCGGGCTCCGGAGGAGACGCGGGAGCGGTCGGGTTCGCTTCGGGAGCCGCCGTGTTCGCCTCCGGGATCGCTTTGGGCTCAGGGGCCGCCTTCTGCGGGGGCGGGGCGGCCGCGATGGCGGGCGGGCCCTTGGGAACCGGAGGCCGGACCGGCGTGCGCTTCTTGGGTTTCTGCTTCTCCGGCTCCGGCGGGCCCGCGCCTCCGAACGTGTAGCCGAAGGAGACTCGATGGACGTCGGCGAACTCGTTGTCGGGTGTCATGGCGTAGTCCACATTGACCGGACCCACATGCGTTCCGAGGCCGAAGGAGACGCCGGTCGCCGGATCCATCTGGGTGCCTCCCTCGCGGCGGTACCCCATGCGGACGGCGATCATCGGGTGCGGCCTTACCTCCGCGCCGATGCGCAGGTCGTTGTAATAGGTCTTGGGGAAGGAGTAGTCCGCCGCGAGCAGGAGCCGGTCCGCGAAGAAGGGACGGCTCACGCCGAAGCGCGTCAACTGCGGGAGCGGATAACTGCTGCCCCCGAACGAAATGTTCGGCCCGAGGTTCTGCACCGTGGCGCCCAACGTGGTTCCTGCGATCGTGGCGCTCGCGCCCAGATCGACCGCCGCCCCCGTTCCCGAAACGTCGGCTAGCGTCTGACGTATGAATTTCCCATTGGCGCCCAGCATCAGCCCTTTCCAGACGGGCCGCGCGTATCCGAACGTAAGGGCCATGTCGTGGACCTTGAACTCCCCGGTCGGGTTGTCGAACTCGTCCACTCCGCTCACGCTCGGCATATGGAAGTATGCGACGCTCACCGATCCGACGCCCTTTTGAGGGCCGAGCGGGCGGGCGTAGCCGATCCATTCATACTGCAGATTTCCGAGCCACGTTGCGTGCATCATGGAAGCTTGCGGCCGGGTCATGCCTGCCAGGAGCGACGGATTCCAGAACTGCGAGCTGGCGCCGCTCGCCACGCTCGTGTTCGCGCCCGCGAGCCCGGCAGAGCTCGCTCCGACCTCGAAGCCGAGGAAGCCGCCGGCGCTCGTCCCGACCGAGACGGCGGCGCTCGCGGTACGTACCCTGAGGTACAAGGGTGCGGTCAGCAGAACAGCGGCGACGAGAAGGAAGATCCGACCAAGCATGGTGAGCGGAAGCGCGAAGTGATTCGTTCGCATTGGCTAATCCCCCCGGATGAGTCGCCCCCTGAGTCGGCGGCACGCTGCGAGAACGACGAAGGTGGCGTCCACTTCCACTTCAGGGCAGCTTGCGTGCCAGAATGTGGATGGCGCAGAAGTTTTGGAACGACGCATGACGTTGCGCTCCAATGGCATGCGCCTGGCCCGAACGGGCCAACGCGGCACGAGGCCGCCTCCCGCTGCTGATGTGCAGATTGCGTACACGAATGGGCGCGCCGGTGCGGACGAGGATTTCTCCGGCAAACGGGGTGGATACGGGGAGTCTGGAGGGGCTGCGCGAAACTTAGAGGCGGCGCGGGAAGATCAGAATCGGTACGTCAGGACGATCTCCGCGCGGCGCGGGCTCACCGGTGTCGAGATCGAAACCTTGCTGCGCTCGGCCGAGGAGCCGCCGATCGGAACGATGCCCGCGTCGAGGATGTTCGCGACGTAGATTCCGGCGGTGCCGAGCGCGAGTCCATCGACCAACTTGCGCGATCTCTCCGCCAGGCTCGTGAAGTGATTCACGTCGGTCTGGCGATCGGGCACCTCCGCGGGGCTCGCTGTGGCGAGGAGCGCCTCGGCGCGGTCGAGCTTGGTGAGGATCCGATTGCGGCTTTCGACGGCCACGAAGTACGCCGCCCCCGAAGCGAAGGTCGCTCCGAGCCAGAAGAGCCCCCGGTCCCGGCGGTTCGCGTAGTCCTGCCCCGCCCCGGGAACCAGGATCGAGCGCCACACGACGTCGATCCGACTCATCTCCGGCGCCGCGATCGTGACCCGCGTGGCCGTGGATTCGATGAGGTCCATCCGCGCGCGGACAATGTAGTCGAGCGCGCTCATGCCCCAGACCACCCCCGTGTAGATCGCCCAGCGGTCTCTCGCGTAGCGGAAATCTCCGGCGCGGTCCTGCGATTCGAGGTCGGTCTGTTTGAGCTTGCTGCGGTACTCGAGCTGGTCGCGCGCCACGGCGCCCAGTCCTCCGGCGCCGGCCGCGAGGAACGCGAATGCGCGCCCCGAGCGGCGGGTCAGGAGGTGCGGGACCCCGGGGAAATAGAGCGAGTGGAGTACCAGTCCCGGCGAGACCCCAGGCGGTTCGGAGAGCGCGTAGGGCGCCGATCCGCGCTCCGGAATGAAGAGCGCCCCGCGCGCGGTGGCGTAACCGGGTGCGTCGATCGTGACCGCGTATCGCCCCGTCCACTGGGGTTGCAGCTCGAGCGGCGAAGCCGCCGAGACCTCGCTCGATCCGCTGAGCGTCACCCACGCGTCGGCGGGAGAAGTCACGATCGTCATCACCGTCTGGCTCGTGTCGGCGGGCGGTCGCTGTGCGCCCGCGGGGGTCGAGAAAAGACAGGCGCCGACGGCGAGGACCGCCGCGGCGGCCGGGCGCGCACGGCCGCGGCGTGGGATGGGGTCTGAGGGGCTCTTGGATTTCATCATGCCTCGGGGAGGATCGCGACCCGGGCCCATGACGTTACTCGGCGCGTTCCAGCGAAGTCAACCGCGTCGTGACCATCTGCGCCACCACCTCGAGCAGGAGCAGCGTTCCCGCCAGCTTCTCGCGCCCGTACTCCGGGTCGCCGCAGAGAATGAAGCCCAGCAATTCCCCCTTGTGGCTCAGAGGGACCGCGCAGGCCGCTTCGCACGCGGCGATCTGCTTCGCGTTCTCCACGTAGATCGGAATCAAGCCGAGATCGTCGGGGCGGCCGCGGAGATGGATCGCGTGGCGGGAGCCCTTGAGCTCGTTCGCCAGAGGCTCGTCCGTCCCGACGCGCTCCACCGGCATCGGATCGAGCGTGCTTCCCGCGACCGTGAACTCGTCGGTGCCGTTCCGAGCCAGGAAGAGGGTGACCGGCTCCACGCCCGCGATGTCGGCGGCGCGCCCGGGAATGAGGCGGCAGAGATCCACGCGCGTCGAGGTGGCGTCCAGCTCGTGCGACAAGCGGCTCCATACGACCTCGGGGTCGAATCGCGAAGTGTAGAGATACGGCTCGAGCAGCTGCCGAAGCTTGAGCTGCATGCGACCCGAGATCGCGAGGGCTGCGACCCCGAGAAGCGTGGCGCAGAGCAGCGAGATCCAGGTCGTGCGCACGAGGGTCCAGCCGGTCAGGCGGGAGATCTCGACCAGGCCGATCGAGAGCGTGAGCGCGCCGATGCCGAGCGCGAAGGAGAGCGTCTCGTAGAAGGGGCGCAGGTGCGCGGTGACCGTCGCCTCGGCGCCGCGTCTTCGGAGGAGCACGATGGGCATCGCGAGGGAGAGGATCCCGAACGGGATGGACGATTTCACGATGTCCCACATCGAAAGACGCCCGAGGAGAATGCTGCTCGCGACGAAGACCGTGAACCAGGCCAGAAGAAAGATGAAGCCCAGCACCGCGGGGGCGAACGCGCGCCTCCAGCGCGCCGAGAGCGCCACGTACGTGGATTCGAAGTTCGCGCTCATCAGCGAGATGTTCAGGAGCAGGAGGCCCAGGACCGCCACGCCGAACGGCGTCAGCGGGAAGACCTGCGCTTCCCTTCCCCCGATGAAGCTCCCGAGCGGCGTGAGCCACTGGAGCCCCGCCACCATGCCGATCGAGACGAGCGCCTGGAGCAGGAAGTACAGGCGCCACCCCTGCGTGCGATCCGCAGTGGCGCCGCGCGCGAGCGTGATCGAAAGGAGGAGCCAGGCGAGCGAGACCGGCAGCCAACAGATGAGCGACAGATCGAGCCAGTAGTTCCGCTGCTCGAACGGGATCGCGTAGATCGCTCGGGCCCAGCCGAGCTGCTGCAGTCCCACCAGGAGAAGCGATGCGCTCGCCAGGAGCGTGACGACCCGGTTGGGTCTCCAGATGAGGATGGCGATGCCCGAGGCGAGGGCGAGGGCCGCGCTCGTGAGGAGCGGGACGAAGACGAAGCTCACGGGGCCCCGTTCCCGGACCGTGCGTCGAGAATCCCGAGCTCGGAGAGGCGCGTCGCGAGAGGCGCGAAGCGCCCGGTCAGCAAGACGTGGCGGAGAATGTCCTCGGTCCGGTCGAGGCGCGCGTAGTGCGTCCATTTCGAAAGGCGCGAGAATCCCACCGACGGCTGCTTCGGGTCGATCTCCCAGGGATGGACGTTCACGACGAGGGGCAGCCCGTGGCGCCGGTGGTAGCCCACCGCAGCGAGCGAGGCCCACGCCGGCAGGAGCCGGAGATACGCGCCCGCGAGCACGGGGATCCGAACCGGGCCCACCGGGACGGTCGGGAGCGGAAACTCGGCGATGTCCCGTTTTCCCGCGGCGATCCTGGCCGGCGCGACGGGCCCTTCCGGGTAGCCGTATCGGCCGCGCCGGATCGGATACACGCTCGAGTCGTAGGCGTAACCCGTGTCGCGCAGCACCTCGAGCGCCCAGAGGGTGTCCCGGTTGATGCTGTAGCTCGGAGCGCGGAACCCGATCACGGGCGATCCCGCCAGGTCCTCGAGGATGAGGCGGGAATCCACGGCCTCGGCGCGGAACTCGGCGGGAGTCAGCTCCGAGATCATCCGGTGCGTGACTCCGTGCGAAGCCACCTCGTGCCCGCGGTCGGCGATCTGTCGCACGAGGGCGGGATGGCGCCGCGCGATCCATCCCAGGATGAAGAACGTGCCCCTGGCGCCGGTTGTATCGAACAGATCGAGGAGGCGCGCCACGTTTTCCTCGACGCGCGGGGGAAAGCGCGGCCAGTCCTCCCGGCTCACGCGGTCGGCGAATGCCTGCACCTGGAAGTAGTCTTCGACGTCGACGCTCAGGGCGAAAGGCGGCTCACGGCGCGCGGCCATGTGCCGAGCATAGGATCCCGGCTGGGATCTGGGAAGGAGGAAACTGTTTTTGCTAGGGAATGACGGCCAACCGTGTGACGGCGCGGCCGGAAGGTCCTTCGACGATCACGTTATAGAGCCCCGGAGCGACCCGGTTGCCCGTATCGGAGCGGCAGGGCCACGAGAGCGCGTGCTCCCCCGGCGGGAGCACCGCGTCGGCGATCACACAGATCCGATGCCCGGTGAGGTCGAACACCGTCACGCGCGTGCGCGCTCCGGACGACGCGGCGACCGTAAGCCGAAACGTAACGTGGTCGCGCGCGGGGTTCGGGTACCCGTGGACCACGGGAAGAGCCTCGGCCGCGACGCCCGGGATCGCGACCCGCAGCGTGGCCGGCGTTCCCTCCGTGGTGTCGTCATACGTCGCGAGAGAAAAATCATAGCGTGATCCCGCGGCCACCGTGGAATCGTTCCAGGACGTGGCGGAGAGCGGAAGCGTCGTGAGGAGCGTGGACGCCGGATCGGCGTCCCCTTTCCGGTACAAGCGATATCCGAGCTCGGGCCCCCCCGCGGGGACGGAGGCCCAGGTCAAGAGCACGGCTCCCGGAGCGATCCCCGCGCTGAAATTCCCCGGGGTCGCGAGCGCGACGGAGCCGCCCGTCGTCTGCTTCACCGCGATATTCGAGAAGCCCGACACGTTCGGGACCTCGTCGGAAGCGCGGAGCGCGAAATAGAAGGTCTTCCCCGTGGCGAGTCCGGCCACGATGAACGATTCCGGTGATCCCGCCTGAAGCGGGGCCGGCATGGTGCCCACCGAGGTCGCGGATGCCCACCAGCTCGCCGTGTCCGCCGGAACCGGATTCTCGGAGTAGCGCATCTCGTAGAGGGACGCCCTCCCCGTGTTTCCGTCGTCCCCGGGGGCGGTCCAGACGAGCGCGACCGAATCGGCGAGCGCCGTCGACGCGAAGCCCGTGCAGCTCAGGAGGATCGTCCCTCCCAGAAGCGCCCACCGCGGGATGAGTCCGCGGCGGGCATGGGTTCCCTTGTCAGCGCGCATCGCTCGCCACCTCCAATTTGGTCGCCGCGGCGACCAGGGGATCCACGGTCCCGGAATCGGGGTCGAGCGAAAGGTCGCGGACCGGCGCGGGCGCGATCGTGTCCAGGGTCGTTCCGGTCGGGACGTTCGAGAGCGCGGAGACGTTCCCGGCATTGTCGGTCGCGCGGATCGCGACGTAGTAGGTCCTGGCGGAAGTCAACCCATTGATCGTGAAGCTCTGCTGTGTTCCGGCCACCGCGGGCGCCGGCTCCCCGCTCGCCTGTGTGGCGGAGCCCCAGTTCGCGGAAGTGATGGCGGACGCCGAATAGCGGACGTCGTAGCTTGCGGCCGTGCCGCTCGTGCCGTCATCCCCCGGCGCGGTCCAGCGGATGCTCATCGAGGTGCCCGTCGTCCCGGTGACGGTGAGGTCCGCCACGGCCGCGGGGGCCGTCTGGTCCCCGCTGGTGGAACGAGAGGCGAGGTTCGAGTAGGTGGACCAGTTGGGGACTTCGTCCGCGACGCGCAGCAGGAAGTAGTACGTGGTGAGCGGCGTCAGTCCCCGCACCCTCACCGAATCGGTCGCGCCCGAAGCGCGTGGCGCGGGCAGGCCGGTCGCCGGGGTCGCCGCGTTCCACCACGAAAGCGTATCGGTGCCCGTGATCCCGACCGTGCGGTAGCGGAGATCGTAGGTCGTCGCGGTCCCGGTCGTACCGTCGTCGCCGGTGGCCGTCCATTGCAACGCGAGGCTGGAGTCCGCGGAGGTCTGCGACCGGGCCGCGGGCGCGCTGAGGAGCGACCCGAGGGCCGCGAGAAGCGCCACGAGAAGTGCGCGCGAGGCGGCGCGGTCCGAATTGCGCGAGCGGGATACGGCACGGATGTGTGGAGTGATCGGCATGATGTGGTCCTCCCCCGGTGATCGCTGTCGAGCAACAATGGCCGAGCCGCCATGACCGATCAGTCAGTCCACGGCGGCCCGGCCAGCATCGACAGCGCGTCCGGAGGAAATCCGGCGCACGATCCTTAGCTCCGCGGCTCTGCGTCCTGCCCTTTCGGACAGTTTGCTCTGAGCATGGACAAGCGCTCGCCCGCCAATCCCCCCGCGCCGCAATCGAGCAGATTCGATGCCACGCAAAAGTTGCAAGCCGCACGGTCGCGTTCATGGCGCCAACGTGGGGAGTTGCGCGCGAATCCGGGTGTGGTGGGGCGCGCGCCGTGCAGGAAGCGCGTTGAACTCTGCACGTCTGGAGCGCCTAGATTGCGACTTCGAGCCGGGGGCGCATCCGAGGAGAAGAGTGGCGTCTCTCGGTTTTATGGCAGAAGGATGAGGCGCTCGCGCACGGCGCTCATGCCGACGGTTCCGATCGATTCGTAGTAGCCCGCTGCGACGCGATCCCCTTGCAATGTCAGCCGCGGCCAGGAGACGACCGTGTCTCCCGACGGGAACGCCCCTTCCGCGATGTCGGCGACCACGTGACCGGTGAGATCGTAGAGGCGGATATGGACCAGCTGCTCCGAGGATCCCTCGACGTGGATCACGAATCGGACCGCGTCCCGCGAGGGATTCGGATACGCGTGAAGTGTCACCTCGTTCAGAGTGGGCGGCCCCGTGGCGCTGTTCGGGATCGAGACGACGGTGGGGGCCGTCGCGGGCCCGTCGCCGCAGGAATCCGACCACGTCGCGCGGTAGCGGTACGTTTTGCCCGGCCGCACGCTCGCGTCCCGGTATTCGGTCACGCTCGGATCGTACACGGTCGTGAGGAGGCCCAAAGGTCCCGAAGCGCCCGCGCCGCGCCACACGCGCAGGGCTCTTGCGAGCGGATCGAAAGACGCGCCCCACGAAAGAAGCACGACGCTCGAGTCCTCGCGCGCCTGGAACGGGGTCGGCGCGGACGCGGGGGCGTTGCAGCCCGGCGTTGGAGGAGGAATCTCGGCGTCCGTGGTCGCTGCGGCAACGTTCGAGAATCCCGAGACATTGCCCCATTCGTCGAAGGTGCGGAGGACGAAATAGTAGGTCGTTTCGGGAACGAGACTCCTCACGGTGGCGGAGTCGGCCTGGCCCGAGGGAGATGGCGGTGGAAGGCTCGTCGCCGTGCCCGCCGCGTTCCACCACCCCACGGTGTCGGCCCCGACGGCGGTTGTGGAGTAGCGCAGATCATATCGGTACGCGCGGCCGACGTTCGCGTCGTCCCCGGGCGCGGTCCACTCGAGCGCGATCGAATAGGGAGAGCTCGACCAAGCGCATGGGACGGCCGCCAGGAGCGGCGATAACGCGGCGCACGCACTTAGTACGAGCCGGAGACGTGGGATCGTCTGCACCTTTCGCGCGAAACGTGAACTGCGTTATTGAGTTGTCGATTCGGGGTGAGATCGATTGAAATCGATTGAATCTGCGTTGCATCCTGCAAGGATTGATCCAGGATCCGCGGGGACTACAACGGGTCGCGCAGGTGACGTAAGGGGAAGCGGATCGTCCGCCGCGCACCGAGCGAACGTGAAGCCCGGATTCGTCAGAGGACATCGGGATAGTACAAACTCCTACGAAACTGTACGTTTCGGTGCAAGAAAGTCGGCCGAGCGGAGGAGTCGGGTGCGGGCCCTTTTTCCGGGCCGGGGCGGCCTATCAGGACGGAATGTATCCCTCACGGAGCGGCTGAAACCATCCCTGCATCTCCACGTCTAGCAGGACGTTGTCGCGCCCGGCGTGGATTCGGCAGTACCCGGCGTCGAAACGCCGCAGCTCGTAGAGGTCGATTCCGGGGGAGTTCCGGCCGGGCTCGGTCGTCACAGCCGCCTCGATTCCCGCCGCTTGCAGCCAGGACTTCACATCTTCCTTGAACCTTCCGCGTGGGTAGGAGAAAAACGAGATCGGCTCGTCGAGGCGCTCGTTCAGGGTGCGGATGCTGTCCTCAATCTCGAGGCGCGCGGCCGGGGCGTCGAGCTCGTCGAGAAACGGATGGCTGCGCGTATGGGCTCCGATGAGCATGCCCGCCCGACGCATCTCTCGAAGCTCGTCCCAGCTCAGGAGCGGCGGATCGAACTGCTTCGTTTCGTCCGCCGTAGCAAGTCGCAGGGCCGCCATGACCGCCTCGCGCTCCCGCAGCGGAATCCGATTCATGTCACGGACGAGACGCTCGCCGACGATTTCGGCCTGCTCGCCACCCGCGAGGCTCCGCAGTTTTTCGGCCAACCAGGCGGGGAGCGGCTCGCGAAGGAGCGCCTCGCACGATCCGGCCTCGTCGATCTGTCGAACCCGGCTCACTACCTCGTCCCAGAGCAGCCGCGTCTTGCCTTCGATCGCTCCGGTCACGACGAAGAAGATCGCCGGGACCCCGTACTTTTTCAGAATGGGCAGGGCGATGTCGAAATTGTCTCGGTAGCCGTCGTCGAAGGTCACCGATACCGCCCGCGGCGGCAGATCACGCGCGCGGAGCCGCTCGACCGCTTCCGCGAGCGTCAGCGTCGTGTAATGCTGTTTCAGGTGGGAGATCTGCTGCTCGAAGAGATCGCGCGGCATCACCATGGACTGGAACGGATACCGAAGGCTTTCCTGCAACGGAAGCACGCGGTGATACGCGAGAATCGTGAGGGCGTTGCGCGCGGTCGCGCCCCGGATCCACGTCAGCCCGGAGTAGTGCAGCGCACGGGCGGCCGCCCGGCGCACGGCTTGCGCCTTGGGCTGCGTCACCCGCAGCTCCCGGCGCAGCATGCTTTCGACGTACATGTTGCTGTATGCGTCGACCGTTTTCGCAATCGGATGGTCGCGCGTGATGATCTTCCTGGCAGTGGCCCCCATCGTGCCGCGCAGCGAAGCGTCCTCAAGCAGGCGCTCCACGCGGGCGGCGAGGGCCTCGTCGTCTCCCACGGGGATCAGGAAGCCCGTCTCCCCTTCCCGGACGACCTCCGGATTTCCTCCCACCGATGTCGCCACCACCGGACGCGACGACGCCATGGCTTCGAGGATCGTGTTCGACATGCCTTCGAACGAGGAGGAGTTCACGTACACGTCGCACAGATTGAGCAGCTCGGGCACGTCCTGTCGCGGCCCGGGGAGCAGGACCGCGCGGCGAACGCCGAGCGACTCCGCCATCTGCTCGATGTCGGCGGGGTCCCCCGCACCGACGAGGAAGAGCCGTGTCTCCGGCCGACGCGCGTGGATCCGCGCGAATCCCCGGAGGAGCGTCGGAAAATCTTTCACGGGCTGGAAGCGGCCGATGCTCATGATGACCCGATTGTCCGAGGTCAGTCCGAACTCACGGCGCACGGCGTCGGAGTTCGTCTTCTCCGGAAAGCGGTCCAGGTCGATCCCGTTCGGGATATTGGTGACCAGCTCGGGCGGGACGGACCAATTCTCGATCAGCACTCGCTCGAGGTCGGTGGAAACCGTGGCCAGCCGGGTGACACGCCGCGCGAGGAACCGTTTCATCCCCAGGCGACGCCCGATCGCCCGCTGGTCCTCGTACCCGTGCTCGCCGTGGATGAGCACCGGCACCCGCGCGAGCCGCGCCGCGACCACCGAATAGAGGAAGGTGCCCCAGTTGTGCGAGTGGACGACATCGGGCCGCTCGCGCCGGAAGATGTGGACGAGCTTCAGAGCGATGCTCGGATCGATGCCCGGTTTCCTCCCGAGGACGATCACGCGCACGCGCGGATCGACCAGAGCCCTCGCGTCCTCGGTCGCGAGGGCGATGCAACAGATGAGCGACGAGAACAGCCTGGGGTCCAGGCGATTCACCAGCTTGACCACGCCGACTTCCATGCCCGCGACCGCGAGCGCGTTCATGACGTGGATGACCTTGATCTGGGGGGTTGGGGCGCGCGGCATCCCCTCTATTTTCTCACAACCTCCACGCGGGACCAAGCCGCTCGGCTGGGTGGTCGTGCCTCAGAGGCACCACCGGCTTGGGTGCCACCCTTGACAGCGCGGACCTCCTTGCCTAGCATTGGGGTCGTGCGCCGAGTGATGCCCCACGCGAGCGTCGGCGCGCATCCTCGAATGGCTCAACCCCTACCCGGCACGCGGTTCCTTCGTCGGCCGATCGGATCCTGACCATGTGCGGCATCGCGGGTCTCTACCACGTGGCACCCCCCAAGCCCGCCGCCGCGCCCTGCGTGGAGCGAATGGCCTCGGTGCTCGCCCATCGAGGTCCGGACGACGGGACGATCCACCTGGACGGCCCCGTGGGTTTGGGGCACCGCCGGCTCAGCATCATCGACGTGGCCGGCGGCGCGCAGCCCATCTTCAACGAGGATCGGTCCAAAGCGATCATCTTCAACGGGGAAATCTACAATTTCCGCCCGCTCACCGAGCGCCTGAAGCAACTGGGTCATCGCTTTGCTACACATAGCGATACCGAGGCAATCGTACACGCCTACGAGGAGTACGGCGAGGACTGCGTGCGCCATCTCCGCGGCATGTTCGCGTTCGCGATCTGGGACGCGTCCAGGCAGGAGCTCTTCCTGGCCCGGGACCGGGTCGGAATCAAGCCGCTCTATTACCGGTGGGACGGATCCACGTTCTCCTTCGCATCGGAGATCAAGGGCATCCTGGCCGACCCGGGGGTCCCCCGCGAAATCGATCCCCTGGCGCTCGACGACTATCTGACCTACCTCTACGTGCCCGCCCCGCGGACCATCTTCAAAGGGATCCGGAAGCTTCACGCCGGGCACACCCTCACCGTCACGCGGACGGGGCCCCGAGAGCCGCGCGAGTACTGGGACCTGCGCTTCACCCCGTCGGCGGGGGTGGGCGAAGACGAGGCCGCGCG
>Ga0137396_10001136_pt1 | contig 13716 bp, 7 predicted proteins | sample czc16metaG_FD_108284 | JGI IMG/M metagenome (GOLD analysis project Ga0137396, IMG submission 108284) | Vadose zone soil microbial communities from Angelo Coast Range Reserve, California, USA - czcobulk3.16 metaG | ecosystem: Environmental > Terrestrial > Soil > Vadose zone | place: USA...
GAAGCCCGTGCCCATGGACAGACGCTCGCCATTCGCTTAATGCCATATTCCAATCAGGATCCGCTCCCTGATTGGTATCGGAACTCGGGCGCGCGGCGTGCCAACAAACCGACAGATAAGGACGGAGGAATCTGGCAGCCGGATTTTAGCGATGTGCTGTTCCTCAAGTACTGGGGCGAGCTTGTGGCTCAGGCCGGAAAACGATACGACGGGAATCCGTATTTGGACAGCGTAGACATTTCATCTGTGGGCTATTGGGGAGAGGGCTGGAGCCCGTACATGCCGGCGTTTGCCTACCAAAAGGAGCTGATTGATATTTGGCTCGAAGCGTTTCGGCGCACGCCTTTGCTGATGAACTTTGACGAGCAACAGGCGCTCACTTACGGCACGGAACATGGCGCGGGGTGGAGACTGGATTGTCTGGGGGACATGCGCACAAACTCAGACAATGAATATTTTCCGGCAGAGATGCTTGAGGTTTATCCGCAGCAGGTGGTGCGTGCCGGGATTCAGGACGTTTGGCAGCGAAGCCCGGTTTCGCTGGAGACTTGCTTCACGGTTGCGGGTTGGAAAGAGAAAGGCTACGACCTTGACTATATTTTGGAGCAAGCGCTGCGGTGGCATGTGAGCTCCGTAAACATAAAGTCCGCGCCGATTCCGCCCGAATGGAAGGGGCAATTCGAAAGCTTCCAAAAGAAGATGGGCTACCGTTTTATTTTACGGCGATTGGAATACCCGAAGGCGGTCACTGCGCGCTCGATGATGCCGATTCATATGTGGTGGCTGAACGCGGGAGTCGCCCCTATTTATAGGGAATTCTCGCTGGCCGTTGAGCTGCGATCCTCCAAGACCGCGACCATCATTCGAATCCCGGTGGACGTTCGGAAATGGCTTCCTGGAGACGCGGTGTTCGACGGCACGTTGTACGTCCCCGAAAATCTCGCAGAAGGTACTTACGATTTCCGAGTTGCGATGCTGGATCCAAGAACAGACCAACCGGCGATTCGCCTCGCGATCGAGGGTCGGCAGGACGATGGCTGGTACGGCATGGGGACGCTCACGGTAAAAACGCAGTGAGTTATTTCACTTTTCGGTGCGGCCGAGGAAGAGGGTGATCACTTGAGTCCGCAAGCGAACCGCAAAGAGCAAGGATGATCCGGCCATGCATCATGGCCGCGCTGGCTGGAGCAATTGCCATGCGCGCGCTAGCCGCGGATGATGCACCGCCACCGCAAGCTTTCCTTGTCCGTGAACAAGCCTTGCCGCCGGGACCGCGCACAACACCATTCCTGCAGTATCAAGCGGAGCAAGCGTGGCGCGAGGACGACGATCGCCGAAAAGCGTGGGATGCCATCCAGGACCAGAAAGAATTGGTAAAGACGCAAGACGCGTTGCGGCAAAAGCTCCTGCAAATGATCGGTGGCTTGCCGGCCGTAAAAACGGATCTGCATCCTAGTGTCACCGGTAAGATTCAGATGGATGGGTTTTCGGTTGAAAAACTGACCTTTCAAAGTTTGCCGGGCGTCTATGTCGCTGCGCTCGTTTACGTGCCAGATGATCACTCCAAGAAGCATCCTGCCGTGCTGGTGCCCGCGGGTCATGCACCCGATGGAAAATTCCACTATCAGTCGCTGAGTCAAAGATTGGCGGGGCGCGGGTATGTGGTGATCTCGTGGGATCCCGTCGGGCAGGGTGAGCGCAGCCAATTCTGGGATCCGACTACAGCTAAGAGTCGCTATAACCTCGTCTGCGGCGAACACGCGGTGATGGGGAATCTGGCCTATCTGGCGGGAGCAAATCTTGCCCGCTGGGAAATATGGGATGGCATTCGCGCGGTCGATTATCTGCTCACGCGTCCTGAAGTTGACGGCGAGCGGATCAGCATCACCGGGACGAGCGGCGGCGGGTTTCAGGCCACGCTGATTGCCGCTCTCGATGAGCGCATTAAAGTGGCCGTGCCTTCGTGTTATATCAGCGCACTGCCCATGAGGATTTATAACCGCATTTTTGCCGATCCCGACAGCGATCCCGAGCAGGATTTGTTTGGCATGCTTTCAAATGGTGTGGACCACCCCGGGTTGCTGCTGCTGCTGTATCCCCGTCCGGTCATGGTGGCTGCCGCGGTGCTCGACTTTTTCCCCATCGAAGGCACGCGCAAAACCGTCCGCGAAGCGCGAAGACTGTATGAGCGTTTCGACCGCGGAGATCGAATTGCGCTGGTCGAAGGCTATCACACGCATCAATTCTCTCCGGAGAACCAGGAAGCTGCCCTCGACTTTCTCGACCATTTCAATCAGATGCCGGTTCGACACGGACTTCCTCCGGTAACAGAACTCCCAGATAAAACCTTGCAGTGCACCCGAACAGGCCAGGTCCTGCTTGATTACACTGACGCGAGATCATTGATGGCGGTAATCCGAGAGTATTACGACGAGCACAAAACCGGACCGGGACACAGCCTCGCGAAGGAATATTACGGCGACAAATACAGCGGAGTGAGAGAGTGGCACGTCAGCGAATATACGGGTGTCCCGCCCAGGCAAGAGCAGATTACCTGGGAAGCCAGAGGGAGTTCAGAATCAAACGGCGTGTCGATGGACCGCTATATGCTGCGCCACAGCAAGCTGCTTGAAATGCCGCTGCTGCACGTTCACAAGTCCGCCGCTGGCAAACGACCCTTCCTGTTGTGGTTCCGCGAAAGCGGAAAAGCCACCGCGGACGACTGGCCGGAAATCAAGAAATATGTGGACGAGGGCTACGATATTGTCTCCTTTGATTTCCGCGGCCTCGGCGAGACGCGGATGCCGTACACGGCGGTTTCGCCGGACGACCCGGCGTTGGGTACGCTGGATTTCGATCAGGCTTATGTCAATTCCATTTCGGGCGTCCTGGCAAATCACGTTTACAACTCTCTTTTGGTCGGCAGGCCGTATTTTCTCGAAATGATGGAGGACGCAGAAATCGCCAGCCGATTTTCCAGTGAGAAGCTGGGTGCAAGAATGGTGGCTGTAACTGCCGCTGGCCATGCTTACACGCTCGCGAGCGCCGTTGCGGAGACACTGCCCGGGATGAAGCTCCTGCCCCAGCCCGATGCGAAAGTCTTGAAATGGTCTGAAATCGTCGAGCAGGAGCGGGAGACTTGGCCGGTGCAGTATCTATTGCCATCGGGAGCCTACATTCACTAAGCAAAATGCTTTTCTGGGGGCCGTGTGGCCACTGGCAGCAGTCAACTCTGGACACGTCCCTACTGATTCACAAGCTTCAAGATTCCAAACCGAGTTGGCACATGGAATGTTTTTCCCTCGGGGATGATGCTCCAAGCGAGAAACTTACGGTGCTCGTCACCTCCCTTTCCTGCTGCTCGAAAGAAATTCGCTCGCCATTCCGTGCCCGGAGCTATCGCGCTGACGTTCATCGACGAGACGGGTATGCGAATCTCGGTGGTCCAAATATGATTCTTGGCGTCGATGCGGGTTGCATGCTCAAAGCCTGAATTCCAAGACACATCATTGAATGGCTCTTTCGTCTTATCGATTTCGAGATCAACCCATTGGTTATTGGGGGCTACCTCGAACTCATAATAGTGATTCACTCGCTCTGGCTGAGGGTTCAAGAAAACTTCGACCACGTCACGATCCCAAAGCTGCCACCGTTCTGCGGCCGGGTCTTCGCCTTCATAAACATTCAGTGAATCGTAATGCGACCAAAAGGCGAAGTAGATATGTGTTTCGGTCCAAACGGATGCGACGCGGGTCGAAACTTCCAGGTAGTGGGACTTACCCGAGGCGTCATGGTCAAACTTCACGGAGTCGGCATGCTTCCATGCGGCCTTCGAGAGATCGCCATCCGGCCGGAAATCCACTGGGGCGCGTTTTGCCAGGAGTCGCGAATCGCTGACATAGGATGGTTGCGGTAGAGTGGCGACCTGGCCCGGGCGCGAAAATGGAAACAGAGTGCAAGCTGCCCCGGCGAGAGTAACAATCAAAACTCCCATTCTGCTTAGGACCATCGGTAAGTTCCTCGGGTCTTGGACCGATTCAATCGGCTCGAGGGCGACTTGCTTCGCGGGCATTTGCATGCGTTCCAAGTGAAAGTTGAGCCCGGAGGTTTATCCCACTTTGACAAGCGAAAGTAAACGATATAAAAGAAAGTCAAACGAAATATAGAATGCGTAACGAGGCGATCGCCTTAAGACAGGAGGGATTCATGAGTGGAATAGGCCGGAGACGCTGGTTGGAAAGCATGGGGATGTTTTTCGTTGTAGGCAGAATACCGGCGAGTTCGAAAACGTCGCAGCCCGTCGCGCCGGGGGGCGCGGGGAAGCCACTTCAGCTCCGAGACTTCCAACCGCGCAGCATGTTACACGTTCCGGAGACGAAGGTGGCCCGCTCACGTTATCCGGTCATCGATATTCATACGCATCTGTCTTTTGCCGCAAAGTCAGCCAACGGAGTTGGGATAGGCGAAGCGATGAAATATCTGGCGCCGGTCGAAGGGTTACTACCGCTGATGGATCGAAAGAACATCCGTGTGATGGTCAACCTGACAGGCGGGGTCGGCAAAGGACTAGAGGAAACGATTCGAAAGTATCAGCAGCCCTATCCGGAACGGTTCATAACCTTTACAGAGCCATGGTGGGAGCGCGCGAATCAAGCTGGGTATAGCAAATTTCAAGCCGATGAGATGGTTCGAGCGCACGAGGCAGGCGCGCGCGGACTCAAAATTCTTAAGACCCTGGGTCTTTATTTGCGGGAGGGAATCTCGAAGGGGCCCTTGGTAAAAATTGACGACCCACGTTTCGATGCCATGTGGGAAACATGCGGATCGCTGGGTATGCCGGTTGCCATTCACGTTTCAGATCCGGAAGCTTTCTTTCTTCCGATCGATCGCTTCAATGAGCGCTTCGAAGAATTGAATAACCATCCCGATTGGTCGTTTCATGGGCGCGATTTTCCGAGTAACGCGGAACTGCTCGAGGCGCGCAACCGCGTATTGGCCCGCCACCCCAAGACCCAGTTCATTGTGCTGCATGTAGGAAATGACGCTGAGAATCTTCCCTACGTCGGCGAATGCATGGACCGCTTTCCCAATATGCATGTGGAACTCGGTGCGCGGATTGGGGAGCTAGGACGCCAGCCGCGGATGTCTGGAAAGTTTTTCGAGAAATATCAGGATCGAATTCTTTTTGGAACGGATGCCGTTCCCCATGGAACGGACACGCCTCAGCAAATTTTCAATGACGAGCTTTACGAGATTTACTACCGCTTTCTTGAAACCGAAGACGAATACTTCGACTATGCGCCCGCACCGGTTCCTCCTCAGGGGCGGTGGCGGATTTACGGTCTCGGTTTACCGGACGGAATACTCAAGAAAGTCTATTATGAAAATGCGGCCCAGCTCTTGCGAGTCAAGATTTAGCGGCGCTTCAAGGGGATTGACAAAGCAGGCGCTTTCTGCCAAAAAGAAAGCGAAACAATGGTAACGAAAGTAAAGGAAAGAAATAGATGATCTTTCACCTACTTCGGCTTGCCGTAGCCGCGCTTCTGCTGGCGAGCGGTGACGACTCTCGTCCCGGTGATTTCAAGATCATTGGGCCCGGGGGTGGTGGGGCCATGTTCCATCCGAGTATCAGTCCTCACGACCCAAACACGGTCCTTGTCAGTTGCGACATGACCGGGTCCTACATCACCCATGATGGAGGCAAGTCTTGGCGCATGTTTAATCTGCGAGGCGTCGTGCAGTTTTTCGTTTTCGATCCGCTCGATCGGAAGGTGATTTATGCGCAATCTAGCGGGTTGTGGCGCAGTCAGGACGAGGGTGAGACTTGGCGGTTGATTTATCCGAGCCCATCCTCGGTGAAGAGCATCAAGATGAGTTCGGATCACTCGGACGAAGATCTAATTGCGGAGCCGAATCCTCTGGGTGAGATCACCGCAATGGCCATCGACCCCTCCGATTCCAAAACATTTTATGTTGCCGCAGGAGATCGAAAAAAAGCGACGTCCGCCCTCTTTGTCTCACTGGATGGGGGCCAGAATTGGAAAAGAGAGGGAGATTTACCGGGACTGGCCGACAAGCTGTGGGTCAATGCTCGTTCACCAAGCGGCGCTCGGATACTTCTCATAGCAGGTTCAAATTTCATTGAAGAGAAAACCTCGTCCGGCATGCAGAGGATATCCGGCCCCCCCGCAAAGACTTTCACAGATATCTCTGTGGGATTCAGGCAGGACGGCAAGCCGTTGATTTATGTTATCGGCAACGAATCCGCTTTCGCGTCGGATGACGAAGGAACAACTTGGCGAAAGGCCAGCTTGGGGCCAGGTGGTGGAAAAATGCGAGCGATCGCAACCAGCTTGCGCAATCCGGACACGGCCTATATCTCCTATAGAGATCTGGAAGAGGGTGGGATCAAATGGCTAGGAGTTGCCAAGACCACGGACGCGGGACGCAACTGGCAACCGGTTTGGAAAGAGGATAGCAATCCGGCCGCTAAGCCCGGCAGGAATATTCACGACGCATGGATTACCGAACGGTTTGGACCCGATTGGGGTGAAAATCCCCTCGCGCTTGCCGTGGCGGAGCAGGATGCCAACATCGGTTACGGGACCGATCTGGGAAGAACGATGCGCACTACGGACGGGGGTGCAAACTGGGTGGCCGTCTATTCGCGAAAGTCCAGCGCAAACGGATGGGCCAGCACCGGCCTCGATGTAACGAATGCCTACGGCTACCATTTTGATCCGTTTGATCACCATCGGCAGTTTATCTCCACAACCGATATTGGTCTTTTTCGCAGCGAAGATGGCGGCCAGTCCTGGATGAGTTCCACTCACGGTGTGCCGAAGGATTGGATGAACACCACGTACTGGATTGAATTTGACCCCAAGGTGAAGGGGCGTGTTTGGAGCGTGAACAGTTGGACGCATGATCTGCCGCGGCCGAAGATGTGGAGAAGGAAAGGAATTCGGGATTATCGTGGAGGCGTATGCCGCAGCGATGACGGGGGAAGGACCTGGACAAAGTCGAATGAGGGGATGGAGGAAACTGCAGCGACACACATCTTACTCGACCCGACGAGTCCTCCCACGGCGCGCGTGCTTTACGTTGCGGCCTTCGGGCGCGGGGTGTTCAAGAGTGTGGATGGCGGCAAGAGCTGGAAGCTGAAAAATAATGGCATTACGCAGAAAGAACCATTTGCCTGGAGAATTGTGAGGGATAGCAGGGGGACCCTGTACGTACTGGTGGCACGCCGTTCCGAAGATGGCAGCATTGGAACGGATGGTGATGGCGCAATTTATGAATCCACCGATGGAGCGGAAAACTGGAGGCGCGTAGAGATGCCCGAGGGAAGCAACGCTCCGAATGGCTTGGCAGCGGATCCCAGCGCGCCGGACCGGCTCTATCTCGCGGCATGGGCGAGGGACAAAGGAGAGCACGGGGAAGGTGGCGGCATCTACCTGTCGGTCGATGCAGGAAAGACCTGGCGGCGAGTGCTGGATCGCGATCGCCACGTCTACGATGTCTCGATCGATCCGCGCGACGCGAAAATACTGTACGCTTCCGGGTTCGAATCCTCCGCATGGAGATCAAACGACCGCGGCGAAAGCTGGACGCGAATACCTGGATTTAACTTCAAATGGGGACATCGCGTCATTCCCGACCCCGAAGACCCCAAGAGAGTCTATATCACCACCTTCGGTGGAGGCGTTTGGCATGGCTCGGTGGATGGAGAGAATCGTCCATTGGACATCGTTACGCCTGAGCTTCAGCCTGGACGCTAGCGCACGAACCGCCCGGCGGGAAAGAGACAGAAGGATCCTATGGAAGATGTTTCCTTGTTGACACAGGCGGACTGGCAACGTGCGCTCGCAAACGATCAAGCGAGGGCGGCAGAATTATTTGGCCGGCCGGAAGCGGAGCAAAAACGGCTTGGCTACTTCCACACGCTCCAGGAGATCTGCCAGCAGCCTTGGACCTGGCTGCGCACTTGCGATCGAATGATCGCTTCACGGGAGCGCCTGAGACAGGACTTAACTGGAATTCGAAGTCTCGTACTGACTGGTTCTGGCAGTTCCGAGTATGCCGCCCAATGCGTTTGTTCCCCATTGCAGAAGGAGCTAGGGATCAGCACGGAATCGATCAGTGGTGGAGCGCTTTTAATGTATGGCGGAAGAACATTGTCTCTGGGAAGGCCTGGCTTGCTAGTTTCGTTAGCGAGATCTGGAGACAGTCCCGAGAGCAGGGGAGCCCTGGAATTAATGCTGGACACGGAGCCGGAGTTTAGACACGTGGTGGTGACCTGCAACGAGCAGGGAAGTCTGGCTAGAGATTCGCGCCTGCATGAGAAAGTACATGTCATCACTCTACCTTCTGAGACTCATGACAAGAGCCTGGTCATGACCAGCAGTTTCACCAACCTGTTGCTGGCGGCGCGCTTCATCGGAATGCTGGAAAGGCCGGATGAATATAGGAATTTGTGTGAGAGGCTGAGCAAAATAACTGGAGAACTGATCCGATCTAAGCTCGATAGCCTGGCAAAAATTGCCTCCACGGATTTCCGCCGTGCCGTGTTTCTCGGCAGTGGGTCGCGTTTCGCGGCCTCACGCGAAGCGGCGCTGAAGATGTTGGAGCTGACCTCAGGTCGCGTCACCACACTTTGCGAAACGTATCTGGGTTTTCGGCATGGCCCCATGAGCTACGTGCAGGACGACACTCTCATCGTTTGCAATTTATCGTGCGATGCCACGATACGGGCATATGAACTGGATTTGCTGCACGAATTGGACCGGAAGAAACTTGGGTTGTCCAAACTTATTGTTGGAGAGAATATTCCAGATTCTGTTGTTAGAGAAGGGGATGGGGTCATCGAATGCCAAGGATTGACTGAGCTTGGCGATGAAGAGACCCCGACGGTGTGTGTTGTCGTCGCGCAACTTCTGGCTTTTTTTCGCTGCCTCGAAGAGGGGCTTCAACCCGATTCACCGTCTGAGGGAGGGATCATTAACCGCGTAGTGGAGAAGTTTCCCTTGCACACTCCTTTGTGAAGAATGAGCCCGGGGGACTTCTTCAATCGAGGATCGGGAAGTACTCACTTGAAACGGAATGACAGCTGGTTTCCCCGCGAGGCGATTCTGATGCGCTGCATGGCCCTGTTTTTATTCCTGCTGGCTAGCGGCGTTCCCATTCGAGCTCAGGTCCGGGTGTGGGAAGGCGTTCTAAATCTTCCGGCATACGAAGAGGGAGCGCCCGATCTAAACCCTTCCTTCGACCAGTTCGCGATCGGTCGATTTAGTTATCCTTACACGCTGCGGCAACAAATAAGCGACCAGCGTACGGAGCACCAATGGCGTGCGATCTATCTTGAAAACGAATATCTGAAATGTTCGGTGCTGCCGGATCTGGGGGGACATATTTATACCTGCATCGACAAAATTAGCGGGCAGCCGATGTTCTATGCAAACCCTTCCATCAAGAAAGCCAGGATCGGCTATCGCGGAGCTTGGGCGGCATTCGGGGTCGAATTTAACTTTCCCGTTTCTCACAATTGGGTCTCTATGTCACCTGTGGATTTCGCGTATGCGAGCCATGAGGACGGCAGTGCTTCGATCACCGTAGGCAATATCGACAGAGTTTATGGAATGGAATGGTCCGTCGAATTGACTCTGCGTCCTGGGTCCACCGTTCTCGAACAGCGCGTCACCTTGAGTAATCGAAGCGATGTACGACATCGTTTCTATTGGTGGAACAATGCCGCTGTCCAAGTTTGGGACGATTCCCAAATTCAATACCCCATGCGCTTTGCCGCGGCACATGGGTTTGTGGAAGTGCAAAACTGGCCGATCGATTCGCAAGGGAAAGATCTCAGCGTCATACATAATCAGACCGACGGACCAGTGTCATTGTTTGTCCATGGAAGCCGGGAAAACTTCATGGGCGTCTGGAATCCCCGAACAAACACAGGTACCGCGCATTTTGCAGACTACGCCGAGCTACCCGCTAAGAAAATCTGGTCCTGGGGTGTTGACGCGGATGGCCTTGATTGGCGCACTGCACTCTCCGACAACAACAGCGCCTATGTCGAGTTGCAAGCGGGCCTCTTCCGAAACCAGGAGACGTATGCATTCCAGGAACCGCGACATTCTATAGCCTTCACAGAATACTGGATGCCCGTCCGGGATACGGATGGGATTTCCCGCGCGAATCTTGCTGGGGTGGTTCACTTAGAGCGAAAGAACGACAGGTTGATGGTCTCCTTCAATGCCAATCGAAGGCTGTCGGCTGCTGCGATCCACATTTTGGATGGAAAAACTTCCTTGCTCAACGAGAAAGGAGATTTTCTACCGGAGCGAGTGTGGAGGAGAGAGATTCGCGTTCCAAATGCCAGCAGGGAGTATACGTTTGAACTCAAGAGCAGGGAGGGTGCTGTGCTCTTGAGGCAGACGGAAGGCGAGTATGACTGGTCGCCGGAATCCGAAGTCAAAGTCGGCCCGCAGATTTCCTACACTGTGCCGGAGGAGACGCGTCGAACCGAGGACGATTGGCTCCAGCAGGGCAAGGCTGAAGAACTGAACGGCAAACTGTTAGCCGCGGTCGAAACCTATCAAAGGGCATTGGTGAAGTTCCCCACGGATTTTGAATTGTTGAAGGCCGCGGGACGGCTTGACGCTAGTCTGAAGCGTTTTGAAGAAGCGGTGTCTCATCTGGCTGCCGCTCATGATCGAAATACCACCGATGCCGAAATTTCGTATTATCTGGGAATTGCGTATGAGGGCGTCGAACGAGAGAAGGATGCTGTTGACGCTTACCAGCAAGCGATGCGGTTACCGTCCTACCGCGCGGCTGCTGCGTTGCGCCTTGCCGAAGTGCAGGCACGCCGGGGTGCCCTCGAGCAGGCGAAAGACTCGCTGACGAAGAGCCTCCAATCGGCCCCGGAAGACGTGCGCGCGGCGGAAGAACTGGCCGCCGTATTGCGCGCGCTCGGAAGGACAGCAGACGGGGAGAAGATTGCAAGGGAACGGCTCGCACACTTTCCGTTGAGCGATTTTCTACGCGAAGAACTTGGAAAGCCGAACCTCGTGCATCTGGCTGCCGATCCCTATCGCGTCCTCAATGTTGCATCAGAGTACGCACGGTTGGGACTTTACCGTCGAGCGGTGGAGGTTCTCTCGCGCGAGTATCCGCTAGCAAAAGCGGACCAAAGCGAGCCCGGTTCGGTCGTCCCCCAGAACCACCCCCTGGTTGTCTACTTTCGCGGGTACTGCCGCGAGAGGCTCGGGGAGTCGGGTGCAAATGACTATTTGCAAGCTTCCCGGCTTTCGACTGCCTATATATTTCCGAACACCGTCGAAGACCAGCAGGCGCTCAAGGCCGCCATTCGCACGAACGAGAAAGACGCAACCGCTCATTATCTGCTGGGCACCTGGTATTTCGCCCGCGAAAAAACGGACGAGGCGCTCAGCGAATGGCAACAGGCGCGGAAGCCCAATCCCCCAATACCCGCATTGGAAGCCAGTCTCGGATTAGCGTTGCTTCACGGAAGGCGAGACTTCGCAGGCGCCTTGAATGCATTCGAGGAAGGAACAAAAAATGATCCGTCGAATGTGGTGAACTATACCGGCTCAGTTGCCGCGATGACTCTTCTGGCAAAACCGGCGGCGGAACGAGTGAAAACATTAGAGCGTTTTCCCGATCTGAACCGTATGACCACGAGTTTAGTTTATGAGCTGGCCTTGAACCGCGCGGAGGAGGGGAATTATAGCGGCGCGATCGAATTGTTCCGGAATCGGTTCTTCGGCAGCGAAGAAGGCGGAACAAACGTTCGCCAAGTGTGGATTGAGGTGAAGGTGCAACAAGCCGTCGGGCTGGCGCGAACCGGCCACTGCGAAGACGCTCTCGCCGCAGCGAGGGCACTCGCTTCTCCAGTTCCGGGTCTTTCGTTTACGCAAGACGGTTTACAACCCATGCTGAATTCGGCTAGAACCAACTACCTGCTTGGTGAATTGTCTTCCGCTTGCGGTCAAAAGGAAGAGGCGGATCGCAGGTACCGTCTTTCGTCCGAAGCGAGCGACGCGTCGGACGCCGTCTGGGCATGGGCCTCGGCAAGAAAATTGAGCGGCTATGACCCTGCTCAATGGCAGGAGCGTCTTTCTAGAGCCTTGGCGAAGGTGGAGTCCAACGCACGAACCAGCGCCTACCAGGGTTGGTGGGTTTATTTGGCGGGAGTTTTGCAGATGGCCCTTGGGCGCGACGTGCAGGGCAAAGCTTCCCTTCGCGAGTCCTTGCTCTTACCCGAAAACCGAATGTCTTATCACTTCAGCCGCTTGGCCCTGGAGGGCGCTACACCTCGATGACTTCGATACCCTTTTTGCGAAGGTCAAGGGTAAATTCCTGAGCAGCACGGTTATCCGTGATCAGTCGCCGTACTCTGTCGAAGGGGCCAATCTTTGAAACGCTTCTCCGGCCCAGTTTGCTGAAATCCGCGACAACATTAACCTCTCTTGCGGAGCGTATCATCACATTATTAAGCTGCGCTTCGAGCACATCCGGTGTCGAAGGACCGTTCTCGAGATCGAAACCGTCGACTGCGAGAAAAAGACGATCAGCGTGGAACTCATTCATCATGGCCTCCGCCTGCGGTCCAACGAGGGAGCAGGAAACAGGACGCAGCAGCCCACCGATCATAATTAGGGAGATGCCAGGTGCATCCGCCAGCTCGACCGCTATATTCAAGGCATTCGTAATGATCGTAAGCGATTGAATTTTCATTCTTTTCAAATGCCGGGCGACCTCTGCCGTTGTCGTTCCTGAATCGAGAATGATGGTCTCACCCGGCTGTACCAATTCCGCCGCAGCCCTTCCGATTCTGATTTTTTCATCCCTGTGCAGAGTTTCTTTGGTGCGGAGAGGGTAATCCTGAGTGGCCTCCAGCCGCCGCACGGCACCGCCGTGCGATCGAACCACCGCACCGATAGAAGCGAGAACGTCAAGATCATTGCGGACCGTGACGGCAGAAATAGAGAACCGCCGAACCATATCCGCGACGGTTACCTGGCCGTCTTGGTCGACGAGGTCCAGCACGCTCCGGCGCCGCTGTTCTGTTAGCAGACGAGCTTTAGGGGTCATGCACCGTATCCGTAAGTTAAGTATAGGGTGTACCTTTCGTTTGGGTCAAATTGCGAAAGCATCGACCGCGGCAATGCTTTCCTATTCTTTCTCTTTGTGTCGTTCGTAGTTCATTTGTTGTTGCGTTTGCTTTTCTATTGTGATACATCGTTTCTATAGATTACATTGTGGGGGAGGTTTTCCTTGAAGAACAGAGTTGCGTCTACCTGCGCTATTTTCTTGGCTTTTCTATTCTGCGCTGCCGGAGTTGTATTCGGTCAGGGAACGGATCTCGGCACCATTCGCGGAACGGTGACCGACTCCACAGGGGCTGTCATCCCGGGTGCGACGGTAGCGGTCACTGACACCCTTACCAATACAGCGCGGGAAACAAAAACGAATTCTCAGGGCAATTACGAAATGGTTGGGCTGAAGGCCGGTACATATAGAGTGGCCATCACGGCGGCCGGGATGGGTAAGACGACAATCACGAACGTCGTCTTGAACGGTAGCGACACGGTGAGCGCCGATGCGGTGCTCAAGGTTTCCGCGGCGCAAGAGACCGTTGTGGTGTCGATGGAGGCGCCGGCCATCAACACGGAAGACCAGACCATC
>Ga0137396_10001137_pt1 | contig 13715 bp, 15 predicted proteins | sample czc16metaG_FD_108284 | JGI IMG/M metagenome (GOLD analysis project Ga0137396, IMG submission 108284) | Vadose zone soil microbial communities from Angelo Coast Range Reserve, California, USA - czcobulk3.16 metaG | ecosystem: Environmental > Terrestrial > Soil > Vadose zone | place: USA...
GCACCGAAGGTGATTGCCTCTCCTTTGCCTAATCCTCTTTGCAGAATAATTCTGGCGTCGGGCAGAAGTTTTCTCGCGACTCGAATACTTTCATCATTGGAGTGGCCGTCGACAATTATTATCTCGAAGACTCCTGGAATCTTCTTGATTAGAGGCAGTACGGCGGGCAGATTCCCAGCCTCGTTCCTCACGGGAACGATGAGCGAAATATCGATCCTGCGAGTCATTGGGACGCCAATGATCTCTTCCCAGAGGTTCTCGTGCTCTGTCTCTGCTAGGGTTTGCAATAACTGGGTCTCCGATTTTATTCTGAATGACCGTTTTGTGGCCTGCCTCGTTCGCCGATTATTTAACCAATAGAGTGAAGGCCACAATATCAAGAGGGTTAGGTATCTAGCGCTGAACGAATGTTGCACGTCACTGGCGGCATAGGAGCTTGGATACATCGGAATGACACGCCGACAGCAAAAGTTGCGCGAGTTGATGAGTCAGTTTGAGACGTATCGAGATCCGACATGGTGAGATCTTTGAATGGAGTCATACTCTGATCTGTGACCCGTCATCGGGTTCTGTCCGACAAAACTCTTAAGAGTTAATTGTCAGGCGCGACACTCTTAGTGATGTAGGACCGAGCCTGATAGGGTATGACCTTGCGTGCCGTCTTCAGAAGATTCCCTCTAATGAGCAAGGCAAACGACTTTTTCGGCTCGGGCACGAGCCGAACCCAACCGGCCGGACTGTCGCGTTTTGGGTTGGGATTGTCAGGAAGTTTCCTGCTTGGTGTGGGTCTTTGGGTACTGATTGTGGATCCATTCCTACTCTGGACGCAAGGCCTTGCAGCCGGACTGTTTGCGATGGGAATATTCAATCTCCTAGCTGCGTTCAGGAACAGGTTGAGCCTTCTCCGCGTCAATCAGTTCTCGCTAGCTGGCTATGCTGTTTCCCTACTTGCGATGTACTTGTTCGCGTCGAGGTTCGTGATGATCAGCTATACGACCGATACAATCGTCGGCACCTACATGGGCGTCCTGAGAGTTCTGCAATTGCAGAGTCCCTACGGTTTCTCCATCAAGCCTTTGCTGGACAAGTTCGGATTCTCCCCTTCATACTACACTCCAGGGGTTAACGGGTCTTTCGACTTCAACCTGGCTTACCCATCGCTTAGCTTCCTCTCGATCCTCCCCTTCTACTTCTTAGGCCTCCACGATGTGCGGGATACCATTTTCATCTTCTTCGGCTTGTCGATCCTACTGATATTCGGACTCGCTCCTGCGAGACTGAAGAGTGTGAGCCTGGCCCCATTCGGCCTCTTTCCCTTCGTCATCGCGGGCAGCTGGACTGATAGCGTCTGGGCCTTCTTCCTAGTCCTCACCTCAGTTCTCTGGTCTCGTCACCCAAAGAGCAGCTGGATATCGCTCGGCCTGGCTGTTGCGGTGAAGCAGATCGCGATCGTTGCCGCTCCATTTCTGCTCATTCGTCTCTGGCATGAGAATCCCCAGTCGAGAGCGCGTAGCCTGGGCACGAGTGTCGGCTTGATGCTCACGGCGTTCTTCCTGCCTAACCTTCCATTCATCATCTCCACTCCGGCTTCCTGGTGGGCCGATGTAGTGGCTCCCTTCTTGCCGAACACGCCAGCCCAGGTTCCTGGAGGAATAGGCCTCTCGAGCGCTCTTCTAGACTTAGGGATCGCGCTTCCATCTACCTTCTTCCTGGTCTTAATGATAGGAGCCTCGTCTGCTCTGTTGTACCTTTACGCTCGACGTTATCGAGGATTGAACAGCATTGTCTTCGCTTTTCCGATTCTCGTCTTCTTCTTCTACTATCGATCATTCCCCAACTACATGGCCTTCTGGCTGTTCCCGCTCGTGTTTGAACTGTGCCGGCTTGGGGGTCCAAACCTCAGACTCGCGTTTCCAACTAGGCTTCCGAGCATCGCTTGGCGCCCGCCTGCCGGGACCCTCCTTAGGATCGTCCGGCAGAAGCTGACCCCCTCACTGATGGTGGTGATGGCGCTGACTGTGGCTTTTGTTGGAGTGTCTGGCGCCTACATATCGCAGGCGTCGAATCCGAGGAGTTCTATCCAGATCAACGGTGTCATGGACCCAGACAGCATCGGGGCGGCCACCATGATCAATGTGACCGTCACGAACCTCTTGTCGATACCAGTCTCTCCGATCTTCTTCGTAAAGTACAGTCCCTTGCCCTACTTCTGGGCGAGCAATTCAACTGCGCTCCTCAATAGTGGTTCCACCGGCACCTACGTGATCAATGCCCCAGACGGATTGAGTGCCGTCCCACGAGGCGACCAGTTCCACATTGTAATTTATGATAGGTTGACGGGCCAGTTGCTGGGCGAATCATCGTCCTGGAAATCAGACATTCCAGCTCCGTCCCTAGAGAATCCCAAGTTCAAGTGGTGGGTTCTGGACCCAAGCGTTGGGACCAAGGTTCCGTTCGACTGGAAGCTTTCTCCTACCAACACAGACCCTGTGTGGTCCGGAATCAACCCTCTAGGCGTCAACGGAACGGGCGGCGTGCAAATAATCATGAACTATACTTCCCCTATGGCGGGGATCGAGAAACTGGCCTTATCGCAGAAGGTCTTACTGAACGCTACGAGTGTAACTATTCATTTCAATCAGTCACTAACGACAAACACTGCAACCAACCTCATCTTTGCAGCGAGCGTGACCGATGGGAGCCACACCTTGTACTACATCTTCTCCACCCGCGCTACCCAACAAACGGTCACGTCATATTCTACGAACACAACGGTCATCATTCCAACACAAAGGTCGCAATGGAACATGATCACAATAAGTCCGCAGTCGATCTGGAACGCCCAGGGCTGGGGAACATCTCAGCAAGTGACCCTCACTCTATTCCTAGAATCGAATTCGGCAGGGGTCTACTACGTGAACCTCGACAGGATCGGTCCGGTGTAGTCCGACGGACCCGTTTGGCACTAACAATTAAGACAGATACTAGCCTGTGAGTGGGCCGAAAGCCTAAGTTTCCTGACTCCAGTCTTGCCAATGCACCGGGGCATAAGTGATTGAATATTGTCATAGTTTCTCTCGACATTCGGCCAGGTCCCAGAGTGAAGTTTTCATTACCGTTCTATTGTAAGATCTCTGGCAGTGAGCGTACTCCTAGACAGTCTGTCAGGTTAAGGGTTGATAATATTACTAGGCTGAAGAACGAAGCTATGGAAGAAGCCCTAGCAAGATTTCCTGATGCTACGCATGTCGCTATGGTGGAATCCTACTATCTTGGTCAAGCTAGGTCTGTTGAGAAACTGGTTGAACTGTACTCTTCTATTGGTGATTCTGATATTATTCTTGGTGCTCCAGTCTGGGTGTATACTGTTCATGAATGGTTTACGCGATGTAAGTTTTACGATTCTTGGGCTTGTCATGAGTTGTCGGATCTACGGCGCAGGGATTGTCCTACCGGTTTGGTTCAGGTGAATAGCGTTGGCAGTGTGATTATTTTTCCAGTCTGGGTGTGGAGAAAGTTTCGTTTCGCTAATCCTGATTTTCCAGATAAGATCTATTACAACTGGATTTGTGAACAGTCTGGTTTGCCTGTATTTATTGACATGAGCATCAAATTTGAGCGTTGTACAATCAATGGGGTTAATCTGACTAGGTTTTCTTGGGTTTGGCGCATCTTTTGCTGGTTTTGTCTGAACACTTTTGAGAAACTGTTTCGTCGTCAGCCTCTTCAGCATTTGAATTTGCGTAAGATCATGTTGTGAATCTTGGATAGGCTTTCTCGCACTATATCATTGGGAAGAGATTCGAAGTTCATCTCGAGCGAGACCCACATTTCCGGAGGGCGGTTCGTTTTCGACGAAAGCTTCGTGGACCGCTAGGAGGATAGTCCGAGAAACAACAAGGTACTGATTCTAACTAGATAGGACGCGCCTTAACTTCGACTCCTCCTCCAGGTGCATTTTGGACCGCGCTTCGTAGTTCCTATCTATGTTCTCAACCAGTTGCTTCCGAACGGCGCGATCCTCAATTATTCTCGCCAATGCTCTTCTGACGGTCTCGGGTCGAGCATCATTTATCTCGATGATCGCACTGTCGAACAATGATCGGAGAAGTGAGTCCTTCAAGACTATCGTCGGAATGTCGTATGCTAAGTATTCGTGTATCGCGTGAGGAACCGTGTTGAGTTCAGTGCTCAACGACAGAGCGACGTCAGCATTTCTCTTGAGCGCCTCATAGCGCGCGTCATCAAGATAGCCTGGATAGATCACGTTGCTTGGCGTGTTCATCTTAGCTATTCTATGTCCTAACTTTTCTCGTTTCCCAGTGATCACGAGAAGATAGCCGTCGAGTCCGGCTATTGCCGCCACCTCTTCTTCTAGGAGTTCTTGAGGATGACCCCCGTGGGCTGCGATGACTAGGAAGCGATGAGGGGGAAGTGAAAAGGGAGCCCAATTACTTGTTTGGCTCTGGTTTTTGCCTATTGTTGGCCGTGGAATGAAGTCGTGGTAGGTGAAAGCGTCTGTTGCCCCTCTTGCTCGAAGTTCTCTTGTCCAGTTGTTATTCGGTGACATGTTAGAGTCCGCTCTTTTTGAGACAAATCGTTCTAAGAAAGCAATCCCTTGAGACAGGAATGGTTGGCGGAGGGTCTTCATGCTCCAGACAGCGTGGTGGTCTACCATCAACCTGAACTTGTAGAAGTGCTTTGTTAGAACTAGAAGAAGTGGCAGGAAGATTGGTGGGTTTTGAGCGAGAACGACTTTCGGTCGTTCTCTTCGCAGAAGTAATAGAGTTCTGAGAGCCAGCCAAGTGTAACGTAACGGCGCAGCCAATTTCTTCCCAAAAAGAACGTTCAGGAAGACGACCCTTCCCCCGACAATAGAGCCGACTTCAACGAGGGTGGGAGAAAACGGGGCCCACGCTACCAGCAAAGGGCGCAAGGATCCAGTTGTCTTTCTCAGCTTTTTCTCACTCTTGCGTTTCCATGAGCGGCGAATTTGACCGTTGGACCCGCGTTAGCACGAAGGGCGAAGTCCCGGCCCTGTTTCTCGTTACGTCTACAATTTCGTGTTCTGAGTATTAATCAGGTCACTCTATGTTCGTGGCAAGAAAATAGACTAAGGCCACGGCCAAGGGAAAGAGAAAGATGGCATAGTAGAAGACAAGCATTCCGCTCGCGAACATAACTGCGAAAGCCACGAGATCTATCCTTACTTTCCGACTTGAGAAATCAATATTCCAGATTCCCAAAGAATAGAGGCTAAAGCTGATCACTGCGATTAGCGCCGCGAAGTTGAAGAAGAGTACGGGCAGGTATGAGCCGCCTATTGGCTTATCGTTCGCTGGATACGGAATATTGGTCGCTACAGGTCCGTAGAGATAGCTAAGGACCAAAACTTCTCCGATGCCGAAAACGCCCCAGATCAGAGGTAGCAGCAGGAATCGTATTTGCAAGGGCTCAACGATGGTCAGTTTTGCCACATATTGATATAAGGATTGTCGGGATTCCGACTGGGTCGGAGATGTTGAGATGAATTTCTGGAAGGCTTTGTTTCGAGCCTGGTTCTATTTCAGACAAGGCTACAACCTTTACTTCGCATTTCTGATCGGATTTGCCAGTAACATAGTTGTACTTTACAGACTCGGCGTGACGGACAACAAGTTTCTGGCTCCCATCTTCCCGAGTCTAAGCGTTTTCACGATTATCGGGCTTATTGTGGTCCTGCCGGTCGGTATTCTGGCAGGTCTCTATCACATGAAGAGGACAGGTGCCTTTGCCGCTGACGCATCCGTGGCGACAGAGGCCAACCCCTACATCTACAAGCTAGTTCCTGGCAAGGAGAAAGAGGTATTCTTGCCTCTATGGATCCTTACAGTCCGAGGCTTAGCTAGGATGCTAGACCAGCAGAAGACGATGACTGCGGAAGAAAAGAAGGAACTTGACGACATCTTGAACAAGGCTAACTCTCTCCTTGAGGGGGGTTATATTGGACGTGACGGGCAACTAGGCGTTCGGCGCTATCCTGTCACTGAAAGCGACAAGTAGAGCGGGACTAAGCGAGCTTAACGATGAGGTCCGACCCGCCGTCAGGACCGAAAGTTGCCTTCAACCAAGGGATCCCAGAATCAACTCGATCCTTCGAGATGCCGAAGATTATCTCAAATCAACGCTATCGGATGAGAAGAGAGGATTAATCGGAGAGGGTAGGGTTGACTTAGTAAGCTCCGTCTACTATCATAGAGTCTGATATTCGAGCTTGGTCCAATTGGTCAAGAGAAGTTACCTTGCACTCTGTGTAAGTACTCGTATGGAAAGTTGGCCATTTTCTGAGATCCCATTCTACTGTCTTGCCGATCCTAAGTATTTCCCGAGATCTAGGAGCAAAGAAAGAGTAGATTACTTGGCGGAAAAGTGGAATCAGTGTCATGAAGCTGGCCTCCAACGTTTTCCGAACGCGACCCATGTCGTGAATGTCGGAAGCTATTACTTAGCTCAGATCTCGTCGCTAAGACATCTGATCAACAAGTACGACGAATTAGACTGCAATATCATCTTGTCAGGCAACGTTTGGGCCAGGATCGATCAAGTTCTGCCGTATAAGACCACGTACGACACGTGGGCGTGTCCAGACTTGGCGGGCTTCACTTGGCGAGTGAGACGTCCAAATGGACTGGTGCAAGTGAGTAGCGTGGCAATGCCTTGCATCTATCCGGTTGGAGCGTGGCGCGTGCATCGTTTCCATAATCCAGAGAGCGTCGACGACGGCATTTGGTACAACACATTCTGCAATGAGTCAGGCCTGCCTGTTTTCGTTGACCTTTCTATCGATTTTTACAGGTCTAAACATGACTCCGACATCGTTCAGTTGCCATTTGCCAAACAATTGAGAATCGCCCTCGGTATAAGGAAACGGTTACGAAAGAAGATTTCGAGACGAAGAGCAAATTATCACAATGCGCTCACCTCCTAGGCAATGGTGAACGCGACTTTTTCGGTTCCCACGCTCTTCGCTCTCGAGCTTGGCGTTTATCGGCCAATGAATCTGCCTAGATGCAGACTGACTCTGATTCGCTTTGCCCATGGGTACCGGATTGGTCCTCGAGATAACCTGCGCTTGAGACTCATGTAAACAGGTAGCTCACTGTGTTCGCAGAGCCAATTGTGCTCGCAACCGTGCAGGTCTTCAACAACTCCGTACCGGTTCCTCTCCCAAACCCACCTGGGATAAATGTAGCAAGACCCGACTGACTTCACTCTGATAACGCCGCCGCGCCGCTCAACCTCGGCCAGCCTCAACTGATTCCCCTCCGGAGTTGTCCATCCATCATAGAATCGATATCTTGGCCTTACTCTTCTGAGATCGTAGAACCAAGTGCTCGCCCCAAGTATGCACCCTCCGGGATGGTTCGAATGAGTCATTTCGGCATAGTCTCGGATCAAGCCTCGAATTTGCTCATCTTGATGCAGATAGTAGCTGTCAATCATGAGAATGTGTTGTGTCTCAGGAAACAGGTCCAACGCGCGACCGACGGCAATGTTTCTCCTCTCGGCTAGATAGTGGACTCGGTCCGTTGTTTGTTCATGTTGAAATGGCTTCCATCCTTGTGTATAATTATGGAATGGAACGTCAGCTATGTCCCAAGTCTCGGGGTTGCGACTGATACAGACCGCACACACCCCTTTGCTGAGAAGGCCTGTTCCCGCGAATGGCGGCAACGACTGGACCGTTAACGATGTTCTCCCCGCTATTCTTCGAACTCTGTTAAGCGGCTCATCTGTCCCTAACTACTTCCAAGGCCTTCTTGAATCCTAGCCACACCCGATACAACGGATGATCCTGGTACCAATAGTTCTTGTAGGTTGTCGTACCCAAGTGATTGTGTATGATTGGAAAGTCTATGATCCCGTGAGGATCCTTCGGCGCAATTTTCTCATGAACGCGGCCCACGAATTTGACTCTGTTCGAGACAAGTCGGGGCGCGAAGTCTGGATTCCAGGCCTCGCGATATCTCCCGTTGTGTAAGTTGATGCGTCGTATCCAGTAATACGGATAATCCGGCTCTAACTGACTAAGATAATTCAAGAGCATTTCGCTTGCCTCTTCGTCATTATCGATGAAAAGAACCCATTCATACTTTGAGAGGAAGATGTTTCGAGCGACAGCGAAATCGTCAATTTTTCCAGGGTAGTCCGTCCCCAGTTTTATTACTTGAAACTTGACTGCTCACAGCCTCCTCTCGCGAATTGCCCTGACTCGATGCCCCAACGTCGCCTAAGGCGGCATGATAAGTTGCGTGCGGAAAGCCACAAGGCTTTCCGCCCCATGACTTGTGTGCTTCATGAGAGTCCATCTCCTCGAGGCAGATCATCTTCCGGTTCGAGGAAATTCTGGGCGATCCAGATCTCTTTTTGAGGCAAGACTTTCAGCCCAAACCTTTCCTTAAGGCTGTCCAAGACTGCCCCCCTGTGGACTTCGATAGCGCAAGGAGGAAGTCTGTCAGCCTTCAATAACAGGCCCTCACAGCCTTCCCCGTCCATTTTCATGAAATCGAAATTCCATTCTAGCATGGATAGCTGAAAAGGACCTTCGACGATCTTCATGTTCCATTTGTTTCGCTCCATGTTTGTTTTCAGTAGAGGTGTTACTGAGGGTTGGGGCTCTACTGCGATCACTTTCTTTGCACCATGATAGTAATAGAAAAGAGCGGTTTCCCCGCAACCCGCTCCGACGTCCAGCACGGTCTTGCCCTTTAGTGACCAAGGTGGGAGATACCAATTCTTCCAAGCCTGCCATTCCCGCCATAGCAGTTCGAAATACTGCGGAGTAAGCTCCAACACATATGGTCCAATCTTGACAGAGTTGCCGTCGACAAATTTCCAATTCCAAGAGACTGCAAGATGTTTCAGCCAGTCCAAGATCGACCATTGTGGGGGACGCTTACGTAGAATCAATGTACTCTCTGGCTTCAGTTGAAGGACACCGCTTGTCCAAATTAGATGTTTCGACATCACCCCAAGAGACGCAATTGCGATAAGGGGGACGATTCTGTCCCTCTTGAGGCGGTATCGTCGGGAATGCGAGTTCCTTAACTCTCGATCATGTAGGATGATGCAATAAGCTAAGACAAGCGTCCTGAGCAATATCGAAGAGGACGGGATCATTGGGATTGAAGGTGCCCGACTGGAGATGGATCTTGAAATGGAAGCTGATCTATCCCATTCGTCACGGCCACTCGTACACAAATGATTACGAAATTGGCGTACGTCGGGCACTACTGCCGCTCTCCGGGCATGAATTTTGGGATATCGGGGCTAACACAGGATACTACACCCTCATGCTTGCGAAAAACTTCGACCGGGTCAGGGCATTCGAGCCTAACCCTGCTGCTGTTGGAATATTGAGGCGTAAGATTGCAAAGAATCACTTTCAGAATGTGCAGATTGTCCCAGTCGCGCTCTCTGATTCTGTAGGAAGGTCCAGATTATACTTGCACACCGAGGTTCGAGAGAAAACCATTGGTTCCAGCAACAGCCTGATACCCTCTTTTGGGGTCGCTGGACAAGGGAGTGGTGACGTGAAGGATGTCGGTTCGGTGCCTTTCGTCGAGGTCGAAACCGATACCGTGGATAACCTACTGGGAAACAAGCGGATCGACTTGATCAAGATCGATGTCGAAGGCGCTGAATTTATGGTTCTCAACGGAGCAATGAAGACCCTGAATGAGGGCCGTGTCACTAATCTAATGATTGAGCTCCACGATGGGGAGCGAAGAGATGAACTGGACTATTTCTTGACGAGTCGTCATTATCGTACAAAGTGGTTAGATTACGTTCCTAGAGCTGCTGTCAGTAGGGTCTTTGCAACTCTTGCTCGGTGACCAAATTAAAGTTATTTCTGAAATTCTCCCAAGACCTTCGCCAATCCAGACTCGAAAGCACCGGGTCCAAACAGCTTTGAACGAACCGTTGATGCCTCGGACAATCTTCTCCTTAGAGAGTCATTCTCAATCAGACTCGCGATTTGCTTAGACGCTTCGTCAAGTGTGCCCCACTTGTAACCGACACTGTCTGTGACGATCTCGCGCGCCCCACCGCTATTATGAACTACGGGTACGACCCCAGCAGCCATCGCTTCAACGATGGTGATTCCGAAGTGTTCATTCAGAGCGCAGTGAACGTAGACCTTAGCCTTCCCCAAAATATCGTTTACTTTCCTTAACGGTGCTATGACGAATGAAAGGTTGCCCGGAGCAGTTTTCCTTAGCGTGTCCGAATAGGACTTCTTATCAGGAGATACGCTTCCGATTATCGCGAAGTTGACATTGGGCATTCTGCGAGCGATTTCTAAGAATAGTTCCATACGTTTCTCCTGACCGATTCTCCCGACAGTGATGACCAGGTTCTCTTTGGGCCGATCGCGAAGATCGCTGTACAGGTCTACCGGGCATGGGGGATACAGGGTAGTGGCGTCTCGGCCCCACTTCTTTTTGACAAACTCTTTAGTGAAGTCCGAGACCGCGAGCAGAAGATCAATCTGGCTGATGCGAGAGTGGTAGAATACCCTGGCCGGCTGGTAGTAGAGTTCCCAGAGTCTGGGCAGGGTGTCTGATTCTAAATGGCTGAAATATTCGGGAAAGTAGCAGTACTGCACTGCGGGTAATCGGGCGGCCGGTTGGTTTGCCACTTCGGCGGTGTTCAAGATTAGGTCAAAGCGTTGTTTCTTGGATACTATGCTCCGCAACCGTAGCTGATGATAGATGAGTCTCTGGTAAAGAACAGCTCTCCTAATTACTGGTCGAAAGGGCGGATAGCTCAGTAGTCGGACATTCTTGAAGAGACCCTGGACCCCGAAAAAGTCCTCGAAGGCATCAACGTCGAATCTTTCGCACGCGAGATAGATCTCGTGCCCTTCCTTCAACGCCTCTTTGATGGAATGTATTGCAACCCGTTCCCCGCCTCCCATTACGCTCATTCGTGGATGAACGAGGACGATTCTCATGGCTTCGCCAAGGAATAGAGGGGAGAGCTGCTGTTCCGTTGAACGTACGCCTGGAGGACGCCCTTGAAGATGCTCAGGTCTTTCTCAATAGCAAAAGTCCCAGAATGAATGTTGCCAGTGTATGCGAGAGCGAATAGGACCTTGACCGGCAATTGGGCTATCCGTTTGAGCTGGGTCCTCACACTCAATCGTCCGAGATAATAGCCGTACTTGCCCACGTTGTATGACGGTTTCAGGTTGTAAGTGCGAATATGGTCGCACACCACATGAGACGTTCTGAGCCATCGGAAGCCATTCTTCTCGACCCAGCGGCGGATGTACTCATCCTCCCAAACAGGAATGTTGGGCATGTGAATATTCTTGACAGCTTCTGTCCTTACCAGGGTGTCACCAGTGAAAGCTCGATCAATCCTGTCCCGCCAGGATTCTTGTCGCAGAAGTCTTGCCAACCGCGCCATAGCACGGGTGTAGTCATCAACTCTCTTGTCTCCAGCTAGATAGCTCCACAGACCCTCAACGCCTCCGACGTCGGGTCCGATCATTCCAGTGACCGTTGACCACCAGTCAGGTCTCAGCTTGACATCGTCGTCTACAAATGCGAACCAGTCGGTGTCGACTCTTTCCATGAGTTCCTGTCGGGCTCTCGCAGGTCCGATTACTGACGAGGTGAGGATACAGTGAACTGGGATCCGGCTGCGAAGGTGTTCCACAAAATCGCCGCGAAGACCCTTCAGACTCGGTACTAGAACGTCAACTTGGGCTGGGACCTGACCTTCCTCTCCACTTTTCAGAGAACGAGGAGGGATCTGGGGCACAATGACCGACACTGGTCTCACCCTCCATCCTCTGAACATCAGGCATCTTGCTAGCCGTCCAGACCGGTTCTAAGATAATTCTTCTCTTAGAAGCGACTTGGTCTTGGAAACCTTTTCCTTAGCCCCAGTCGTCCTCCTACCATGGGCAATGAATCGGATATCGAGACAATCCGTCGCTTGGCGTCCGGAAAGGTTGTTCCTTGTGGCGATGCGAAACCGTTCACAGCCGAGGAGGCTAACGCGCGTTTGAGGGATCTACCGGGCTGGGTTCTTCAGTCGGGTTCCATTCAGAAAGAGTTTCGTTTCAAGTCCTATCTCGCCGGTCTTGAGTTTGGCTATTCGCTGGGCAAGATTGCTGAACAGCAGAACCATCATCCAGATCTTTTCATCGGCTGGCGTCGAGTCAAAGTAGTCTTGTCGACGCACGCGATAAAGGGTCTGAGCCAGAATGATTTCGTGATGGCCGCCAAGTCCGAGCTGGAATACGACCGTTCAATCGGCTTCCACTGATCCTCACTTCCTTGTCCTAGTTTTCGTAGTAGCGGCGTAGGATTACGCCGATGAATGATAGTAGAGCCGACAGGTATAGGAGATCGTTGTAGCTGAAGAGGGTGCAGTTTTGGGTTCGGGGGCTCCAGTCAGAGGCTCTGAGGATGCAAGAGCTCGAGAGGATCTGAGACGGGCCTGATGGAAAACCCTGAAACTTGATCTGATCGTTCCCAATCACGTAATCAGAGTTCATGACTTGGACTAGGATGAACATCAGTAGGAATGTGCATAGTCCGGAAATGAATAGGGCTTGTCCTAGAAGTCGTTTGGTTCTTTTTGTGATTGACTTCATTTTTCTGGCCCACTTGAGCTTTCGGGGTTCGCAGTGCTAGAGTGCTCTTTTGGCTGTGCGGTTTCCGACTTGGAGTATCTGAACAGTATGAATCCGATGAAGGATGCGGCGATGGAGATGATGAGGAGCTGTTCGTAGTTTAGGAAGTAGCAGTCGGGATTATCGAGGGTCCAAGTGGGGAATCTCGCAAGACATGACTCGGTGGTGACCTGTTCGGTAGGCCAGGGGTATCCGTAGATCCTGATCGGTTGTCCTGCAACAGCATATTGTGCGTTCAGGATGTACAGTTCTACAAAGACCATGGCGGCGATGATCGTTCCGTAGATGAAGAGAGCTTCTCCGATCGCTCGTGTCAGTCTTCGTCTGTTCATTGTGCTGCGACGCCACGGCTCCCCGGACAGTCAGCGGGAGTTCCTAGCGTCTTGTTTTGAGTTGTTCTTCTATTGTCTTGAGTCTGTTCTCTATCGTTGTTAGTTTGTCGAGTATTTCTTTGAGTATTCGTCCGAGTTCTTCATCTCGTGGTCCGATGTACTGTCCTGGTCTGAGTGGTGATGGCAGAGGCCCTATCGGCGGGGGTCGAAGCGGGTCCGGCAGGTTGGGGCGTTCCAACAGAGGTCGCTCTCGCTTGTCTTCCCTCCGTTTTCAGGGTTTTCATGGGGTAAGACCTTACTTTTTAGAGTGGGAAACGTAGGAGGATTACGCTTCAAATCTACTTTTCAGAGTAAAAAAGGAGTAGTTTGAGGCTCCTTTCAACAACCGGAGCGTCAGCACTCTGAAGGACATGGTACTGGTTCGATCGTTTTTCCGAATTCGTCTCGACTCGTGCCGATTGAGCGGTTAGACTTCGCTCATGCTGCCAGGATTGGATTCAGTATGGACTCGTCAAGTCGCAGAATGTCTAGAAGCTTCTCTCGCTTCGGGAAGCCTTTCTTGGATCCCTGGAGCTTAGGATGGCTCTGGGCTTCCTCTCTCTGCAGCTGTTGTAGAGCTTCGAAGGTTCGGGGGGCGTCGATCTCTGGCACTATGATGATGTCTTCTGGAGGGCAGACTAGGATTCCAGCAA
>Ga0137396_10001138_pt1 | contig 13689 bp, 11 predicted proteins | sample czc16metaG_FD_108284 | JGI IMG/M metagenome (GOLD analysis project Ga0137396, IMG submission 108284) | Vadose zone soil microbial communities from Angelo Coast Range Reserve, California, USA - czcobulk3.16 metaG | ecosystem: Environmental > Terrestrial > Soil > Vadose zone | place: USA...
TGCACATTCCGCGCATCCGGAGACGAACAAACCGCACGCAGTGGTGTCGCTGCTCGAAGCAAGAGACACCAGAACTGACACTGGCCATTCACAGGGTCAGACAGCGACCGCGCAAGAGTAAGTACATTAAGAGTTTAGGGGCGTAGCTCAGTGGTAGAGCAGCGGCCTTTTAAGCCGAAGGTCGTGGGTTCGATCCCCACCGCCCCTACCAGCCTTCTCATTCACTCCGAAGGACTTGCGAATTTCGCGAGGCAGCAAAAGGCAGCATTAAGAAATCCGGCAGAGTCGGCAAACGAGCAAAAGCTCGCGGCACGGATGGCAAGCCGCCGATTCGCTGCATCCATCTTCGTGTCAGAAACAGCCACCTAGGCTAGGGACCAATCTTTTTCTCTGACGGGGATCAGAGACGACCGGTTGCATTTGGATCAACGACTGAGATAAGTCGCCACGGTAGCAGCTAAGCCGACGATCAATTCAACATCCTTGCGCTCTGGCTTGCGCCCTTCCCGAATATGCCGGGCCATTTCAGACGCATAGCCCCAAGCCTTCGCGACCGAATCATCAAGTGGTTTGGGGATCGTTCCTGGATATCGTTTGATGACCTCGCCGAGAGTGGCCTGCTCGTCGCCACAAACATCCCTGGCAACACATTCGAGGGCCGCCATCGCGTGCTGAATCGCGCCAGTTAGGTCCGCCTCGGGCCGTCTCGACAAGTCGCTTAAAGCTTCATGTATTTCATCGCGCGCTGCTACGCGGCCGGCTGCTTCGAGTACTTCGACTGCGCCATGAACGCCGGACTCGAATGTTTCTGTCCCACGCGTCACGATCTCGCCATCGATCATCTGCCAGCCGATTCCTTCGTCAACGAAGAACTCATTCAGCGCATCCTGGAATTGTGCGCTTCGCTCGCCAGCGCTCTCTGCCGTGGAGTTCGCCAGACTCCGACATATTTCTTCAACGAAATCGTAGAATTTGAACCACTCGCATCCATATGTTAATTCCTGCGCTTCACCCCACACATTCGGATACTCGCTCCAGTTACTAGGATCGGGCCTTCTGTGAAGAACCGAACAAATCAATTTGCGGACATCGGATGGTCCGTAACCAACCGTACCAACCGTCTCCAAAACAAAATGACGCAGGTTCTCCGGTGCATCTTCCCAAATCGTGATTTCCTTCGGCTGGGAACGATAGCCGTAGCGTTTCGAGAATGGCTTCTTGGGGGAGTCAATCGCCATTGCAGGGGCTATTATATCTTTCCGTCCAGCAGTCCTTCACATGTTGACCACGGGGGGAGGCCCGATGTTGAAGTCACAAATCAAACCCGGCACGGAATACGCTTTCCGTGAACAGCGCGCACCGGGAACTCCTTTTCAGCGCGTGCGTATTATCCAGCATACGCGTGGAACAAAATGGAGAGCTGAATGGATCGACCCGAGCCCTGGGTTGGTTGATTACGTCGATTCAGGTCAACTCATGGTTCCGTGGAAGGAGCACAAGGCGTTCCTGAAGGAGGAGGCTAGTGCCGAGTCTCTTCGGCAACACAATCAACGTGCGGGATATGACGAGAATTCGCCAATTGCCCGAGCTTTGTATCAAGTGTTCGAAAGCATAGGTGACGACGTTTCGTTTTATCGTGGAACTTTGAGTGGTTCACCTGAAGCCGTAGATCGGGTTAAGACACGCTCTGCGATGGACCCAACCAAGCGGTCTCCATTGGCCTACACAGATCGGCAAGGGAAACTTCACTTGCCGTTTGATGAAGCGTTTGAGTTAGCGCGTATGTTTTGTGGGGCGGAGCCGGCCACTGTCTTGGTTGGGGTGGAGACAACCGAGAGCGATTGGGCGCGACAGGCTCGGCGTCCAGGGGAAGAGCACATTGTTCCGCTGCTCAATGAGTACCGCGCTTCATGGGCCTTAATAAGGCAATGGGCGGGACATGACGCAGCAGTGGCGCAAAGAGAAGCTGAAATTCAGAGACTTGATCGGCTCGTGTGGGATGCGGTATACGCGCTGCAAAAGGCCGGGCTCGACAAGGAAGCAGCCAAGCTACGGCATGCGATCGAGAACCACTGATCGGTCACGGACGCACCTTCAAACAGGCCAGGAACTGCTACACTCCACTTGCTCGGCAAGCATTGGAGGCCAAGAGCGCTTCAGTATCTTGGTTGAGCTGAGTTCCAGGCCCAAAGAGAAAATTCATGCCAGACATTTGGTTCACCGCAGATTTTCATCTCGGGCACAAGAACATCATTCGGTACTGCAACCGCCCCTTTGAAAATGTTGAGAAGATGAATCAGGCGATCCTCGAACGCCTGAACGCTCGTGTAAAGGCAAACGATATCCTGTACTTCCTTGGAGATTTCTGTATCGGCCCAAAGGCACGAGCGTCAGAACTCCGTCAGCAAATTCGGTGCAAGAAAATCTTTGCGGTTCCCGGAAATCATGACAAAGACACCCGGAAACTCACGCAGGAATTCTCCTGGCTAGACGCTCTCGCAGAAGTCTCGCTCAATGGACAACGAATCGTCTTGTGTCACTACGCGATGAGAGCCTGGAATCAGTCTTCCCATGGAGCATGGCATCTCTATGGGCATTCCCACGGACGGTTGCCGGACCAAGGTACATCGCTATCGATGGACGTGGGCGTGGACACTCATGACTATGGCCCTTGGCACTTCGACGAAATCCGAGATCGAATGAATGCAAAAGCCGCACCGACTGCGGGTTGAGATTCCAATATAGGTTTCTTCAATATTTGTTTACAATAACCTGAACTTGGGGCATCTGCTTTTCGCTCAAAAGTTAACCCAAGCGATCCAATGAAATGAAGTTTTGACACAGGGTGGAGCACCGGCCTTCGCAAAGGGTGCTCTACCCAAAACAAGATTTCAGATGTGAATGTCGGTGTCCTGAACGCACCGGAGTGTCCCTCATAATTCACGAAGCCAAGCCCGGAATGCGTCGGTTAGATGGAGGCCCGCTGTCCAGACGTATGGGAGCATGAGTTGCTCACTTGTCCGTTGCCCCCTTCGGTTTTTCAGATTTCTCTTCGACTAGCCTCTTTAACCTGTATGACGTGCTTCTTCCCCCCGCTTCTTCTTGTTCAATGACCCCAATGGCGATCAGTTCTTCGATATCTCGAAGGGCGGTGCGGGAAGAAGCTTCTGTTATTTTCATCCACTTGTCTCTCGTCAGCTTCCCTTCGAATCCACTGAATAGTTTGTTCAGAACTTTTGTCTGCCGATCATTCAGAGAGACCTTCCTCTGCTTCAAGGTCTTCCAGAACAGTTCCTTCTCCAGAGCACTACTTGTGATCTGATTCGATTGTTCAATGGCTCTATCCAAGCATCCCAGAAACCACGTTAGCCATCCTGTGATATCCAACGATCCAGTCTGAGTCTTTTCAAGAACCTCGTAATAGCCCCGTCGTTCTTCGAGAATCTGCGATGACATACTATAGAAACGCTGGGCACTCCCATCCGATCTGGCTAAACACATTTCAGCGATTGCTCTTCCGATTCTCCCGTTGCCATCTTCAAAGGGATGGATCGTAACGAACCACAAATGCGCTATTGCGGCCTTTAAGAGCGGATCTTCTTGTTCATCGCCGTCGAACCACGCGAGAAACTTTCCTATCTCGCTTTCGACGCGACCAGCTGCAGGTGCTTCGAAATGAACTTTGTGGCGACCGACTGGCCCGGACACAACTTGCATTGGCCCCTGGCTGTCATTACGCCATGCGCCAACTCGAAATTTATCGTGTGTCGTGCGAACACCAGGAAAGAGGTGCGCGTGCCAGTCGAACAACCGTTCCGTTGTCAGCGGCTTGCTGAATTTCTGCGTCGCGTCCAACATCATTTCGACAACGCCATCGACGTATCGATCCTTGTGCGCCGTGAGTCCACCGACCTCTAGCCCCAGCCTGCGAGCGAGCGAAGAACGAACATTCTCTGGATCAAGCACCACGCCTTCGATTGCGCTGGATTTGATCGTTTCTTCCGTAAGAACTTTTAGGGTCGCAGTCCACCGGGAAGCAAGGCCATAGCCGCGCATCTTCCCGACCAGCAATCCCTGACGGAGCCGGACTTCAGAGAGCAATGGGGCAAGGACTTTTGAATCCCAGGTAAACCTTGGCCAATCGCGAAGTTCGTGTATATATTTTCTTGCCATCGCTCGGTCTTAATCTCGCCATAATCCTACCATATTCTCGCCACAATCGCGCCATCATTCTCGCCACTGTCAACCCTCTGAACCTCGCCAGAAGAATCCAGCCAATACATGACTCGCGCTTGTCATCGTGCCCCCGAAACGGTATTAGTTAGTACACGCTCAGGGCGGGCTCTCTTCGGGCGTGGCGTGTTATTCTGCGAGAATTAGACCCGGAACAGTTTCAATCTCGTGATTCGAGAGGCAGTCACCCCAGAGGCATGCCCTTGCTTACAGAAGCAGACACTTGTCGAAAGTACGTCCTGCCAAAGCTTTATGCCTCAGGCTGGTCCGACGATCATATTAACGAGCAGCGCACCTTTACGGATGGCAGGATCGTCGTGGCCGGCAATCGTACGATTCGCCGCAAGCAGAAACGAGCCGACTACCTCCTCCGCTACCGGCCCGATTTCGCAATCGCAATCGTTGAAGCGAAAGCGGATTTCAAGAAACCTGCCGATGGCCTTGGCCAGGCGATGGAGTACGCACAGATCCTTGGCTTAAAGTTTGCCTACTCCACCAACGGTCATGGAATCGTCGAGCACGATTTCACGACCGGCCTCGAAAATACCCTCGAAACCTTTCCATCTCCGGACGAACTCTGGCAGCGCCTGAAGGACGGTGAAAACATACCCAGCCAGATCGTAGAACGCCTTCTCACTCCGTATTACCACCTTTCTGGAAAATCGCCGCGTTACTACCAGGAGATCGCAATCAACAGCGCGATCCGCGCCATTCTCCAAGGCCAGAAGCGCGTTCTGCTTACTCTTGCCACGGGCACCGGCAAGACTGTCGTGGCTTTCCAGATTTGCTACAAACTCTGGAACACAAAATGGAATCGTACAGGTGATCCCGGACGCCGCCCTCGGATGCTCTATCTTGCTGACCGCAACATCCTTGTAGACGACCCAAAAGACAAAACCTTTGCGCCGTTTGGCGACGCCCGGCACAAGATCGAAGGCGAGGCCATCAAGAGTCGCGAGATGTACTTCGCGACCTACCAAGCTATCGCCAAAGACGAGCACCGCCCCGGTCTTTATCGCGACTACCCAAAGGATTTCTTTGACCTCATAGTTGTGGATGAGTGCCACCGAGGCAGCGCCGCTGACGATTCCAACTGGAAAGATATCCTGAAGTATTTCGAACCTGCTTTTCAGCTCGGCATGACCGCCACCCCGAAGCGAGAAGATAATCGCGACACATATCTATATTTCGGCAATCCGCTCTACACCTACAGCTTGCGGCAAGGTATTGAAGACGGTTTCTTAGCGCCGTATCGCGTCCATCGCATAGTCACCAGTGCGGACTCTGTAGGCTGGAGGCCAAATAGGGGCCAGCTTGACCGTTTGGGGCGTCCAATTCCTGACGCCGAATACACAACCAAGGATTTTGAGCGCAAAGTCTCTCTTCTTCCGCGCACCGAAACTATCGCTCGCAACCTCACCGATTTCCTGAAAGCGAATGGGAGATTCGACAAAACCATCGTCTTTTGCGTTGACCAGGAACACGCCGAAGATATGCGCTTCGCGCTAAACAATCTCAACGCGGACTTGGTCCAACAACACCCGGACTATGTTGTCCGCGTCACGGCAGACGAAGGCAAAACAGGACGCGGCCATTTAGACCGCTTCATGGAGCTTGAGACTAGCACTCCAACCATTGTGACTACGTCTCAGCTTCTGACCACTGGCGTAGACGTTCAAACCTGCAAAAACATCGTGATCGCCCGCACCATTAACTCAATGACCGAATTCAAGCAAATCATCGGTCGCGGCACCCGCGTCAAGGACGACTACGGAAAGCTCTTTTTCAACATCCTCGATTACACCGGGAGTGCTACCCGTCTTTTCTCCGATCCTGATTTCGACGGGGAACCCGCTTTGGTGACGGTCGAGGAAATGAACGCGGCAGGGGAGAAAGTCAAAATCGACATCGAAAAGCCCGAGGAAGTCATCACCGATCCGTTGCCGCCCCAAATTCTCGAACCTGGAGGTACGAAAAAAGAAGAGCCCCGCAAGTACTACGTGGACCAAGGCTCCATCGAAATCGTCGCCCATTTCGTATCTGAGCTGGACGCCGAGGGCAAGCAGCTTCGTGTCGTCCGCTTCACAGACTACACGGGAGAGAAAGTACGCGGGATGTGGCCATCTGCGGCGGAACTCCGTTCGAAATGGTCTGACGCCGAACAGCGTGCTGAAATTATTCAAGCTCTGGAAGAACGCGGCATTACTCTGGAAGAACTCATCACCGCTTCGAATCAGCCCGACGCCGATCCGTTCGACCTTCTCTGTCAGGTTGCCTACAGTGCTCCGATTCGAACACGTCGAGAGAGAGCAGAAAAACTTCGCAAAGATCAGAAGGCCTTTTTCGAAAAATATCCCGCAAAAGCCCGTCAGGTCTTGGACGATATCCTCGATAAATACGTAGACTATGGCACGGCACAATTTGCCATCCCGGAAATTCTGAAAGTGCCGCCCATCTCAGACCGTGGCAGCGTGATGGATATTTCTCAAATGTTTGGTGGTGCGTTGCAATTGCGTTCTGCTGTGAACGAACTCCAGACTCTTCTCTATACTCCCTAGGAAGCGAGGTTCGGAACATGCCTCGGGAATTCAGCCCAGATGAAGCCTACTTCCGAATCCAGATAGTTGGGAGCGAAGAGACGTTCCCACTGGTCTTAGATGTTTCAAGCTTCCTGTACGATCTCAACCTCCTATATGAAATAGCCCGCTTGGCTACTGACCCTAACTACGGCGAGTTTAAATTTTCAAGATTTGTGTACTACCGTGGTGGACGCCCCTTACGGGACGAGGATCGGCTTCATGTTCAGTCACTGAGGCAAGAGTCGCCTCTAGCGCTCGTCGCTGTCTTGGCTGCGGTACCAGTTGCGATTGGAGCTGTTTGGGGTGTTGTACAGATTGTGGATAAGATTGGTAACGCATCATTGAATCGTCGTAAGCTCAGGGCCGAAGTGGAAAAGCTGGAGCGCGAGAATCGGGACTCCATAAACTCAGCGCATGGCTTGATTCCCAATACTGACGAGCAGGTCAGATCAGTGCTTCGGATTCGCGAAGCAGAACAGTACTTTGACAACGTAGCAGGGCGACTTGAACGTTCTTCAGTTCGTATCAAAGAGCTAGAAATCGACATCGTCCAGCAGAAGAGCACCAAAAAATCTGAATGAACGCGAAGCAGCAACCCCAATATGGTTAAACACAAATCGCCCAAGAAAGACGTACCGCAATCTACTGCACAACAGCTCGCGTCGATTGTTAAATCCTGCCGCGACATCATGCGCAAGGATAAGGGCCTCAACGGCGATCTCGACCGCTTGCCGATGCTCACTTGGATTATGTTCCTCAAGTTCCTTGACGACATGGAGAGCATCCGAGCCGAGGAAGCTAAGCTCGCCGGCAAACGCTTCCGTCCTGCCATCGAATCGCCCTATCGCTGGCGTGATTGGGCCACGAACCCGCAAGGCACCACCGGCCCGGAGTTAATTGCCTTCATTAACCAGGACGAAGCCATTCGACCAGACGGCAAGCGCGGAGAGGGCCTATTCGCGTATCTTCGGTCGCTCCGCAGTGCTAACGGTGACCGTCGCGACGTTATCGCCAAGGTTTTTCAGGGCACGTTTAACCGTATGACGAACGGCTACCTGCTTCGCGATGTCGTGAACAAAATCAACGAAATCCACTTTACTTCCAAAGACGAGATCCACACCCTCGGCTTGCTTTACGAGTCCATGCTTCGCGAGATGCGAGACTCGGCAGGCGATTCCGGCGAATTCTACACGCCACGGCCTCTCGTAAAGTTTATCGTCACCGTAATGAACCCCCGACTCGGCGAAACGATTCTCGATCCCGCAGCAGGTACGGGCGGATTCTTGGTTGAAGCGTTCACCCACCTCCAAAAGCAGTGCAAGAAGGCAGAGGATTTCAACCATCTCCAGAAGGGCACTCTGTTTGGCATCGAACCCAAGCCGCTCCCTTATTTACTGTGCCAGATGAATCTTTTGCTTCATGGCCTCGAATCGCCGGATATTGACCCGGAAAACGCCCTCCGCTTTCCCTTGCGTGAAATTGGGGATAAGGATCGCGTGGACCTCATCATGACCAACCCGCCTTTCGGCGGCGAGGAGGAGCGAGGTATCCTCTCAAACTTCCCCGAAGATAAAAAGACCGCCGAAACCGCTCTCCTCTTCCTGCAGCTCATCATGCGTAAGCTCCGCCGTCCTCTAGGCGGAGCGAAACCGGGACGGTGTGGCATGGTCGTTCCAAATGGCACCCTCTTCGGCGACGGAGTCTGTGCCCGAATTAAGGAAGAACTCCTCAAGGAGTTCAATCTTCACACGATTGTTAGAATGCCAAACGGCGTGTTCGCGCCCTATACAAGCATTCCCACTAACCTCCTGTTCTTTGACCGCTCTGGGCCAACTAAAGAAATCTGGTATTACGAGCTGCGCCTCCCAGAAGGACGCAAAACCTACACGAAAACTCAGCCTATACGCTTTGAAGAATTCGAAGCTTGCCTCGCATGGTGGAACAAGCGTGAAGAGAACGACCGTGCTTGGAAAGTTCGCATCGAGGACGCGCTTATTTACGACGATCAGACAGCGTTGATCTCGGCCAACCTGGATATCAGAAATCCCCGAGCCGAAGAGGACTTCAAGCACATGCCACCAGAGCGACTCATAGCAGACATAATGGCCAGAGAGGTCAATATTACAAAATTAATCGACGAGATTCGCATCGCTCTTGAAACGGCATTCTGAACCGTTCGTCAACCATGCCATGAAACACTTAGATGTCATTCCAAAAACTCGAAACAGATGGCCAATGGTTCGATTCGATGGGATTCTCCAAAGAATCAATCGAAAAACGTTCCTCGATGACTCATCCAGTTATAACTGCGTCGGCGTCCGCTGGTACGGAAACGGAGCGTTCGTACGGGAACGACTTCTCGGCTTGGAGATTTCCAGGAAGCAGCAATGGATTATCAGGTCTGGTGACGTCGTATATAACAAACTTTTCGCATGGAAGGGAGCGTTTTCCGTGGCGGACGGAACGGTTGACGGATGCATCGTTTCCGACAAATTTCCCACATACGAGCTTAATCGCTCCCTTGTCGATCCGAAGTACCTCCAATATTATTTTCGTACTCCACCGCTCTGGCGACAGGCTGAGGCTATATCAAAGGGCGCTGCTGCCATAAGCAAATTGACTCTCAATCCACCTCAATTCTGGGATCTGACAATTCTACTTCCGCCGCTGGACGAGCAGCATCGCATTGTTTCATGGATTGAAGCGTTGGCTGCGAAGGTAGGCGAAGCTTTCGAAGAGCGTCGTCAAACAGAGGAACAGGTGGAAGCATTGTTTGGGGCAGCCCTGGACAGGACCGTTGGGCAGCTCAGACAGAAGTATGAAAATCAAACGCTGATGCACTTGGTTGAACAGGAGCGGGGAATATCGTACGGCGTAGTTCTTACAGGCGCACCTAACGACAATGGAGTTCCCACCCTGAGGGCTGGAGACCTCCAGAAATTCCGAGTGATTCTAAATAACGTCAAGAGAATTGATCCGGACATCGAGGCCAAATACCGACGAACGCGGCTCCGAGGAAATGAGCTCTTATTGCGAATACGCGGAGGACTTGGCGAACTGGCGGTGTGCCCGCCTGAAATGGTCGGTGGTAACGTTTCCAGGGAAATCGCAGTGATTCCATTCACTGACTGTGTGTTGGCCAAGTTCGGAATGTATGTTTTGGCTGCACCCGAGAGTCAGTCCAGGATGAGAGCCCACCTCAGGGGGACTTCGTACGTAGGCATCAATTTGAGAGATGTTCGAACGTTGCCAATTCCTCTTGCTCCAATAGCCGATCAACAGAAAATCGTTGCCTATCTCGACGACATCCGGGCAAAAGTGGACTCCCTGAAAAAACTCGAATCCGAAACCGCCGCAGAACTTGACGCCCTCATGCCCTCCATCCTTTCCAAAGCCTTTCGCGGCGAGCTCTGATACATGCCACGTTTCTCTCAAGCCTTTAGCATCAAGAAGTCTCAAGCTGAAGTCGATTTCGTAGACGTGCCCCTTCAGACCGATATTTGGCTATTTATCGATCCGTTTGCCATCAGTCAAAGACTCGACCCATGGTCGCAAAGGTCCCACGGGACGCTTGTCGCTTTTTTCCAGAAGGTCGTAGAAAATATTCGTGCTGGTCGCTTAACGGAGGCGCGCGAGCTTCTATCTCACTTACGAGAGCCAAACGAAACGCGATTCGGGCTTTCGAAGAAGCGTCCAGCGGGGGCTGGCATTGGGCCGCATCAAGCGCAGCAATTGTTTGATGCGCTGAAGGATTCGACAGCGGTTAAGACCGGCTTTCTCTCATCATTGGAAGAATGCGAGCTGATGATTGAGGGAATTGGCCGTGACAAGATCTCGGACCTAACTACAAACATCATAAAGGTCCATCTCGTCGATTACACTCAGGAACAATGCAAGCTTCACGGTATCCCACTCCAGACCGTTGCTCTGGGTCCTTGCTTCAACCCCGATAGTCTGGATTGGGAATCAAAATACGTGGACCTGCCAGTCTGGAAAGGCAAACCCGTTTTGATGGTGCCTAAGGTGTTATCCCGGCTCGGCATAGCCTATGACCACCAAAAATATTACCGCCATTACGTTCTTAATGTTCTCCAATCAGAGGAGATCGGAGCGCGGTCGAGTCTTGTCAGAACTCTGAAAAACGGGAAGCGGAAGGTCTACAAGAAGGATCTCGAAAGAAAGTATCCCTGCACCAAGGAATATCTGTACCAATTCTCGAAGGATCATCCTGAGGTGCTACAGCAGTACCGCGATGACTTGGCACGTCTCGAAAAAACTGGACCCTTAGGCGCAGTTGACTTGGAGGATGAGCCCGCTATTGCGGGTGCCTTGGGAGCAGCTTTGCAGTCCATACTTCCAGGTAGCGACGCAGCGGGGCAGTATCACAGCTTGATGATCGGTATCGTCGAATTTCTCTTTTTCCCCAACCTTGTCAATCCGAGGAAAGAAAAGGAGATTCATCATGGGAGGAAAAGAATAGATATCTTCATGGAAAACGGAGCGCGTGACGGAATTTTCTATCGTCTCCATGATGTTCGCAAACTTCCTTGCTCGTTCGTAGCAATCGAGTGCAAAAACTATTCGACCGAAGTTGCCAATCCCGAGCTCGATCAGCTTTCAAGTCGATTTTCGGTAAACAGAGGCAAACTCGGGTTGCTATGTTGCAGAACCTTTGAGGACCGAGCGCTATTCGTAGAAAGATGTCGAGATACTTTCAAAGATGACCGGGGTCTAATCATGCCTTTAGATGATCAAACCATTCTCCGGCTCTTGGAAATGGTTCAAACGGGTCGCAGATCGGAGATTGAGAAAATGCTCACTTCCTTGCTGGACGAGGTATGGGTGAGTTAAGGCTAGTCGTATCCACGGGCTTAATAATCTCTCTCGGAGCCGTTGAGCCACCGCACCGCAGTCGCTCAGGCTATTCCCAGAATCCAGCCCTCTACCTCGGCCACTTTTCTTTCATGCTGGTTCAGATGTGGATTGAAAAATCGATCCAAGCTGCCGTCAAGATCACTTCGGTGCAGCCATTCCGCAGCAGAGTAAGCGTCATGCTGATCGGAATTCCGGCCATCGCGGGAAAAGCTGTGGCTCCAAAGGGCTGGATATACTTCCGCCACAACTGACTTGCCCGGTGGCACAACCCACCCATCGAAGGGCCAGAAATGCACTCTATCTCCGGCGCGAATGCGAAGATAACGTAACCATGGAATTCCGGCATGGGTCGATTTGGCGACTGATCCCGGCACATCAAAATGAAATACAGATTTCGCCCCCGCTCGTACTTCCGCCAGTCGTCGCCAGTGAGAATCACCGTGACGAGCCGCCGCATTTCCGCAAACGCCCTCACGCACGAATTCGACGTAGGTGCTGTCATCGTCTGTTGGCCAATGCTCTTGAAAATCGTTTAAGAAAAGGGTCCAGTCATGGGGCAGGTCGTATTTTTCGAAGTATTGGAGCGGAAAGGAAAATCCGTGGTCAATTCCGACCAGCGTAGGCGGTTCTTCCGAGAGCCTCTCAACCAACCATTCCGCAATGCCCTTGCGTGTCCAGTATCTACGGAGGCCAGCAGGCGGCGCGACTTCGCTTGAATCGCTCAAGTGGTCCGTCGCGTAGACACGTAGTCCTTTGAGGCTAGAGGTACACGTCTCAGCCCCGGAATAGTCGATCCCGATATACCGGGTAAAAGCGCCCTTCATTTCGTTGACCTGAACTTTTCCCGCCATTCGAAAGGCGTGCAGAGTCTACCTCAGTGGCACTTCCTGATGAACAGTGATCCCTCGATTGACCGGCGGCTTCCTCTAGCAACGCTCGCGCCAGGTAAGCGGCGACCTGTCACGCCCGTTGCCATCCGCTCCAGCCGCAAATTCTAGAACATTTCACCCCGTCCTTTCAGTGAGTCCGTTGCGATTTGGTTCCCCTGTCTGTGTGAGGGAACCAACTCCCAACTCACCGAAAGGACAAAGAAAATGAATTCAGAAAACATCAAGAAATTGACAAATCAGGCCGTAGAGAATCTCGTGACGGCACTCAGCGAGGGCCGGAGCGAAACGCTAACGCAGTACCTGGCTGCGATTGGCCGATTCCACCGCTACAGTCTCCGAAACGTGATGCTCATCGCATCGCAGAAGCCAGCAGCAACGCATGTAGCTGGCTTTCACGCTTGGCACAAACTTGGGCGCTTCGTGAAGAAAGGCGAGAAAGGCATCTTGATTCTCGCTCCGATTGTTCGGCGGAAAAATGAAAGCGCCGAACACAATGAAACGGATGAATCATCTACGGCTGTCGGCTTCCGCGCTGCCTATGTTTTTGACATCAGCCAAACGGACGGCCAAGAACTTCCAGAAATCGGGAGCGTCAGTGGCGATCCTCGTGAATACCGTGAACGGCTTGCGCAGTTTGTTGCTGAGCAAGGCATTGCTCTTGAATATTCAGAGAACATCGCCCCGGCTCGCGGTACTTCCGCAGGCGGCAAGATCACGTTGCTCCCCGGCCAGTCTCCAGCAGAGGACTGCGCAACGCTGGCTCACGAACTGGCGCACGAAATGATGCATCGCACGGAGCGCCGGAATAGCACGTCGAAGCGAATCCGTGAGACCGAGGCCGAGGCCGTTGCATTCGTGGTCTGTCATGCCATCGGCTTAGAGACTGGATCTGCGGCTCAGGATTACATCCAATTCTATGACGGTGATGCAAAGCTCCTCACCGAAACCCTCGAACTTGTTCAGCAGACGGCAAATAAAATTCTCAACTTCATCGGCGCGGACGGAGGTTCTGCGCCGATACCTGTTTGAATCGGAATCGTGAAGCTTTATTGCGCACTGGAAAAAGGAACGATTGAGGAGCAAAATATGCCTATGCATCGTGAAAGTGGAAA
>Ga0137396_10001139_pt1 | contig 13684 bp, 9 predicted proteins | sample czc16metaG_FD_108284 | JGI IMG/M metagenome (GOLD analysis project Ga0137396, IMG submission 108284) | Vadose zone soil microbial communities from Angelo Coast Range Reserve, California, USA - czcobulk3.16 metaG | ecosystem: Environmental > Terrestrial > Soil > Vadose zone | place: USA...
AGGCACACGTTGCGGTGGGACTCGCCGCGGGCCTCGTGATAGCGCCGGATGACGAGGAGCCCGGCGTACTCCCCTTGCGCGCCGGCGTTGGGCTGCAGCGAGACGGCGTCGAAGCCGGTGATCTCCCGCAGCATCGCGGACAGCTCGTCGAAGATCTGCGTGTACCCCTGCGCCTGGGAGCGGGGCGCGAACGGATGCAGCTTGCCGAACTGCGGCCAGGTGACGGGCACCATCTCCGCCGTCGCGTTCAGCTTCATGGTGCACGAGCCGAGCGGGATCATCGAGTGCGTCAAGGACAGGTCGCGCGACTCGAGCAGCCGCATGTAGCGGAGCATCTCGGTCTCGCTGTGGTGCGTGTTGAAGACCGGGTGGGTGAGATAGGCGGAGGTGCGGGCGAGCTGCGGCGGGAGCGCGCTCTCCGGCTCGAGCTGATCGAGCGCGACGCCGCCGCCGAACACCGCCAACACGTTCTCCACGTCCTCCCGCGAGCAGGTCTCGTCGAGCGAGATGCCCACCGTGCGCGCATCGATGCGGCGCAGGTTGATGCGCCGGGCGGCCGCCGTCGCGACGATCTGGTCCGCGTCGGCCTCGACCGCGAGCGTGTCGAAGAACTGCTGGTGGCGGAGCTTGAGCCCCCGCTTGCGCAGGCCGGCCGCGAGGAGCGAAGTGAGGCCGTGCACGTGCTGCGCGATGGCCTTGAGCCCGCGCGGTCCGTGGTAGACGGCGTACATCGCGGCCATGATCGCGAGCAACGCCTGCGCCGTGCAGATGTTGCTGGTCGCCTTCTCGCGGCGGATGTGCTGCTCGCGCGTCTGCAGCGCCATGCGCAGCGCCGGGCGGCCCTGGGCGTCCTGAGAGACGCCGATGATCCGCCCTGGCATGTGGCGGACGTGCTCCTCGCGGCAGGCGAAGTAGGCCGCGTGCGGGCCGCCGTACCCGAGCGGAACGCCGAAGCGCTGCGAGGAGCCCACCGCCACGTCGGCGCCCAGCTCGCCGGGCGGAGCCAGCAGGCAGAGGGAGAGGAGGTCGGCGGCGACGACGGCCAGCGCCCCGTGCTGGTGCACCCGCTCGATGAAGGTGCGCAGGTCGCGCACGCGCCCGTCGCTCGACGGGTACTGCACCAGCGCGCCGAACACCTTGGTCTTGAAGTCGAAGGCATCCGGGTCGCCGACCACCACGCGCCATCCGAGCGGCTCGGCGCGCGTGCGCACCACCTCGATGGTCTGCGGGTGGCAGTCGCTCGCGACGAAGAACGCCTTGGCGTCGCCCCCGGCGACGGCGTGCACCAGGCTCATCGCCTCGGCGGCGGCGGTCCCCTCGTCGAGCAGGGACGCGTTCGCCACCGGGAGGCCGGTCAAGTCGATCACCATGGTCTGGTAGTTGAGCAGCGCCTCGAGGCGCCCCTGCGAGATCTCGGGCTGGTACGGAGTATACTGAGTGTACCAACCCGGGTTCTCCAGGATGTTCCGCTGGATCACCGCCGGCGTGACGGTGTCCGAGTAGCCCATCCCCAGGAAGCTTCGGAACACCTGGTTCTTGGCCGCGATCTGCTGCAGGTCCTGCAGGAGGCCGTGCTCCGAAAGGCCTGTCGGGAGGTCGAGCGGCCGCTTCAGGCGGATGCCCGCGGGGATCGTGGCGTCGATCAGGGCATCCAGAGACCCTTTTCCCAGCACCTCCAGCATCTCCACCACGTCGCGGGTATCGGGCCCGATGTGGCGGTCGACGAAGCGGTCCGGGTGCCGCGGAATGTGCATCGCTTTCCTGCTCCTTCCAAGGGTCGGCGCTCCCTACCACGCCGGACGCCGCAGGGTAACCGCGATCAGGCGACGGCGCACCCACCCCAACATCGCGGCCCGCGGCCGTCGGAGAAACTTCGGCTCCTCCCGCGACACTACCTGGGGCGTCGAAGCTGCTGCATCGGCGCGGAAGAGTAACCCGCCTGGCACGGGGCCTGCTTTAGACCCGGGCATGGAGGACGCGATGACGACTATCAAGACGACGATGCGCGAGTGGGGCTACCCGGCGCTGGTGCTGATTTCGTGGATGATGGCTGCGGCCTACACGCTCTCGATGGTGATCTGACCTGTCCGGTTCCGGGAATGGACGCGGGAATCCGGACAGGGGACGGTTGTCAGGCGAGGTGGGCCCGCTCGCCGGACCTGGCTACAGCTCGGCGCGCAGCGCGCGCGCGAGCCGCTCGATCTGCCCGCGCGAGTTGTAGAGCTGCGCGGCGATGCGGACCAGGCGCCGCGGATGCCGGGGGAAGACGAAGATCGGCACCTCGATGCGGTGGCGCTCGTAGACGACCGCTTGCAGCGGATCGTTCATCGATCCGGCCGCCGGCGGCGGGCCGTCGCTGTCCGGGAGCGGGACGGCGGCCAGCGTGCCGATCATCTCGGCGGGCGCGGGCTCCGGGATTCCGAGCGCGTCGCAGAGCAAGGCGCGGCCGCCCAGGGCGAGCTCGCGGTTGCGCTGCATCAGCGCGGGCCACCCTCCGGGCACGAGCGAGCCGAGGAAGCGGATCGCTTCGGGGATGCAGAGGAACGGCGTGGGGTCGTCGGTGCCGCCCCAGTCGAAGAGCAGGCGGAACCGCGATCTTTCCGTGCGCGTCGAATTGAAGCCGTGGCTCACCGCGAGCGGCAGCACGCCGTCCTGCCGATCCCGGCGGACGTGCAGGAAGCCCGACCCCTTCGGCGTGCAGAGCCACTTGTGGCAGTTGCCGGTGTAGTACGCGGCGCCGATCCGGCGCACGTCCAGCGGCAGCATCCCCGGCGCGTGCGCGCCGTCCACCAGCGTGTCCACTCCGCGCTCGGCGAGAGCGCGCACCAGCGTCTCCACCGGGAAGACCAGCCCGGTGGGGCTGGTGACATGATCGATCAGGGCAAGCCGGGTGCGCCCCGTCACCGCGCCGAGGACCGCGTCGACCACCTGCGCCGGCGTGACGCCGGGCCACGGGACGGCTGCGGTGACCACCCGGACGCCTGCCGGCTCGAGCACGCGGAGGGCGTTGCGGCAGGCGTTGTAGGCGTGGTCGGTGGTGAGCACCTCGTCGCCGGGCCCAAGCCGCAGAGAGCGCACGACGGTGTTCACGCCGGTGGTCGCATTGGGGACGAATGCCAGATCGTCGGCATCGGCGCCCACGAAGCGGGCCAGCGCGGAGCGCGCCTCGTCGAGCAGCGGCTCCAGCTCGCGCGAGAGGAACAGCACGGGCTGCCGCTCCATCCGTACCCGCAGCTCCTGCTGCAAGTCGAGCACGTGCCGCGGGCAGGCGCCGAACGAGCCATGGTTCAAGAACTCGACCTGCGGATCCAGTGTCCAGTGCCGGGCCAACTCAGTCGCCGCCGATAGGGCGGCGCTGTGTTCTTCAGGGCGCGGTCTCAATGGCATGCGCTCTAGTCCAACCGCGCGTAGGTCGCGTCGGTCCCGCTGAAGGCGCGGTGGATCTCGTCGATGCGCGCGCAGAGGTCCGCGCCGAGCGGTTTCGCGCACGCGTCGATGCCCGCGTCCAGCTGCGACACGTCGGCGGGACCGAGCAGGACCGAGTCGACGCCGGGCCTCGCCGCCAGCCAGCCGTAGGCGAGCTGCACGGGCTTCATGCCCGCCTCGCGCCCCAGCTCCGAGTACGATTCCACCAGCTCGAAGAACCGGTCGGAGAGATACCGCCGCTGGTACATCTCGTTGCCGTCGAATCGGGACCCCTTCGGCGGCTCGGCGCGGAGCGCGCGCCCGGCGAGCAGCCCGCCGGCGAGCGGGTTGTAGACGGTGGTGTGGATCGGATGCTGCCTGGCGAACGCCCAGTACTCGACGTCGAGCTGGCGGACGAGGAGGTTGTAGATCTGCTGGGCGGTGGTCGGCCGGGGCAGGCCGGTGCGCTCGCAGATCCGTTCCATGTCGACGAGCTGCCACGAGGCGTAGTTGGAGATGCCCCAGTGCGCGATCTTGCCCGCCTGGATGAGCTTCTGCAGCGCGGAAAGCGTCTCCTGGAGCGGCGTCTTCATGTCCGGCCAGTGCAGGTAGTAGAGGTCGATCCGGTCGACGCCCAGCCGCTGCAGGCTCTCGTCGCAGGCGCGCAGGATGACCTCCGCCCGGAGGCCTTCGCGCCCGCCCCCCGCGGGGCGGCTGCCCACCTTGCTGGCGATGCGCGCTCCGCGCCGGCCCCGCAACGCGCGTCCGAGGATCAGCTCCGAGTCCCCGTACGCGTTCGCGGTGTCGAACAGCGTCACGCCGCGCTCCAGGGCGCGCGCCACGATGCGGTGCGACTCCTCTTCCGGCGTGCGCTTGCCGAAGTTCATCGTGCCGCAGACGATTCCGACGGGAGCGCCCGCGGGCCTGGGTTCCAGCCAGTCGGTCATCTGCGACTGTCTACCCCACCGGAGCGGCGGCGGCGAGCGGCGCTTACCAGTGCACCGCCGGGAAGGCGCGACCCGGCCGCGCGAAGAGGAAGCCTTGCTGCAGGTCGCAGCCCAGGCCCTCCAGCGTGTCGCGCTCCTCGCAGGACTCGATGCCTTCCGCCAGCACCGTGATGCCCAGCTCCTTGCAGAGCGAGGTGATGGTCCGCACCAGCTTCCGCTTGGTGGGCTCGCGGTGGAGGTTCCGCACCAGGGCGATGTCCAGCTTGGCCACCTGCGGGTCGAGCTGGACGAAGCTGGTCAGCCCCGAGTAGCCGGCTCCCAGGTCGTCGACCGCCACCGAGAACCCCATCCGCTTGAGGCGGTCGATGCGGGCGCGGACGTCGGGCACGCGGTCGAGACCGGCGCGCTCGGTGATCTCCAGCACGGTCCGGCCGGCGATCGACGAGAGCGGCGCCTTGGGATCGTAGAGCGCGTCGTCCAGCAGCTCTTCCGAGTGCAGGTTGACGAAGAGCCGCATGGGGCTTTTCTGCATCCGCAGCGCCGCCCGGGCGCGAATCGCGCGACCCAGCTCGTGCACCTTGCCCAGGGTCTCGGCGGCGTGGACCAGCTTCTCGGGACGCGGAAAGCTCGGCTCGGTGGTGCGGAGCAGGGCCTCGTAGGCGACCAGCCGCCTCTGCGGCCAGCGCACGATGGGCTGGAAGGCCAGGTCGAGGCCGGCGAGCGCGTTCGCGAAGCGCTCGGAAAGGCCGGGGTGCTCCGAGTCCTGCTCCTTCTCGAGGTATTCCTTCGCCTGGCGCTTGATGTCCGCCAGCTTGTGGATGCGGACGGCGCGCTCGACCACCTCGACGAGCTGCTCCGCGTCGATCGGCTTGAGCAGGTATCGGAAGGCGCCGAACTCGACCGCCTGCATCGCGGTGGAGAGCTGCGGCGAGCCGGTGACGAAGATGACCGGCACCTCCAGCCCGCGCTCGCGCACGGTCCGGAGGAGGCCCATGCCGTCCATCCCGGGCAGCGCCAGGTCGGTGATGATGGTGTCGAACTGGACCCGCTCGAGCAGCGCGAGCGCGTGCCGTCCGTCTGCGGCGGTTTCCACCGTGAAGCCGGCGTCGCCCAGCACGTCGGCGAAGATCCGGCTCAGCCTCGGATCGTCGTCGACCACCAGCACACGACCGTGGTTTCCTGGGCGTCCCTCCAACACGTTCTCCCGGCGTCGCAAGATGCGGGTCAACGACGTCTCCCCGCAAGAGGCAAGCGACCCCTCGGCTGCCTTGGACGGGGGAGCGCTGGAGGTCTGCGGCGGTCAGCTACCGACGCGGACCTCCACCTCGACCTGTAGTTAACCTTCGCCGCTCGGTCCCGGCCACCTCATTTCAGCGATATTTGAGACCGGTGCCCGTGTTGAACAGAACGACCGTCTCGCCGGGCTTCACGAACCCGTCCTGGCGCAGCCGGCGCAGGGCGGCCCACGCCGCGCCGCCCTCCGGGCAGATGTCGAGGCCGCTGCGGCGCGACAGCTCCGCCGCGGCGGGGGCGATCGCTGCCTCGGAGACGGCGACCGCGGTCCCCGCGGTCTCCCGCAGCGCGCGGAGGCAAAGGAATCCGCCGATGGGCGAGGGGACTCGGAGCCCGTACGCGCCGGTGCGCGGATCCGGCCACGGACGGGTGGCCGACTCGCCGGAGCGAAACGCGGCGACGACCGGCGCGCAGCCCTCGGCCTGCACGGACACGAGCCGCGGGCGCTTGGCAGTCCACCCCAGCTCGCGCATCTCGCCGAACGCCTTCCACATGCCGACCAGGCCGGTGCCGCCACCGGTCGGGTAGACGATGACGTCCGGGAGCTCGCCGAGCTGCTCGAACAGCTCGTACGCCATCGTCTTCTTGCCTTCGACGCGATACGGCTCCTTCAACGTCGACACGTCGAAAGCGTCTCGCGGACCGTTCGCCTTGAGCCACTTCCCGGCGTCCGCGATGCTTCCCGGGACCAGGTGCACCTCCGCGCCGTAGTGCCGGCATTCCTCCGCGAAGGCGCGCGGTGTGTCCTCGGGCATGGCGACGACCACCGGCAGTCCCGCCGCCGCGCCATATGCCGCGAGCGCTCCCGCCGCGTTCCCCGCCGAGGGGGCGGCCAGCGCTCGAGCGCCCAGCACACGGGCCAGCGACACGGCGAGGGTCATCCCCCGGGCCTTGAACGACCCGGTGGGATTGCGAGCCTCGTCCTTCACCAGCACGCCGTCGACCTTCACAAGCGGCGTGAATCCTTCACCGAGCGTCACCGCGTCGGCGGCTCGGATGGGGAGCGCTTCCTCGTAGCGCCAGAGCGAGGGCGGGCGCGACCGCACGGTCTCGAGCGCGAGCGAGCCCGGCCCGAGGCGATAGTCGACCCGCAGCGGGAGCCCGCAGCGCGTGCAGACCGTCTGGAGGACCGCCGCGTCGTGCGGCGCGCCGCAGGAGAAGCAGGTCAGCCCGGCGAAGTTGGGTCCGAAACGCATCCGCCGCGGTTACCCCGCCGCCGCGCGATTCGCAAGAGCGGAAGGCGTCGTCCACGGTAGTGCGCTGCGGTGCGGGCGCTCTTCTGACGCGCCGCGTCCCGCCTCGGGCTGCGCACGCACACCTGGGATTTCCTTCATCCAAATCGACCGCACTTCTCGCCTTGTCTGCGCGGCATGGTTCGAGCGCAGCGCCAGGTGCACGCCTTAACGCAGCGCGTCCCGCGCCGGGGCGGATAAACGTCCACTCACCCTGACGGAGTCCCGGGTCCGGCTGCAAGCCCGTCGACGGACGCGCGCGCTCGTTCCATGAATGCGCGACCGTACATCCGCTCCGCTGCGCGTTGGTTGTGCGGACGGCAGAGCAAGCGGATCCGGTCCGCTCGGTGTAGCCGCGTTCGTGCGAACCCGTCCAAGTGATCGAATTCCAGGGCGCCTGTCTCGCGGCACCTGCGGCCGTGCTCGTCGGTGAACATGCAGCGGCCGCCGTCCCGCTCGAAGACTTCGCGTTTGATGGCGTCCGGGATGTGGCGCGACGACGATTCATCCGCGTCTTCGGCCGGAGCCGGTCGCGCCTTCCGACCAGTGGCGAATCGCTCCTTCTTCACCTGCTCGATGAGCAGGTCGAGTGCCTTCTCGACGATCGTCGCCAGATCTCCGTCTGGGATGCGGTGGCGGAGCAGATCCTGGGCCTGGCGGAACTTGTCATGACACGAGCGACTCGCGGTGAACTGGAACTTGAACGTCTCCTCGGCGAGCGGTGCAATCACGGCCCGGCGTTCATCGCGTCGCGGCGGCGGGGCGGGTGGCGGTGCGAACGCGAGAGCAGGGGGCGACTCGGGTTGGGCCACCGGCATAGCGGCGGCGAACGAGAATGCGGGTGACGCTTCGGGCGGGGGGTTGGGGCGGCCGGGAAGCTTTCGCACCACAGTGGGAACCGGCGGCTGCGGCGAAAGACGCGCGACCAGCTCTTCGATCTGGCGCTTCGACTTGCCGGCGGCCTCCGCCAACACTTCTCCTGGTTCTCGGTGGTCGGTTGCGGCGCGAGCAAGCGCAGTCCGGCCAGGTGCACCTGCCCGGACCGGAGGGCCTCCAGGATCACCGGCATGCGTCGTGCGGCGCGGGCGATGTCGATCCGGTTGCACGCGACGTCCTCGGAGAAACCGAGCTCGCCGACGCAGAAGGCGAACATCGAGGAGAACGACCAGTCGAGGTAGAGCTTCCTCTCATCGATCTCTCCGAGATGGACGAGAAGCGCCGCCTCGACTCCGTGTGATCTCCGCACGAGCTCCCGCGTAGCGGAAAGGAGGTCCGAGGAGCTTAGGGATTCGACAACGATTCGTGAGTTCATCATGTGCGCGGTGGTAGCACGGCGTTTTTCGGAGCCCTCCGGGCGGCGCACGTGAGCGCTGGACGGCAGTCCGACCCACGAGGAGAACGTGGGCCAAACGGCCGCTCTCGACGCATCGCCGGCAGCTACACGGCTATTCCTGCGAACGCGCGCAGCCGTCTGCGAAGCGAGGGCTCCAAACCTGTCAATCGCAAACGACCCGCATACGTAACTTGTCCGATGCGGCACGACGCGACCTCCGGATCGTTCATCCGCGCCGGGGCGGGACGCAACGCGTCAGGGTGGCTTGTCCTCGGAGGTAGAAAGCAAGTCAATATCGGTGACTGGCGCCCGCGAGCCGTTCGCTCACCCGCCGCGCCCATTCAGGCTGGATCTCGAGGCATGCCGCCCGCCGCCCGAGGCGCTGCGCGGCGGCCGGGATCGATCCGCTCCCCGCGAACGGGTCAAGCACCAGCTGGCCCGGGCGCGTCCAGCCGCGCAGCAGCGCTTCCAGCACGCTGAACGGCTTGTGGTTGGGATGGCTGCCCCAGCGCGCGGCCTCGCCGTCTTCGTCGTATCCCGCGGCGACGCACCAGCAGCGGGGAGGATCGGCCGGTCCCGGCGGTGGAAGCGGCTCGCGCAGGAAGACGAGCGCCGTCTCGTAGACGCGCAGGAGCTGCTCGTTGCCGTCGTGCTCCGTGGTCCGCTTCGCCCACACGAACTCGCCGGCGAGCCGGTAGCCCAGCCCTCGCGCGACGGCGGAGATCGGTTCCTTGCCGAGGAAGTTGGTCCACACGGCCAGCGGCGCGCCCGGGCGCAGGTGCGAGACGGCGCGGGGCAGCCACTCCTCCGTGAACGCTCGATAGTCCCGGACCGACTCGAACCGGACCACGGGCTCCCGGTCGATCTTCCGCCCCGCGTGCGGATCGCGGAGGTCGCCGCGCTTCCGCCGCCGCGTGAGCAGGCAGTACGGCGGGTCCGTCACCAGGGCATCGGCGCGCTCGCCGCCCAGGGCGGCGGCGTACGCGTCTTCCCGGCAGGCATCTCCCTGCACGCAATGAGGCACGGGCGCAGGGTAGCGCACCCGGCGCCAACCGCCGCCGTATTCGTCGGCGCTGCGCCTTTCGCGCGAAAACGCCGGCTAGACCGAGAACGGCCGGCGCGCGACCCGGTACAGCACGATCCCCATCACCGCGAACAGGGCGACGCCGAGGATCTGGTAGCCGCCCCCTCCCAGGCCGTTCGTGAGGAGCGTGCTGATGTCCAGCGGATCGAGCCACGACGCCTTCCCGGGCTCGTCCGGCCAATGCAGGAACGCTACGACGGTTCCGGTGATGGTGCCGCCCGCCACCAGGCCGGTGGCGAACAGGCTGCCGGGTCCGATGTCGTCGCCGTGCCCCGCTGGCGCCGCTCCGGAGCGGCGGTCCACCAGCCCCTTGATCACGCCGCCGATCCAGATGGGCAGCGTGGTGGACAGCGGCAGGTAGGCGCCGACCGCGAAGCTCAAGGGCGAGACGCCGCACAGCTCGATGGTCGCCGCGAGGAAGACGCCGACCAGGACGAACTGCCAGTCGAGGTTGTGCGACAGCAGCCCGCGGATCAGCGTCGCCATCAGCGTCCCCTGTGGAGCCGGGAACGCTTCGCTGCCGATCTGGTGGCGGACCAGGCCGGTCGCCGCATCGATCGTCGGCTTGTCGAGCACCTGGATGGTGAATCCGATCACCAGGGAGGCCGCGACGACCCCGATGAGCAGGCCGACCTGCTGCGCGCGAGGGGTGGCGCCGACGAGGTAGCCGGTCTTGAGGTCCTGGCTGGTGGCGCCCGCATTCGCCGCCGCGATCGCGACCATGCCGCCCACGCAGAGCACCATCGGTTGGTAGAAGTCGCCGGTCCATCCCAGGCCCACGAAGAGCAGCGAGGTCGCGAGCAGCGTCGCGATGGTCATGCCGGAGACGGGGTTCGAGCTGGTGCCGATGATCCCGACGATGCGCGACGACACCGTGACGAAGAAGAAGCCGAAGACGACGATGAGGATGCCGAGCAGGATCCGGCCACCGAACGTTCCGGGAAGGAACGGGAGGACCGCCAGGACTGCGATCAGCGCCACGATCCCGCCGATGACCACGCCGATGGGGATGTCCTGGTTCGTTCGCGAGGTGGAGCCGGCTCCGGCGCCGCCCCGCAGGCTGGCGATGCTGCCCTTGAACGCGGCGACGATGGTCGGCATCGTCTTCAGCAGGGTGATGAAGCCGCCCGCGGCGACCGCGCCCGCGCCGATCTGGCGGACGTACGCGCGGTAGATGGCCTGGTTCAGGGCGGCGAAGGTGTGCGTCGTGGGGTCCCAGCCGTAAGCGCCCGGCCGGTTCAGGTCCACGAGATACCCGAGCTTCACTAACTGGGCGGCGATGGTGTCCGGCGGCACGAGCGCGGCGATCAGCGGAATGATCCCCAGCCAGCCCAGCACGCCGCCCGCGACCAGCACCCCGGCGATGCGCGGGCCGATGATGTAGCCGACCCCCAGGTACTCGGGGGTGATCGCCGCGTTGACCGTGGCAGCCGGGAAGATGCGGCTGGTGGCGCGGGTGACGTAACCCGGGACTTCCGCGATCACCCGGAAGATCTGCTGCAGGGCCGCGTACGCGAGGGCGAAGAAGAGCCCGAGGTACGCAGTGCGCGCCATCTCGCCGCCGCGCTCGCCGGCGATCAGCACCTGCGCGCACGCGGTGCCCTCGGGATAGGGGAGGTTGCCGTGCTCCTTGACGATGAGCGCGCGCCGGAGCGGCACCATCATCAAGACGCCGAGGCAACCGCCGAGCAACGCCAGCGTGAAGATGGTCCAGTAACTGAAGTAGGCGGCGCCCACGCTTTGCCGGGTGCGCGGGTCGGTGGCGAGGAAGAGGAAGCCGGGAAGGGTGAAGACGACCCCTGCGGCGATGCTCTCCCCCGCGGAGCCGATGGTCTGGACGAGGTTGTTCTCCAGGATGGTGGAGCCGCCGAACTTCTTGAGCAGCGAGATGGAGAGCACGGCGATGGGGATCGAGGCCGAGACGGTCAGGCCCGCCCTCAGCGCCAGGTACACGGTCGAGGCGCCGAAGATGAGCCCGAAGATCGCGCCGGTGATCACCGCCTTCGGCGTGAATTCCGCCACCCGCGCGTCGTCCGCCACATAGGCCTTGAAGTCGGCTACCGCGTCCGGCGCCCGGATCTCTGCCATGTCCCCTCCCGGAGTTCCGCGCTGAGTATCTTTTTCCGCAGATCCGCGTCAACTTACCGCGTTCGACACACTAGGCCAGCGCATTCTCCCGTGAGGCTTCCTGCGGTTGCAAGCGAGGTTGCGCCGACCGTCCCAGCAACATGCAGTGGCAGACGGTCGCGGAAGCGAGGCGAAGGACAAGTGGGAGTAGTGGGGTCAGTTCCGGTCGGTAAGCGACAAGCTACATCGAAAAAGTCCTCGAATGCGTCAACCACCACGAGAGCGTCTCTGTGCATGAGTCGCGTGGATCCCTCTCTTACCAGTAACTGAAAACTCGGTGGATACGGCAAGTGTTCCCGTCACGCGGCCGAGCGCGCTCGCAGTGCGACTCTGACAGGACTCGCGTTATCGCGGTTTTCGATTCGGTTCCGGAATATTCCTGCTCGCGACGCCGTTCCCGCACTCCGCTCGAAACGTGCGGGACGTTGGCCGGCATCTCCGGACATTTCGCGCCAATGCTGCCGTCTCCCTTGCGCGAGGCCGGCGTCAGCCCGTACGAGTGCGCTCGCGCGTCGTACGAGTGCGTTGCGATGCTGTTGACGTGGTGTGCACGTTGCGGAGGGACCATGAACCGACAGACATTGATCGCGCTAGTGCGAGGGTCTGCTATCGTAGTGTCAATTCTGATCGTCGCCCCTCGAGGCGTAGCGGCCAGGGATGACGACCGAGAGCGAGAGGAGGGAAAGTTCGTCTGTCAACCACCCAGACAGCCTTACAACCCGTATCCGCCTGGCATTCTCCCGGCCGATTTGGACTTCGAGATAGAAAGGGTTCGGCGCGAAGTTCGATTCATCTTCAATCAAGCTCTCGGAGAGTGGCGCGCATTGCCACCTCCGGTTCTGAGCAATACCCAGGGCACAGGTAACCCGCCAGCACTTCAGGGCACCGGATATCAGGCCGTACAAACACTCGGCAAGCTGATGAATTTCGACGAGAACATATCCGTCTTCAAGAATGTAGCCTGCAGCTTCTGCCACATGCCGTACGCCGCCTTTAGCGGACCAATCCCGTCCGTCAACCTGACGATGATCGCGTATCCCGGATCGTTTCATTTTCGGGCCGGCAAGCGGAGCGCGCAGCGCTACACGTATTCACCCAAATTCCCTGTACTCCAGCTCCTATTTGGCCGGTTCATTGGCGGCAACTTCTGGGATGGTCGCTCGACCGGGTATTTGCTGCAGAGTCCCGACTCCGAGCAGGCACAGCATCCTCCGGTCGATACCCAGGAAATGGGCTTTCCTGACACGGCGTGCATCGCGTTCCGGCTTTCCCAGGCCGAGTACCGACCGCTCTTCGAACAGGTGTGGGGCAAGGGCTCGTTCGACATCCGCTTCCCTCGAGACACCGAGGAGATCTGCTGCACTCCTGGAGGGACTCCGCCGTTCGAGACCGCCACGCCAATTCCGCTCAGTCCGGCAGACCGCACCAGGGCAAACACGGTTTATAATCACTGGGGTCAGTCCATTTCCTTCTACGAAGCCTCACCGGCTGTCAGCCCTTTCTCGTCGAAATTCGACGCCTTCCTGCAAGCGCGCACGTACACGTTCACGCCAGACGAGATGGCCGGTTACTTGCTGTTCCGCGGCAAAGGCAACTGCAATTCCTGCCACCTCGACGGAACATCCACTCTCCTGAAGCCAGGCCAGACCGACACCGGCACCCCCATCGAAGCATCGCAGCCTCTGTTCACCAACTTCGCCAATACCAATCTCGGCCTGCCCCTGAATCCCAGGGTTGCTATCTACTATCAGACCACGCCGGATAGATTCGGGTTTACCCCCAATCCCTTCGGCTTCGGTTACAGAGATTTGGGATTAGGCACGTTCCTCAGAAGCGGCTTCGGCTCCGCCCCCAATCCGAACTCGGATTGGATACAATTCGCGCCGGGTAAGGACGGCAATATGCAGGTGTCGACGGCGCGCAATGTGGCCATGACACCGCCCCAGTGTCCCACCACCGAGGCCGGCCAGACCGACGCGCACGGGAACCCGATCCCGTACTTCCAGAAGGAGTTCTTTCACAATGGCTACATCAAGAGCCTGAAGCAACTCGTCCATTTCTACAATACGCGCGACGTGTTCCCGTTCCCCGTCACGTCGGGACACTGCCCGCCGGGAACGATCGAAAAGGTGAACTGCTGGCCCCTGCCCGAGGTCCCGAACAACGTCAACACGACGGTCGGTAAGCTCGGCCTGACGGATCGCGAGGAGGACCTGATCGTGATCTTCATGCAGACACTCACGGACGGCTTCACCACACCGTA
>Ga0137396_10001140_pt1 | contig 13675 bp, 36 predicted proteins | sample czc16metaG_FD_108284 | JGI IMG/M metagenome (GOLD analysis project Ga0137396, IMG submission 108284) | Vadose zone soil microbial communities from Angelo Coast Range Reserve, California, USA - czcobulk3.16 metaG | ecosystem: Environmental > Terrestrial > Soil > Vadose zone | place: USA...
CCCGCCGAGCAGACCCTCAAGATCCACAGAACCCGCAGGCGGATTCTCGTCAACAACCCGGACCGGAATCGCGAACCTCTTAGTAGACATGGCCCTTGGTGCTCGACACTACTGAATATAACACTTTAGCCCTGAACCTCAATCTCAAGCAGGAACGCGAAACCCTGAACGAGACGGTACTGAAAACCATCCTGAACCCACGACAGACCCGCAAGATTCGCGATCGTCAACGTGTCAAAAGTCGACAGCGCCGCCGCAGTCATCACCAGATGCAGAACCTGCGCGGCCGGAAAATTCCCGAGAGTGACGCTCGTGCCCATGATGACGCTTACCATGAGTTCAGCCCGCAGTTCTCCAGATAATCGTTGAGACATACTGAGACGCAGCCGCTCCCGCTGCCGTCCCAGCTATCACGCGGATCCGCTCGTTCAAAACAAGAGTCCAGCGCTTGACGTGTATATGGATCTGACCTGGAACTGAGCACCCGCCAATATTCCGCAGCGTCGCGCTGTTCGCCGCGTTCCGGTGCTCCACGACTAATCCCTTCCCAACGACCGTAGTATCAGAGACGCTCAGGTAAATATCGATCTCGTAATCACCGGCCGCAAGCGCCCCAGAGTCCGCCTGCACGGCCCCGATCCCGGGCGCGGCATTGTTAGCTGACGCGGAGCCGACCGTCGGACTCGCGGCATTGGTCCATTCCCTGACGCGTCCGACTTCTCGAGCCGGCCTGTCGCTGATCTCTACCATGATCCTAACTCATCAGCGTCGCTAAGATCGTCGCGGAATATAAGGAGCCAGCCGTCCCAGCGTTACTGTTCTTGATCGATATCGTGTCCGTGGACACGAAACTCTCGCAGAAGGGACCGAACACGATACCCGACTCAACCCCAGCCATCAGAAAACCACGCAGCACCGCGTTCTTGAAATACATGAAGTTGTTAGCGTCATTAGGCGACACAAAAGCCCCGGCGAGGCCGATAGTAATGTAGACTTGCCAGGTGCCAGCTACACCGGGCGTCATCGTGGCGATCGTAGTGCTGGCAACCGGCGCAGGCTGCGCTCCAGTCGCGATCTGGGTCTGCGGGATCCCGGGAGATATTTTCCGCGGATCAATCCCGGTGGTCGCTTTATGAAGGACAACCTGAAGCTCATTGCTTACCCCTTCCTGGGCCAGCTGGGTTCCGGCGCTTCCAAGGGGCGCCGTCAGAAGGGCCTCACCGATCGGCACCGTTAAGCCGGTCAGGTTGGTCTGAGGAAAAGGCGTTACGCTGTCAGCGGCGGAGATACCGATAACCGTTCCAGCAGTTATGCCTACCTTAGCGGCCGTAGCCCACGCAACAGCCAGTTTATTGTTTGAAGGCGCAGGAGCAATCGGGCTCACGAGCGCCTGAAGCCCGCCCTGAGAGATGCCTACCAGAAGAGCCGGGTTAGCGGCGCTCTCGACCTGAAGATTAACCTTGACTCCGGCGGCGTCGAGCGCCTGAAGCAATCGGGAAATATGGACCATTCAATCAGCCTTCGAAACTCGAGAGTTCAACCTGACCGTTGCGGATCCAGTGCCAGTAGTCTTGAAGTAAATACGGTATATCTGCTCCCCTTCAAAGGTGTCGCCGGCCGCGACCCTGATAAACTCGTCATTCTCATTAGTCGAGATCTGGAGCGTGCCGGTGGACGGCATGGACTCCACAGACGCGAACGTGGCCGGTGCGCCCCTGAATAATATGCCGGCAAGATCGACCATAGCCGCCCGCGTCAGCTCGCGGCCGCCGTTCGAGACCGCGCCCGTGGCCAGATCTATCGATAAGACTTTCGCGGCGTTGGTCAGCCGGTCTCGGTGAAGTCGCGTGATACCAGGGATATCTGCGGATTGTTCGATAGGAACGTGTCCATCTGTGTCTTCAGCGCGTCCCACTGGGCCCGCGTAAGGTTTGTAGTCTTCAGCAGTATCTGCCCTACGCTCGTTACTGGTAAACCTTAGAACCCCTTGCCCTTGTAAGCCTCGCCCGAGTTCGTGTCGACTCCAGCCTCGTTCTGATTGCGCGGCTGAGATCCCCGCTTCTTGATCCCGTGAACCTCGAGGCTCTTGACGCGGTTCGAGACTACCGGCGCTTGTCCACCCATGCTCTCACCTCACTGAATCGCTTTACGCTGCCGTCCCGTCGGCTTGACCTGATCGCGCACGTATGCGCGGTTGTACTCTGGAACCGGGTCGAGATTCAGCGGCTTCTGGAAGTCGGGCGAATGTTTCCCGCGCTTCTGATAGCCTAACGCGTTCGTCAGCGGATCCGGATACTTGCGCTTCTGACCGCCTCTCTCGCTGCTCATGGTCCTACCCTACCACCGGCTCCATATATATCACTTTGATGTTTCTCCAAGCCTTGCGAAGAGTGTCGGCGAGCCGTGACTATAACCTACCGTCCCCGCGTTGTAGCTCGAGGGTGTAATGTTCGTCGGGGCCGCGTTCGAGCCTGGAGCGTATGATATGAAGCCCTTGTAGAGAACATAGATCACGCCGATCACGAGAACGAAGGTTACGAGTCCGACCAGCGTATCGAATTTTGCCATCAGCTGATCACCTCGCCGTCACTTCCACGTCTCGCGCGCCCACGCTCCGGGTCGCCGGATCGAAACCCGCTTGGCCGACCCGGACCCGCCGCACCTGCACCTTATCGGACGACTGACCCGGCAGATCCGCGGCAGGAGCCGGAGATCTCGGAGTTGTCAGGTAGATCGCGATGGCGATAACTCCAATCAGGACGATCGCGCCTATGATCAGCGTCTTCGAGACTGTGGATATCGTTTTATTGACGGCGGTATCTGTCTGAGTGATTGCGTCCGTTAGCGGGTTCGGAATCGCTGGGATGATGATGCCGCCTGATGTCGGAGCCATCGTACTCGTGATCGTTGGAGCCGGGGCGGTCGTCGCGGCCGTCGGAAGCTTGATCACGATATAGGTATTGTTCCCCGGAGTGCTTGAGGTCGCGCTGGAAGACGTGACGTAGCCATTCGCGGCCGCGGCCGCGCTCCAGCTCCAATACATACCGTCGTCATAGACGAGAAACCCGAACGCGGTCGAGTCTATCAGAACTTGCCCGTTAGCGTCCGTGATCCTGACGAGCCGCTTCGTCCCGTACAACGCGATCCCGACTGATGGCTGCGGAGTCGCGTCAATAGTGATGGTCGCGTTCGGTATCGGAAGCCCGGTAGAAATCGAATAGACTGCGACATTGAGAGTTACCATCAGGCAGCCACCTTGATCTTATTGTTCAGAATATCCGCGATCTGCCGGGTATCTACTCCCGCTTTCGCGAGAAGCAAGTCAACCTTGACCTCGAGCCTTGTCAACCGGACTTCAATCTTCAACGAGTTCTTCACCTGGTTACGAATGATCGTGTACGCGGCGACAACAAAAGGGGTTAGGAACGCGGTCAGCTGAACCGCGAACCCGAAGTCGATCTCCGGCAATCACGGAGCCCTCAACCACGCGCGGACGATAGCGGTCAAGATCCCCGCGATGAATATCATCGCTCCGATCTCCTGAGTCTGTCCGACTGAAGTTCCGATCAGAGTCGCTCCGACTCCGAGAGCCGTGCCTGCGGTAGCGGCTAAGGTCCCTTGCGCGTTATCAGTTGTCGCACTCATACCATTTCACCTCTGGCGGAAGGCTAACCCGTCGGATATTTAATCCAACGAGTTTTACTTCAGCCTGACGAGTTCAGTGGTTACGAGTCTTGTTATGCCTGGATCATTGCTTCCGGGATCGAGCCGTATCTTGAAGTCGTTGTACTGCGCGGAGTCCTTGACATCTCCGAGCGAGCCGTCGAGGTCGAAGTCTAGGAACAGGTCGTTAGGCAGCTCGCCCTGAGCGAACGCCGTGCCGTCCTCAGCGTTGAGGTTCTTTACCGCCTGGTTCTCTTCAGTGCCGGGCTCGTAGTCCATAGCGTACGGAATCTCGGCGCCGCCGTTGATGCGTGCCGAAGCCGTGTAGCGGACTGAGACAGTCGGGGCCGTGGTTACGAACAGCTCGAATTGTTTGTAGAGATTGCCGAGCGGAAGATCGAAATCCTTGATGACCGCGCCGGCCGCCTTCTCTTCAATGAAGACCGTCTTCATGACGAGCTTTGAGCCGGGGTCGTCAGCGGATATCCATTCGTCAGCGATTACCGAATACTGGTAGACTGGAGTCGTACCGCCTATCGTGATAGAGAGTTTCAGCTGCAGCGTACGGAAGAGTTTCGCCGGGAATATTATCACCGTATCCTTGTCAGTGCGTCCGAAGAAACACGAGCCGATGCCGGAAGACGCGGCCACCGCGTCGAGCGACTTGTTGTTCTGGGATCCGTAGTGATAGCGGTTCTGTCGACTGAATTGATCGCCTCGAGTAGACCAGACGACGGAAGAGCCGTTAGCGATAACTTCGATTCTGTCAGTAGACCAGGTTGGAGACGTTCCGGAGACGTTGAAGATTCGGATCAGAACCTTCGCGAGGAAATTAGCCTTCGGAAGGTCTATTGTTTCAATCGAGGATGCCGTCAGCTGCTTACGATCGGTCACGATCGTCCGTAGAAATCTTCCCGTTTTTTCCGCCCCCTTGTTAGACTTTTCCTTGAACGAACTTCAGGTACAACACGTAGGCGACCGCGATTACCGCGAGCGCGACGACGAAGCCCATCGCAGTTCGTGAACCTTCAGCCATATTTCTACAGCTTCCCCGCGATATACTTGTCCACGACGACGAAGGCAACGACGGCCGCGATCACGAACAGCGCGACGCCCATTATTCCTCTGCCGATATCTGGATCTGGAGACATTAGTTTTTTCTCGGCCGAGTATCGCGTGTAGTGCGCTTATAAGCTTTTTTCCTGTTCCGGACGTAGACCGTCGCGCAGATTAACAGGTTCAATGGCAAAAGAGCCAGTTCCACAGCCTCGGTTACTTTCAAGATTTTGAATCCGAAGCATGACGTCTTAGCCATTCCAGTTTCTGATGAACGCGTTCTGAGACTTGAGGTACGTGTCGAGATCTTACGTGAGGAGTGATTTTCCCGTCAGAATGATATTCAAGATAGTATCGACGCCACGTAAACCGTCTCTCGGCTCCATAATGTTCGTTCATGGTTTGACCCGATCGCGCCATTCCGCGGATCCGTTCCGGTCCTGATAGTGGACGTATGAATATGGATAGCGGTCCTGCGCGACGTTGAAGATCTCGGGTCCGACCCATTCCGCGAGATACTCGAGATCGTTCGGCCAGTGTTGATGGAAGACGATGATATGTTCCGCTTGAGTCAAAAGGTCCTGATTGAGACGCTGAACTCTTCGCGTAATGCAGATAGATCCAACGTTGCGCTCGCGACCAAGATGGAAAATAGTATAGAACTCAGGCGGAGTCCGAGACGGATGCGCGCGCGCGTACAGGTCCGCCTCTTCAACTACTAAGAGCGCGTTAACGTAGGTCCGGTTAAGCTGTCTACAAACATCCTCCAGGCTTGTAACAGAAGGGGGTCGGGGCTGGACGATGAGCAGTTCGCGATCTCCAAGGTCAAGCGATCCGCCAGATATAATGCGCGATCCTGGGAAATATTCCCCGTAGTCGTGCTTATGGTCATAGATTACTACCGACGTTACCGGGAGAAAGAGATACTTTACTGCCCATCGGGTCCAGGTTGTTTTCCCTGACCCTGTTTTGCCGCAGACGATTGTCCGGTCGCTGGTTCGGAAGTCTTGAACGCTACCGGCTGGCTTAACCGCTTCTCGATATTCGCCAGCGTCTCCTTGATCGGTTTCAATAGATCGCTGAGGATATCCTCGCTGGTATGTTCCATCGGGATCGCCGACGGCTCCGGACTCGGTTTCTTCTTGGATTTCTGCTCTACCTCTGGAATGCTTGGGATATCTGGGGCGGCTTCCGCCTCAGGGCCGAATAACAGGTCTTCGATACTCATTGATGGACAACCTCGAAATCATGTTCAATATGATTCTTGGGTTTCGCGCAGCGTTCGCGGTGAATTCCTTGTTCATCCTTGACCTCGACCGTGAATTCGCACTGGAGATCAATGTCACTCATGGAAACTACCAACGTCGTAGCTATCCAGCAACAGGTACAAATCTTTCAATCCTCGAGCCATGTCCTTCCGTTTAACGTCGTCAGTGTCGCACTTATAAGCTATTCCACGGGCCAGCGGCCGGACGTTCTCGAGTTCTGGAACCCGTTTCAGGAACCAGTCCGCGAGCTGGAGCGCGCAGCGCGCCTCTTTCGTGGTCACGGTCCAGTCGGCCGGTATATCCTTCATCGCGTATTCTCCGACTTCCGATAGCAACCCTTGGACCATGAATTTGGGGATTTTCATTAGCTGGGCGCCTTGCAGACCGCGATATGATCCTTGGCAAATCGCGCGGCTAAATCAGGTCGACCCGGTGGGGCATAACCAACGATCTTGTTGCAACGATCACAGATGACGGGCTTATCAGTCATATAATCACTGCCGGCGTCGAGATCTTGAGCTTCTGCTCCGCAATCGTCGTCAGTGGGTTCTCCTGAACTTCAACCTCGCCCTGGATTACTCCGGGCTTCTGTTCCTTCTTGGGTTTCTTCGCTTCCTGTTTCTTGTCCCATGCCTTGTAGATCGTCCAGCTGTCCTGAACGGTGCCGGCCGCAAACATGGCTATCCCGAGAAATCCCAGGACCTGTTCGCGGTCCCAGCCGTATTTGACGGCGATAGCATAGAGCCGCGAACCCTGAACCTTGCAGCGTTCTTTCGATCGACCCGCTTCCGGAAGATCCAGCAGGCCATCGCAGATCAGCCCTTCGCGTCCATAGATGAACTCGTAGAGGTCGATACATTCTTCTTCCGTGAGATATACGACCGGAGTCCCGGGCGGAAGCTGTCCAGCGACTTCCTGCGTCTGCGACGTCATGGGCTCGGCCGCGGACGGCCGCGGCGGCGTGACGGTGACGTTAACCTTTGTCGGCTGCGGCCGCTTCTTCAACCAACGGTAGGCCTGACCTTGCTTCAGTCCCATTGAACGTCCGTAAGGCGGCTCGCCAGCGTCGACGCGGCGATAGAACTCGTCCTGTGAAAGTTCGGGTTTAGACTTTTGGGGCGCCAAGCTTCTTTCTCCAGTCTTCATCTGACCAACGATCTACAAGCAACCGTCCAGTTGAAGTTGCGAAAACGCGGAGCGTCTCTTTCTCCGCGTGTACGATAACCTCATCGGTAGATTCTGTTTCAAGCTGTATCGATCTGATTTTCATTTCTTACGGATTCCAGTCTTGCAGGTTGAGCAGAAGGTTTCATTCTCGAGTATGACCGCGCCGCAGTGCGGACACGTCGACGTCGCGACGGCGCGCGGGAATACGATCGCTGCCATTTTGTAATTATGACCCTGGCTGAGGGTCGCGGTGCAAGCTTTTAAACTTACACGAAGCCAGGGCGGGGTTGTGCTCCCGGCATGAAAAAGCCTTTCCCAGTTTATAAATCTAACCGAAAGCATCGACGAATTTCGTCTATTCACGGCCAAGGCTTCAAGAAATCGATTCTCGAGGTTAACGTCATTTCGCCGGGCGGAAGACGGCGGACTGTCGCGTGGTCTGAGGATCCGCATCCTGGAGTTGACCGGCGACAGCGCAAACCGAGCCCAGAATGGCTGACGATATGCAACCTTGGACGGAGCGACGCGATGCGCGCGGATCTCCGGATCAATCTGAAGACGGGGCAGCCATCGATTCGGATCTGGGGTCACAGTCACCGGGAATATTTTCCGCTGTCTTGGGAAGCGGTGACGGCTCTACAGGTAGTTACTAGTAATTACCAAGTCTCCAATAAATTGGATGGGTCGCTTACGCGCCGCTGGGTCGAGCAGAAGATTTCAAGGCGTCGTAAATATTTATATTCCCGTTTATACCCTGGTAAGCGTGGGTCGAAATGAAGCCTTACAAGTTTATGCAGGTTCTTGACGAGTCAATCGTCAAGCAATTAGACAGGATCGCAAAGGCGAAGGGCATCACAAAACAGCAGCTGATCCGCGCGGTGATTATCCCGGAGTGGGAAGCTTTTATCATGACGCGGCAGAGTTTCAAGAAGCGGGTTAAGAAACGTGGAAATTGACCAAGAGCAGTTACGTGACCGGGTCATGTTCATACTGACGGTCGAGCTTTACGGCATCGGTGGAGTCAGACATTTGGCGTCTGAAATTAATGATACTCATCTCTGGTTCGAGGCGCTCGATATTTTCGTGGCTCGAGTCGCGAACCAGATCCTGATGGCGGCGAATAACGCTCATGGTCTTAAGAAGGATTAGGCTTGGGCAGTTCACTTTCGCGTTTCATTTTGCGAAGACGGTCCAAACGGTTGGCGTACTCTCGCGGCGGAAAGACGGCTCGCATTTTCTACTCTGGGAATTCGACGATACGCCCCTTGTCAGGGTCAAGACCGCGCTTTCCAAGGTTCAGAAACAGTATCGTTTACCTGATATCTTTGTCGCTTCTTCCGGTCGCGGCGACCATTATCACGCTTATTGTTTCATACCCGTCTCTTTTAGACAACTCGTTAGAATTCTTGCTGCTACTGATGATCTGGATCTCCGCTTTCTGCGTTGGACACTCTATCGGGGTCAGGCGACTCTCAGAATTGGAGAGAAGGCAGGCCGCACAATTTCTTGGATCGCTCGGCTCAAATCGCGGAGACGCTACACGATTCCCGCGGGCGGCTGGAAGTTCGTCGAGTATGAGACAGTTTGGCCCGGCTGGGGCTGATCCATATCCTGACACGGGCGAGTCGGGCGAGACTTACGACGCGGAAATGGAGTCGGAGAAGTGGGTCGATTGCGAAAGACTCGAATGAATGACCGTCAGATCGGGAAACTTCTGGAAGATATCCAGATATCGCCGGGGATAGTCAAGCCCTGCCCCGAAAAACACGTCCATGCAGCGGATGGATCGAACCCGTATTATTGCGTCTGTAAATGTCCGCGCTGTAAATTCGTCATAAACTGGCTCTTTTCGCATATTGGGGTTCAAAATGCTTCGCTACGGGACGCAGTTTTAGGCGCTTTTCCTCAGGGGGAAACCGTGGAAGATTTGGGCTCAAAATGAGCTCCGTTCAGAAACCGCCGACGCGCGCGGAGTATGAGAAATTGATGGAGTCGTCAGGCGTAGTCCGACAGGTTTCACTCACGCTGAACTTCATTCTGAAGGACCGGAAGACGATGCTCGAGATCACATCTGATCAGCCGCTGACGCGAGATCAGAAGAAACGGCTTCTAAAGTTCGCGTACAAGACGATGCAGGGCAAGCTTCCGTCGCTCCGGGTGATTGAGTAGTTGGGCTGGAAAAAGGAAGACTGGCGATATTCAATCTATGGCCGCGCGACGCGGATCGTCAACTGTCCACGGTGCGGCCACGCACTTGGCAATACTCCGGCAAGGCTCAAGAGACATGAGTTGATATGCCCGAAACGGGAGCCTACAAATGGTTGACGTAGATATCGGGTCGACGCGCGACTTTCTCGACAGGTCCGAGATCTCGGACGAGCGGACAGTGAAGGGCGTGCAATCGCGGTTCAAGGACTTTACGGGATCCCGGATCTCGAAGACGAAGGCTATGGCGTTATTGCGCGCGGCCCAGGCTGAGGGTCAGGGTCGTATCAAGCGGGAGAACTGGAAGCATCACTACGTCGTCGTCTGGCGCGTGAAGGGCAGGATCCGCGCGCGGAGCAAGTGGCCATAATGGAATCTGATAATTCTCCGCGTTGCCCACGCTGCGGGATATTTTGCTGGCATCTTGAAAGTTCCGGTTGTTGTTGGTGTGAATACACGCTGCCAGTCTGCCGGGAAGTGAAGAAGCCTGAGGCGGAATCATGATCTCTAAACGCATCGACGGGAAGAGTCTGAACCGGCTACGGTATGTCTCAGCCGCTCCGGAGTTGGAAGGATGAGCCTGTCGCGGTCAGTCAGCCTGAGCAGCGCTTCACCGGCTGGATGCGGGAGACAAACGATCTTCAGGGACCTCGCTACGCTCGGTCGGATTCCGACGGGAGAGCGGGAGATCACAGGGATCAGCCCCTTGCAAGGGCGATTCTCCAATGCTTGGCAGACGCAGCTTGGATCGCTGTACCCGCCCCGAAATATTGAGGAATCAATACATATATATTCCAGTTCGTCTCATATCACGCCTGAGGGTCGCAAGAATTGATATATGAATCAGAACTTTATCCCGATATCGGGATGGAACCTACTCAAGCCGGCTCAGTTTCTTCCGGCTATGACGACGAAGGACCAAGCGAACCAACCTGCCCCGAGTGCTGGGGTCCGCGACATGAGGGAGATTGTCCGCCATGAGCGACGAGCCCGCCGAGCCTTTCTTTGACGACGATGGAGATCAGGACGACGAGGCGAAGCTGAACTGGTCCGCAGTCCTGCGTCTCTACGGCGAGTCCGTGGATAACGCTCTTCCCGGAAACGAGATCCCGGAGTCCTGGTAAATATGATGAGCTGGCCAGAAAGAGCCGGCACCGCCACGGGCGCGCTTAAGTTCAGCGTGGAGAAGCTCAGGGATATCCGGAGATTGCTCAAGGCGGAGTCGGTGAAAATGGCTCTGATCACCGCCGAGGCCGCTATCGAAGTCCTTGAAGAGGACAAAACACTCGCTGAGGTGATTAAGTTATGAGTGATGAAGACACATTTCTGGATCAGCTGAACCGCGAGTCCGAACGGTTAGACCGCGAGCGCGACGAGCGCATCAAGGAGCGCGGAGACCTGCCGTTTCTGCCGAGCCTTCAGAAGGGCACGACCCGGCTTACGCTTCTGCGAAAGTTTCCGAAGAAGATCGAGCCGAAGCCTTCGGACCAGTATCAGACGACGCGCGGAGCGTTCTCCGTCAAGGCTGTTAAGCGGAAGAACTTCGACGTCGATGCGGAGACTGAGTATGCCTGGACTGTGAACATGAACTCGCCTACCTACCGGGCTCTGATCGAGCTGCTGGCTAAGGCTCCGTTGAATATTGACGTTTCGAAGACTGGCGAGGGGAAACAGACGCGGTACGACGTCGAGGCGGCCGAGTGATGACTTCGAAGGAACAGTACAAGACGCGGATCCGAGCCCTGGCGAAGCGGTCTCGTCAGGAGCTTCACGCCTTCGCGGAACACGCGGAGCTATCGCTAAGCGAAGCGTATCCGCGGAGCAAGGAGCTACTGGACGCAATCGAGGCGGCCGAGTGATGGGACGGACTGTTCCCGCGTATCTCAGGAGCTACCGATACTCGAAGAAGACAGATCGGGTATCGCTGCTCCTTGAGCTGCCGGACTGGGCTTTCTGGGACGATAAGGATCGTAAGGCTTTCGTCATGGCGCCGGGGAAATTGACGCTGATTCTCTGGGATCATAATGAGCGATAAGATCTATCACTGCCGCAACGGCCACAACTCGATCACGGGTCCGGAGCGTCGACGGATTGATAACCGGGTTCCATGCCGTTTTTCGGGATCCGGGGCTCTGGTCTTCTTCCACTGCCAGCGCGTCCATAACAGCCCGTACAATCTCGAGGCTATGATCAAACACGGCGAGGTCTGGGTTGAATACTCGACCCCAAGGTCAGCGGTTCCGCCAACGGGGAACCCCGTTGAATCCACGTCCGATACCAGACCCGCGGTTACTCAATCCCGGGCTGATGCGGTCGCCGCTGCGGGGACAGTCGGGGAGTCGAACCCATGAGCTACGACGAGAAGCTTCTCTGTCCGGATTGTCAGAGTGAGATCTTCTGGATCCTGGGTCCGTATGTCAATAACAAACCAACGGATCAAGCGCTGATCTGTTTCAAATGTCATAAGTTGATCCTGTGGAAGAAGGCGCCGCCGGCTTGAGCTTCTCTGCGCGGTCGACCTGTCCAAGCTGCGGCTCGAACGACGTCGAGATCGGGTCCACGGATTATGAGGCGGCGGACTATGAGCAATCAAGGTGTAACCACTGCGGCGCGTCGTGGGGCGGGGCGAACTTCTGGGAATGAAAGCCGGGAAGAAACTAACGCTCAGTGTGAATCCGCAGATACTGGAGCTGTTCAGGCTCGAGTTTGACGGCTCGATCTCCGCAATGCTGAACGGCATCATGCTCGCGTATCTCGAAAGGTTGGGACATGAAGGATTGAGACAGAAATGAGCGACATTCTGCGCGTCAGTCATACGCTCGCGGAAGAGGCGTTCATTTACGCCGCGCGGAAAGAGCCGCTAAAGCGCTACCAGAAAAGGGTTCATGTTTTCGCGATCCAAGTCGAGAGCGACCTTGAAGTGGAGACTAGGGAAGGCTGGTTGAGAATGAAACACGGCGATTATCTGGTCGTGAACATCTCGCCCGGGATCTCGTATCCGTGGCCTGTGAAAAAGGAGATTTTCGAGTCGACGTACGAGCTTGTGAAATGAATGGTTTGTCCGAAGTGCGGGAGCAAGAACACGACCTCGCATATCCAGACGATTCTCGGGGCTCCGGGCCGATTCGCGCGGATCGCGGTTCACTCTGTCGGCTGGCGGTGCCTCGACTGTCAGCATACCTGGGGTCATGAGGGCGCCGCGGAGAAGGTTCTCGGCTACTGACTCAGCGGACTCTCGAGGGGGATATCGCCGGATATCGCGTGCTGGACATGACTTATGGTTTTGGCGGGATGCAGTTTGAAGTTAAGATCTGGGCGGATGTCAATCTCGATATGTCACGGTTCCGTCGAGCTAACCTTAGGGGAAGTTTTCAGCTGCTCCCGTTCCGTGATGGGAGCTTGGAGACTGTGCTTTTCGACCCGCCGCATGTTCTGGATCAGCGGAATACGCTTCTGGGAAGTGTTAACCCTGTCGGGGGTCTTGGTCCGGTCTTGGCCACCTGGAAATACGGCTGCTATCGGACTGTGGATCAGCTTAGGAAGGCATTATACGTGGGTAGCAGGGAGGCCTATCGGGTTCTCGTACGTAACGGAACGTTCATTTTCAAATGGTCGGATGCTGAGAAGAGTTTCAACTGGGCGGCGGCCAGTATAGATCCGAGGTTCAAGACGGAGCGGATTCATATTCAGAAGAGCGGGGCTGGTACTGGCCACCGCTGTTTTTACATGTGGTATCGGAAGTGAGATCGGTTAAGCGGCATCGCCTGTGTGTGCGGTGCGGTCACGGCTTCTTTACGACATCGATTAGGCGGACGGTCTGTTCTGGCTGTAGGCAGGCTGAGAAGCGGGATCCTGGACGGTTTGTCGAGGCGACGCTTTCTTGAACCGCCGCGAGAAGGCTTTCATCGTCATTGTCGCGGCCGCGTTCTTCGGCATGTTTCTTATGGATGATGATGATTGGGAGTGGGTCGCTAAGGTAATGGCAGCCCGGGAATCCGCTAATGTTAAATATGAGTCAACGGAAGCCTGATCGTTGCTTCTTCTGTGGAGCGGCGAGAGGTGAGTCTTCTTGCCGATGTGGTGGTGGTTCTTCATCTAAGAGCAGATATTTCATGGGCGTAAGGGAACTTCCGCTTTTTTTCCTGGTCTTCCTGACTCCCTATCTCTTGGCGTTGGGGGTCTTCCTTCTGATCTTCAGCGTATCGGCGCTGGCGCAGTCAACGGGCTGCATTGATGACTGCGCGATCTGGATGAATGAGTTTCCTTATGGTCTCGGTTTCTTCTTAGCGGGCCTGCTGGGCCTGGTAGTTGTGGAG